>Ga0209577_10000627_pt1 | contig 35274 bp, 24 predicted proteins | sample GraSoiAngelo_109_FD_185874 | JGI IMG/M metagenome (GOLD analysis project Ga0209577, IMG submission 185874) | Grasslands soil microbial communities from the Angelo Coastal Reserve, California, USA - 14_0903_12_20cm (SPAdes) (version 2) | ecosystem: Environmental > Terrestrial > Soil > Grasslands... | reverse complement strand
TTTTCTTCGGGCAGACACGCCCGCCAATCCTGTTGCACAGATCTGCCGCGGGATAAGAGGGGGCGGCTGCGGGCTTTCAAGAGGGGCCTCCCAGGGCGCTGGAGCTCGAGTATAGCAAAAGAATTTTCATTACTACTAGCCTTTTCTCACGGCCACCTGTATCTGAGCGAGGAGGAGTTGAGAGGGTGGGTCGCCTCTCCCCTACTGTAGTGATTCGAGCCGTCGCTGCGCAAGCCCGATGCTCTATCGAGCAGTTGCCTTCCTTCTCATTCACTGGATGGATAAGGCCCGTTTCTTGCCCCAGCATAGCAGCGCCGCTATACTCGGTCTCCGCCTTCGCGGAAAGGACATTCTGCTTGGAATTTGAGCCACGCGACCAGTTTGAGCAGCGCCTGAAGAAGATCGAGCAGATCCGGGCGCTGGGCCAGGATCCTTATCCGCGCGAATTCCGTTGGACGGACACGCCCGCCATGCTTGTCGAGCAATTCGGCAAAGCTACCGCTGCTGAGCTCGAAGCCAACAAACGCGAAGTGCGGGTGGCGGGCCGCATCATTTCTATCCGCCTGATGGGCAAAGCCGGATTTGCGCATTTGCAGGGCGCTGGGAAGCGCATTCAGATCTATGTCAAGAAAGACGCCGTGGGCGAAAAAGGCTTCCAACTGTTTCATTTGCTGGATCTGGGGGATTCGATCGGCGTACGCGGCCATCTGTTCCGAACGAAGACCAACGAATTGAGCATCTGGGTCGAGGAAATTTTCTTCTTGGCCAAGGCTTTGCTCCCTTTGCCGGAAAAGTGGCACGGCCTTACGGATGTAGAGCTACGCTACCGCCAGCGCTATCTCGACCTGCTCGCCAATGAGACCTCGCGCCAGGTCTTTGTGACCCGCGCGCGGATCATCCAGGAGCTGCGCCGGTTCTTCGATGCGCGGGGCTACATTGAGGTCGAGACGCCCATGATGCACCCGATTCCCGGGGGTGCGGCTGCGCGTCCTTTCATCACGCATCACAACACTCTGGATATCGACTTATATCTGCGCATTGCGCCGGAACTCTATCTCAAGCGATTGACCGTCGGGGGATTCGATCGCGTATACGAGATCAACCGCAATTTTCGCAATGAAGGCATTTCCACGCAGCATAATCCCGAATTCACCATGCTCGAATTTTACGAGGCCTACAGCAACTACCGCGACCTGATGGACATGAATGAGAAGCTGTTCGCGCTTCTGACGAAAAGCATTACGGGTTCGACCACAGTCAAGTATGGCGGCAGCGACCTGGACTTTTCCAGAATGGAGCGGCTCTCGATGCGCGAGGCGATCGTCAAATACTGGCCGCGAGAGGCGGGCGAGCCTCCCACTTCTGAAACACTGGCTTCGGCGGGAGGCGCGCGGGAAGCGACGAATCGGTATAACGCCTGGGCGAAAAAGAGCGCAGCGCCTTATGCTGCGTCCAAAGGCGAATTGACCGACGGCGAGTGGACGGGACTTCTCTTCGAAACCATCGCGGAAGACAAGCTGGTTCAGCCGACGATTCTTTATGACTTTCCGACGGACATTTCTCCCCTCTCCAAGCAAAAGCCGGAAGATCCGTCGCTGACGGAGCGGTTTGAAATCTACGTGGCCGGAATGGAAGTGGCCAATGGCTTCTCGGAATTGAATGACCCCGCGGAGCAAGAGCGGCGGTTCCTCGCGCAAATCGCCCAGGGCGGCGAGGAAATGCCGAAGCAGCTGGACGTTGACTACCTTCGCGCCCTTTGTCACGGGATGCCTCCTACGGCGGGTGAAGGGATTGGCATTGACCGTTTGACCATGCTGCTCACCGATTCGCCTTCGATTCGAGATGTCATTCTGTTTCCACTGCTGCGGCCCGAAAGTGGCGGGGAACCAAGTGGCACTTCCGAAGCGCACGGCGCGTAACGTATTCTTCCAACAACAATGCGATTCGAATGGTTTGTAGCCCAGCGCTACCTGCGATCGCCTTACCGCCCGGCGGTGTTGCGCCTGGTCACGCTGTTGTCGGTGCTGGGCGTGACCGCGGGCGTGGCGACGCTGGTGATCGCCTTGTCTATGAACACCGGGTTCCGCGAAACGCTCCAGGATCGCCTGCTCGGCGTGACCGCTCACATCTCGCTTACTCGTCCCGGCTCCGGAGGAATCAAGCACTACCAAGAGATCGCACAGAAGCTCGCGGATTTGCCCGGGGTGCGCTCAGTAACGCCCGCTGTATACCAGACCGTCTTACTTTCTTTCGGAGGAGAGGCACGCGGGGTAGTCACCAAAGGCGTCGACCCGGAGCGCGAGCGCAAAAGCGACGAAGCGCTCCAGCGAATTGTCGCCGGCAAACTGGACTTCTCTCCAGACGCGGACGGAATCGACGCACTGCTCGTCGGCAAACAGCTTGCTGATGAATGGAAAATCTCGCCGGGCGACTATGTCACCGTCACTAGTCCTCAAGGGAGGCTCACTCCTTTCGGGTTGTTTCCGCGCACACTCCGGTTTCGCGTCGCGGGCATATTTGATTCTGGCTTCTACGATTACGATGAGAACTGGTGCTTCATGACCATCGCCGCCGCACAAGGTCTGGCGGGTGCGGGCGATCTGGTGAATGTGCTGGAGTTCCGAGTGAACCAGCCAGAGCACGCCGCGGAAATTGCCAAAGAAATTCAGCGTGCCGCAGGCCAGGGATTTTTAGCCACGACGTGGATGGAAGAAAACCATGCTTTGTTCCGGGCGTTGCGTTTGGAAAAATTGGTCACCGCCATTTTCATTGGATTGATCACCTTCGTAGCCGGGCTGAACGTTCTGGTGGTTCTCTCCATGACGGTCACCGATAAAGCGCGGGATATTGCCGTATTGCGCTCCTTGGGTGCGCGTCGCGAACAGATTCGCAAAATTTTCCTTTGGCAGGGAATCACCATTGGCGCCGTGGGTACGCTCACGGGGCTCATTTTGGGTTACGCCTTCTCGTTCGTCTCGGGCCGTTATCATTTGATTCCCCTCGACCCGCAGGTTTATGCCGTTCCTTACGTTCCGTTTCACCCCAGCTTGTTCGATGGGCTTTGGATTACCGTAGTGGCGATGGGAATTTCCGTGGGAGCTACGATTCTGCCGGCGCGCGCGGCCACGCGGCTTTTGCCCGTGGAAATCCTGCGATTTGAGTAAGGACCAGGGCTTAGGAAAAGACCTAACGGGATTTGGCCGACCGTTTGCTCCTACTAGGTCTGGAGTGGCAGGTGGGCAGGGGATGAGGAATCCCTCCTCTTTAGGAAAGGCGAAAGCTCACCGCAAGCTGTTGAAAATAGAAAGATTACAAGTATTTCAAGTTGTACAGAAAGTGCCTTTTTTTCGGCAGGCAGCCAACGGGCGAAAAAGGGAAACTATTTGGGTCTTATGATCCGCTTTTGCGTTAGGGCAAAGAAGGCACGTACGTTGCGCAGAGAGCATCTAATCATCAGGACCACTCCGGTCGGCGAAAGGAAATACTGGACAGCAGTGCCATGACCCCCAAATCACAGCCCGCAGACGCCGTGCGAAAAGAATTGGTGAACGCACGTGTGGTGATGGAGTCACGAGGGCTGAAGAAAAACTACGGGACCGGCCCCAAGATCGTTGCGGTTTTGACCGATGCCAACTTGGTTTTGCGAGAAGGCGAGATGGTGGCGGTAGTAGCGCCTTCGGGGGCGGGGAAAAGCACTCTGCTGCACTTGCTGGCCGCGCTAGACATGCCAACGAGCGGTACAGTATACTTCGATTCGAAAGCTCTTGAAACAAATGATGACGCGGCGCTCGGAGAATTTCGCAATCGCGCGGTGGGCTTTTTGTGGCAGCGTCACCAGTTGTTGCCGGATTTTACGGCTGCGGAAAACGTAGCCATGCCGCTGCTATTGCGCGGCGAAAGTTTCACTTTGGCGCTGGAGAAGGCGCGGAAGTGGCTCGCGGAGGTCGGACTGGACGAACGGGCCGATCACCGCGCGGGTGAACTCTCGGGAGGGGAACAGCAGCGCGTGGCGATTGCCCGGGCGCTCGTCACTGGGCCGTCGGTGCTGCTGGCAGATGAACCTACGGGAGATTTGGACGAGCAGAATGCTTGGGCCATGTTTGAGTTGCTGGAACGGCTGCATCGCGTGCACAAGTTGACCTCGCTCATCGCCACGCACAACCTCGCGCTCGCCGCGCGATGCGACCGCATCCTGGGGCTGGAACATGGCGTTCTGCGGTCCCGCGAGGCTTCGGCCATCGCGGGGGAGGGCCCTGGGGGAGAAGCGAGCTAACGTGTTCGAACGGTATACAGAGAAAGCGCGTCGCGTCATATTTTTTGCCAGATACGAAGCCAGCCAGTATGGCAGTCCTTATATTGAAACGGAGCATTTGCTGCTGGGCTTGATGCGCGAGGACAAAGCTCTGGCCAACCGCTTCCTCCGTCAACAGGGCTCGATCGAATCGATTCGCAAAGAGATTGAGGCTCGCATCACCATTCGCGAGCGCATTTCCACCTCCGTCGAAGTGCCCCTGAGCGCGGAGTGCAAACGCATTCTGAACATGGCCGCCGAAGAAGCGGAGCGCCTCGGCCACAAGCACGTTGGCACGGAACATCTGCTGCTCGGCATCCTGCGCGAAGAAAAGTGCTTTGGCTCAGAGATCTTGATGGAGCGCGGCTTGCGCCTCTCGACGCTGCGGGAAGAGCTCGCGCGCACCTCGGGTGAGAAAACCGCTGCCGCGCGACCCAAAGAAACTTCTCTGCTTGCGGAATTCAGCCGCGACCTCACGCAAGCGGCGAGCGAAGGTTCCCTCGATCCACTGGTTGGACGCGAGAACGAAGTCGAGCGTGTCATTCAGATTTTGTGCCGGCGCACGAAAAACAATCCGGTCCTGATCGGCGAACCGGGCGTGGGCAAGACCGCCATCGTGGAAGGCCTGGCGCAGCGTATCGCCGACGGCGATGTTCCTCCCTTCCTTGCTGACAAGCGCATCCTTTCTCTGGACCTTTCCCTGATTGTTGCCGGAACAAAATACCGCGGGCAATTCGAAGAGCGGCTCAAGACCATCATGAAGGAATTGATGGAAAGCCAGAACGCCATCGTTTTTATCGATGAGCTGCACACTCTGGTGGGAGCCGGCTCCGCCGAAGGCTCGCTCGACGCCGCTAACATCTTAAAGCCCGCGCTCTCTCGCGGCGAGATCCAATGCATCGGCGCCACCACGCCCGGCGAGTACCGCAAGTCCGTGGAAAAAGACCGCTCGCTCGAGCGCCGCTTCCAAGCGGTGAAAGTGCCTGCTCCCAGCGAGGATGAAGCCATCCAAGTGATTCAGGGAATACGCGAGCGCTACGAAAAATTCCATGCCGTCAGCTACACCGATGAAGCGCTGCGCTATTCCGTGTACCTTTCCAACCGCTACATTCCCGACCGCTTCCTTCCCGACAAAGCCATCGACTTGATTGACGAAGCCGGCGCGCGGGTCAAGCTACGCCAAGCCACGGTTCCCGAAGAAGTCGGCGAGGTGCAGAAGCGCGTGAAATTCATCACCCATCGCATGGAAACCGCCATCGCCAATCACGAATTTGAAAAGGCGCGTTTTTATTCCGAGGAAGAGCGCAAAGAAAAGGAAAATCTGCGCAACCTGCGCGAACGCTACAAACTCGACGATGCCTCCACGGGTGTTGTGACCCGCGAGGACATTGAAGAAGTTGTGGCCCGTTGGACCGGCATCGCGGTCACTTCCATTAAGGAAGATGAGCAGCAGAAACTCCTGCGCATTGAGCCCGAATTGCACAAGCGCGTTATCAGCCAGGACAAAGCCATCACCGCGCTTGCTCGCGCCATTCGCCGCAGCCGCGCCGGCCTCAAGTCGCCGATGCGTCCGGTCGGCTGTTTCTTCTTCCTCGGGCCCACGGGCGTGGGCAAAACCGAAGTCGCCCGCCGCCTGGCCGAGTTCCTCTTTGGCTCGGAGAAATCGTTGGTTCGTTTCGATATGTCGGAGTTCATGGAAAAGCACTCGGTCTCAAAGCTGATCGGCGCGCCTCCGGGGTATGTGGGCTACGAAGAAGGCGGTCAATTGACCGAGCGCGTCCGCCGAACGCCCTACTCGGTCATCCTGTTGGATGAAATTGAGAAGGCTCATCCGGACGTCTTCAATATTTTGTTGCAGGTGTTTGAAGACGGACAATTGACGGATGGTCTTGGCAATACGGTAGATTTCCGAAACACCATCATTATCATGACCTCGAACCTGGGTGCGCGGCACTTGCAAAAGCGTACTGGCCTGGGATTCCAGGCGGGAATCGACGACGCTGGCCGCAAGACCATGGAAGATATGGTGATGAACGAAGTAAAGCGGGCATTCAATCCGGAGTTCCTCAACCGGCTGGATGAGGTTATAATCTTCAACCCGCTCGGCGACGAGGACCTGCTCCGTATCATCGATTTGCTTGTGGGACAGATGAACGATACGCTGATCCACCGGCAAGTGCAGGTTGTGCTCGCGCCGGAGGCTCGCCAGTGGATCCTCGAGAAGACGTGCGCGGACCGCAGCTATGGGGCGCGTCCGTTGCGTAGGGCTCTGCAGAAGTACGTTGAAGACCCGCTCTCCGAGGCGCTGATTCAGGGTGGAATTCAGAGGCCTGCGACACTCCAGATTTATGTCGCCGGGGAGGGCCTGTCGTTCCGTCCGGTCGGTGAGGCAACCCCGGTCGTCCACTAGCGAATCTGAAACATCGCACAGCCGGCCCATACCGGGTCCGGCGGGAGAATGACATCTTGAGTTTGGGGGCGCGGCCTTGATAGGCTCTTCGGCCGCTCAGAGAAGAGTTTGTACGCCGTTGGGGGTATTTGCGGCTCGCGTGACACAGGTCGTCGCGCTCGTTTTACTTCTTGCGAGTGCTTCGCCCGCTGCCAAGCCCAGCAATCCTCCTGCTTTGGTGTCTTCCCAGACGATTCTTTTCTCCGCCTCCCTCGATCTGCTCAGCGGCAAGGAATCCATAGAAGATCACGCTCAGGCTTCTCCCCAGGCCGCGCAGCCTCAGCAGCAACCGTCCCAGCAGCAGTACGTCATTGAGCGCATCGAATTCATTGGCAACCGTCGTATTCGCACCGACACGCTGAAGGCCCGCATTTTTAGCCGTGAAGGCGATCCTTACAACGAAGACACGTTGCGCCGCGATTTCCAGGCGCTGTGGAACACGCAGTTCTTCGAGGACGTGAAGCTGCGCGTGGAAGATTCGCCGAAGCGCCCAAACGGGAAAATCATCATTTTCGAAGTGAAGGAACGCCCGGTAATCCGCCGCATTCGCTACGACGGTATGCACTCTATTTCGGAGTCCGACATTCTGGACCGCTTCAAGGAGCGCAAGGTCGGGTTAACCGTGGAGAGCCAGTTCGATCCCACGAAGATCAAAAAAGCCGAAGTGGTTATTAAAGAGCTTCTGGGCGAGCACGGCCGCCAGTTTGCGAAGGTCACTCCGCAATATGAACGCATCGCTTCGAGCAACGCGGTCATCCTGGTGTTCAAAATCGACGAGGGCCCCAAGGTCAAAGTCGGCAAAATCAAGTTCAAGGGAAATCATCACTTCAGCGACCGCAAGCTGATTCGCGCCATGCGCCACGACCGGCCGTACGCGATTCCACTCTATTTTTGGTATATCCCGGTCCTTACAAAAACTTACGACCGTGAGAAATTAAGCGAAGATCTCGAAGTGGGCGTCCGCGAGCTTTACCGCTCGAACGGTTACTTCAAGGTGTCGGTCGGGGATCCCATCCTCGAAAATGTGGACACCACGCACGCCCGCCTGGGGATTCCGCTGGTCACCGGAAGGGGCCACGGCAAGGCGGTCAACATCACCATTCCCATCGAAGAGGGCGAGCGCTTCCGCATGGGCACGCTGAAAATCGTCAGTTCCGACCCGGACAAAGCCCTGTCGCTCAAAGTTGATGCGCTGAAAGCCGCGTTTCCGCTCAAGCAGGGAGACATCTTCTCCACGGAAAAAGTGCGCAAAGCGCTCGAAACCTACGGCAAGATTTACGGCGAATACGGCTTCATTGATTTCACGCCGGAGCCGGACACGGAAGTCGACGACGCCAACAAGATCATCAATCTGACGCTCCGCTTTGACGAACAAAAACAGTATTATGTGCACCGCGTCAATTTTGTCGGCAACACCACTACGCGCGACAAGGTCATTCGCCGCGAATTGCTGATTGACGAGGGCCAGCTCTTCAACAAGCGCTTATGGGAATTGAGCATCCTGCGCCTCAATCAGCTCGACTACTTCGACAAAATCGAGGCCGACAAGGCCGCCGAAATCAAGCGCAACACCAAGGCGGGGACCGTCGACATTACGCTCAAGCTCAAGGAAAAGGGCAAGCAATCCATCGGGTTGCAGGGTGGCGTGAGCGGCTTAGCGGGCAGCTTCATCGGTCTCACCTATCAGACCAACAATTTTCTTGGCCTTGGCGAAACGCTCACCTTCTCGGCGCAGTTTGGAAGCCTGACGCGCACCTTTATGTTTGGGTTTACCGAACCTTACCTTTTTGACCGGCCGATCTCCACGGGTTTTACTATTTTCTCCTCGCGTTATAACTTTGATCAGGCCCGGCAGGAAGCCATCCTGTTCCAGCAGCAAGTCAGCATCAACCCGCAATACGTCCAGAACTACGTGCAAAACAGCGACGGCTTCACCGTTTTCGCGCAGTATCCGCTGCGCAAGCTTTCTTTCGCGCGCGTTGGATTGAATTACGGTTTGACGCGCACGAGCATCAAGTCTTTCAACGCTGCGTCCACGCTGCTGTTCGAGTCTTTGAAGTTCACCAGTTTGACCGGCCCCAGTGCGTTGAACGGCATTATCTCCAGCACCGTCACGCCTTCCATTTCGTATAACAGCATCGACAACCCGATTAACTCCACTCGCGGGAAGAGTTTCTTCTATTCGGTGGGCTTTGCGGGACTCGGCGGCAACGTCAAAACCATTACGAATGTCGTTGACGCGAAATACTTCCACTCCATCAACAAGCATCGCAACGTTCTCGGATTCCATTTCAGCGCCGCGCACATCACTGGCTATGGGGGAGAGGAAGTCCCCCCCTTCAGCCGCTTTTACATGGGCGGTGAGAGCGACATTCGCGGTTACGACATTCGCGCCATTTCCCCGGTTACTTTCATTCCGGAACAAACCGCAGCGCCGGTCTCCTACCACGACCCGAGCTGCGGAGGTTGCGTGCGCAGCTTTACGATACCGACGTTGACCTATGTCGCGACCTTGCCGGGCGGCGACCTCCAGGGGTACGGCAACGCCGAATACCGCATCCCCATTGTGGGAAACATTGTCCAGACGAGCCTTTTCTTTGACGCGGGAACCACCGGCGTTCTTCGCCGCAGCGCCTTGGAGCTCGACAATTCCGGGTTTCAAAACTTACAGCAGATCTTTCCGAACGCCGAAAAAGCTCCGCCATTCGGGTCCGGCCTCACGCAGCAGCTCGCCCTCGCTCCCGGAACAAATTTCCGCTGGCGCGGTTCGACGGGCATTGAGTTCGTCGTACAGCTGCCGATCATCCAGGCGCCGTTCCGCATCTACTACGCTTACAACGTTCACCGCCTATATCAGGAATTGGTGGCCAGGAGCCCGTATATCGACCCGCTGCAGATTTGCGAACCGGCGAACCAGAATCCACTGGTACCGTGTCCCAACGGGGTAACCGAGGGGTTCTATCCGGCCAGCTTGCCCCCGGAAGTGTGGAACTACAACATCAAGCCGGCGCTAAGCCAGCTCATAACCAATCCGGGCCGGTTGAACTATTTCGAGCCGAAGACGACCTTTCGCTTCACCGTGAGCCGGACGTTTTGAGGTCCAGGGCGCGAAGCAATGGAATTCTGGGGGAATCCAAGGGTTCTTAGGTAGACGACCTAGCGTGAGCCCCGGCAAAAGATCCAGCGGGGCGCGAGTGTGGGGGAAATCGTGGGCGTGAAATTACGAGCAGTCTTGAAAATTGCGAGCGCCGGGCTGGGCGCACTCTGCTTACTGCTGTCCGGCGGCTGCGGCGGCAACAACGGCGCCAACGTAGTCTCGGTTACGGTCACTCCCGCTTCTGACACCCTCATCTTAGGCCAATCCGTGAACCTGACGGCCACGGTCACCGGCGCAACCAACACCAATGTAACCTGGAGCCCCTGCCAGTACACGACAACAACGACCACTAACGGTAAGACAACCACGTTGCCCCTCATTCTCTGCCCGTCGGACGGTTCTTTCGGCGTTCTCTCCAACACGCAACCCACCGGCACGGCCACTTACACGGCCCCGGACCCTGCGAAGTTTCAGCTGCCTGATCAAACGAAATACCCTCAACTACAGATCGTTATTACTGCAACCTCCAACCAGGACAAAAAAAAGACCGCCAAATGCACCATTACCCTGACCTCCGGGATTCGAGGAATTCTCCAGCCCGTGACGGCTTCGGTTCCCGCGCAGGAGAGCCAGCAATTCTTTGTCACGCTGACCAACGATGTTCAGAATAAGGGTGTAACTTGGCTGCTGACGCAGAATGTGCCTAACACGAACAGCAGCGGCACTTTTCTTAACTACCCGCAGCTTCCTAAGTGCGACCCCACCTGTGGCACAATCACGCCGGACCCCAACAATCCGGATGTGGCCGTGTACACCGCCCCTAGCGCCGTTCCGAGTGCTATTACGCCTGCGCAAACGAACAATACAAACTCTCCTTCCAATGTCGCCATCGTGGCAACTCCCGTGGCGGATAACACGGGCTTCGTAACCGGCACGATCACCATCACTACGGGCGGTCCCATCACCTTCAATGGCATCACTCCGACCATTGCCCCCCAGGGCGCCACTTTGTGGGACGTTTACCTCGATGCTCCCAATATTTCTTCGGCATCACAAATCTTGTTGACTTATCCCAACAACTCCCAGCCCGTGGTGAAAGACTCGACCTCAGGGCAAATTAAAATCCTGTTTCCCCTCCCCGCCTCTTCTAGTTCGACTACCACAACTACAGCAACTCCGCCTTCTACGGGCGCGCGCCTTCGCCTCAACGCTTCGGACCTGAAGACTTCGGGGACCGTTACCGTCTCCGTTGTCGATCCGGCTCAGCCCTGCAACAGCCTTGCGGTTGGAGCGCCTTGCACCGCAACCGGCGCGACCAGCTTCAACATCATTCCCGTGCGACCCACTTCGACGGCCTCTGTCCCTGACGATGTGGTGCAAGGCAAACTGTCGCAACAGACGCGCGTCATCATCGATGGCGGCTACTTTGGGCCAAATGGGACCCTTGCGGCCGCCTCGTTTCAGGGCAATGTGATTGTCCAGGACCAGAACAATCCGTCCACGTCGCGTCAGTTGAACACTTTGATGTCTACCGTCCAGATCAACCAAGGCAATCCCGGGCTCTATCCGCTTTCGGTCGTCAGCACCGCCACGCCTGCTCCCACTCCCAACAATCCCTCGATTACGAACATGGCCATCTTCCCCGACTATTCGAGCACGCCGCCGCAGGTTGTAGCTTCGGGAATCGCCGCAGGTACAAATCCCAGTGCCATTGATATCGATCCGACAATTGGTGTTGCGGTTGTGGCCGAGGCGGGATCGAGCACGGCAGCAAGCGGGATACAGTTTTACGCCATTGGCAAGGGAACGCTTACGCCGATCGACTCCACAGGCGCTACTTGTGTTACGGCTTGCCCGGTCACAAGTCAGACGTTTCCGAACGTTTCGATTAGCACGCCGACGGGCCTTTCCGTGAATCGCACGAATCACACCGTTGCGATCGTCAACTATGGCAACCAGTCTGTCACGGTTCTCCCGATCCCCGTTCCTGGAGCGACTTCGCAGACTCCGGCTCCCGGCACGCCCTTCACCGTGGACATCTCTGGGGCCTTGCAAGGTGCCCTGACTCTTGCACCCCTTCCCTACTCCATTGGTGTGGATCCGGATTCTAATATGGCCCTCGTGGCCTACTCTTCCACTGCGGTTTCTACCTCCGCAAATCTCGGATTCGTCGTCAATTTGAACCCTAATACCGCGGACGCCAACGGCAAAGCGACGAACCCCTATGGGTGTACTTTAGGGCTGGCCATCAATCCAGCCTCCAACCAATTTGGGCAGTGCCTTTCCTCCGAGGTCACGCTCAACACAGGCGCCTACCCGCAAATCGCTACCGCTCCGCACGGACATTTGGCATATGTGACCCCCGGCGGCTCCGGCGTGGTCCGGGGCGTGGACGTCACTAAGCCCTCGAGTGGGAATGCGATTCTTTCGTCCACGCTTACGGCAGGGCTTGTCACCGTGACAGTTATTACAAAGAATGATGCTAGCAGTTGTCCTGGAGGGAGCGCTCCCCCGCAGCAAACGAGTTGTCCCTTTACCATGGTTCCGGGCAACGCCGGCACCGTGCTGATAACCGGTGTAAAGCCCGGCAACTCCGCGAACGACGCTTATTTCAACGGAAACTTTTCCGTGAACGTAACCAGCAGCAACAGTTTCACTTACACCGTCAATAATGCGACGGCCAGCGATACCGCCTCGGGCGGCGCGGTCTTTTATGGTTCTCCCAACCAAACGGTCCAGATTACTCCGAGTCTCCAGGGCGTGGCCATTAACCCCATCACGCGCACCGCCGCCATGGCCGATGCAAATTCTACCAGTCTTCAGATTGACCTGCTCAATGCGCTCGACCAATCCGTCAGTTCCGTCGGTTTTGCCGCGACCTGTACCGCCTTCAACACTCCTTGCGCGGGCGCCCCAGAGTTGCTTGCCACCACGGATATCGCTTGGCAGCCGTACACGAACGAGTTGGTTTCTTATAATCCCAACCTCAATCAGGTATCCATTTCCGATCCCGTAAGCCGCCAGCGCTACGCCTTTGCCTGCGAACTGAACAATGCCACCAAGACCAACGCGGGCACTACCTGTATCACGAATCCGAATACTGCGCCCCCTACCCTTTGCACTTCGACGTCTACCCCAACTTGTCAGCAAATGTTCCTCAACCAAATCACCTTGCAAGGCACCGGTACGGCCACCTTGAGCGTCAATAACGGCACCACCGGCTCTCTTACACTGTTTGGCGGCATCGCCGTCGACCCGGCTCTGAACCAAGCTTTCCTGCTTATGTCGGGCAGCGGCACCCTTGACATTGTCGATTTGGGCGGCCCCGGCACGGCGACACCAATAAAGCCCACTCATATTTCGGAAGTGCTTGTCCCCAGTCCCACCCCGGGTGTCGGTATAATCGGCGGCATCTCCAACGCGTTGGTGCCTCAAGCCACATTGACCTGTGTCCCGCCGACGGGTTCTCCCGCCGGTACCTGCAATTTATCCGGCGTAAAAATCTTCGGCACGGGCTTTGTTTCTCCTGTGCAGGTGCGCCTCGATGGGGTGGACATCACCACGCAGGGCGGCACGGTCGACAACATTGCCGCTAACGGGCGCGAAGTGGACGTCACCATTCCGCCTTTCTTCCTCTCTGCTCCTCATCACTTTGCTCTCGATGTTTTGAGCAACGGCGCGCAATCGAACGCCGCCGAATTCATCGTCATCCAGTCTGTCGATCTGTCCAAAGTCTGCACCGACTCCAGCGGCAATCCGGTCAATACGCAGCCGAGCTCGGTAGCCATCGCCGATCAAATCGCCAACGGGCCTTTCTCTCCCTTTGGGTTGATTAGCGTGTCCGGCTGCAACAGCATTGTGAAGCTTGACTTGAATCCCGCCAGTCCGACTTTTGGCCAATTGCTCGGCAGCCCCATTTCCGTGGGAACCACGCCGCAGGGCATCGCCATCAGCCAGAAACTGGGCCTTGTCGTCGTCGCCAACCACGGAACCAACACCGCTTCCATCCTGGACCTGACACAAAGCCCTGTCGCTCAGAAAGTCCCCGATGTCACCACCGGCAACGGTCCCACGGGCGTGGGCATTGACGACGCGATCGGCGCAGCCGTCGTTGCTAACACGACCGCAAATACGGTGAGCGTCATCAATCTGGCGTCGTTGTTCCCGCCGGCCGGCACGACGCCTCCGACAAGTTTGACCGCCACAAGTATCGGCGGGATTCAACAACCAATTGCCGTAGCCATTGATCCCGACCGTGGCACGAACAATCAGGGCATCGCGGTCGTCTCTGCCGTTTCGCTGAGTAGCAGTCTCGGTCCTTCCGGCTCTCTTGCCGTTGTCGAGATTGGTTTCGCCACGCCGATTCTTAGCACCAGCTCATCTTCCGGCTTTGTCTCCAGCACGCCCACAGGCGTGGTTTTCGATCCCACGGTGGTCACGCGAACGGCGAATCCCGGCGTCTTTTACGCCAACTCCAGCGGCACGAACACCATTACGCAATTCAACCCGGATTCCGGCGGCGGCAGCTCGGTAAACGTGGGCATCAATCCGACTTCGCTTGCAATCAATCCCCAAACTGGCGCGATTCTCACCTCTAACTCTGGTAGCAACACCATTTCCATCGTGGACACACTCTCAAATCCCTTCAGGACGCACCAGACTCTGGGCATTCCGGGTTCGCCCACGTTCGGCGTGGCCATTGACCAGTTCACGAACTTGGCGGTAATCGTGGACCAGGCGAACATGCGTGCTTTGCTCTTCCCCATGCCCAACTGAGGGAACAGTTCCTCGCGGGTTGCTCGCGAGCGTTTTTGAAGCCGCTCGCTTGGGGCGAGGAGCCGTTTGCGATTGCGAAGGAGGAAGGGCGTCGGCTATACTTCCACGTTTGTAGCGCCTTCGTTTTGCCCGCTGGGGGAGTGGGAAAAAGTTTAGGTTTAGCTGGCTGGGTCCTGCCTTGTTCCAGCTTTCCGAATCGCTTCAACGAATAAGGAGAATAAAGTGAATTCCAGGATGAAAATGCACACGGTTGCCTTCGCCGCTGCAGGCCTTCTGGTTGTTGCCGCGGTCCGGGCGCAGTCCCCCGCCGCGAGCCCGGCTACCCCGGGCAAGGTCGGGGTCATCAACATTCGCGGGGCCATCGGCAGCACCGCCGAAGGCAAACAGGCGCAGGCGGAACTGCAATCGCAGTTCGCGCCGCGCCAGACCGAACTCGAGAACCTCAACAAGCAGATCGAAGATCTGCGTCAGCGCCTTGCGGCCTGCCAGGGCAAGTGCAGCCAGGACGAGATTCAGCGCCTCACCACGCAAGGGCAGCGCCTGACGCAACAATTTGACCGAAAGAATAATGAACTGACTGAGGACTCCAATGCAGCCCTGGGCGACGTCATGGACCGCATCGGCAGAAAAATGGTTGACGTTCTTGACCGCTATGCCCGTGAGAACGGCTATACCATGGTTCTCGATTCCTCTGCCCAGAACAACCCGATTTTGTACGCTTCCCCGCAGACTGAGGTCACTCAGGACATCGTTCGCCTTTACGATCAGGCTTATCCGGTAAAGAACGCTGCGCCGGCGCAGAAACCGGCTGCCAAGCCCGCGACTCCGCCCGCCAGTCCGACCAAGCCATAACCCCGCTTTTTAGCTGGTCCAACGCACTTTTTTTGCGAAGCGCCCCGGTTTCTCCGGGGCGTCTTCTTTTCCACAAGCCTTAGCTGTTCCTCTCTTCGTATTCCTCTTCACAACGGCGTCCCCCTGGTGCACAATCCCCTCACCACCCTGCGCCCCTTTTTCGAAGGAGGTTCTCATGCCGCAACCGTCATCTTCTGCCGCTTCGCCCGCTCGCAGTGCTTTCATGGAGCGTGTCCCGCGCCCGCCCGTATTCGCCACTCCCGCCGAGGAACGCCGCCACCGCAAGGAACGCCTGGCCGCTGCGTTTCGACTGTTCGCGGAATTTGGTTTTGACGAAGGCGTCGCCGGCCACATCACGGCGCGCGACCCCGAGCGCCTCGATCATTTTTGGGTGAATCCGTTCGGCATGCATTTCGGCCAGATTCGCGCGTCGGATCTGCTTTTAGTGGACCACTCCGGCAAAGTGGTCGAAGGCCAGGCGGAAGTGAATCTCGCTGCTTTTGCCATTCATTCCCGCGTTCACGCTGCGCGTCCGGACGTAGTTGCCGCCGCGCACGCCCATTCGCTTTATGGCAAAGCGTGGTCCTCGCTCGGTCGCCGCCTCGACCCGATCACCCAGGATGCGTGCGCCTTTTACGAGGATCACGTGGTCTTCGACGATTACAGTGGTGTGGTTGAAGAAACTTCAGAAGGGGATCGCATTGCTCGTGCTCTCGGTGAGAAGAAGGCCGCCATCCTTCGCAATCACGGCCTGCTAACGGTTGGCCACTCGGTCGACGAAGCCGCATGGTGGTTCATCACCATGGATCGCTCCTCCCAGGCGCAATTGCTCGCAGAGGCCGCGGGCCAGCCGCACAGGATTCCCCACGAAACCGCAAAGAACACCTACGCCCTGGTTGGCTCGCACCTTGCCGGATGGTTCCAGTTCCAGCCCCTCTGGCAGCACATCTCGCGCGCTCAGCCGGATCTGTTGGAATAACCCCATCCTCTCGGGTTTCTCGCCTACGAATTTTCCTCGGAGGCAGCCGGGCGGCTTCGCGCGCTTTGCTCGAACTCAATTCTCAGGCTCAGTAAAACGACGCATGCTTTTCCGGCCGGGAAAGTCCGCCGACGGCAAAGGCCCGGAGTTCTCCGGGACAGGAACCTGACGCTCTTCGCACAGCGCGCGCAAAGGAACTCGGCGATTTGAAGCCCAGATCGATCGACAGGACTTTGATCGCCACTCCCGGCTGCACCGCGAAAAAGCCCTTTACCCGTTCCATCAGGACATTTTCCCGGTAGCGCCGGAAATTTCCGCCAGTGGCCAATCGCACCGTTTTCTTGATGGTTCGCTTGCTGACGCGCAGGTTTTGTGACAGTTCTTCCAGCGTCTTGCGGGGGTTTTCGTTCAAAGAGTCCGATATCTGCTCAAAGAGTAGTTTCGGATCGTAGGACATAGTCGATCCTCCCGTTTCGCTTTTGCTTTCATCCCGGGTCTTGCTTCAGGGTTGGCAGGCCACGCTCGCTCGAGCCGGAGCTGGGTCTGCTCTCTTTCTGAACGGCGGGACGAGAAGGCTGCAATTCACCGTTCCGGTGGCCAGCGCCCCCAATGTATGGGGAATCGGCTGTCAAACAATCAGGTATTCACCGGATTCCGGCCTAGGCAGAACGCCCACGCCGAAAGGGCACATTTACCGTGACCTGCGGGAGGGTTCTTGCTCCGGTACGATTTCCACCTTGTTTAAATTCACTTCTTCTTGGGGGTCAGGCTGTGTTTTGGCGAGCGTTCGTGCGACGGCGTAATGCGCCAACCCGCTGCGGTTGGATACTCCGCTTTTTCGCAATAGATTTGACACATACACTTTCACCGATTGCGCAGAGATTCCCATGTGCGCGGCAATTTCTTTGTTGCTTTGACCCAGGCTAACATGGCTGAGAACTTGTTCTTCGCGATCGGTTAGTTTCAGTTGTTGGGAATAAGGCAAGGCGGGCAGAAAGCTCATAATCTTTTGAAAAGCTTTTGTGTCGCACCAGGTATTTCCTTCGGCCAGCGCGAAGATGGCTTTTTGCAAGTCCTTGATCGACGCGCTTTGTTCCACAAATCCCACCGCGCCGCCCTTTAGACCGGCGAGCAGCATCTCCAGGCGGTCTTCCCGTGTGAAGAGCAGGACCGGCGCGACACGAGAGTATTCCCGCACGAGTTGCTCAAGTGCCAGCGCGCTGTGGGCGAACGTGCCCACATCCACCAGCACAACTTCCGGTTGCAAGTTCGATATACTCGGCTTGTTATAAGGGGGCGTGCCGCCGGCGAAGGTAATGAATAGACCGCGCCCGGAAAGCAGGGCGCGCAACGCGGCCCGAAAGACGGGCGAATCCTCGACCAAAACGAGTCGAACAGTAGTTTTCACAAAGCCCCAGGCTAGGATGGTTTCGTACTGAACGTACTCGAACTACTACTGCAAGTCGCCCGTGACTCTATCCCCCTGCTCTCCCCCTGTCAATACCGAAGTTAATTAACCATGGCTATTCTGTGAACGCGACATTTGCACAATTGACTCCGTCGCTTTGCCAGTTCAACTTCGACCGAACCCATTGGCAGGGGAAGTCCAGGGCAAGGCGGGAAAGTACATCCACAGCGGCAACCCGAAGTCGCTCTCAACAAGAGGACGCTTTCCGAATTAGAACGTAGCTACGCCTGCTGCCCGGGGCTCTCTCCTGCGCCTATTGGGGTGTAACTCTAATTATGGAGGCGGTCCTGAAATGAGCAAATCCCCGTGTGTACATGCAGGACAAGAACAGACGTCTAGACCCAGCAAGGCTCATCAACACTCGAGCGTTGATGAGCCTGTTGATCCTAGCCGTCGCTCCTTCCTGGCTAAGGCAGGTGCGGCGGCGACCGTAGCGATGGCTACCGGCGCGATTGCGCTTACTACTCCATCCACAGCGGAAGCGGAGATCGGGCCCCTGAGCGATTCGGCTCGCGCCCGAGCTTGCTTGAACCTTCGCGAGAGTACGGCCCAAGCCGATTTCAATCAACCTCTTGTTTCGCATCCAGACAATGGCGACGACTCTCTTTATCCCGACAAGTGCGGCAGCTTCACCAAGTGCTTGCCGCACGATAGTTTTGGCCGCGTCAACCTAAGCGCCTATCAAAGTCTGATCTATGCCCTGAGCACCGGCAATCCCACAGACTTTGCGAACATCACCATGGGCGGCAGCAACCTCCTGACCAACCCGCAATCCGGTTTGGCTTTCGATCTCGAAGGTACCGACGGGCACAACCTTACTGTTCCTGCCGCTCCCACAATTGCCGGCACGCAGACCGCGGCGGAAATGGTTGAGTTGTACTGGGCTTCCTTGTTGCGCGATGTTCCCTTCGACCAATATCCTGGCAACTCGCTCGCCGTCGCTGCTGCCAAGGAACTCACGAATTTCCCTGATTACAATGGCCCGCGCAACAATTTCCATGTCACCGCGAACCTGCTCTTCCGCGGCGGCCTCGGCTCGACTTTCGCCGGCGAAACTGTCGGCCCGTATGTTTCGCAATTCATGCTTATGCCTACCGCTCTTGGCGTTCAACCGATCTCGAACCAATGGCGCGTTCGGTTGCCTAACCAGGATTTCCTGACCAGCTTCAGCGACTGGTTGCACGTTCAAAACGGTGGCTTTACCGGTTTGACCGCGCAAATCGACCCGCAAGTTCGCTACCCGAGAACCGGCCGTGACCTGGCGTCCTTTGCTCACATTGACGTGCTCTCGCAAGCCTACTTCGTCGCTCTGCTAGGGCTCATGGGCATGGATGCCCCCTTGAATCCCGGCAATCCTTACAACAACTCCAGAACCCAGGGTGGTTTCGGGACCTTCGGCGGGGGAGACTTTGCAGCGACCATCAATGAGGTGGCATCCCGCGCTCTGAACGCTGTCTGGTTCCAGAAGTGGTATGTACACCGCCGGCAGCGTCCCGAGGCGACCGGAGGCATCGTTCAGTTGATCAAGACCGGTCAGGGCAGCAAGACCGATTGTTCTCTGAATTCCACTTTCCTTGGCTCTCAAGGCCTCCAGCAAAGCTTCAACAAGTACGGGAGCTACCTGCTCTCGCAGGCCTATCCCGAAGGTTGCCCGGCCCACCCATCCTATCCCACAGGGCACGGCACGGTCGGCGGCGCCTGCATCACCGTTCTCAAATTCTTTTTCGACGGCAATTTTGTCATTCCCAATCCGGTCACGCCATCCGACGATGGGCTTTCTCTCCAGCCCTACACCGGCTCGTCACTGACCGTGAACGGGGAGCTCGCCAAACTCGGCCACAACGTCAGCTTCGGTCATGGAATCCATGCCGGAATCCATTACCGCAGCGACACCGATCAATCATTGCTTCTCGGCGAAGCCGTGGCCCTCAGCGTTCTTGGCAATAAGGCCTCCTGCTACAACGAGAAGTTTTCCGTCACTCTCACGAAGTTTGACGGCACCACCGTTACGATCTCCAACTAACGCGCGTTCTTCCGCGTTCTCTGCGAAGTCGATCGTTTTTCTGACAACTTCTTCTCCAGGGCTGCTCGGCATCTCGGGCAGCCCTTTCCTCTTCCCTCGAGGGGCGAATCCTGCCAAAAGCCGCTGGTGACCGCGGGCACCTACGTCTGTGCCGGTGCACTGAAATCCGTCCCGCACCGGACTAGCGTTGTGCCCGGGCATTGCGGCGCTTGCGTGCCTTTTGCTACGCAAAGTTACACCAGACCACCGCCGCGTCCCCGCAAAAACTTTTCGGAAAGGGGTACTTTATGGCAACCCGAGCAACAGCTCCCGAAACTCGCGCCGACCCCTAAGCCCACCGCGGCTTCCGTCACGGCCAAAGAAATTATGCCGCCTCGCCCCGGGCTTCTCTTCGCGATTTGGCCGCTCGTTTGGTCACCAACGAATTCAGCGGCATGCCCGTTGCGGATCCCGACAGACGAGTCGTCGATGTCATTACCGAAGCGGACATCATTCGCGCGCTCCTCGATGGCAAGCGCCTTGAGAATCTGACCGCCGGCGAAGTCATGACCGGGCCTGCGTTGGCCGTAGACGCAAAAACCACGCTCGAAGAGGTCATGAAGTGCCTGGTAGAGCACAAAATCGTTCGCGTGCCGGTCACCGAAGAAAACAAACTCATTGGCATCATCGCCCGCAGAGATGTGATTCGAGCTCTGATCGAGCCGGAGTTCAGGGTCTTCCGCGAAACGCGCTAAGCATAAAAACTGCACCAGCACAATACGGCGGAGCTGGCGCTCTGGAGCTCCCTAGCGAGGTGTGGTTTGCTCAATCTCTCAAGCTTCATGTAAATGCTGACCAGCTGCGCCTGCAGCGGCTCGCCCGTCCGCCGCCCGTCCGCTCCACCACTTGACAATCTCTGCTGCGCGCCACACGATGCACCAAGCATTTTTCCTCATGAGATAGCGCGATGAACATCGGCCATCGCCTGATCCTTTGCTTGATCTTGCTCGCTGCGGTGGTGCTCAGCGGCTGCGCGGGCTTTCACTTCCTGGAGCACTGGGGCTGGTTCGACGCGTTTTATATGACGCTGACCACCATGACCACCATTGGCTACGGCGAAATTCATCCGCTCTCGCACGCCGGCCGCATCTTCAACAGTTTCCTGATTGTCTTCGCCGTTTTTTCTGGCGGCTTCACGATTGCGACCGTCACCCAGGCTTTGTTACAGTTCGAGTTCGGAAAGGCCTTCGGTCGCCGCCGCATGGAACGCGAACTCGCGAAACTCTCCGGGCACTACATCATTTGCGGGGCCGGGCGCGTCGGCCGCACCGTGGCGCGCGAGCTGCGGGCGCGTGGCCAGAATGTCGTTTTCATCGAGAAAGACGCCGGACGCGCGGAATGGGCCGCCAACGAGAAAATCCCCGTCATCCTTGGAAATGCCTCCAGCGAAGATTGCCTGAAACACGCGCGCATCGACACGGCCAAAGGATTTGTCGCCGCCGTCAGCTCCGATCCCGAAAATCTATATATCGTTCTGACCGCCCGCGGTTTCCGCTCCGACCTGAAGATCATCGCGCGCGCCAGCGAAGAAGAAGCCACCTCAAAACTCTTGCGCGCGGGCGCTTCGGAAGTCCTCTCGCCTTATTTCTTTGTGGGCAGCCGCATTGCCCAGCTTCTCTTGCGCCCCAACGTGCTCGATTTCATTGATGCCGCCTTTGGCACTGATCGCCTCGACGTCGAAATCGGCGAAGTCCGCATCGAACCGAAATCCCTGCTCGTTGGCAAAAAGCTTGGCGATGCCGCGATTCGCCAGCAGGCAGACGCCATCATTCTCGGCGTGAAGCCCGCGGAAGGAACGCTGCTCTTCAATCCTGTTCCCGAAACGGTGATTCGCGCCAACGACACACTCATCGTGATCGGCGCCGACACGCAGCTCAAGCGCCTCGAAACTCTCGCCTCCGCCACCGCGCAATCCGGGAGCTTCCGTTAACTTTGTGCACCGTTAACTTTGTGCACCGTGATCGATCGCCCTGCTGTCATCCCGGCCCTCAGGGCGCGGTCTTCTGCAGCCTGAAGGGAAGGAATCTGCTTTTGCGCGCAGGAATTTTGGTTCGGTTCTGTCCTACCAGCGCGACGAATCAACAGCCGTGACAATTCAAAGACACAGGTTGCAGCCAAAAGCTAAAAACCAAAACCGCTATTATAACGGCAAAAACCGGAGGAACGCCCACTTGCGAGGTTTAAACCAGTCCCTGATCCAACATCGCGTTCGCCACTTTCAGGAATCCGGCGGTGTTCGCTCCATTCACCAGATTTCCCGGTGTGCCGTACTTTTCCGCGGTCTCGAAGCAGTTTTTGCGGATCACGATCATGATCTTGTGCAGCCGCTCATCCACTTCTTCGCGCGTCCACATTTGCCGCATGCTGTCCTGTGACATTTCAAGGCCAGAGACTGCCACGCCGCCCGCGTTTGCCGCTTTCGCTGGCCCGTAGAGAATTTTCGCATCGAGGAAGAGTTTCGCCGCCTCGAGCGTGCTAGGCATGTTGTCGCCTTCCGCGACCAATTTGACGCCGTTTTTGATCAACGTCTCGGCGTCGCGCTGGTTGATTTCGTTTTGCGTCGCGCTCGGGAACGCGCAATCCGCCTCAACCTGGAGCTTGGCGCGAAGGCGTCGTCAGCGAATTCTTCAGCACTTGTTCGAACGCCAAAAACGTCAAAATGCCCAGATTCACCGACCGATGAAAGCGCAGCCCGCCCTTGTACGGTCCGATGGCGCTGTTCATTTCGATCCGGAAGCCGCGGTTCACCTGCACTCGGCCGACATCATCGAGCCACGGCACGCGAAATAGAACTACGCGCTCCGGCCACCAGCCGCTCCAGGATTCGCGCATCCTGAAATTCCGGATGCTTCTCAAGCGCTAGGCGCAGGGAGTCGAAAGCTTCTTGGACGTCCTGGTGCAATTCAGGCTCCGCCGGATTTTTCGCCCGCACCCGCGCCATTACTTCTTCTACATCTCCGCCCGGCGTTTTCGTTTCCGGCCGATGCATCACGAGACTGCTCATAGCGTTCCTCCTCCCTGCAAGAGTCGTCCTGCGGTGGTGCTCAAATGAAATTTTCCGTGGATCGAAGACCGGCAGGGCAATTGAGACAAAGACTTTTCGGCACAGGACACCATCGGGCGGTCCGGCCGCCCGCTCTCTGCGTAATTTCTTCCTGCAAACTATTGTGCCGCGGCTGTTGCCATGGCCCTGTGTTCGTGCTCCAGGCGCCGCAGCAGGTCTTCCTCGAACGCAATGTGCGCGCGCAATTCCGCCAACAACTTCTGCCCCTTCAGCACGAGTTCTCCGGTCGAGGACGCCGTCGTGAATTCCATCTCTCTGCGGAACTCATAGTTGCCGCGGTAAAGCCGGAAGTGCTCGTCTTTTAGCCGCTCGCGGTCCGCCGGCGACGCAAACCGGAACAGTGGCTCATTCGCGTCATCTTCTTCCTTGTGGCAGTGTTCCCAGTGTTCCCAGATTTCCACGATCTTGCCTTCCATGGATTGCAGCCGGCGCAGCCCGTGGCAGCGGATGTCGCTGTTTGTGCTGGCATTGAGGTCCAGCGCCTCTTCCCAAACGTTCAGGAACTCCAGAATGTCGGCATGCTCGGCGTGCGCCGCTTCAAACTGCTCATGTACGTCCATGCGTTCCTCCCCCTTGGCCTCGGCGAGCATTTGGGCGCCCCTTTAGCCTCGCACTTCAGTCCGCCTAGTTGGGAGACGCAGATTATGCCTCCCTGGCGTTGTAGCGGCGCGGTTGGAGCGCGCCCCCGCTGCGGTCCTGTTCGAAGTGCCTGGAGCATCTGTCGGGCCATGGCACCAAATGCGACGTACCTACCTACATCTCTTGCATAGCCGTATCTCTTTCTCGGTCAGGCAATTACGAGGGGCTCGGGAAAACGGGAAGGAAGTACAGCACAAAGAACAAGTTCTAGGACTGCGCCCGCATCTCGGATTTGCCCCACGCCGTTGCGTCTTCTCGCGCAGCCCTTGCGGTCCTTGTAGGGGCCGAGCATGCTACGCCCCAAGCGCCGCGGCGTAACAGAGCTGTCCCGACCAAAGGTTCCCCGCAAGAGCGGTCGAAGATGGGGCCTGCGCCTTTGCTACCCCGGTGTTTTCTTTCTCTTTTGACCTTCCACTGGCGTGATGCTAAAATGCATCACATGAAGAAAGCGACCGTCCGCGACCTTCGTTACCGCTTCTCCAAGGTTGAGGAGCTTCTCCGCGAAGGCGAGGAGATTCAAATCACCAAGCGCAAACGCCCCATCGCGCGCCTTCTCCCGCCCGAGCCTCCTGTCCCCAAGGTCTTTCCGGATTTTCTCGCTCGCATGAAAAAAATCTTCGGCAAAAAACGCAGGAAAGTCTCCGGTGCGGAAATCATCGCTCTGGACCGCGAGGAGCGGTTTTGACCTCCTTTGTTGATTCGAGCTTTCTGGTTTCCCTCTACATTCTTGACGCGAATTCTGCTAGGGCCGCCGCCAAGATGAAGCGTGCCTCTTTGCCCCTGTTCCTCGCCGACATAGGAAAAATTGAAATCCTCAATGCCATCGGGCTCAGACTTTTCCGGAAAGAATTACAGGCTGATGAGGCAAAGAAGGTCCGTGCTTTATTTCAGGAAGACGCAGAACGCGGCATCGTGCAGATTGTCCCGCTTCCTAACGCAGCTTATCAGCGAGCCGAGCAGATGGCCCAAACACATACTCCTGTTTGGGGAACTCGCACGCTCGACGTCCTGCACGTTGCCGGGGCCCTCGTCCTTAAGGCCGATTCTTTCTATACGTTTGACCGAAAACAAGCCCCGCCTCGCCGCAGCCGTTGGCCTTCAGCTCCCCTGACAGCCGTAGGTCAAATTCGCTCGTCGCTAATGCGCACTCTACCCCTGTGTTTTCTATCTCTTACGCCAATCCTGTTCGAATCCATGCGTCCATCCCATCGAAAGCGAAGCCGACGCTCCTTCAAATCCTCTTTACTCCGCCTCGCCCGGCGGAGCAAACGCAATCGAGCGGAACGTCCCGACGACTCCTGGGCCCCGCAAAATGTTGCCAGCTCTTCCATGCGTGAGTGTCCTTCTATGGGAGACCCGCACGAGTCACCCGTCACGTCCCTGCTGCGGTTGCCGCCTCCTACGCGCGGTGCCATAATTTCTGTTTATGCGGGACGGGGACTCTGGGGCTCGAATCACGAGTCCCGTCTTCGCGGTCTGAGAGGAATCTATGGCATTGCGCGATAGCTGGATTGAAAAACGAGAGGCGGCAATGGCGGGCGCCAATGGGACGCGAAACGTCTCGCAGATGCATTTTGCGCGGCAGAGCGTCATCACCGAAGAAATGGAGTACGTCGCCAAGCGCGAAAAGCTTGAGCCGGAGCTGGTGCGCAGCGAAGTCGCGCGTGGGCGCATGATTATTCCCGCCAACGTGAATCACCGCAACCTCGAGCCCATGGCCATCGGCACCGCCAGCAAGTGCAAAATCAATGCCAACATCGGCAATTCCGCCACCAGCTCGAACATCGACGAGGAATTGAAAAAGCTGCACCACGCCGTGCACTACGGCGCGGACACGGTGATGGATTTGTCCACCGGCGGCAACCTTCCCGAAATTCGCAAAGCCATCATTGACGCGTCGCCCGTGCCCGTTGGCACGGTTCCCGTTTACGAGGCCATTACCCGCGTGCGCCGGCCAGAAGACTTAACCTTCAACCTGATGCTCGAAGTCATCGAAGAGCAAGCCGAGCAAGGCGTCGATTACATGACCATCCATGCGGGCGTGCTGCGCGAACACGTGCCGTTCGTGCGTAAGCGCATCACCGGCATTGTGAGTCGCGGCGGCTCGTTGATGGCTCACTGGATGGCGCATCACAAGAAACAGAATTTCCTCTACGAGAACTTCGATCAAATCTGCAAAGTCTTCAAGAAACATGACGTGAGCTTCTCGCTCGGGGACGGCCTGCGCCCGGGATGCATCGCAGATGCCAGCGACGAAGCGCAATTCGCCGAATTGAAAGTTCTCGGTGAACTTACGAAAAAGGCCTGGGGGCATGATGTTCAGGTGATGATCGAAGGTCCCGGCCACATTCCGATGGACAAGATCAAAGAACAAGTGGACCTGGAAATGGAATGGTGCCACGAAGCGCCGTTTTACACGCTGGGTCCGCTGGTGATTGACATCGCGCCCGGCTACGACCACATCACCAGTGCGATTGGCGCGGCTATGATCGGTTGGTACGGCGCTTCCATGCTTTGCTATGTCACGCCGAAGGAGCATCTCGGCTTGCCGAATCCCGACGACGTGAAGCAGGGCGTTATCGCTTACAAAATTGCCGCGCATGCCGCAGATGTGGCGCGGCATCGTCCCGGCGCGCGTGACCGCGACGACGCGCTTTCTTATGCGCGCTTCCTCTTCGACTGGAACCAACAATTTGAACTGTCGCTTGACCCCGACACTGCCCGCGCCATGCACGACGAAAATCTACCGGACGACTTTTACAAAGAAGCGAAGTTCTGCTCCATGTGCGGCCCAAAGTTCTGCTCCATGAACATCACGCAACTGGCCGAAGCCGAGTCCGGACAAGATCAGACCGAACGCAAACAAAAATTCGTCGAGCTGCTGGCGAAAGTCCAAAGTGCCTAACGAGAATTGAGAGTATTCGCGATGGGGATGTTTGAGGTCAAAGTCAAATCGGCGCACCTCGAGGCTCCGATAAGACGGAGGAAAGCTCATTGTTTGTGGACACGGGGGTTCAACGCTATCGTGGATCCCAAAGGCCACATTGGAAAGACTCCAAAACGGGAGCAAACGAGCATTTAACCGCGCATGTTGATTAGAAACAATAAATGGGTGTGCTCTGAGCCCGTAGTGGGAAAGGAGGTAGGGATCATGGAGTTTGCGATTTTTATGGTTATTCTTTATTTCCTGCCCACGATCACAGCGCTTGTACTTCGCGAGGATCCTCTAGGTATTTTTCTTGTGAACTTCTTTTTGGGTTGGACCATCATTGGCTGGTGGGCCGCGCTGATCTGGGCCGTGGCTTCCTACAAATCGCTGCAAGTCAGGAATGCTCCCGTAAGTTCCGGGCGATTCTGCAGTCACTGCGGTACTCTGGCGCCGCCGGGCGCCCAAGTATGCCCCAACTGCGGGAGGGCGGTGTAATTGGCCGAATCTGTTGAAGGGCGTGTGAGGGTGCCGCAGTCGGGCGAAGTGCTGCGCGAAGAGTTCAACCGCTGGGCGGAAGCAGGCCGTGGCGAGGGCATGGAGCAGGACCACCTGCCCATTACCCTTCCGGTGCTGGAAAAGATGCGGCTGGCGCCGGCGGACAATGTGCTCGACGTGGGATGCGGAGCGGGCTGGCTTTCGCGGAGACTGGCCAAGCTTGTTCCGCAGGGCCGCGTGGTGGGAATGGACGTTTCCGACGAAATGGTCCGCCACGCTCGCCGCACCAGTGTGGATTTCGAAAACCTGATGTTCGTCACCGGGGAAGTCGAGGAAATTCCCTGGGAGCCGAATTTCTTTTCTCATGCCGTTTCCGTCGAGTCGGCGTACTACTGGCCCGATCCGGCTGTGGGCATCCGCGAAATTTTTCGCGTGCTGAAACCCGGCGGCTCGGCCTGGATTCTCATCAACTATTATCGGGACAATCCGAACTCGCATCAGTGGGGCGGCTTGTTGGCAATACGGACGCACCTGCTCTCGGCGGCGGAATGGAGCGAATTTTTTTGCGCCGCAGGCTTTGGAAGAGTGCAGCACGAGCGCATTACCGATCATTCGCCAACGCCGGAGGTCTATACGGGACGGTGGTTCCGCGATGCGGCGCAACTCCGCGCGTTTAAAGCGGAAGGCGCGCTTCTCGTCCACGGCGTAAAGGAATGAAGTACTGTGGCGACGGAAAATAGGCGCGAGTCAGTTTGAAATAAGAATGGACTTTGCGGGCCCCGGAACGATCTCGAGGTCAATCCCTCGCTTTTCAGAACGGCCTCGCGACCGAAAAGCGTAGCAAATTTCTTGGGTATGTGATAGGAAGACTGCCATCGGGAAGTCCTTCATGTCCTTTCTCAGCAGCGGGGTGGCGGCCGTAACCGGAGCGGGCTCGGGCATTGGCCGGGCGCTCGCGCAACAATTGGCTGCCGCAGGCTCGGCGCTGGCGCTGGCTGACATTGACGAAGCTGGTCTGCAGCAGACGGCGCAATCCCTCGGGAAAACCAACGCGCTCGTTACCACTCACGGCGTGGACGTGGCCAACGAAGAAAGCGTCAAAGCTTTTGCCGCTGACGTTAGCGCGAGGCATGGACGCGTCACGCTGCTGATCAACAATGCCGGCGTTGCCCTGCATGGAAATTTCGAGGAAATTTCCCTCGACGATTTTCGCTGGCTGATGAACATCAATTTTTGGGGCGCAGTCTACGGGGTGAAATATTTTCTGGCGATGCTGAAACGCGAACCGCGAGCACACATCGTGAACTTATCGAGCATACTGGGAATCGTCGCGTCTGCAGGGGGGTCAGCTTATTCCGCCAGCAAATTCGCGGTGCGCGGATTTACCGAAGCGCTGCGGCACGAATTGGAGGGCAGCAACGTTGCCGTAAGCTGCGTGCATCCGGGCGGCATTCAAACGCCCATCGCACGTCACGCGCGATTGGGCGCGGCAACCTCCGGGCCGACGCGCGATGAGATCATCCGAAGATTCGAGCGGCTGGCGCGCACGCCGCCCGAAACGGCCGCGGCGCGAATTTTGCGCGGCGTGGACAATCGCGAGCCGCGGATCCTGATTGGCAGCGACGCCTACCAAATCGACATTCTGCAGCGCCTGCGCCCCGCCAGTTACTGGAAATCCCTCGCACGGAAACTCGAAGACCCCCGCGTGACTAAGCAGCCCGCCGCCATCAAGCAAGCTAGCAGGTAATTCGACAGCAGAAAACGAAAACCGGATCGGAGGGGTCCAGTGTTTTCAATCGGGACTCCGTGTCCGCCGGGTCAGCCGGCTGCCCGGGAGCCGGAGACCGCAACGGGTCACTTCCCTATGGACATTGCAAAGGAGAGCTGATACGCTCCTATGCACACTCCAAAGGAAGTGTCGTTGGAGTCAAGACGGAAAAGAGACCGAAGACATGGACGTAAAGAAATCGGAAGTGCTGCAAGGAACGCTGGACCTGATGATCCTGAAAACGCTCGAGGCGCTGGGACCGCTGCACGGATTCGGAATTGCGCGACGCATCGAGCAGGTGAGCCGCGACGTGCTGCAGCTCAATGAGGGCACGGTGTACACGTCGCTGCTGCGCCTACAGCAGCAAGGATGGATTACGGCGGAGTGGGGGACCTCGGAGAACAATCGCAAGGCGAAATTTTATTCCATCACCAAGCGCGGGCAAAAACAGCTCGAGCTGGAAACGAAAAACTGGGAGCGCATTTCCGGCGTGATTGGCCGGGTACTGCGGCTCGAAGCGGAAAGAGAATCCTGAGCGCGAAACCGTGTAGCGGCGGCTTTACGCCGCTGATCTGTTGATGCCAAAGGCAGCAACTGGAAAGAGAAAGGAATCATGAGCCGACGAGAATCCAGGTTGCGCGCATTTGCCGCGAAGGTGCGCGGTTTCTTGCGCCGACATCGGCAGGACTGGGAATTCGACCACGAGATTCAGGAACATTTGCAATTGCTCGCCGAGAGATTTGTTGTGGCGCAGGGCATGTCGAGGGAAGATGCTGCAGCCGCGGCGCGACGGCAGTTCGGCAACACAACGCTACTGAAAGAAGACCGCAGGGAAATGCAGACTTTCTTACGATTGGCGGCCTTGTGGCAGGACTGGCGCTACGCGCTGCGCGTACTGTGGCGAAGCCCAGGATTCTCAGCCACGGCGATTGTAACGCTGGCGCTGGCCATTGGTGCGAATACGGCGATCTTCTCCGTAGTGAACGCGGTGCTGCTGCAGCCGCTTCCGTATCCGCAGCCTGACCGTCTTGTGGCGCTGATGCGCAGTTATCCCGAGAGGAATTATTGGTCCATTTCCGTACCGAAATTCGTAGTCTACCGCGAGCACACGAAAGTCTTTGAGTCGATTGCTGCTTATGATTTTGCCGGACCGGGAATCAATTTGACGGGCGGAGACCGCCCGGAGCAAGTCAAAGGAATTCATGCATCGGCTGGATATTTCGACGTGTTTGGCGCGCCGATCACGCTGGGTCGCCTGTACACAGACGAAGAGGATCGTCCGGGGGGACCACACGTCGCGGTAATCAGCAATGGCCTATGGCGCGGACGGTTCGGCGCCGACCCAACACTGGTTGGCAGAACGGTTAGGCTGAGCGGGGACCCGTACCAGATTATTGGTGTGCTTGGGCCGGGGTTCAAGAGCGACCCGCCCGCCGATATCTGGCTCCCGCTACAAGCTGACCCCGATAGTACGGATCAGGGACAGTATTTGCGCGCGGCGGCGCGAATGCGACCGGAAGTGACGCTCGGGCAGGCACAGGCGGCAATGAAGCTGGCTAGTGAAGAATTCCGGAGGAAATTTCCAGATTGGATGGACTCGCACGAAAGCGCGACGGCCGTGCCTTTGCGAGACACGGTTGTTTCAGGGGTGCGGCCGGCGCTGCTAATTCTGCTTGGAGCGGTGGGATTCGTGCTGCTGATCGCGTGCGCGAATGTTGCGAACTTGCTCTTGGCGCGAGCGACGCTGCGCAGGCGCGAGCTCGCCATCCGCGCGTCGATGGGAGCGGGACGTTGGCGGATTGTCTCTCAGTTACTCACGGAGAGTCTCCTGCTTTCTCTCACGGGGGGCGCGCTTGGGCTATTTATCGGTTTTGTTGGCTTGCATGCTCTCCTAGCAATTGAGCCGGTGAGTTTGCCACGGATTGGGGAACACGGGGCGGAGCTTACGCTGGATTCGCGAGTGCTCCTCTATACGTTGCTGGTTTCGTTGTTCACGGCGATTTTATTCGGACTGATACCAGCGATCAGCGCAACGCGAGAAGACCTGAATGCAACCCTTCGGGAAAGCGGCGCCCGCTCCGGCGGCGGCTTCCGGCAGAACAAGACTCGGTCACTTCTGGTTGTGACCCAGATGGCGATGGCGCTGATCCTGCTCGTCGGAGCCGCCTTAATGATTCGTACTTTCGAGGCGCTGCGCAGCGTGAGGCCAGGATTCGACGGACACAATGTGCTGACGATGGAGATGGCCCTTTCCGGGTCGAGGTTCGAGAAGACCGCCGGGGTGGCACAAACGTTGCGAGAGGTGGAGCAACGCGTCGGGGCGGTGCCGGGAGTCGAGGCGGTGGCTGGGGCCTGTTGTTTGCCATTAACGGGTGGCCCAGATTTACCGTTTGCGATCGTCGGTCGTGGGCCGGCTTTTAGCAGCTACAGCGGCGATGAGCAATGGCGCAATGTTTCTGCGCAATATTTCCAGGTGTTTCACATTCCGGTGCTGCGTGGGCGCGTGTTTACCCCGCGTGATGATGCAGGTTCAGCTCCGGTCGCGCTGATCAACGAAGCGATGGCCAAACAGTTCTGGCAAAACGAGGATCCGATAGGAGCGCAACTGCTCATTGGACACGGGCTAGCCCCTGAGTTTGAGGATGCTCCGCGACAAATCGTGGGTGTCGTGGGCGATATTCGCGACTACGGGCTGAATAATGAGCCTGCGCCCATCATGTATGTGCCGGAAGCGCAGGTTCCGGACGGAATCAGCGCGCTCGATAATCGATTAGTGCCGTTTGTGTGGGCAGTTCGCACGAAGGTGGCGCCGTTTTCGCTGATCGCGGAGATTCAACAAGAAGTACGAGCGGCGAGCGGGGGGCTGGCAGTGGCGCACGTGCGATCGATGGAGCAGGTCGTTGGGGAATCCACAGCGCGGGGCGATTTCAATACGATGCTCATTGCGATTTTTGCAGCTGTTGCGCTCTTGCTAGCCGCGATTGGAGTGTATGGATTGATGGCGTATGCGGTACAGCAACGGACGCAGGAGATCGGCATCCGCATGGCGCTGGGAGCGAACCCCGAGAAGGTCCGCAAGATGGTGGTCTGGCAGGGCATGCGGTTAGCGGTTATCGGAGTGGCGATCGGTGTTGTTGCCGCGCTCGGACTTACGCGATTTATGGCTGGGTTGGTTTATCACGTGAAGACCTGGGACCCAAGCGTCTTTGCAGCGGTAGCGGTGCTGCTCAGCGCAGTGGCCTCGCTCGCGGCATACATTCCAGCGCGACGAGCCTCGCAGGTCGATCCCGTGGTGGCGCTCCGCTATCAGTAGCTGATAGCGCTATTCGCTGGCAACGGAGATCAAGGTCCTCTGCCTGTAGGAAGGTAGATCCCTTCTTGCGGGGAGGTAATCATGAGCACACGACGAGCGTCCAGGTTGCGCGCATTAGCCGTGTCGCGCCGCGGTTTTTTGCGAAGACCGCGGCGCGACACCGAGTTTGACGTCGAGATTCAGGAACACTTGCAACTGCTCGCCGAGAGATTTGTGGTGCAGGGCATGTCGAGGGAAGAGGCTCGGGCAGCGGCGCGACGGCAGTTCGGCAATGTTACCTTACTGCAGGAAGACCGCAGAGAATTGCGGACTTTCTTATCGCTCGAAGCGTTGTGGCGAGACTTGCGATTCGGCGTGCGGATGCTATGCAAGAACCCCGGCTTCACGATGGTCGCGGCCGTGACGCTGGCGCTGGGGATCGGGGCGAACACGGCGCTCTTCAGTGTGATAGACGGAGTTTTACTGCAGCCCCTGCCCTATCCTCATCCGGAGGAACTGGTCGCCGTGCGGCACACGGCTCCTGGGCTCAACGTCAAGGACCTGCAGTCATCGGATTCATGCTACTTCATTTATCGCGAGCAGAACCGCACGTTCCAGGACATTGGTCTCTACAGGAACGACTCGGTGAACATCACAGGCCTGGCGGAGCCGGAGCGGGTCAGCGCGCTCGACGTAACCGATGGCGTCCTTCCGATTCTGGGTGTCAGAGCTATTCTAGGACGCACGTTCACGCGCGCCGATGATTCTCCGGGCACGGCAAAGACGGTGATGCTGAGTTTCAGCTTTTGGCAGCGGAAGTTCGGTGGCGATCGCTCAGTGATTGGAAAAACGATCACGGTCGAAGGAGAATCGCGGCAGGTGATTGGCGTGCTTCCGCGGGATTTTCACTTCGGCGGACGGGACGTTGCGATGCTCCTTCCCATGCAGTTCGATCGCGCCACGACTTTCCTCGGGGATTTCAGCTATCAATCCGTCGCCAGGCTTAAACCGGGAGTCACACTGGCGCAAGCCAACGCGGACGTGGCGCGCATGCTTCCAATCGTCCTAAAGAGTTTTCCGATGCCAGTGGGCCTCAGCCCAAAAACGTTGGAAGATGCTCGAATCGGGCCAAACCTCCGGACGCTAAAACAAGAGGTTGTTGGCGACATGGCCAAGGTCTTGTGGGTGCTCATGGGGGGCATCGGATTGGTGCTGCTCATCGCCTGCGCAAATGTCGGCAACTTGCTTCTGGTCCGCGCGGAAGGACGTCAGCGTGAGTTAGCCATCCGTGCCGCTTTGGGCGCAAGCAGGGGTCGCATTGCCGGGGGTTTGCTTCTCGAAAGCTTCCTTTTAGCGCTTCTGGGGTGCGCGCTCGGTCTGGCGCTGGCTTATGGTGCCTTACGGGTGCTTGTCGCCACGGCGCCCACTGCACTTCCACGGACAAACGAAATCGCAATCAATGGCCCTGCCGTTTTGTTTACATTGGTTTTATCGCTGTTCGCCAGCCTGCTCTTCGGTTGCGTGCCAGCTTTCAAATATGCGGTGGCGCCTCAGCTGACCGCGCTGCGGGAAAGCGGACGTTCCATGAGCGAGAGCCGCCACCGACACCGGGCACGAAGTGCTCTCGTCGTGTCCCAAGTAGCGCTGGCTCTTGTCCTGCTGGTCAGCGCCGGACTCATGATTCGCACTTTTCGCGCTCTGATCCATGTCGATCCGGGTTTCGTCACGCCTTCGGAAATCCAGACATTCCGCGTCGATATTCCCGACACACAAGTGAAAGAGCCAGAGCGTGTGGTGCGTATCGAAGAGGAGATTCTGCATAAGATCGAGGCTGTTCCCGGAGTTTCTTCAGTCAGCCTGTCCATGAGTGTTCCCCTGGATGGGACCCAGACAACCGGACCAGTCTTCGAAAAGGGCCGCCCCTACTCACAAGGTGCGCTTCCGCTGCACCGGTTCAGGTTCGTTGCACCGGGCTTTTTCAAAACACTCGGCACGCCGCTCGTCGCCGGTCGCGACCTCACTTGGAGTGACATCTACAATAAGGTTCCGCTCGCAATCGTCTCCGAAAGAACCGCGCGCGAGCATTGGCATGACCCAGCAAGCGCGCTCGGCAAGCAAATTCGCGTGGGTCCGAAAGACGACTGGCGCGAGATCGTTGGCGTTGTGGGGGACGTCCATGACGATGGTGTAGACAAGGAAGCACCCAGTTTGGTGTATTGGCCCATTCTAACGTCCAAGTTCGAGGGCGATAACATTGAGGTGATCCGCTCGGCGGCATTCTTCATGCGCGCTTCGCGTGCCGGCTCGGCGAGCTTGATGGAAGACGTTCAGAAGGCTGTCTGGTCGGTGGACTTGGAACTTCCCATAGCAGACATGCACACGCTCGAATATTACTACTCGAAATCAATAGCACGGACTTCGTTCACCCTCGCGATGTTAGGTGTCGCCGGGGGGATGGCATTGTTACTCGGCGTCGTCGGCCTCTACGGCGCAATCGCATACTCAGTGTCGACGCGCACGCATGAGATTGGCATCCGCGTGGCTCTCGGGGCCGAGTCGGAAGATGTTCTGAAAATGGTCCTACGAGGAGGATTCAAACTTGCGGGATTCGGCGTCGGAATTGGCATCGTGGCCGCCCTCGTGTCAACACGCTATCTCGCGAACCTGCTTTACGGCATCAAGCCCACCGACCCACCGACTTTTGCCACAGTCGCGCTGCTTCTTATTGGAGTGGCCCTGCTCGCCAGTTACATTCCGGCCCGTCGGGCAGCCAAAGTGGATCCGATGGTGGCGCTGCGGATGAGTAGTTGACCGTCCGTTTTGGTTCGCGTCAGGAAACAGGAAACAGGGTCCTCCGTCTATAGGAAGGTAGAGCAAACTCTTGCTGGGAGGGGGCGACGTGCGTCACGCTGCAAGACGGATGTCCCCTGCCGCAGATGTCCCCTGCATTTGACAACGGAGGGCAGACGAATATGTCCCGAGTTAAGCAGCTGGCAAGCAGAGCTTCAAAAGTTTTCGCGATCGTGGCAGCATGGGCGTGTGTCGGTCCGGCAGCGTCGAACGCGCAAACGTTTGCGCTGAATGACACGAAGGATTTGGTGCTGCTGAACGTC
>Ga0209577_10000626_pt1 | contig 35283 bp, 35 predicted proteins | sample GraSoiAngelo_109_FD_185874 | JGI IMG/M metagenome (GOLD analysis project Ga0209577, IMG submission 185874) | Grasslands soil microbial communities from the Angelo Coastal Reserve, California, USA - 14_0903_12_20cm (SPAdes) (version 2) | ecosystem: Environmental > Terrestrial > Soil > Grasslands... | reverse complement strand
CGCTTGGAAATCCCGCAAAAGGCGCTGGATTCCCACTTTCCCACAGCCCCGACTGCTGCTGGTCATTTAACTCAAACCGGACAAGTCACGTGCTAAGAAAACCGGACATTTTAACTTGCTAACAACACAAGAAGTTAAGTTTTGTGTCAGCCGGGGGTTTGACATGACTAGATTGAAAAAGTCGTATGTAAGATCAACGCGGGCCTGTGGACAGGTAACAGCCAATCGCAATCGAACGTACGCCGTCGCTCTCTCAGGCGCGAAACCGAAAAGAATGGAGCTCCGCTGATAAGTCCTGCAACCAACGACGCACATGGCAACGACAATTACGCACTCAGATCGCGGCGGATGAGTGCTGAGTCGAGGAAGAAGCCGATGCCGACCGCCAAGGGGATGATGCCGAAGGCGGCGGCGATCCAGGCATCGTGCTCGATGCGAGCGATAACGGCGAAGGTGGCGATGTAGCCCAGTGCCCCGGTCACGAGAAGGATCCCGTTACGGCGGGAACGAGCGTCCTCGGAAAGTTCGGGCTGCATGGGAACGTTCACACCACGCGCGATGGCGGCAAGGCGCTCTTCCGTGCGCAGCTTACGAATGCGGTAGAAGGTGTACATCGCTGCAAGGGGAATCCCGAAGATCATAATCACAGCTACCAAGCCAGTAATGTCGTCGCCCATAAAGTTATCCCTTTCTGAACGCTGATTTTGATGCGTTGCGGCTGGGCCGCTCCTAATCTGAGGTACGCAACAGAGAGGAAAAAGTTCCGGGGCGCGGAGAATTCTGTTAGGCAAAGGACTTTCGTAGTTCTCTGCGGAGAATCTTTCCGGAGGGAGTTTTGGGGATTGCCTCCACGAAGCGAACTTCTCGGGGCTGTTTGTATTGGGTGAGGCGCTGGGCTACGAAGTCACAGAGTTCCGCCCCCAGTTTCTGGTTGGCGATTTGAGCTTGCCGCAAGACGACGAAGGCGACGGGAACTTCTCCAGCGGCTGAGTCGGGACGTCCGACCACGCCACAGTCGGCGACCGCGGAGTGCTCCAACAGGACAGCTTCGATTTCGGCCGGGGCGACGGGAAAGCCTTTGTACTTGATCATTTCTTTGCGGCGGTCGAGGACATAATAGAAGTTATCCTGATCGCGGGTCACGATGTCACCCGACCAATACCATCCATCGCGCAATACAGCGGCGGTCGCCTGAGGCTCTTTCCAGTAGCCCAGCATGATTTGGGGGCCGCGCATGACCAGTTCGCCGGGTTCACCGGGCGCGGCTTCAGTTTCACTCGCGACAGCTTCGTTCGCATTGGCGATTGGGCTGACGAGGTCGTTTGAATCCACAATTCGACACTCGGTTTGGGCCAGTGACCAGCCAATTGATTCCGGGCGATAGAGATCGGGTCGGAGAAATCCGCAATGGGTGACGGGCGAGGCTTCCGTCATGCCGTAACCTTGCAGGACACGAATTCCAGTCAGCGAAGTGAAGCGGCGAGCCAGTTCGGGAGACAGCGGGGCCGCACCGGATTTTACCCAGCGTACGTGATGATCGCGAGGGAAGAGTCCTTCCTCCGCGGCCTGGCAGAAGGCATTCAGGGCGGGTGGGACGGTGGGCATCATGGTCACGCGCTCGTCGATGAGCAGGCTGGTGATGGGCGGAAGGTTGAAGCGTGGGACCAGGACCACGGTCGCGCCCAGCGCCAGCAGCGGGTTTAGCACCACGTTGAGACCGTAAATGTGGTAGAGCGGGAGGAAGCAGAGGACGACGTCGTCGGGATGGAAGCAGCAGGTGCCTGGGCCAAGAAGTTGGTAGACATTGGCGACCAAGTTGTAGTGGGAGAGCATCACGCCTTTGGGCAGGCCGGTAGTGCCGCTGGAGTAGGGAAGAGCGGCGAGCATTTGATCCGACGGGTGATCGGGCATGGGCAGAGAGGCAGATGATGGCTTCAGCAACTCGGCAAATTCTCGTGTGCCGGGAGAGAGCTGGCGAGTGGTATAGATGGCGCGCAGGGGGAGTCCGGCGAGATTCATGTCTTTTACTAAGGGGCTATCGGTGATGAGCATAGTGGCGCCGGAATTTTCTAACTGGTAACGGACTTCGCGCTCGCGGTAGCTGGGATTCAGCAGGGTGGGCAAGGCTCCGGCAAGAGTGGCGGCGTGATAGGCCGCGCAGAATTCCCAAGAGTTGGGCAGGAAGATGGCGATAACTTCGCCGGGCTTCAGTCCGGCGGCAATGAAGGCGCGAGCCAGGGTTTCTACGATATCGCCATATTCCGCGTAGGAGATGCGGCGATTGCAGGAGGCATCGAGGAGGGCGGTTTTTTGAGGGAATTGGCGGCAACTTTCGAGAATCAGTTCGTGTACAAAGCGGCCATGAGGGTTGGCGTAGAGCTGGGTCCGAAGCATTGCGGTTGATTTTAGCGGCAAAAGGTTAATTCGTGCCCGCGAATCAGTTGGCCAGTTTCCGGAGGAAGTCCTGCTCGTTCATGCGGTACTTGAAGGCTTTGCGGCCGTTGATGAAGACAACCGGGACTTCATCGGTGAACTGGCGGCGCAAGTCTTCGTTGGAATCGACGTCTATTTCGCGCCAGGTAAAGCCGCCGCGGCGCTCGAGCTTGACCAGACCTTCCTTGACGATTTCGCAAAGATGGCAGCCTTTTCGGGAATAAACCACGACCTCGCGGTGCTCCGCCATGGCAGGGAGTTTATCAGGTTTTCTGTAAGTGTTTGATTAAGTTCGATGGCGAACATATGGCAAACAAAAGTAACGGCCTCTGCCATTACCCCCGTAATTTCAGGAATATCGGGGGTTGAAGGACAATCAAGCGGTCGGGGCGAGAGGCTCCCCCACCGTTGGCCGAAACGATCCTTATCGCGGATGACCACGAATCCAGCCTGGCCGGCCTGCAAGGGCTGCTTTTGCTGGAGGGCTTCTCTGTATTTACGGCACGCGATGGGGAAAGCGCGTGGGCGGAATTTCAACGTGTAAAACCAGACATGCTTCTGCTGGACGTGCAAATGCCCTTCTTAAGCGGCATGGACCTATGCCGACGGCTGAAAAGCCATCCGGACACGCGGTTGGTGCCGGTAGTATTGATTACCGGCTTAAGCGCAACGCAAGATCGCGTGCAAGGCATCGAGGCGGGGGCCGATGATTTCCTGACCAAGCCAGTGGAACGCGAGCAGCTTCTGGCGCGGGTTCGATCACTGCTGAAGCAAAAGCATTACACCGATGAACTGGAACGGGCCGAGGTCGTACTATTCGCGCTGGCACGCAGTATCGAGGGAAAGGATCCTTACACAGAGGGCCACTGCGAGCGCCTGGCGAAATACTCTGCACGGTTGGGAAAGCATTTAGGGCTTTCGCCGCAAGAAGTGATCGCGTTGCGCCGGGCTGGGGTTGTACATGATATCGGCAAAGTTGCAGTGCCGGATTCGATCCTGCTCAAGCCTGGTCCGCTTAGTCCAGAAGAGCGGCAAATTATGCAGCGTCACCCAGTCGTGGGCGAAGGCATTTGCGCGCCACTCAAGTCGTTTCAATTGGTGCTGCCCATCATTCGACATCACCATGAAAAGTTGGATGGATCGGGATATCCCGATGGCCTACAGGGCGAGCAAATTCCGTTGACGGCGCGTGTGTTGCAGGTTGTGGATGTCTACGATGCACTCACCACTTTGCGTCCCTACAAAAGCGCGCTAAAGCCAGCCGATGCGCTTGCCCTTATGAAACAAGAAGTGGAAAGGGGCTGGTGGGATCCGGTGGTGTTTGCCGAATTCGCACGCCTGGTTATGGCTAAGCGAAGGAAGCCGCGGCTGCTGGCAAAGGGTGCGGCAGCGGGCTAGGCAAGCAACGGGCGAGGGCGCCCGTCACCGGTGGTTCTGGTTCTCTGCATTTCCGTTCTCTGAACGTGCATCCTGCACGCTCACGATACAATCCAGCAGTGCTGAAGTTGAACGACAAGCCTCTGCGAGGGAAAGCCGTGCTCATTACGGGAGCCGCTCGAAGACTGGGGCGAGCCGCCGCGCTGAGCATGGCCGAAGCGGGTGCGGATGTTGCCATTACTTTTTTGAGTTCGGCACGTGAGGCTCAGAGAACAGTTTCTGATCTGAGCAGTTCAGGAGTTCGGGCCCTTTCTGTGCGTTGCGATGTGAGGGATGAGAAGAGCGTGAAGGGAACCGTGAAGGAAGTGGTGAGCAAGCTAGGCGGGCTCGATATTCTGGTAAATAACGCAGCGAATTACGAAACCGTGGAGTTCGAGAAAATCACGCTCCAACAGTGGGACGCGATGTACGAGGCGAACACCCGTGGGCCATTCCTGGTTTCTCGCGAGGCGCTGAAGTGGCTGCGACAGCGTAAGGGCCGGATCGTCAATATGGGATCGCTGGGCGGGATGCGTCCGTGGGCGGATCATGCGCACTACTGCTCGTCAAAGGCGGCGCTGCATATGCTGACACAAGTCATGGCAAAAGCCCTGGCGCCTGAGATCGCAGTGAATTGCGTGGCCCCTGGGATGATCGATTTGGGCGAGAAAGCCGCATCGAAGTTTATGAAGCGCATGGCCACTAAGACGCCTATGCGACGCAACGGAATCGCAGATGACGTAGCGGCGGCAGTGTTGTTTTTTGCCATGGCGCCGCATTTCATTACCGGGCAGATTATGGTGGTGGATGGCGGATTCGGGCTGTAGGGTTAGGCTTGAAAGCTGGCGTCCCTGCGAGCAGTTCGGTTATTGCGCGTCTATTTGTCAGGCTCTGAGAGTTCCTGTATGGTGGCGAGTCCTCGTCGTCTTAGCGCATTGAAAAAAAGATTCCACGTCGAACGGCTCTGTGCCGTGTTGTTACTCCTTTCGCCGCTTGCCTGGGCACAGGCCCGTCCGGAGGACGGTGCACACGAATGGCAACTATGGACGGGCGGCGGGCACGGCGTGAGCGGCAGAACTTCGGACACAGGTGTTTGGAACGTCGGGCTGCGATATGGATGGGTTCTCACGCGTCCGCATGGCCCGGGCTGGCTGTGTGGTCGATTTGAGTATGCGGTGGATGCGCTGCCGGTTTTCCTGGTGTTTCAGCGGGCCAATACGGCGTACGGAGTAGGAGTGAACCCGCTGGGACTGAAATGGAATTTCGCGACGCGGGGACGAGTGGCGCCGTATGTCGAACTGGGCGGAGGAATGCTCTTCACCAATCACGAAGTGCCAAGCAGAACGTCTTCAGTGAATTTTACGCCGGGAGGAGCGGTGGGGACGCATTTCCTGGGCAGCGATCACAACTGGAGCGTGGAGCTGCGTTACATGCACATATCGAACGCCGGGCTGGTGCACCCGAATCCCGGGATCAATACCATACAAGTGCGGGTTGGGGTGGGAGCGTTCCGGCTGGGGAAACGGGCTCACCGCTAATGAATGATGCGTGACGGCTTGTGATTTTTTCAGCAGGTCAGCCTTCCGCCGTCGTGGGATCGATCATGGTTTTAACTTCCGAGACTTTGTTGGCAGGGAAGCCTCCCTGTTTGGCGTGCTCTCTCACCATTTTCTCGTTGGGCGCGATGTACACACAGTAAATCTTGTCGTCCGTGACGTAGCTCTGTACCCACTGGATCTGCGGGCCGAGATTCTGGAGTACGCCGCAAGATTTTTGCGAGATGGAGTGTAGTTCCTGCGAACTGAGTTTTCCTGCGTTAGGAATTTCGCGTTCGATGACATATTTGGGCATGCGACTGCTCCTTTCGGATGAATGCTAGCGGTGCGAGATCACGAGGCTCTCCGGAGTTGGCCGAAGAGGTAACAGTTCACTACGGGAGAAGCCGGCTTCGCGGAACATGAGATCAAGCTCCGAAAAAGTGAAGGCGTCGCCGGCGGGCGTCCCGCCAAGCATTTGCATGGCGAACCGGGCCGCAACCTTGGGTGAAATCCTGTCCTCGTTGGGCACAAACTCGAGTGTAGCAGCGCGTCCTTTATCGGCCAAGGCGGCGTGTACTTTGCGTAATAAGTTCACGTTGGTGGCAAAGTCGAAGTGATGCAGAAAATTGGTGAGTAGCACCAAGTCATAACCGGTGCCCCAGTCGGCTTTGAAGGCGTCCCCGGCAATTGTAGAGTAACGGTCGGAGACGCCGGCGGCTTGCGCGTTCTGTTTGGCGACTTCAAGCACGCCACCCCAATCCACCGCGATGACCCGGGCATTGGGATTTTGTTGAACGATGGTAATTCCGAACATGCCATGACCGGCGGCAATATCAAGCACCTTCCAAGGAGTCGCTTCGTGTGCCAGCAGGTGGTTTGCAATGAGGGTAGCGGGCAATTTCATAAACGACGCCATGGCACGAGCAAAATTCTGCCACATGGGGTGATCGGGCTGGAGGCTGCTGTTTTGCGGTGCGGCGCCACGGACCGTATCAGCCAGACAGTTAAAGTTTTGCATTACGTGTGAAGAGTGGAGGAATTGCAGCGCGCTTCCAATGTAAGCGGGAGAGGTGCGTACGAGAAATTGCTCGGCGTCGGGGGCGAGCGAGTATGAGCTGTCGCGCTTTTCGAGCAAGCCGTCGGTCGCGAGGAAATCACAGAGGATGCGAACTCCGCGCTCTTTCCCGCCGATGCTGCGGGCGATGTCTTCAGCAGTCTTAGCGCCCTTATGAATGGCAGTAAAAAGGTCCAGTTCGACGGCAGCTCGTAAGGCCGTGGTTGACTGGTATGCGTTTGCGAGTTCAAAGAAACGTTCTGGCGAGGGAGCAGCCTTGGTGAATGTTGGCACGTCGCGTAATGCCACGGGGATCTCCTAGGAATGCGGATTTCGACGCGGTTTGAGGCGAAACCGTAGCATTGTAGACCGTTCGTCGCAGGGATGCCAAACCAGCGGCGAGTTGCGGCGGAGCAACTTTGACGGATATGCTTCTGGCGTATGTCTACGCTGGTGGAATGCGTTCCCAATTTTTCCGAAGGCCGCGACAAAGCTCGGGTGGATGCCATTGTTGCCGCGATGAAGATGGATGGCGTTTACCTGCTGGACCGCGAAATGGATGCGGACCACAACCGTTGCGTCATCACGCTGGTGGGCGATCGCGAAGCTATTCAGGAAGCGGCCATTCGCGGGGTAGGGAAGGCAGCGGAGCTTATTGACCTGACCAAGCACCGGGGGGCGCATCCACGCATGGGCGCAGCCGATGTGGTGCCATTCATTCCGATTGAAGGCGTGACGATTGAGGACTGTGTGGCGATGGCGCGGCATGTGGGGGCGGAAATCTGGAAGCGCCATCAGATTCCTGTCTACCTGTACGAGGCGGCTGCGACATCGCCGGAGCGACTGAATCTGGAGAACATCCGCCGCGGGCAATTTGAAGGAATACGTGAGGAGATCGGGACCAACCCAGCGCGAAAGCCCGACTTCGGGGAGGCACGGGTACATCCGACGGCGGGAGCTACCGCAGTCGGAGCGCGCAAAGCTCTCATCGCCTATAACGTTTTTCTTAACACGCCGGACGTGGACATCGCGAAGAAAGTTGCGAAGGCGGTGCGATTTTCAAGCGGCGGGCTGCGCTATGTGAAAGGCGCGGGATTCCTGGTGCGGGGGCTGGCGCAGGTATCCATGAACCTGACGGATTTTGAGCAGACACCTATTCACCGCGTATTCGAGTTCGTGAAACGCGAGGCGGCGCGCTACGGCGTGGCTCCGGTGAGCAGCGAGATTGTGGGATTAATTCCCAAGAAGGCATTGGAGATGGCTGCCGAATGGTTTCTTCAGGTGGAGAATTTCGATTCATCACTCATTTTGGAAAATCGCCTTATCTCAGTGATGGAGGGCAAAACGGTGGCGGGGGGATTGCGCGCGGGAGTAGAGCCCTTCGTAGAACAGTTGGCCGCACCGACGGCCACACCGGGCGGTGGCAGTGCGGCGGCGGCGAGCGGCGCCATGGCGGCGGGGCTGGCGACGATGGTGGCATCCATGTCGCGTGGCAAGAAAGCTTATGGGCAGTATGAGCGAGAACTGAGTGACGCCATTGGCCGACTTACGCAACTGCGGGAGGAGTTGAAGGCGGCGATTGATGCGGATGCCGAGTCTTATAACGCGGTAATGAAGGCATACAAGCAAGCGAAGACGGCGGCGGATGGGGACGCAGTCATTACAGCGGCGCTGCGGCAAGCCACCGCAGTTCCGCTGAGTGTCGCCGAGAGGGCGAGGGAAGTAGCCGAGATCGCGAAGAAGCTTATTCCGATGACGAATCCCAACATGAAGTCGGACTTAACGACGTCTGTGGCGCTGGCGCGGGCAGCGGTTGAAGGCGCGATGGCGAATGTGGAGATCAATCTGGAATCGCTCAAGGACGAAGCGTTTGTGGCGGAAGTGCGGAATAAGACGGGGGCGCTGAGGGGATAAGAGTTCCAACCGTTACGGTTTTGGCACACTGCCATTAAATGTCCAGTGTGCCACGACTTCCGTAGAACTTTAGTGTTCCCATGATGGATGCGGCCTGGCATACAATTAATGCAGATGCAATTTACAAGGCTTCGCCGGTTTGCATCTAAGTGGGTATATCTCAAGAGGTTGACATGAAGATTTCTTATTTCGCCATCGTATTGCTTTTGGGCGCCGCAGCAGCTGCCATGCCGTTGGGCACGAACTCGCGCGCGGTTATTCCTTCCGACATTCAGCAGGTTATATCCGTGGATTACCGCGCGCTGAAGAATTCACCTACGGCGCAGGCGTTGAAGGACCAGGTGCTTCCGGCTGGCCTGAAGCAGTTCGAAGGCGCGTTAAAGGGTGTAGGGATCGATCCCGAGAAAGAACTGGAGCAGCTTACATTTGCGTCGTACCGCGCCGCTAAGGACATCCGCGTGATCGGTATCGCCCAGGGGCAGTTTCCGACCAAAGCGGTGTTGAAGCGTATGCAGACGAAGAAAATCCGTCCCAAGAAGTACCACTCAACGGACGTTTATTCGATGGGCAACGGAATGTCAATGACGTTCCTGGATGACTTCACGCTGGTATTCGGCAATGACGCAGCACTGAAAGGTGCGCTGGACGCGCGCGACGGTTTCACGTCCGGCCTGGATTCCAATTCGCAAATGGCGGACATGATGTCGGCGGTGGACGCGGCTTCAGTGTGGAGCATTCTCGACCAGCAGGGGACGCAGAACATGTTGCGCTCGGCGATGGGCGATGCCGCCAAGCTGGCGGATTACGAGACCGTGAAGAAACGGCTTCTGGCGTCACGCTACACGATGAATTTCGCCAACGGCGTCAACTTTGACCTGAGTGTCCTGACATCGGATTCCATGACGGCTGCGACCCTGTCGTCGCTGGTGAAGGCGGGTATGTTGTATCGAAAGGTGAATGCCTCTCCGACGGAAAAGATGGCACTGGAGAGCGTGACAGTGGATTCAGACAGTTCTAATTTGCAGTTGCATTTCCGTACCGACGATCAGCGTTTCCAGTCGCTGCTGCACTCGGAGCTGTTTGCGGCGGTTTCGCGGTAGGAGGGCCAGGGACACAATTTGCCACGGCGACACCGAGACACAGAGATAACTTTTTTCTTAAGACCTCTTGGTGTGGAGTTATTCCGTCATTTCGGTTTTTTATTGTTTCTTTTGCTGTCGCTTCTGCTTTGCCCACCCTTCCTTCACAATTTGGCGGGAGCGTCCTAGCGCTAGCGCGTCGGCGGGGACGTCATCTGTAATAGAGGATGCTGCCGCGACATAGGCTCCTTTGCCGACGCGGACGGGCGCGATCAGGGTGGAATTGCTGCCGATAAATGCTCCATCTTCAATTACTGTTTTGTGCTTGTGCACACCGTCGTAATTGCAGGTGATGGTGCCAGCACCTACGTTTACGCCCTCGCCAATTTCGGTGTCTCCGAGATAGGTCAGGTGGTTAGCCTTGGAGCCCTTGCCTAGTTTGAGCTTTTTCGTTTCCACGAAGTTTCCCACGTGCGCGCCTTCGCCGATTTCACTCCCTGGACGCAGATGCGAGTAGGGCCCCAAGACCGCACCGTCAGCTACGCGGGCTTCATCGAGGATGCAGCCGGGACGAACCAGAACTCCATCGCCCAGATCAGAGTTGTTAATCACCGTATAGGAGCGGATGCGGCAGTCTGCGCCGATGCGTGTGTTACCTAGAATTTGGACGAAGGGTTCGAGGACGGTGTCGGCGCCGATTTCGACGTCAGTGTCGATGATGCAGGTCGCGGGGGAAAAAATGGTGACTCCCGCCGCCATGAGTTGGCGGCGCTTGGCGGTTCTGATTTGCGCGTCGAGATCGGCGAGTTCGGAGCGAGTGTTGCTGCCCAGGACCTCGTTCGGATCGTCGGTTTTGTACGCCACGACTTTTTCTTTGGCCTTACCGAGAATTCCAGCCATATCGGTCAGGTAATACTCGCTATGTGGGTTGTCGGTGGAGAGGTCGTCGATGTGCTGGAAAAACGGTTTGGCAGCAAAAACGTAGAAACCGGAATTGATCTCGCGAATTTTACTTCATCGCTGTGAGATTTTGTTCGAATAACGCGACCGTAGCCGGTGGGGTTCTCCAGCTCAGCGGCCAGCAGCGTCATGGCAGCTTTTTTCGATAAGTGGAAATCGCGCAGACTTTCGATGGTTTCCGGCGTGATGAGCGGTGCGTCTCCGGATAGCACGAGAACGTGGTCATAGGGTTGCAGGGCTTCGCGGGCGACGATCAGAGCGTGTCCGGTGCCGCGTTGCTCTTTCTGCAGCACGAAATTAATTCCGCTGCCCGCGAGCGCCGTACGCACGCGATCGGCTTCGTGGCCGATGATGGCATAGACGTCTTTCGCGGGGACAACACTTAACGCGGCGGCGATGACGTGGGCCAACAGCGGTTTTCCTCCCACTTCATGCAGAACTTTGGGATGTTTGGACTTGAGCCGAGTGCCTTTACCGGCTGCCATGATGGCGATGGCGAAACGAGGATTAGTCCTCGATTGAGAATCGCGTTTGCTGAGGCGGGGCATTCAACTCACTATAACGCGACCTCGGCGAGTGGAGAACGTTGAAAGGTTAGGTTCAGGGAACCCCATGAGTTCTGTGTGCCTGTAAGTTCGTCGGCGTCTAGTTCTACACTCCACACATCAACTGGCCGGTTCTTCAGAGGCGAACTGCTCGAAAGCGCTTCCCCTGAACATGACGGGCGTCCACTGGTTTTGTACTCTTGCGCCCAGCACGCCATAAAAATCAATCGCGGGCGTGTTCCAGTCGAGCACTTCCCAGCGCATACCAAAGCAGTTCTGCTCACGCGCGATAACCGCCATGCGCCGCAGCAGCGCCTTGCCGATGCCCTTGCCGCGGAACTGGGCTCGCACGAACAAATCCTCAACGAAAAGGCCGGAGCGACCGGCCCAGGTTGAATAGGTAAAGAAGTAGAGCGCGTAGGCAGCCGGGTGGCCGTCCCACTCCGCGATGAAGGCGTGGAAGAGTGGCTCGGCGCGGAAGCCGTCGCGCAGGAGGTCCTCAGGGGTGGCATCCACCTGATCCAGCTCGCGCTCAAACCGGGCGAGTTCACGAATCATTTCGACGATCAGGGGGGCGTCCGCTGCGGTGGCCTCGCGTATTACAAGCATCGGTGATCTCCCAGGCTCAGGTTCGCCAGCCAAGGCGTTGGCGGTGATTATACGGGTGCGGAATTGAGGCGACTTATTTCAAGGGTGCTGAGCGTGCGGTAGGATAGGTCAAATCGCGTGTCAACCGGATCCGCTTTGATAGTGAACTTGCTAAGTTCGAGCCCTAGCGCTCGGACGCGATAACCGGTTATCCCCATCCGGTGCTTGCATGACGACGTGAAGCAGATCCTGAGCGACGCGATCGGTGGCATGGCGGGCGACGCCGGCCTGTTCAAGATAGTCACCCATTACGGGACACACGCCGAGAGCTTCGACTTCTTCCAGGTCGGCGACGATCTGCGATGCTCCCTCCGACGCATACTTGGCTTTCAAGTCGTCCGACACGGGGGCGCGGTTAATCAGCGCATAATCGAAAATCTGTGCCTGGGCATGGTTGTTGAGAGCGCGGATATGGTCGGATGCGCTCAGGTCAAGGCTTTCGTTAGCTTGTGTCATGAGGTTGCAGATGAATACCTTCACCGCGGATGAATTAACTATTGCCTGGGAGATGCCCCGAACCAGCAAGTTAGGGATGAGACTGGTGAAGAGCGATCCTGGACCGATGGTGATGAGGTCGGCACGAGCGATGGCATCCAGCGTCTGAGGTAGCGGATCGACGTCAGGAGGCACCAGAAACAATTCCTTAATGCGCCCTTTGCTGGCGGTAATTTTGGTCTCGCCGCGGACGCGGGAGCCATCTTCCATCAGGGCTTCCAGCTCGATATTGGAACTGGTGGCGGGAAAAATGTGGCCGCGGGTAAGCAGGATCTCGGAAGAAAGTCTTACCGCTTCGGCGAAGTCGCCAGTAATAGAAGTTAGTGCGGCGAGGAACAGATTACCGAAGCTGTGTCCTTCAAGACCGGAGCCTTTTTGAAAACGATGCTGAAACAGGCGGGAGAGGAGAGCCTCATCCTCTGACAACGCAACCACACAGTTGCGAATGTCGCCGGGGGGAAGCATGTTGAATTCCTTGCGCAGGCGGCCGCTGGAACCGCCGTCGTCGCTCACCGTAACAACCGCGCATAGTTCACTAATCACGGGGCCAGCCGCATCCGCCGTGCCTGCCGCCACTGCGAAACGCTTCAGGCCTTTCAGCAGGGTTGACAGGCCGGTGCCGCCGCCGATTGCAACCACTCGCAAGGACCGGCCAGAGGGCAGATCGTCGCGCTGAGGCATTTTGTCCCGAGACGATGATTCGGGACCGGACTGGGGAGTCATGAAAACTTTCTAGCGCTCGGTTTCGGAGTCACTGGCTTCAGCAGCCAGGTCCATGCCGGGATCGGGATAGAGCAATTCCGTGAAACGCGGATCTTCGGCCAGGTTCTGGAAATCAGAATCATTGCGTGCCTGGAAGCGCAGAGCAGGCTTCAAGCGGATGGCTTCGTCCAAATGACGCAAGGAATCTTCGACGTGTCCGGTCAAACAGTCGAGGGCTGCCAGACCGTAGAGAACGTAATCCGCTTTGGGCACCTGCTTGAGCAATTTCTCCAGGTGCTCGCGGGTGCCCACGTAATCACCGACATTCATCAGCGAGATGGCGTAGTCGAAATGCTCTTCCGGATCTTTAAACTGAGTAGTCGCGCGCTCGCTATGCTGATTGCAGCTATTGAGGTGAACGGCCGCCCGGTCAGCAAGTTCCTTGCTGGGGCTGGCTAGAACCTTCTGAAAATGTGATTTGGCCTTGTCGAATTTGTGCTCCTGCATGGAGCGGAGACCAGCTTCGTAGTTTTGCACAGCCTGTGCAAAACGAGGGTCATCGCCTAGAGACTTCTTTGCCGTCGGTTTTTGTGCCATCTGCAAAACTTTCCCGCTGCTCTTCGTAACTTCCCCTTTATCTTAAGCTTAAGTCTAAAAACTTTAACTTTTGCTGCCAGGGCGAAACCGCATTCATGGGGGTTTCGAAATCACATTCCAAGACCCACCATTTTCATCCTGTGGAAAACCACCTTTTTATACGCGCCCTTCACTGGGGCCGTCAACTCACCCGGAAACGCTCCACCTCGCTACTAATTCATGGAGGCGGCGGACTCCAGGTCTACCGACTTCCACTCACCCTTAATAATGCCCTGTCGAATCTGTGCAACCGTCTTGCCTTTGTGATGCATTGCGTAACTGTAGTACGTCTCTTTCAAGCAGGTGGCACATTGAGCTCCGTGAGTGCTTTCGAAACAACTGTGCAGGCTGTTGTGTCCCATGCGGTCACAATAGCAATAGCAAGGCTGTTGATGCAGCACCGCCGGGATCCTGGCCGCGAGTTCGTAGGCGTGTGTCTGATAGGGGAACTGCGCATTTTCTCCCCACAGTTGTTCTTTGGGAAGAATGGGAGGCAGCTTGGTTCCCTTGGGTGGAGGTCCCGGATTATAGGCTGGGATTTGCGCTTGATCCTGCGAACTCGACCACTGCGCCGTCGTCGCAATAGTGATTAGAAAAAGTGATGACAGAATTAATCCACGTTTAAACATTCCGCAATCCCCTCGGTTGGGATATTGTAACCTGAATTGGCTGGGACTGGCGGTGGTGGCGCGGCAACAGCCGGATAGCCCGGCCAGGCGGGCAACCCGCCGCGGATATCATTGTATCCGTATACTATGAGGGATAATGAACGAATTGGAGAGCCCGGTACAGGAAAGCCCGGTATTTGAAAAGCGAGTTGTACGCCTGCGGCGAAGCACGCCAGTATTGGCAGTGTGGCTGCGTGATTTGATCATTTCACTGGCTATCTCGGCGTTCATCATCATCTTCCTTTATCAGCCGGTGAAGGTGGAAGGCACCAGCATGATGCCTTCGCTGGACGATCAGGAACGAATCTTCGTCAACAAATTCGTCTACCGGCTGGAATCGATTGAGCGCGGCGACATCGTGGTGTTCCACTATCCGCGCGATCCTTCGAAGAGCTATATCAAGCGGGTAGTGGGACTGGAGGGAGACCACATCCGCATTGACGGCGGCCGCGTCCTGGTGAATGGCAAGATGCTGGCGGAGGACTACGTGCCTAGCGAGTACGAGGATCAGCGCTCGTACTCTGAGATTGTGGTGCCTCCGCACTCTTACTTTGTGCTGGGCGATCATCGCAGCATGTCGAACGATAGCCGGGATTTTGGTCCGGTGAACGAGAACTATATTTATGGGAAGGCCGTGTTTGGGTATTGGCCCGTGGATAAGGTGGGGAGACTACGGTAGCGGACCGCTGACAAAGCCGCGGACAAGAGTGTCCGCGCCACACAATCTTTCGTTTTCTCGAGAACTTCACGCAGACAGTGCTTGGTGCTTTTCTGCTTCCTTGTTAGAATCGATAAAATCCACTCCCTGGAGCAGGAATGCAGGCAATCCTTGCGCTGGAAGATGGGCGCATCTTCCGCGGCAAAGGCTACGGCGCAAAAGGCGAATGCTACGGCGAAGTCGTTTTTAATACTTCCATTACTGGCTACCAGGAAATCTTTACTGATCCTTCCTACGCGGGACAGATTGTAGTTCTAACCAACCCCGAAATCGGAAATTACGGCACCAACCCTGAAGACAATGAAGCGGTTCGACCTTATATCGAGGGCCTGATCGTCCGCGAGTTTTCCAGAGTCAGTTCCAACTGGCGTTCGCAGCAGGTGACCGAAGAATATCTCGAGCAATTCAAGATTCCGGTGCTGGCTGATATTGATACTCGCGCGCTGGTGCGTCATCTTCGCGACAACGGCGTGATGCGCGGGGTGGTTTCGACGCTGGAGAGCGATGCGGAGAGACTGATCGCGAAAGCGCGTTCGATCCCCAAGATGGATGGCATGGATTTGGCCAAGGTGGTCAGCACGAACCGTCCTTATGTGTGGGAAGTGGGCGAGCGCTCACACGAGCCCGTTGAGGTAGTAGGCGTGAAAGACGAGCCCACGCGGTTCAATGTTGTCGCCTACGATTATGGGATCAAACAGAACATTCTGCGCAAACTGCGCGGCGAGGGCTGCAAGGTTACGGTCGTTCCGGCGGAGACTACTGCGGAAGACGTGCTGGCGCTGAAGCCCGATGGCGTGTTCCTGTCGAATGGGCCGGGTGATCCCGAGCCTTGTACCTATGCCGTGGACAACATCCGTCGGCTGATGGGCCGCCAGCCGATTTTCGGGATTTGCCTGGGACATCAGCTCACCGGCATTGCGCTGGGCGGGAAAACCTACAAGTTGAAATTCGGACATCACGGCGGCAACCATCCAGTGAGGCAGTTGAATACCGGCAAAGTGGAGATCACGGCGCACAACCACAATTTTGCGGTTGACCCGGATTCACTGCCGCAAAGCGAAGTCGAACTGACCCACATGGACCTGAATGACAACACTCTCGAGGGCATGCGCCACCGGAATCTGCCGTTATTTACTGTGCAATATCATCCGGAGGCGTCGCCTGGGCCGCATGATTCGCATTATTTGTTCAAGGATTTTGTGAAGATGATGGAGGAGTGGAAAGGGTGAGTCCAGTCGCTAGTGATTAGTGGCCACTGAGCCGGTAACCAGTCAAATAAATGCCACGTCGCACTGACATCTCGAAAATTCTGATCATCGGCTCTGGTCCCATCGTCATTGGCCAGTCCGCGGAGTTTGATTACTCCGGCACGCAGGCCTGCAAGGCGCTTAAGGCTGAAGGGTACGAAGTGGTGCTGGCTAATTCCAATCCCGCCACCATCATGACTGACCCCGAGATTGCTGACCGGACCTACATTGAGCCGCTGACCCGCGAGTACCTGGAAGAGATTATTCGCATCGAGCGCGAGATGTCGCCGGGAGCTGGGTTTGCGGTCCTGCCGACCGTGGGCGGGCAGACGGCGCTTAACCTGGCCATGGAGCTTTCTGATGGTGGCGTGCTGGACAAGTACAACGTGCAGCTTATTGGCGCGAGTATTGGAGCGATCAAGAAGGCCGAAGACCGCCTGTTCTTCAAGGACGCGATGCAGCGGATCGGGCTTGACGTACCCAAGTCGGCGCTGGTCAGCAATCTTAAAGATGGGCTGGAGTTCGCCGGCAAAATCGGCTTCCCGGTGATTGTGCGACCGTCGTTTACGCTGGGCGGCACCGGCGGCGGCATCGCCTTCAATCGCGAAGAACTGATGGAGGTGTTGGCACGCGGGCTTGATCTTTCTCCGGTGCACGAGGCGCTGATTGAAGAATCGGTGCTGGGATGGAAAGAGTATGAGCTGGAGGTGATGCGCGACACGAAAGATAACGTCATCGTGGTTTGCTCGATTGAGAACTTCGATCCCATGGGCGTGCATACCGGCGACTCGATTACTGTCGCGCCCATCCAGACCCTTACGGATCGCGAGTACCAGGCCATGCGTGATGCGGCGATTGCGGTAATCCGCGAAGTTGGAGTGGAAACCGGCGGATCGAACATTCAGTTTGGCGTGCATCCCAATACCGGGCGGATGGTGGTGATTGAAATGAATCCGCGAGTGTCGCGATCGTCGGCGCTGGCTTCGAAAGCTACGGGGTTCCCGATCGCCAAGATTGCCGCCAAGCTGGCCGTCGGCTACGCGCTTGACGAGATTCCCAACGACATCACGCGCAAGACGCCGGCTTGCTTCGAGCCCACGCTCGATTATGTCGTGGTCAAGATTCCGAAGTGGCAGTTCGAGAAATTTCCCGGCGCCGACGAGAGCCTGGGTCCGCAGATGAAGTCGGTGGGCGAGGTGATGGCGATTGGCCGGACGTTTAAAGAAGCGCTGCTGAAGGGTGTCCGGGCATTGGATACCGGCAAGAAAGTTGGCTCGGAGAAGATTGAGCCACGCATCCTCACGCAGCGACTAGTGACGCCGCATCCGGAGCGGCTGATGTATGTGCGCTACGCGCTGCGCCAGGGATATACGGTCAAGCAGATTGCGAAGATGACATCCATCGATCCATGGTTCCTTTATCAGCTCAAAGAAATAAACGACATGCAGCTTGAGCTGGAGAAGCATCCCATGGAATCGATTCCCACCGAGGTGTTGCGCGACGCCAAGCGCATGGGCTTCTCCGACGGGCGTTTGGCGGCAGTATGGCGGCTCGAAAGTAGTAAGGGAGCGCAGGAGAAGATCCGTCACCTGCGGAAGAAACATGGCGTGATGCCAGTCTACAAACGCGTGGACACATGCGCCGCGGAGTTTGAGAGTTACACGCCGTATCTTTATTCGACTTACGAAGAGGAAGATGAGGCAGCACCCACTCAGAAAAAGAAAGTCATCATCCTGGGGAGTGGGCCGAATCGCATCGGGCAGGGAATTGAGTTCGATTACTGCTGCTGCCACGCTTCATTCGCGCTGCACGAAGACGGCTATGAGACGGTGATGATTAACTGCAACCCCGAGACCGTCTCGACGGATTATGACACCAGCGACCGCCTGTATTTTGAGCCACTCACCCTGGAAGATGTGTTCGCGATTTACGAACACGAGGCTGCTTCGGGGGCCTCGGTCGGAGTGATTGTGCAGTTCGGGGGGCAGACGCCGCTTAATCTAGCTCTGCCGTTGAAAGCTGCGGGCGTGCCGATTATTGGAACCTCGCCTGAGTCTATTGATTTGGCTGAAGATCGCAAGCGATTCGGCAAACTGCTCGAAGAACTTGATATCCCACAGGCGCCGGGGGCGATGGCGACTTCGATCGAAGAAGCGGTGGAAGGCGCCAAGCGGGTACAGTATCCGGTGCTGGTGCGTCCGTCGTATGTGCTGGGCGGGCGGGCCATGGTGATTGCCTACGACGAGGAGAGCGTAGTCCGCTACATGAAAGAGGCAGTCGAATATTCGCATGACCGGCCGGTGCTGATTGATCACTTTCTCGAAGACGCGATTGAGGTGGATGTAGACGCGCTCTGCGACGGCGAAGACGTGGTCATCGGCGGTATTATGCAGCACATTGAGGAAGCGGGCATTCATTCAGGAGATTCTTCGTGTGTGCTGCCGGCGGTGGACATCCCTGATCGTCTGCTGAATCGTATGCGCGATTACACTTTCCGACTAGCGCGGGCTTTAAAAGTCATTGGGCTGATGAACATTCAGTTTGCCATTCCGCGCATTCCAAATGGAAGTTCGAAGGGCAATGGCTCGGAAGCGGACAAGGTCTATGTTCTCGAAGTAAACCCGCGAGCTTCGCGCACGGTGCCGTATGTCTCCAAGGCAACCGGCGTGCCGATGGCGAAGATCGCTGCGCGGCTGATGACGGGACGCAAGTTGCGTGAGTTTTTGCCGGAGCAGATCGAACGAGGTACTGATCTCGATACGGGCCGCTGTTTCTATGTGAAATCGCCCGTCTTCCCGTGGAACAAGTTTCCCGGCGTGGATACCGTGCTGGGCCCGGAGATGAAATCGACAGGCGAAGTAATGGGTGTGGCGGACAATTTCGGCGAGGCTTTTGCCAAGGCCCAGGTCGCCGCCGGCCAAAGATTACCGACGCAGGGAACGGTTTTCATCAGCGTCACCGATCATGACAAGCCGCAGGTCGCGGAGTTGGCGAAGCGTTTCGCCGATATGGGATTCAAGCTGGTGGCGACCGCGGGCACTGCGGATGTGCTTGAGGGCGCGGGACTGACGACAGACCGAGTCTACAAGGTGAAAGAAGGCCGGCCGAACGTGGTGGATCTGATCAAGGGGGAGCGCATTCAGTTGATCGTCAATACTCCGCATGGAGTCGAACCCTGGTTCGATGAAAAAGCCATCCGGCGGGCGGCGGTTACTGCGCATATTCCCACCATCACGACGATTTCGGCTGCGCGCGCCGCAGCCGAGGGCATAGCTGCTTTGCAACGCGGAGAAGTGCGGGTGCAAGCGTTGCAGCAACTGCACGCGGAGCGGGCGGCAGCCAAAATTTCTCCATAGGGAGCACTCGCGTGGGCGGTTCCGTTTTGTTTCCCACCCAACCCAGTCCAAGACCTGCGCCTGAACGACCGCTAAGGAAATGGCTCTTTGCCGGGGGTGGCATTCTCGCGCTATTGCTGGTTTGGACCTGCGGCCGCGGCGCTTACAGTTCTTATCGTGTGGCGGACAGCGCTGTCGGCCATTTCCACGCGCTGCTTAATCAAAGCGAGTACGAAGAGCTTTATGGTGACGCGACGGACGAATTCCGGAGAATGGGCGAGCGGTCGGAACAGATTGCTTTCTTAGAGAAAGTTCATACCAGGATGGGAAACGCAGGTAAAACCAAACTTGCTGGCTTCCACATTAACGCCACAAACAAAGGTACATTCGTAAACTTGGTCTACCAAACTGATTTTGAACAAGGCCAGGCCCGAGAAGGGTTTGTCTGGCGGGTGAGCGGGGAACAAGCCCGCCTGATCGGATATCATATTGATTCGCCCAATCTCCGATAGCGCGAATCAGAGGAGTTCCATGTCAACTGATAATGTTGCTCTCACTCATCGTTGGTTTGAGGAAGTGTGGAACCGAGGCCGCGTTGATGCGATCGATGAAATGGCGGCAAAGGATGCGGTAGGTCACGGCCAGGCGGAACATGGCGCGGACATCCACGGGTTAGAAGAATTCAAGCCATTTGTGCGTAGCCTGCGCGCGGCGTTTCCCGACATCAAGATCACCATCGACTTGAGCATCGCGGAAGGTGAACACGTGGCCGTCCACTGGCACGCGACCATGACTCACAAAGGACAATTTCTTGATTTTGCCCCGACTGGCAAGGACGTCACAATTACCGGCACCAGCATTCAGCGCATCGTGAACGGCAAAATTGTCGAAGGCTGGGACAACTGGGATCAATTGGCATTGCTGGTGCAGATTGGGGCGGTGCCAACGGCAAAGTTTCTACCACGGGAGCGGCAGCGTCGGTCAGCGTAGGGAATTGAAGTTTCGCAGGATGAAGCTACAGACGAGAGCGTTCGGAGCTAAAAATGTTACTCCACGGTATTTTTCCTCCCATTACTACGCCGTTTTATCCTGACGGCGGTGTGTATTTCAAAAAACTTGAGCACAACGTTGAACGCTACTCGAAGACGCCGGTGGCTGGAATCGTTGTGCTGGGTTCGACCGGCGAAGCCATCATGCTGTCGGATGAGGAGCGACGTCAGGTTCTAAAGACAGCGCGGGACGCTACGGCAAATCACAAAGTGCTGGTCGCGGGAACGGGAGTTGAGTCGGCCGTCGAAACATTGAAGCTGACGGAACATGCGGCGGCACTTGGCTACGACATCGCGATGGTGCGCACGCCGCATTACTACAAAGGGCAGATGAAGCCGGCAAATATGCTGGCATTTTATCGAATGGTGGCCGATCGTTCGCCGCTGTCGGTCATCATTTATAACTTCCCGCAAGCGACCGGGTATGACATTCCGGCGGAAATAGTGATTGAGCTGGCCAAGCATCCGAACCTGATCGGCATAAAGGAATCTAGCGGTGATGTCGAGAAAGTGCGCACGATGGTGGAAGGCACGCGCCATGTGAAGCGCATGGCGACAGTGACTGAGACCTTCGACGCAGTTACGCCTCGCATGCTCAAGGCGACGGCTGAAAGTTCGGGACAGGGCGGGGAACTGGTGCCGGTGGCGTCGCTGGCGGGAGCGTCGTCTGTGGGAGAGTCTTCTTTGGGGCGTTCAGGGAAACAGTCCGCTGCGAAGCCATCGTCGGCGGCGGCGATCTCCGTGATGGGCAGCCTCAAGACAAGACAGAAGGAGGTCGCCTTCCAAGTGCTGGTTGGAGCCGCACAGAAACTTGAACCGTCGCTGCAGGCGGGAGCGGTGGGAGCGATTCTCGCCTTTGCGGATGCAGCACCCACGGCCTGCTACGAAATTTTCGCGGCGTGGAAAGAGGGCGATGTCAAACTGGCACTCCTGAAGCAGCAACGCATCGCGGCCGCCGCGCAGCGCGTGGTGGGCCAGTTGAGCATTCCGGGTGTCAAATATGCGATGGATCTCAATGGATATTTTGGAGGGCCCGCGCGCCTGCCGCTGTTGCCGCTGACCGCAGATCTGAAGGCCGAGATTGAGCGGTTGATGGGGGATATAAGGAATTAACTCTTGTTTTGATTGAAGACGTTATTTTTATATGCTAAAACCTTGGCGCAAATGAAGAAGTACTTCCTGCTGATCCTTCTTGTCTCCGCGGTGACTGTCCCTACAATCCGCGCGAACAGACCGGGACCAAGTGTAGTCATGCTGTGGCCGAACGCAGAAAAACCCACGTTGAAACTAACTTTCGGCAAGTTTCAGCAGGTTGGCGCTTACGCAGGTCAAATTAGTTTAATGTCCCAAGTAATGGTGGAAAACATGTCAGGAAAGCCAATCCCACGAGCGTCATTCACCGTCTACCTGTTAGATAAGGGCAAAGTCAGAATCGGGGATGGGGTGCTGAATGTGAGTGACTTGGGTGTTGGGCAACAGGCCAAGATCGCATTTCAGTTTAGATCGATAGGTGTTCCTGTATCGCTTAATTTGAGGGCCCGAAACGACGCAGAGGGCGTACCCACTTCCATGAGGACGGTCTCGTTAAAGGTGATCTCCATTCCGTCTGGAGCCAATTTGAAGGTGGATGATCACGACGAGGGTGTAACTCCACGGACGGTAGATTTCACGGTGGGCACTCACACTCTTGAATTCAGAAAGGAGGGCTACGCGACTGGCAGCACACCGGTGGAGATCACACAAGACGAACTTCCGGGGGGCAGTATCAGCTTCGAACTCGGAGGACTATCCCGGGACACCGTGGAGCTGCGAGATGGAACCGTGTTGCTCGGCGATGTGGTTTCCCTCTCCATGACTGCCCTGGTAGTACGTATGGACGGCAGTGACCGAACTTACGATCGCAACCGCATCAAGAAGCTCATGCTGGTCGAGCGGGAGATTACGCAACGGCCGCCCCTTACCCAGCCCGTTCCTGCTCAACCGAAACAATGAGTCGAGAGAAGCGCCCACGTCCTAAGCTGCCCAAAATTTCAGAGGAGATGAAAGCGTGGTCGGCGGCTTTGGCTACTGAAGTAACAACCTGGCCGCACGTCCTAACCCGCCCGATGTTCGGAATGACCGCACTTTATAGAGGAAAGAGGATCTTTGCCGTGCTGCCCCGCAGTCGTTGCCTGGACCTTCCTAACTCTCTCGGCCTCAAATTGAAATCTCCCAGTCCTCGAATACGGAAGATTGCGCAGCGCGACCCCCACATCAGCTTTGGTGATATGAAAGCGTGCTGGTGGAGCTTCGAAATGAACTCCAATGAGGACATCCGGCTCGCACTGGAGTGGCTGGGCCGCGCTTACGAAGCGGCTGGTTGAGCAGATTCCCAGTTTCTTGACAATTTAGGCCTTGTGGCATCGTGTCGGTCTACGCTAGTATTAGAACGAACGTTCGATAAAGTATGTCTGCTTCGGTTTCCAAGCCGGCTGCCGCTGCGGTCTTGCGCGGGGATAATGGCGCCTCACATCCCGAGACACGTTTCGACCGCCGCCTGGCTAAAATCCTGGGACACGCGACTGAAGTTTTCTACGAAAAAGGGTATGAGGGCGCGTCTATGCGCGACCTTTCACGCGCGGCTGGTATGTCGCTGGCCGGGCTTTACTACTATTTCGAATCCAAAGAGCGTCTGCTCTACCTGATCCAGAAACATAGCTTCAGCACTATTGTGGCGCGGTTGAAGGAAAGGTTGCGGGACGTCAGCGATCCTGAGCAGCGGGTGCGCGTTCTCATACTGAACCATCTCGATTATTTCCTGGCGAACCAGAAGGCAATGAAAGTGTTGTCGCATGAAGACGACGCACTGAAGAACGGGTTTGGAGCCGAGATCGCCGCGATCAAGCGCGGGTATTACCGAATCTGCGTAGATTTGCTCGAAGCTCTGAAGGCGGCGAAAGGACTAGAATTCAAGAGTCGTACCGCAGTGCTCAGCTTGTTCGGCATGATGAACTGGATTTATACCTGGCACAATCCGCGAGTTGACGGTGATGCTGAAGAACTGGCCAGCCAGATGGCGGCCATTTTCCTGAGGGGAATTTGCGTATCAAGCTCCGGCAAAGCGGGACATAACAAGAAGAGGGCCGCGGTATCGAACTAAATTGTGAAAAAACTAGAGATCTAAATATAAGGAGTCTGAGACATGGCTACAACAGTGCAGCCGGCCGCCGGCGAGACTACCAAACAACTAGTCAACTACCGTGCCGAGGGCGGGGTCGCGGTGATCGAGATGAACGATCCACCGGCCAACACCTACACCTATGAGATGAATCGGCAGCTCGACGAGGCGATCCTGAAAGCACGCATGGAGAATGACGTGTACGTGATCGTGTTGACTGGCGCAGGGGAGAAATTTTTCTCGGCCGGGGCAAATATCAAGATGCTCTCCAGCGTCGATCCCACGTTTAAGTACTACTTTTGTCTGCATGCCAACGAAATGCTGCTGCGCCTGGAGCACACCCCGAAGCTGGTGATCGCTGCCATCAATGGACATTGCGTGGGCGGAGGTCTGGAGATTGCCATGGCAGCCGATATCCGCATCGCGCGCCAGGATGCGGGGAAGATCGGACTGCCCGAAGTGAATCTGGGCGTACTGCCGGGCACGGGCGGAACGCAGAGGCTCTCACGGCTGGTCGGAAAGAGCAAGGCCATTGAGCTGATGGTAACGGGAAACACTTTCTCCTTCGAGGAGGCGAAAGAGTTTGGCATCATCAATGACATCTTCGATCGCGACGGCTTCATGGAAAACGTCTTGGAGTACGCGCGCCAGTTTTGTCCGCCGAACAAGGCCGCCAAAGCTGTGGGAAGAATCAAGCGCGCGGTGCAAACCGGCTGGGAGATTCCCATGGAGTCCGCACTGGCGGTGGAACGTGAGAATCAGCAACTGCTCTTCCAGAGCGAAGACGCGAAGGAAGGGCTGGCAGCGTATGTAGAGAAACGGCCCGCGGTGTTCAAGGCGAAGTAGTACGAGAAGTAGTAGGAAACAATGGATGCGAGGGCGTTTCGCCCATGCACCGTCTCACGAGTGACGAATGATTGCAGCTACTAAAACGAAAGTCTTGCCGGGGCGATTGCTGATCGGCGGACAGTGGGTTGACGGCTCGAAGAAATTCGACATCGTCAATCCGGCGACCGGCGAGGTGCTTACTGAGATCGCGGAAGCGTCACGCGAAGATGTTGACCGCGCGGTGCAAGCGGCTCGTCGTGCTTTTGAGGATCGCGGCGGGGCATGGCGCAAGATGTCGGCCAGTGAGCGAGGGAAGCTGATCTGGCGGCTGGCGGATTTAGTCGACACGAACATCGAGGAACTCGCCGAGCTAGAAACTCTGGATAACGGGAAACCGATTTTCGAGTCGCGTTACGTGGACATGCCGATGGTGATTGACGTCCTGCGCTACTACGCTGGCTGGGCGACGAAGATACACGGCGAGACAGTCAATACTTTCGAGACGGCTTTTACTTACACCCTGCGGGAGCCGGTAGGAGTTGTAGGGCTGATCATCCCGTGGAATTTTCCATTGTTGTTGGCTTCGTGGAAGCTCGGTCCGGCGCTGGCCTGCGGCTGCACCATAGTTTTGAAACCTGCCGAGCAGACGCCGCTCACCACACTGCGGTTCGGAGAACTCGCGGTTGAGGCGGGATTGCCTGCGGGGGTGCTGAATATCGTCACCGGCGGGCCGGAGACCGGGAAGGCAATCGTCAGTCATGCGGGGATCGACAAGATCGCGTTCACCGGTTCGACCGCGGTCGGCAAAGAGATCATGCGGGGCGCGGCGGATACATTGAAGCGCCTCACGCTGGAACTGGGCGGCAAATCTCCCAACATCGTTTTTGCGGATTCCGACATTGATAACGCCGTGAAGGGCGCGATCAATGGCATTTTCTATGGCAAGGGCGAAGTGTGTAATGCCGGATCGCGCTTGTTCGTCGAAAATAAAGTACGCGATGAATTTCTCGAAAAGCTGGTTGGACGGGCCAAGAAGATGCAGCCCGCCGATCCGCTCGATCCGAAGACGCGCCTGGGAGCGATCGTCAGCCAGGAACAGATGCAGACTGTGCTCAGCTATGTGGAGGCCGGGAAAAAAGAGGGGGCGAAGCTGATTGCCGGAGGAAACCGCGTCAGCGTGGATGGGGGCAAAGGATTCTTTCTGGAACCAACTATTTTTGGCGAGGTGACCAACGACATGAAGATCGCACAGGAAGAAATCTTCGGGCCGGTGCTGGCCACGCTGAGTTTTGACGACGTTGATCAAGTGATCGATCTGGCCAATCGCAATCAGTACGGTCTGGCGGCGGCAGTATGGACACGCGATATCAAGAAGGCGCACAACGTTTCCCGCCAGCTCAGGGCCGGCACAGTCTGGATAAACACGTATGGATTGATGGATGCGGCGTTACCTTTTGGAGGCTACAAGAGTTCCGGATTCGGCCGTGAGTTGAGCAAGCATGCGATTGAACACTACACGGAAGTAAAAACGGTTTGGTTGAACATGGGGTAGGGAAGTCGCTCCGGAGCGTGCGATCTTTAGCATTGCGTCGCTCGGACTTTCGCGCGACTCTCCTATCTTCGGCGCCAAGTGAAGGCGCCTCAGGATGACAATTCATTAACGAGGGCATATGCCAGGAAAAGTTGCAAGGATCGGGACATTTAGTGATTGGGTAGGTTTATTCGACGATTGGCGCAAGGAAATTGGCGTCAATCGCGACGAGATCGCCAGCTTCAAGTTCGACACGCTCTACGGGGCCATTGAGACCGAAGAAATCCAGTTTGGCGCCTTTAAAGGACGTCGCAAGTGGGAGAACCTGCGCCAGGTGCCGACACAGCAAATGCGTGACGCGCTGATGAATCTGATTATCTATCAGGGAGACACTGAGTTTGCCAGCGTTGAGCAGCAGCGCAACCTGTTTGAATCCGCGCCCACGGACTGGGACCGCAAGGCAATTATGCGGGTGATGATTGAAGAAATGCGCCACGGTTGGCAGATGTGCGCCTTGCTGGTGGATCATTTTGGCTACTCTGGCAAAGTGGAGGCGCAGAAGATGCTGGAGCGCCGGGCGTTTGACAATAAACGTCTGCTTGGGGCCTTCAATGTCGATGTGGACAACTGGATGGATTTCTTCACATATACGGACTTCGTCGACCGGGACGGAAAATTTCAATTGCAGATGCTGAAGTATTCGGCTTTCGCGCCGCTGGGACGGTCTATGTCATACATGCTGCGGGAAGAAGCCTTTCACATGGGCACCGGCAACGACGGCCTGCGCCGCATTGTGGAAGCTGGAATGATTCCGGCGTGGCTGATCCAGAAATATCTTAATAAGTGGATTTCCAGCTCCTACGATTTGTTCGGAACCGACAATTCGTCATCTGCGCATTGGGCCTATGTTTGGGGAATTAAGGGGCGATACGACGAGCCGAGGAACGCGCAGGATGCGAAGCTGGATGAACTCAACGACTACAACCGTATTTTGTATCACGATGAAGTCGCTGGACTAATCGAACGTTTCAACACCGCGCTGAAACCGGGCGAGCCGAAGCTCTACGCGCCCAATATCAAGTTCAATCGCGCAATCGGCCGTTATGCCGGGCAAAAGTTCCATGCCCAAACCGGCGAGCCGCTCGACTATAAGGCCTACGAGCAGCACCTGAAAGATTACATGCCGAGTGCAGAAGACAGAAAGCTGCTGCTCGAAATCATCGCCAATGAAAAGAAATGGATTGCACCCAAGCAGGGAGCTCGCGATCCGCTGATGACCATCGCGGAGCCGCGCAAGTCGGCGATTAACCTTTAGCGGACGCAGGAAGGGCATCTATGCCGCTAAGTTTCTTCGACCAAAGGCAACGTGACCACCACTCCGGCGGTTGACATCTCGAAAAAGACTCCGCCAACCAGCGAATCCCGTGGATACACTCTCGGCGAGCTGATGGTGGCTAGCGCTGCGCGCGAAATCCATGACGGAGAGATCGCGTTTGTCGGGATGCGGCTGCCACTGCTCGCCTTTGTAGTGGCCAAGAAGACTCACGCGCCAAATGCAGTTGGGCTATTTGAAAACGGCGTGATTCGCGCGACACCCGCTTCCGAGCTGATTTACACCATGGCTGATCCAGCCAACATTCTGGGCGCAACGCAGTGCCTTGACATGATGGGAGTCATGAGCTTGCTGCAATCAGGACGCGTGCATTTAGGGTTCCTCGGTGCGGCTGAGGTAGACCGCTTCGGAAACTTGAACTCGACTGAAGTACGCGGGCCAAAGGGCGTGGTACGTCTGCCCGGCTCCGGTGGAGCTTGTGATATCGCCTCTCTGGCGCAGCGTTTCGTTGTACTGCTCGAACACCGGAAGCAGCGCTTACCGGAGCGCGTTTCGTACATCACCAGTCCGGGAAATGGTGACGGCCGCGGCTGGCGAAAGCGGGTGAGACTGCCGCGGGGCGGGCCATCAGCGGTGATTACCACTAAAGCCGTTTTGCGTTTTGCAGACGACGGCGAGGCGTACCTGGCTTCGCTTCATCCCGGTGTCGAGTTGGATGACGTGCTGGCCGATACCGGTTGGAGGCTGCGCGTTGGAGACAGCATGGTCTCTACTGCTGAGCCAACTGCCGCGGAACTGAAAGCGATTCGGGATTACGATAAAGATGGTTTTTGGACGAAGTAGATAAATATCATGCCGAAGCCCGCTGGCGAGTGTATCCAGGCCATACGAACATGGCGACGCAAGCATTAACTAAATATTCGCGGCTCACCCTTGACCTTCAGACGCCGGTCGCGCGCATCTCTTTGCAGAATCCTCCTCTGAACGTCATCGACATCCCCATGATGGAAGAACTGGGGCAGGCGATGGCGGAGATCGAGTCGCGTCACGACATATCCGTTATCGTCCTCAAGGGCATGGGCAAGACTTTTTCGACTGGAGTTGACGTCGCTGCCCACACTCCGGATAAAGTGCAAAGCATGCTGGCGAAATTCCATGCCGTGATAAATGTTCTGGTGACTACTAGAAAAGTGACGATCGCCAGTGTGCATGGCCATTGTTTAGGCGGAGGCGCGGAACTGGCGATGGTCTGTGATCTGGTGTACACCGCCGAGTCCGCGCAATGGGGATTCCCCGAGATCAAACTGGGATGCTATCCGCCAGTGGCCTGCACTGCATTGGCGGCACTGATTGGTCAAAAGAACGCGGCGGACTTAATCCTAACCGGACGCAGCATCTCCGGCAAAGAGGCAGCCAGCATGGGTTTGGCGAACGGCGCGGTGGCCGAGGATCAAGTGGACGGGGTTGTCGAAGAATCGGTCAATAATCTGCTGAAATTGAGTCCTGCAGCTTTGGCGGTGACGAAGAAAGCTTTCTATGTCTGGGATTCGATTCACTTTGATAAAGGCCTGGCGCGCGCAGAGAAAGTTTATTTCGAAGAACTGATGCAGACCCAAGATGCGCACGAGGGCATCAACGCGTTCCTCGAGAAGCGGGAGCCGAAGTGGAAGGGCAAATAGCGCCGCCACCGGCGGACAAGCAGCTTGCAAAGACGCGTCGCCCCAGACCTGCTCATTTGATGTGCGGGACGCCTTTCTGGGGATTCGCCGGGTTGCTGGCTTGTTCCTATTTAGCCTACATATCTTTTGCCCGGGTGCGTCGAGGCGATTTTGATTGGCCGCGCGATGTCTGGTCCTTGGTTACTTATGCAATCTGGGTGCTGCTCATGGCCGGATTGATAGGCGAGACCCGATGCTGGCGAGAACGTATTTTCTTCACACTGATCCTGGTGAACTTCACGCTGGGGTTCGTGTTTGCCGCATGGGGCAATATTCCCGATGCGTGGGCTCGTAACGCCAGAGAAATTGCTGCGGGATTGTGGGCACTAGCTGCGGTGGTCAGCGGAGTGTTGATGTTTTCCTCGGGACGAGGATTGAAACGGGGAGCAGGTAGACATGTCTAAGCTGCTCACCATGCGCGCCGCCATCGCGGAACTCGTGCAAGACGGCGCAAATGTCGCTCTCGGCCTGCAATTGGAGCAGATGATCCCATTCGCGGCGGGACACGAAATCATCCGGCAGAAGAAGCGCGACCTCACGCTTATTGGTCCAATTTCTGACATTCTCTTTGATCAATTGATTGGGGCGGGATGCGCTAAAGAAATCGTCGCGGCCTGGGTCGGCAATGTGATGATGGGCTCAGCCTACAACTTCCGTCGCGCGGTGGAACAGGATGGAATGAAAGTTTTCACCCTGACAAATTTCACCGTAGCGCTGGCCTTGCAAGCAGGAGCGATGGGTGTGCCGTTCCTGCCGACGCGCACCGCGCTGGGCAGCGATATCACGAGAGGGAACCATTTCTTTCACCATATATTGTCGCCTTTCGAGGCGAAAGAACCACTTTGGGCGGTGCGCGCGCTAAACCCTGATGTCACGATTGTTCACGTGCAGCGCGCCGACCGCGAAGGTAACGCGCACTGCTGGGGGAATTTCGGGGTGATGGTGGAAGGGGTTCGCGCGGGGAAACGAGTTATCGTGGTGGCGGAGCAGATCGTCGAACCAGAGGTCATCACAAGCGATCCTAATCGGACGGTGATTCCAGGCTTTCTGGTGAACGCGGTGGTCGAGTGCCCTTACGGAGCGCATCCCTCGCCGGTACAGGGATATTACAAGCGCGACGACGCGGCCTTCCGTCAGTATCACGAACACACCAAAACCAAGGCAGACAGTGACGCTTGGCTGGAGCGTTGGGTGAATGGAGTGGAGGATCGCCGCGCGTACATGAATCAATTGGGTGGCTGTCGCGTGGAGGAATTGGGCGTGAAGCGGCATGCCTATGCGGCGCAGACGGATTATGGGTACTGAACCAGCGACTGGCACTTAGCAATTCGCAACTCATAGTAGGCCAGATACAGACCAAATGCCGAGTGGTGTCCGAAGCAGCAAACATGGACTTCGAAATCGGTGCCGGACAGGTCAAAGCCATGCTAAAGCGTGGCGAGAAGTTCACTCTGCTTGACGTGCGTGAGCCGTGGGAATGGGAGAAGTCCAGCATCGCGGGATGCAAGCAGATGCCCATGGGCGACGTGCCAGCGCGGGCGCATCAGGAATTGAATCCGCAGGATCACATTGTGGTGCTATGCCATCACGGCGTGCGCTCTTTGAGCGTGACCAACTGGCTGCGGCAACAGGGATTCGAGAAAGTACAGTCTGTACGCGGCGGCATCGATGGGTGGGCGCGGACGGTGGATCCGAAGGTGCCGCTGTATTGAGCATTCAGCACTCAGTTGTTAGTGGCGAAGCTGGATACTTGAAAAAACCATGAAGAAAGAACTAATCGAGCTTCGCGTTAACGGCCGGACCCACGAGTTGGCGCTCGAGCCCAGCAAACTGCTCTTGGATACGCTGCGCGAAGATCTTCAACTCACAGGATCGAAGCGCGGCTGCGACGACTCTTCCTGCGGTGCTTGCACGGTCCAGGTGGACGGCATTCCCGTGCTCTCCTGCACCTTGCTGGCCGCAAGTTGTGAAGGCCAGGAGATCACCACAGTTGAAGGAGTGAGTGAGCACGGCAGCCTGGCTGCCATTCAGAAGGCTTATGGCGACTGGGGAGGCGCGCAGTGCGGTTTCTGCACGCCCGGCTTCATGATGACGGTGAAGCACCTCATGGCCGAGAATCCCGACCCAACTGAACAGGAAGTTCGCGCCGCGCTGAGCGGGAATTTGTGCCGCTGTACGGGATACAGCCAGATGTATGAGGCGATCAAGGCTGCGATTGAGGCCGAGCAGAAGGGAATGGCGGCTGCGAAATGAATGAATTCAGCGTAATCGGAAAACGCATCGCCATGGTAGACGCGGCCGGCAAGACAACCGGCGCCGGCAAATATACCGACGACCTGTCCGTCCCCGGCATGTTGGTTGGCAAGATTCTGCATTCACCGTATCCGCACGCGCGCATCAAGCGCATTGCTACCAGCCGGGCAGCGAAACTCGATGGCGTGGTCGCGGTGGTTACGGGAAAAGATGCGCGTAATCCCTACGGCATTCTGCCAGTCGGCCATGACGAACACGCTCTAGCGCTCGACAAGGTGCGCTATGTGGGCGATAACGTGGCCTGCGTCGCAGCTGTTTCGGAAACGATTGCCGAGAAAGCGCTCGAATTAATCGACGTCGAATACGAACTTCTTCCCGGCTATTTTGATCCCGAAGAATCGATGAAGGCCCAGACTGACCTCATCCACGACAACAAGCCGCACAACATTGAAAAGGACTACCACCACGTTTTCGGTGATCCCGACAAAGCGCTGGCCGAAGCTGACTGCGTGATGGAAGGGCGCTTCATCGCCAACGAGGTTACGCACGCTGCGATGGAGCCGCACTCGACGCTGGCAGCGTTCGAGATTGATTCGCAAACCGGCAAACCGGGGCGTCTAACGGTGTGGTCGTCTACCCAGGTCCCCTATTATTTGCAGCACAAATTATCGCTGGTGCTGGAGATGCCAATGGCGCAGATTCGCGTCATCAAGCCGTTGGTCGGCGGTGGCTTTGGGGGCAAGAGTGAAGTCATCCCGCTGGAGATCATTGCGGCGATTGCGGCCCGTGCGGCTCGTGCCCCAGTCAAGATTACCTACACGCGTGAAGAAGTTTTCTGGGCGCATCGTGGACGACCACGCACCATCATTGATCTGAAAACTGGAGTGAAGAAAGACGGAACCATTACCGCGGTCAAGGCGCGGGTGGTACAAGACGGCGGCGGATACTGCTCCTACGGCGTAGTGACGATTCTTTACTCCGGAGCATTGCTGGGCGCGCTTTACGACATCCCCAATATCGGCTACGACGGTTACCGTGTGCTCACCAATAAGCCCGCCTGTGGCGCCATGCGCGGGCATGGCACGGTGAACGTGCGCTTCGCTTTCGAATCCCAACTGGACGAGATTGCCCTGAAGCTCAATCTGGATCCTGCGGAAATCCGTCGCCGCAATCTCCTGAAGCCGCCTTGCGTCACGGTCAACAATCTGCGGGTGCAGAGTTATGGCCTGCCCGAATGCATCGAGCAAGTAGTTGAACGATCGAAATGGAGAGAGCGCAAAGGTAAGCTGTCTCGCGGACGTGGCCTGGGAATCGCGTGCAGCCATTATGTGAGCGGCGCGGCCAACTCCATTATCCGTTCCGATATGCCCCACTCGACCGTCAACATCAAGATTGATCGGGATGGCGGTGTGGTGGTTTACACCGGGACGTCGGAAATTGGTCAGGGATCGGACACGATGACCGCGCAAGTCGCAGCCGAAGTGCTGGGATGCTCGCTGGGACGGGTAAAGATCGTCGCTGCCGACACCGATTTGACTCCGATTGATATTGGTTCCTATTCCAGCCGTGTGACTTTCATGGCGGGAAATGCGACTTTGCGCGCTGCAGAAGAAGTGAAGAAGCAGATTGCTCTAGCGGCTGCGCGCAAGATGGATTGCGCGCCTGAGGAGTTGGTGTTCCGAGACGATTTGATCGTCCGCGGAGATGACTTCGGGAAAGGTTTCGCGGGCGAGGGCGCCCGCGCCACACAATCAGAGGCGTCTGTTAGTGGACACGTGGAAGGTCAGATCCTGCGCGGCTCTTTGCAGCAAAAGCGTAAAGATGAAGGTCCAAAAGATCAGATGACATTTGAGGAGGCGGTAGTGGCGGCCATTGATTCTCACGGCGCACTGACCGGGACCGGTTCCTACGCTCCGCCCTTGGAAGCCCGAGGCGGCAAACATAAAGGTGCGGGTGTCGGTCCATCTCCTGCATATTCGTATTCGGCGCAAGTGGCAGAAGTGACTGTGGACGAGGAGACAGGCGAAGTCACAGTTCACAAAGTCTGGGCAGCGCACGATTGCGGGCGCGCGTTGAACCCTGTTTCTGTCGAAGGTCAGATCATCGGCTCCGTCTGGATGGGCATGGGCCAGGCGCTCACCGAAGAAATGGTCTGGAAAGATGGAATGCTGATGAATCCCGGCATGCTCGAATACCGTAGCCCGTCGTCGGTAGAATCGCCGGAAGTCGAACCAATTATCGTCGAGAGCATTGATCCCGAAGGACCGTTCGGCGCCAAGGAATGCAGCGAGGGTTCTCTCGCCGCGACGATTCCCGCGATTTCCAATGCGATTTATGATGCCGTCGGAATCCGCTTGCATGAATGTCCATTCACTCCAGAGCGGGTGCTGGCAGCCTTGCGAGCGCTAAAAAAGTCAAAACATATCAATCTGACCGAGGGAGTCGACCCGGCTGCGCCAACCCGCTTTCGCGAACATGGCGGCGCATTGTGTTTCCGTGGCAAAGGACCTGAACGGCATGCGCTCGATCCTGGCCGGCGGGAAGCGACGGTTGAAGCCGGAGGTGATGATTGAGCCTCCCGGAATTCAAACTGCTGCGGCCTCGCACGGTAGACGAAGCGACCGGCTATCTCGCAAAGTACGCCAGCAATGTTCGTGTGCTTGCCGGAGGGACTGACCTGATTCCATCCATGCGGCAGAAGCTGTTTGAGCCTCGGTACGTGCTCGACATACGACATATTCCTGAGTTGAAGGGAATCCTTCGCCGAATCGAAGCAGGCGTTGAAATCGGCGCATTGACCACGCTCACTGCCGTGGAGCGTTCCGATTTTCTGCGCCAGCATTATCCAGTGCTCACGGAGGCTGCGCGCACAGTGGCTTCGCCACTTCTCCGCAACATGGGCACGATCGGCGGCAACATCTGTCTGGACACACGCTGCTTGTGGTACAACCAGTCACTCACCTGGCGAAAAGGATGCGGCTTCTGCATCAAGAAAGACGGCGACTTATGTCACGTTGCTCCTGGCGGCAGCAAATGCTGGGCCGTGTTTTCCGGGGATACGCCGCCAGCACTACTTTGCCTGAATGCCGAAATTGAGATTGCCAGCCCTGCGGGAAGACGCCGAGTGCCGTTGCGCGAGTTCTACACCGGCCTTGGGGATGAGTACCGCAAGCTGAACCCGAATGAATTGCTCACGCGGGTTTTCCTGCCGGAATCGAGTGCGGATTATATCGGGATATATCGCAAACTGCGAGTTCGCGGTTCGATTGATTATCCGCTGGCTGGAGTTGCCGTCGTGCTAAAGCGTTCGAACGGGCACGTGGCCGATGCGCAGTTGGCAATTACCGCTGTGAATCCAGCCCCGCTGCTGGTCAAAGGAGTGTTGCGGTTGCTGGAGGGAAGGCCGATTGACGAGTCCGCGGCAGAGGCGGTCGGTGATCTCGCTGCGAGGACGGCGAAGCCGCTGACAACGTCGGCGCTGACCCCCGAGTATCGGCGGGAGATGATTCGGGTGTTCACGAAACGGGCGGTTCTAGCTGCCGCGACCAACTAGCTGCAAATACCCAATGCCGTAATTGTGACCGCAGGCGACTAGCAACTGAGAACCGAGAACTGACAACTGAAGCGATAAGTCACAATCCACCTTGATCACCGACTGCCACATCCACATCCAGCCGATTGAGATGTTCAAGCCCCAGGCGCTGGAGCTGATGAAAAAGAAGCGGACGAACTTCGACGACGTGGCCGAATTCTGCCGCTCGCCTAAAGCTTTCCTAAGGCATCTGGACGCCTCGGGGATTGACCGGGCAGTGTTGATCAACTACGTGGCCCCAGAAGTAATCGGGTTTACGTCCGGCGTAAATCAATTCGTTGCTGATTACGTTAAAGAGAATCCCAAGCGACTGATCTCCTGTGGCAGCCTGCATCCGCGGCACACCACCAATGTTCTCGCCGATGTTGAGCAATTACTGCGGCTAGGAATTCGCATGATCAAGATTCATCCTCCGCACCAATTGCTGTTTCCTA
>Ga0209577_10000622_pt1 | contig 35411 bp, 31 predicted proteins | sample GraSoiAngelo_109_FD_185874 | JGI IMG/M metagenome (GOLD analysis project Ga0209577, IMG submission 185874) | Grasslands soil microbial communities from the Angelo Coastal Reserve, California, USA - 14_0903_12_20cm (SPAdes) (version 2) | ecosystem: Environmental > Terrestrial > Soil > Grasslands... | reverse complement strand
GCCTATGGGCCTTCGGCCCGTAGCGGTCCTGCGAGACACCTGCCAGTGGTAGCGTCGGGCCATGGAGCTCGTCGCGCTCGTCAAGCATGACTGCCCGGTATGCGACCAGCTCCTGCCCGCGCTCGATGAGGCGCGCGCCGGCGGAGCGCCGATCCGGATCCTGTCGCAGTCCGGACCCGGCGAGACCGCCGCCCAGGCCCACCGCCTGAAGCTCGAGTCGGTCCCGGAGCTTGATGCCGAGCTCGAGCTGTCGGCGAGGTTCGACCCGGATGCGGTCCCCACGGTGGTGCTGGTCGACAACGGGGACGAGCGCGGGCGCGTAGAGGGGCTCGACCGCCCGCGACTCGCCGAGCTGGCCGACCGGGCGGGAGTCGCACTCGCTCTCGACGGGCTGCCCGAGCGGCGGCCCGGCTGTGCCAGCGCGACGAGGGATCCGGACGTGGCCGCGCGGCTCGCGGCTCGAGCCGCCCGTGACGCCGGGCGGCTCCAAGCCCGCGAGCTCCAAATAGGCGAGCTCGAGGATCCGCTCGAGGCGATGTTCGATCGTGGATTCTCCGACGGACTGCCGCTGATCCCGCCAACCCCAGAGCGGGTGGTGGCGATGCTCGAGGCGACGAGCCGCGACCCGCAGGACCTCGTCGCGCTCGTGCCTCCCTACGACGGCGAAGCGACCATCGAGAAGGTCGCGATCAACGCCGTGATGGCCGGCTGCCCTCAAAACGTATTCCCGATCGTGCTCGCCGCCGTCGAGGCGGCCTGCGATCCGGAGTTTGCGCTGCTCGGCCTGGTCTCGACGACGCATCCGTCGGGCCCCGTGATCGTCGTCTCGGGCCCGCTGGCCGACAAAGCCGGGATGAACAGTCACGGCAACGCGCTCGGCCAGGGCAATCGCGCGAACCTCACGATCGGGCGCGCGCTTCAGCTCGTGGTCCGCAACGTCGGCGGCGGCCGCCCGCAGGAGGAGGATCGCGCGGCGCACGGCCAGCCCGGCAAGCTCAGCTCGTGCTTCGCCGAGCGTCTTCACGACTCACCCTGGCCGGGTCTGGCTCAGGAGCGGGGGGTAGCGGAGGGGGAGACGGGCGTGACGCTGTTCGCCGGCGAGGCGCCGCGGCTGATCGTCGATCAGCTTGCTCGCACGCCCGAGGAGCTGTGCGGGAGCCTCGCCGGCGGCCTCGAGTGGATCGGTCACCGACGCCTGCGGTTCGCGTTCGATGCGCTGCTGGTGGTCGGGCCCGAGCACGCCCGGCTGTTCCGCGAGGCAGGCTGGGATCGCAGCCGCGTCCGCCAGGAGCTGCAAGCACGCTCGGAGTCGCCCGCCGGGGAGCTCGCGCGCGGCGCGGGCGGGATCGCCGAGGGGATTGAGGCGAAGTTCGTCACTGACCCGGCCGCGGCGGTCGCGAAATTCGCCTCGCCCGACCAGATCCTGCTGGCCCACGCCGGCGGGGACGCGGGCCTGTTCAGCATGGTCTACGGTGGCTGGGTGGCCGGAGAGATCGGGTCAGCGCCGGTGACTAGGAGCGTCGAGCCGTGGCTGTGACGATCCTCGATCCAACCCGCGAAGCGGCGCCCGCCGGGCGGCCACTCGCGAGCGAGCGGCTGAGCGGCGAGGGCCAGGCGACGATCGCTCTCCTGGACATCCGCAAGCCGCGCGGTGATGTGTTCCTGGACGAGCTCGACAGGCTGATCGCCGCTCGAGGCCACACCGTGATCCGCACCGCGAAGCCGACGTTCACCAAACCGGCGCCGCCCGACGTGCGCGCCGAGATCGCCACCCGGTGCGATGCCGTGATCGAAGCGCTCGCCGACTGAGGATCCTGCGTGTCGTGCGGTCTGCGCGACGTACTCGGCTTCGAAGGTGAGGACAGGCCCGCGGTGCTCGTCGCCTCCTCGGCGTTCGAGGGCGCGGCGGCTCACCAGGCGGCGGCGCTCGGGCAGCACGGGATCCGGCGGGTGCTGGTGCCGCACCCGATCCAGGATCGCACCGACGAGGAGCTCCGCGAACTCGCGCGCGGCGCGGTGGACGAGATCCTCCGCGGCCTACGGGACTGAGCCTCGCGGGCGGACCAGCCGGACCGGCCAGCCCGGAAGGATGCCCGCCCAGAGGCGTCGGAATAGATGAGGACCTCTGCAATCGACCCATATGGGAGGTGGAACCGATGCAGAACCTCATCCAGAACCGCCGACTGGTCGCGGGACTCGTGGTCGCGATCCTCGTCGCCGCCGCGATCGTGCTGGTGATCGCGTATTCCGGCGGCTCAGGCGGAGGCGGCTACCACTAACCGCCAGGTCCGGTTCCGAGCGGTGTCGCCCCCGGGCGCACCGCTGAGCCGGCCCGCAAGTTCACACTCTGCACGACCGTTTCATCCCCGGTGAGACGCGATGACTCTGCGGCCGCCGCCTCCAGCCGCTTCACGCGCCGGACGTTCCTGAAGCGGGGGGCGGTGGCGGGGGCGGGGCTATCGGCCCTGGGCTGGATCCCGGCACCGGACGCGACCGCGCGGACCGCGAGAACCGTCACCCTCGGCCCCGCGAACCCCTTGGTAGCGCTACCGGGCGCGGTGTTCGGGGGCGAGCTCCAGTACTTCCGGATGGCCTCGGGAGCGATACCGGCGCGACTCGCGCTCTGCCAGCAAGCTGCGTTCTCAGTGATTCAGACCTACGTACCCTGGAACGTGCACGAGTTCATTCCCGGCCGGCTCGACTTCGACGGAAAGACCCAGCCGGTCCTTCCCGATGACCACCTCGACGAGTACACCGACCAGACCCCCGACGAGGAGTTGCAGAGCGGAGGCGTCAACGGCCGGGCGGGGATTCTGTGCAACACGGATCTGGCCGGATTTCTCGCCCAGTGCAAGGACCGCGGCCTGGCGGTCATCCTGCGTCCGGGGCCGTTCATCTCCGACGAGTGGCGCAACGGCGGCCTGCCGGACTGGTTCCTCGACGAGGCGCCTCCCGACATGTACGAGTACGGGCCGGACGGCACGCCGCTCACGCCGGGCGCCCCGAACGGCAGCTATCCGGTCGCGAACGTCACCGGCGGCCAGACGCTCTTCTACTTCCCGTCGCCGAGCTACGCCTCCGACTACTACCTGGCGGCGGCGCGCAAGTGGCTGCAGGCGTTCGCGGCGTTCGTCCAGCCGTGGCTGGTGACGCACGGCGGTCCCGTGATCGCAGTCCAGGTCGACGACGAGTCGTGCTTCTACTACCGGTTCGGACCGTTCGAGGTCGACTACAACCCGGCCATGCTCGCGCGGTACAAGGCGGTCGCCGGTGGCGATCCCCCGCGCGCGTGGCCGACTCCCGGGGGGCAGGTCGCCGAGCTGCAGCCCGCATTCGGCTGGCAGGCGTTCAAAGGCCGTGAGGTCGGCGAGTTCCTGTCCGTCCTGCGCGACGACCTCCGGACCGCCGGCGTGACCGTGCCGATCACGCACGAGATGGAGCTGATCCTCGCGCCGCCGGCCGACTTCGCCGACGACGCATCGGCCGCCCTGGTCAACCCCGAGCTCTACCCGGGCGGGTCTGGACCCGAGGTGATGCCGCTGATCGAGCTGACCGCGCAGGCGGCGCGCGCCGCCCAGCGCAACCGGCTTAACGTGTGGTCGGCCGAACAGGACACGGACGTGCTCCTGTCCTACCTGCTGATCGGCGAGGGGATCATCGGCGGGATCCCGTTCGACTACACCGACGGGGTGGCGAACGGTGACGTCGCCGACCGCGGCCGCCTGGGGCGGGCGCTGAAGACCGCAGGAGGTCTGCTGACCCACGCCCGCCGCCAAGCCGACGTCGCGATCGTGTGGGACAACGCGCTCACGCGGGCGCCGTTCGACTCGCAGAAGTGGGGGTTTCGCACCGACGTCCGCAGGACGATCGAGCAGCACGTTCCCGCGCTGGCAGCGCTGCTGCTCCGGGCCGGACTCGGGTTCGATCTGCTCGAGGTCGAGGCCGCCCGAGCGGAGGACTTCGACCCGGCCGTCTATCCGACGATCTTCCTCGCCGCGACCGACATCCTCCCGCGCGCGGTTCAGCAGAGCCTGGTCGGCTATGTCCGGCGGGGCGGCCGGCTGGTCTGCATGCCGGCGCCGCCCACGCTCGACGAGCGGCTCGCGCCCTGGAGCGTGCTGGCCGACGCCTGCTATCCCGAGCGCCCGCTGGCCCTGCACCCGGAGGACGCGCAGCAGATCCAGCTGCTGGGGCGCGCGGTGACGGTCTGGCGCGGGGTCCAGACCTACTCGCTCTCACGCGCGTCGACCCCGATCGCCACCCGGGACGGGGTGGCCTGCGGCTACAGCCGCCGCGTCGGTCGCGGCAAGGCCGTGCTGCTGGGGACGTGGCTGGCCGCCGATTGCGTGGCCGGCCGCGCGGGCTCGATCCTGGATGAGGAGCAGCTTCCAAGCGGCGCGTCCGACGCTGCGATCGCCGCCGCGGCCCGGGCGATGGCCTCCAAGCGCCTAGGGCCACGCGCCGCCGCGCTCGTCCCGGAATCGCCACCTGGCGGCTCGGCACAAGAGCTCCTGATCTACGACTACGGCAACGAGCGCCGGGGAGGCGACGTCATCTCCGGCGGGGCCCTGGCGTACTGGGACGGCCAGAACGTGGTCGGGATGGTCGAGGTGAACACCACCGAGAGCGGTCAAGCGGTGACGCAGATTCCCTATCACCCGATCGAGCCGGCGCACGTCGCCGCCGTCCAAGCGCTGGCCGCGACCACCCCGCACGTGGCGGTCAGCGACTCCCGCGTGCAGGCCCGGCTTCTGAGCGCCCCAGCCGGTGGCGCGGCCACGGTGATGGCGGCCAACCGGTGGGACTCGGACTGCAAGGTGGTGCTACACGTGTCGCTGGGCGGCCGCCGGCTTCGTCTTCCCAGCCGTGGCTCGCTTTCGCTCCCTGCCGGCACCGCGATGCTCATGCCGATCGGATACGAGCTCGGTCCGGGGGTCACCCTCGTGCACGCCACGGCGCAGCTGACCGGAGCCGAACTGGGCGCACGGAGCGTGACGCTGCACACCTGGACGCCCGCCGGCGGCGAGGTGGTCGTGAGGCTCCCCCGTCGCACGGTGCGGCTGGAAGTCCCGGCCGGCGACCACACGCTGTCGCTCGGCTGGAGGAGGCCGCGCCGGGCCAAGAGACCTACCCGGCCGCGCTGATGTTCTCCGCCGTCCGATGGGCGAGCGACATGATCGAGATCATCGGGTTGACCCCGGGCGCAGTCGGGAACGCGGACCCGTCGCCGATCCACACGCCGGCAACGTCGTGGAGCTGGCCACGGCCGTCGGCCACCGACTCGGAAGGATCGGCACCGATACGGCACGATCCCATCTGATGGGCGGTAAACACCGCGACGTCGTTGGCCGCCAGCGACGCCTGCTCGAGCTCGGCCAGGAAGGCGTCGAAGTCCTCGCCTTCATGCCAGATCACGGGCTTCTGGCAAAGGGTGACGATCTCCTTGGCGCCGGCCGCGCGATGCAGCCTGGCCTGCTCGATCATCGCGCGGCGAAACATCCGCGCGTCCACCTCGTCGTCGAACCCCCAGCGGGTGACAGCTCGCCCATAGCCGTCGATCACGACCTCGCCCTCGCCGTGGTCGCGGGCGACGGAGACGAACGGCGCGGAGTGCTTGAGGGTCATTGCCATCCGCTCCTTGTGGCTCTGGCCGTCCGTCCACGGGAATGACCCCGCGAGCAGGCCGGGAGCGACGGTGACGGCCTCGATCAGGAAACCGTGGTCTCCCTCGCAGTCGGTGAACCGGTCCGAGAGAGCCGACTGGATCTGGCCGATCCATCCTTCGATCCGCTCCTCGTACACGCCGCTGACGATCCCGGCGGGATGGAGGCGGAGATGCTTGCCGACCGCCGGACCGCCGATCCCGGAGCGAAGCAGCAGCGCGGGAGACTCGATCGCGCCGCACGCGACTACGACCGTCCTCGCGCGCACCGTCAGCGCCGTCGTCGAGCCGTCGCCGTGGGTCACGGTCGCCTCGACCCCCGCCGCGCGGCCGTCTTCCACCAGGATCCTGTCGGCTCGGGTGCCGACCACGAAGCGGGCGCCGGCGTCGGCGGCGTCCTGGAGGAAGGTCTTCATCGTCGAGAGCTTGCAGCCCTTCTGGCAGCCGGCGAAGCAGTAACCGCAGACCCGCGGGTCATCGCAGCCGGCATCGGCGTTGCGGGTCAAGGGCCGGCTGGGGTAGCCGAGCTCCTCGCACCCGGCGAGCAGCTTCTTGTGCGTGCGGTTCTGCGAGGTCGCCGTGTCGTTGACCGACAGGCGGTCCCAGATCGCGTCGATGTGGCGGTCGTAGTCAGGCGTGTCGAGACCGTCCATTCCCATCGACGCCCATTCGCGCCGAATCCGGTCGGGGGTGCGGATGCAGTTCATGTAGTTGACAACCGTGCCGCCGCCCAGCGTCGACCCGGCGAAGATCGCGATGGAGCCGTCCTCGCTCGCGGCCAGTCCGCCGCCGAGGTAGAGCTCCAGCATCCCGGGCAGCTCGAGCTGCTTGAAGTCGGACTCGTTGCGGTACTGCCCCTGCTCGAGCACCAGCGTCTGGCGCCCGGCGCGCTGCAGATCGGCCGCGATCACGGCGCCGCCCGCGCCCGAGCCGATCACGCACACATCGGCCTCGAGCTCCGCGGTCGGACCCGCGACGGGCTCGACCTCGATCGTCTTGGGCGCCTCCTGCGGAGTCGGCGGAGGTGAGACCGGACCTGGGTATCCCAACGCCTCCCAGTTCGGATTGTGGCCCGTGTCATCGGGCAGGGCGTAGAAGAACAGGAGCGTGAGCGAGCGCAGCTGTCGCACCCCGAGCTTGGCTTCCGGGCCCGACTCCGACACCGCGTGCAGAGTCTGCGTGCGCACCTCGAGTGGCTGCTCGGCGAACCCGTCCGAGCCGATCGCGTCGAGCAGCTGACCCATCGCCTCGATCTCCTCGGGCATCATCGACTGCGCCATCAACCCCTCGAGCTGAGCCGCGATCCCGAGGTCCGAGGCGGCGCGGGCATAGAAGCCCCTGAGGACGGCGTCGTCCGTGTCCACCTCAACCGATGGAGCCACGGTGTCGCACACGGCCTCCAGCGTCTGCCGCCGGGTCTCGCTCAATACGCCCGCAACAACTGCCATCTCACTGCCCTCCTTCTCGCCGGGGCCCGATTCTATGCCGCAATCTCGCTTGCGGTGCACCCCGCGCGCGTGATCGGCGACTAAGGTGTCGTCCGCGATGTCGCAGGCGTCTAAGCCGGTCGCTCGGGCGGGACGTGTCGCCTTTGAGCTCGATCGCTTCGAGTTGACGGATGGCCAGCGCTGTGAGCTCGAGGGCCGCTGGTTCGGCGTGCGCGGCCGGCGGTTCATGCGGCCGGCCCTCACGGTGGTCGTGGACGGACGGTCGACGAGGTTGCTGGCGGACCTCGCGGGCAAGCCGTGGGCCGCCGAGGACGGCGAGGCATGGAACGCGGCGTTCCCGTTCACGCTCGAGGGCGTCGAGCTGCTCGAGGCGGAGCTCACCGTGGCGCCCGACATCACGATCACGCTCCCGCTGGCAGCCGAGATCGTCGCCGGGAAGCTGAAACCGCCCACGGCCGGCCCCGAGCGGCCTCGCTCGGGCGGCGACCGGCGGGCACGTCCGAGGCCGCGGGTCCAGGCCGGGAATGAGCTGGCGTCGCTGGCGGGGGAGCTCGCTGACGCCGAGGCTGAGAAGAGCCGGTTGCAGCGACAGCTCGACCACGCGGAGGCCGAACGGGCGGACGCAGTGGCTCGCATGGACGAGCTGCTCGGCCAGCTCAGTCAGACCGCCCGTGAACGGGACGATGCACAGACGGATCGCGACCAGCTGGCGACCGATCTCGCGGCGTTGGAACGGGAGCGCAACCAGCTGATCGCGGAGCGCGATGCCGCACGACGGGCGCGGGACGAGGCGATCGAGATGAGCGAGGCCGCGGGCGCCGCTCGCGATCGCGCCCTGGCGGATCGCGGCGCGGCAGTTGCCGCGCAAGGCCGACTCGAAGCCGAGCGCGAGGTAGCGGTGGCAGAGCGCGACCGCGCGGTCTCCGAGCGCGATGGGGCGCTCTCACTGCGAGACCACGCCCTGGCCGAGCGGAACGCGGCGGTGGCGGCGCGAGACGACGCCGTCTACCAGCGCGACGCGCTCTCCCGCACCAGCGAACGGCTGCAGTCAGAGCTCGCCAACGTCGTCTCCACGCGCGGGGCTGCCCTGGTGATGCGTCGAGCCGCTCAGGAACGTCCCGCCTCCCGCCTCCACGTCCCCGTGCTGGCGATCGCGATCGGGGTGATCGTGGTGCTTGCGATCGTGCTCGTGATCGTGCTGGTTGCCTAGCACGGGTGCTTGTCGGGGCTTCTCGGCCCACGCGCGCCTGGCCCGCACCGAGCGGTCACTCGAGATCCGGGTCAGACCAGACCACCCGTCCGCCCAGCAACGTTGCGGCGACGAGCGGAACCCCCGGCCGGTACACGAGATGCGTGTACGAAGGAGCCGCAAGGATCACGGCGTCCCCGCGCGCGCCGACCCCGAGATGGCCGACGTCCGGCCGTCGCAGCGCTCGAGCTCCCCCCAGGGTGGCGGCGGCGAGCGCCTCGTCCGCTGTCATGCCCGTGTCCCGGACGGCGAGCGCGATGCAGAAACTCATCGATGTCGTGTAGCTCGAGCCGGGGTTGCAGTTCGTCGCGAGCGCGACGGTGGCGCCCGCATCGAGCAGGCGCCGCGCGTCTGGGTACGGCTGGCGGGTCGAGAAGTCGGTCGCTGGGAGCAGCGTCGCCACGGTGTCCGAGCCGGCCAGTGCCTCGACGTCCGCGTCCGACAGGTGGCTGCAGTGGTCGGCCGAGGCCGCCCCCGTCTCGACGGCGAGCTGGACGCCCGGGCCGAGACCCAGCTGGTTGGCGTGCACTCGCAACCCCAGCCCGGCCTCGCGCCCGGCGCTCAGCACCGCGCGACACTGGTCGGCGTCGAACGCGCCGCGCTCGCAGAACACGTCGATCCAGCGCGCGGCGGTCGCGCACGCATCGAGCATCTCGCCGCACACCAGCTCGACGTACTCGTCGGGGCGGCCGGCGTACTCGGGCGCCACCACGTGGGCGCCCAGGAACGTCACGTCGTCCGTCAGCTCGCCCGCGAGCTCGCACAGCCGCCGCTCCCCGGCGACGTCGAGCGCGTACCCGGACTTGATCTCCAGATGCGTGATCCCCGCCCGCAGCGCTTCCCGGCGGCGGGCGTTCGCCAGCGCCCGCAGTTGCTCGGTGCTCGCCTCCCGGGTGCTCGTGACGGTCTCCAGGATCCCGCCGGCCGCGTACGGCGCCCCGGCCATCCGGGCGGCGAACTCGTCCCCCCGGTCGCCCGCGAACACCAGATGGGTGTGGCTGTCGACGAAGCCGGGGATCACGCACCCTCCGCCGGCGTCGAGTCGCTCGTCGGCCGACACTCCGGCGCGCTCGACCGCGGACACGCGGCCGTCCACCACGACGAGCGCCGCGTCGCGGACGCTGCCGAGGGACGGATCGTTCGTGACCAGCAGCCCGATGTTGTCGATCGCGAGCGCGCTCACCAGGACACGCCGGAGATCGCCGCGGCCAGCTCTCTCGGAACGTCCAGCGACACGTGCGATCCGTCGCGAACGACGAACCGCCCGTCGACGATCACCTCGCGCACGTCGCCGGCGCCGCCGGCGAACACGAGCGCGTCGAGCACGTCCTCCACCGGCGTCCCGGCCAGACGAACGCCGTCAACCCGGATGGCGAGGAGATCGGCGGGGGCGCCGACCCGGATCGCGCCGCCCTCCGGCCAGCCGAGGCTCGCGTAGCCGGACTCGCCCAAGGCCCGCACCAGGTCCGCGCCGCCGAAGCGCCCCCGCACTCCGGAAGCCAGGCGCTCGTCGAGCTCGACCGCCCGCGCCTCCTCGAACAGATCGATGATGGCTTGAGAGTCCGAGCCGAGCGTCAGCCGGCAGCCGGCGTCGCGCAGCCGCGCCGCGGGACCGATCCCGTCCGCGAGATCGCGCTCGGTGGTCGGGCACATGCAGCAGAACGCGCCCGCCCCGCCGAGCAGCGCGATGTCCGCCTGAGACATGTGCGTCGCGTGGACGGCCGTGAAGCGCTCCGACAGAGCGCCTTCGTAGTGCAGGAGCGCCGTGGGGGTGGCGCCGTAGACCTCGCGGCAGGCCTCGTTCTCGGCCGGCTGCTCGGAGACGTGCGCGTGCAGCGGCAGCGAGCGCTCGGCTGCCCACGCGGCAACGGTGGCGGCCGACTCCGGCTGGACGGCTCGCATGCTGTGGATCGCCGCCCCGATCCGCGCGAGCGGGCCGTCGGCGAGCATCCCGACGCGCTCGGCCCAGGCATCCGCGCCCGAGTCGAAGAACCGCTCCTGGACGGGGTCGGGCTCGAGCCCGCCATGCAGGTAGCAGGCGTCGAGCAGCGTGAGCCGCACGCCGGCCTCGCGAGCGGCCACCACGACCGCGGCGCCCATCGCGTTCGGATCGTCGTACGGCTTTCCGCCCGGACCGTGGTGCAGGTAGTGGAACTCGCCGACCAGGGTGACGCCGGCAAGGGCCATCTCGGCGAACGTCGCCCTGGCCAGGGCGAGCATCGAGTCGGGATCGAGTGCTCCGGCGAGCGCATACATCTGCTTGCGCCAGGTCCAGAACGACCCGGTCGCTTTCTGCGTCCGGCCGCGCAGCGCGCGGTGGAACACGTGCGAGTGAGCGTTGGCGATACCCGGGATCACCAGGCCCTCGAGGCGCTCGGCGCCGTGGGGCGGGTCCGCGGACGAGGTGACGCCGGAGATGCTCCCGTCCCGCACCTCGATCAGCACGCCCGGCTCGACCCGATCGGCCCCGAGCCAGGCCAGCTCGCACCAGAGATTCACGTGTAGCGCTCCACTCGCTCCAGGAACGCGGCCAGGCCGTGGCGCTCGAACTGCTCCCAGGTCGCGAACGTCCGGGGGTCGGTGACCCGATCGAGGAACAGCACGCCGTCCAGATGATCGACCTCGTGCTGGAACGTGCCCGCGGTGAGGCCGTCCACAACCCGCTCGCAGCGTGCACCATTTCGATCGAAATAGTCCACGCGGGTGTGCGCGTGGCGCTCGACGTCTCCCCGGAGCCCAGGGACCGACAGGCAGCCCTCGTTGATCAGCAGCGTCTCGTCCGACAGCGGCTCGATCACCGGGTTGACGATCACGGTCAGCGGCACGGGCGGCTTGTACGGGTACCGACGGCGGGTCGCCTCGTCGACTTCCACGACCGCGATCCGCTTAGAAACCGAGACCTGTGGCGCGGCCAGTCCGGCCCCGCCCGCGGCGCGGCGCGCCTCGATCAGGTCGTCGATCAGCTGCTGCACCTCGGGAGAGCGGAGCTCGTCCGCACCGACCTCCGCTGCGCGCTCGCGCAGCACCGGGTCGCCGACCGTGGTGATCGGGAGGGCCGTCACCGATCTTCGAGCATCGGGATCCGGACCCCGCGCTCGCCGGCAACCGAAACCGCTCGCTCGTAGCCCGCGTCCGCGTGCCGCATGACGCCCGTGCCCGGGTCGGTCGTCAGCACCCGTTCGAGCTTCGAGGCCCCCAGCTCCGAACCGTCGGCCACGCACACCATGCCCGCGTGGATCGAGCGGCCGATCCCGACGCCCCCGCCGTGGTGGATCGACACCCAGGTCGCGCCCGCGGCGGTGTTCACCAGGGCGTTCAGGAGCGGCCAGTCCGCGATCGCATCGGACTCGTCGGCCATCCCCTCGGTCTCACGATACGGCGAGGCGACCGAGCCCGAGTCGAGATGGTCGCGCCCGATCACGATCGGCGCCTGCAGCTCTCCCGAGCGCACCATCTCGTTGAAGCGCACTCCGAGCTGCCGGCGCTGGCCGTAGCCGAGCCAGCAGATCCGCGCCGGGAGCCCCTGGAACGAGATTCGCTCGGAGGCCTTGCGAATCCACCGCGCGAGGCCCTCGTCTTCGGGGAACTCCTCGAGCACCGCGCGATCGGTCGCGGCGATGTCGGCGGGATCGCCGGACAGCGCGACCCACCGGAACGGTCCCTTGCCCTCGCAGAACAGCGGCCGGATGTACGCCGGCACGAACCCTGGGTAGGCGAACGCGCGCTCGAACCCGCCGAGCCGCGCCTCGGCGCGCAACGAGTTGCCGTAGTCGAACACCTCGCTGCCCGCGTCCTGGAAGCCGACCATCGCCGAGCAGTGGGCGGCGATCGCCGCGCGGGAGCGCCGGACGTACTCCTCGGGGTCCGACGCGCGCAGCTCCAGCGCCTGCTCGAGCGTCATCAGGTTCGGCACGTATCCGGCGAGCGGGTCGTGGGCGCTCGTCTGATCGGTGACGATGTCCGCCTCGAAGCCTTGCGCGAGCAATGCCGGGAACACGTCGGCCGCGTTGGCCTCGAGCCCCACGCTGAGCGCCCGGCCGTCGCGCTTGGCCTCCTCGCACCGCTCGACCGCGTCCTGGGGCGAGCTCGCGAGCTCGTCGAGGTATCGGGTCTTCAGCCGGCGGACGATCCGCTCCCGATCGACCTCGACGCACAGCGCGACCCCGCCGTTCATCGTCACCGCCAGCGGCTGCGCGCCGCCCATGCCTCCGAGACCGGCGGTCAGCGTGATCGTCCCGGCCAGCGATCCGCCGTGGCGCCGGCGCGCGATCTCGGCGAAGCATTCGTAGGTGCCCTGAACGATCCCTTGGCTCCCGATGTAGATCCAGGACCCCGCGGTCATCTGGCCGTACATGGTCAAGCCGAGCGCCTCGAGCCGCCGGAACTCCTCCCAGGTGGCCCACTCGGGCACGAGGTTCGAGTTCGCGATCAGGACCCGCGGCGCCCACTCGTGCGTCGTGAACACTCCGACCGGCTTGCCCGACTGGACGAGCAGCGTCTCGTCGTCGGCCAGTCCGCGCAGCGTTCTGACGATCGCGTCGAACGCCTCCCACGAGCGGGCGGCGCGGCCGGTGCCGCCGTAGACGACCAGCTCGGCCGGGTTCTCGGCGACCTCGGGATCGAGGTTGTTCATGAGCATGCGCATGGCGGCCTCCTGGGGCCAGCCGCGGCAGGAGATCTCAATGCCGCGCGGTGCGTGTACGTCCGAGCGCCCGCTCACTGGAGCGCCCCCACCCGTGCCTCCACCGCTTCGATCAGCTCGGCGGAAGCGACCAGCGCCTCGGCCGAGGCGAGCTCGGGGGCCAGGAGGCGATCGGGACCCGGGCCCTCGACCCGCTCCCGAACACGGGCCAGCGCCGCCGCGGTGCCCGGTCCGGGACGGAGCGGCGCGCGCAGGTCGAGGGCACGCGCCGCGCAGACCAGCTCGACGGCAAGAATCCGACCGAGGTTCTCGACGGCCGTCCGTAGCTTGCGCGCTGCGCCCCATCCCATGGAGACGTGATCCTCCTGCATCGCGCTGGTCGGGAGCGAGTCGACGCTCGCGGGCGATGCCAGCCGGCGGTTCTCGGCCACCATCGCGGCCTGCGCGTAGTGGGCGAGCATCAGCCCCGAGTTGACGCCCGCGTCCTCGGCGAGGAAAGGCGGCAGCCCCTGCGAGCGGCCCTCGTCCAGCAGTCGATCGGTGCGCCGCTCGGCGATCGCGCCGACCTCCGCCGCCGCGACCGCGAGGAAATCGCACGCGAACGCAACCGGCGCGCCGTGGAAGTTGCCGCACGACTCCACGCGGCCGTCGGGGAGGACCATCGGATTGTCGATCGCCGAGCGCAGCTCAGCATCCGCGACCTGCTCGGCAAACGCGAGCGTGTCGCGAGCGGCCCCCGCCACCTGCGGCGCGCACCGAAGCGAGTAGGCGTCCTGGACCCGGGGGTCGCCCTCCCGGTGGCTGGCGACGATCTCCGAGCCGGCGAGCAGTGCCCGGAGGTTGGCGGCGCTCGCCCCCTGTCCCGGCTGGGGGCGCAGTGCAATCAGTTCGGCCGCGAACGCGCGGTCGGTTCCGAGCAGCGCCTCGACCGACATCGCCGCGGCGATGTCCGCGACCCGCAGCAGCCGCCCCAGATCCTCGATCGCCAGCACGAGCATCGCCAGCATCCCGTCGGTGCCGTTGATCAGCGCCAGGCCCTCCTTGGGGCCGAGGGTGATCGGCTCGACACCGGCCTCGGACAACGCCTCCGACGCGGGCCGTCGCATGCCGTCCACGTCATCGACGTCGCCCTCGCCCATCAGCGCGAGCGCGCAATGGGCGAGCGGCGCGAGGTCTCCGCTGGCGCCGAGCGACCCGTGCTCGGGCACGACCGGGGTCAGGCCGGCGTTCAGGAGTGCGACGATCGTCTGGGCGACAACCGGTCGCGTTCCCGACCAGCCCATGGCCAGGGTGCGGGCACGCAGCAGCATCATCGCGCGCACGACCTCGCGTTCGATCGCAGCGCCCATCCCGGCGGCGTGCGAACGGATCAGCGCGCGCTGCAGCTCCTCGCGCCGGCCCACCGGAATCGCGACGATCGCCAGCGAGCCGAATCCGGTGGTGACGCCATACGCCGGCTCCGGGGAGCCGGCGAGCTCGGCCACGACCGAAGCGCTCCGCTCCATCGCCGCCCGAGCGTCCTCGGAGACCGATACGCGCGCGTCGTGGCGAGCCACCGCGATCAGCTCGGGTGCGGAAATCCCCTTCGATCTGAGCTCGACCGCGCCGATCCCGACTGGGCGTTGCTCGGAGGTGGCCATGTGACGGGTCACGATATTCCTCTGGCCTGGGCAGCAATTTCGCTCAGGGTCATCTAAATCGCTTCATGCTTGACGCCTTGCATACCGGGCGATAAGGTCGCATTTGTAGAGACTCCGAACAAATGCTGGCTCGATCCAGGGTCGGCTGTGCATGATCTCACCGGGTCGGGCGGCGAGGTCAGGTCGCGGTCTCTGCACGTCTGCGTCCAGAGACCAAGGGAGTTGCGCGTGCCCACTTTCGCCGCCTCCAAGAGCGTATTGGTTGCACTGCTCACGGTCCTGGCGTTTCCCGCGATGCCAGCGGCAGCCTCGGCTGCGCTGAGGACCGTGGGGCTCGCCGGGTGGCAGGTCCAGAGCAGCTCGAAGGCATCGGAGCCCGACCGGCTCGTCTCGCGCCCGGGCTTCGCCACCGGCGCCTGGCTTCACGTCCGCCCGGACTCCGCCGGGGCGGCCGGGACCGAGGTCGGTGCGCTCGTCCAGACCGGACACTGCCCGAACGTGTTCTTCTCCACGAACCTGAAGAGCTGCTTCGGCTACATGAGCCAGGTCGGGCGGGACACGATCCCCATGTTCAGGGTCCCATGGTGGTTTCGCACCACGTTCCCCTCGAGCCTCGGCCGCTCGCAGCACGCCCAGCTGATCGTCAACGGCGTCGTGGGCACGGCCGACGTGTGGCTGAACGGGATCCGGATCGCCACGCGGGCAACCGTCCAGGGGGACAACACCCGATACGCATTCGACGTGACCCGGCTCCTGCGCCGGGGCACCAACGCGCTCGCGCTGAAGCTGTACCCGAACGATCCGACCAAGATGTTCACGCTCGACAACGTCGACTGGACGCAGATCCCTCCGGACAACAACACCGGGATCCAGTTCCCGATCCAGCTGCACACGTCGGGGCCGCTGGCGCTCAGCGGCGTCCACGTGGTGCAGCACGATTCGCCCGGCTTCTCGCGCGCGAGGCTCACGATCAAGGGACTCGTCCGCAACGAGTCCCCCGCCACGCGAACCGGATCGGTCGTCGCGACATTGACCGGGCGCTCGCGGGGATTCGCGGTGGGCGAGACGATCAGGGTGCCCGCCGGCGCGGCGCGTGCCGTGAGCTTCGGGCTGGTGATCCCGCACCCGCGCGTGTGGTGGCCGTATCAGATGGGATCGCAGCCGCTCTACCGGCTGACGATGAGCGTGCGTCAGCCCGGTCAGCCGGCGGACTCGGAGTCCGAGACGTTCGGGATCCGCACCGTCACCACGCGCCTGGTCGGCGCCTCGCCGCTCGCGCCGCACGGCTCGCGCCAGTTCGTGGTCAACGGGAGACCGTTCGTGTTCCGTGGCGGCGGCTGGTCGGAGGACCTGTTCCTGCGCTACTCCGCCGCCGACACCGCCGCCCAGATCGCGACGATCAAGAACCTGGGGCTGAACGGCATCCGCACCGAGGGCAAGCAGATGCCCGAGGACTTCTATGAGCAGATGGACCGCGCCGGGATCCTGATCGACGGCGGCTTCCAGTGCTGCGACGCGTGGCAGCTCCAGGACAGCAAGCTGACGAGCAAGCACGACTTCCAGGTGCTCTACAACTCCGCCCGCACGATCGGGGAGAACCTCCGTGACCACCCCAGCGTCCTGAACTTCAGCTGGAGTGACAACAACCCGACTCCGCGCCAGGAAGCGGTCTCGCTGAAGGGCTTCCGCCAGGCGGACTTCCGGGATCCGCTGATCGCCTCCGCCGAGTACAAGCGGGGGACGAGACTCGGGTACTCGGGCGAGAAGGAGGGACCGTACGACTGGGTGCCGCCGAGCTACTGGTACGACTCCACGCACTTCGACCCTGGCGATTCGACCAGGACCAACGTCGGCGGTGCCTGGGCGTTCGACAGCGAGGCCGGCGCCGGCCACACGGTCCCGACGCTCGACTCGATCCACCGGTTCCTGTCGCCGTTCGAGCAGGCTCGGCTGTGGCAAAGCCCGGACTACAACCAGTACCACGCCAACTACGAGCCAGATCTCCCGAGCCCGGACAACGGCGGCTACTCGTTCGGCACGCTGCACGATCTCGACAAGGCGATTGCGAGCCGTTACGGCCCCTCGTCCAGCCTTGCCGGATATGTCGAGGACGCCCAGGTCCAGAACTACGAGACCCAGAGGGCGGAGTTCGAGGCCTACATCGACCATTCGACCCGACCCGAGGCTCCCTCGACCGGCATCGTCTACTGGCAGCTCAACAAGGGCTGGCCGACGCTGCTGTGGGATCTCTACAACCACGACTTCGACCAGGCCGGCAGCTTCTTCGGCGCCAAGAAGGCGAACGAGTCGCTGCACGCCCTATACGCATACGACGACGGTTCGGTCGCCGTGGATAACCTCGGCGGCCGGGCGCAGCGCGACCTGTCGCTGGAGTCGAACGTGTACGGGCTCGACGGGACGCTGCTCGACCACCGGACCCGCAGCGGGATCTCGGTCAACCCGCAAGGCGTTGCCACCGGGGTGCTCCATCCGGCCGTTCCCGCTGCCACCACACCACCGACACCCGCGAGGACCTACTTCGTCGAGCTCGTGCTCCGCCAGAGTGGCAACGTCGTCGATCGCAACGTCTACTGGCTCTCCACCCAGCGGGATGTCGTCGACTGGGCCAAAACGATCGGCAACCCGCAGGCGACGATGACCCGGTTCGCGAACCTGACGGCGTTGCACAGTCTGCGGGGGGCGCCGGTGAGCGTGACCGCCCATACCCACCCCCAAGCGGGCCCCGACGGCTCCGACACCGTGACCGACGTGACGATCGAGAACACCTCCACCACGAAGACCGTCGCGTTCTTCCTGCGCGCCGACATCCGCCGCGGGAGTGCCCAGGGCGTCCCCGATCCCGGTGACAACGAGGTGCTGCCGGTGTTCTGGACCGACGACGACACCACCCTGTGGCCAGGCGAGTCCGAAACGCTACATGCCTCCTACCGCACAGCCGACCTGCGCGGGCGCTCACCCGTCGTCAGCGTCGAGGGGTGGAACGTCCGGACGGTCGATGTGAGCGCCGGTTAGCGGCTGGCCACGCTTCACTACTCCTCGGACAGCGCCGCGATCGTCTGCGAGGGGTTCACCCCGAGCGCGGTCGGCACAATCGAGCCGTCTGACACGCGCAATCCCGGGTACCCGTGGACGCGCCCGAGCTCATCGACCACGCCGTGGCAGGGATCGTCGGCCATCGGGCAGCCGCCGAGCGGATGAACCGTGATGTCCTTGCCCAGCGGCCCCGCGCCCAGGGCGAAGAACGGCTCCGCCTCGGCCGCGCTCCCCAGCTCATCCGCCGCGCGCTTCATGGCGTCGAGGAGCCGCTGGCTGCCACGCGCGCTCCACTGGATGTCGAACCGGTGAAGCAGCGGAGTGAGGCGCATCCTCCCGTCGGCGGCGTCCTGACCCAACATCAGGAACACGAGCGAATCCTCGATCGGCTCCGCGTCGAGGTCGAGCTTGACGTTCCTCGGGGTCACCAGCCGGTCGGTAAAACCGAGCAGGACCGCGAGGTACTTCAGCCTGAGCAGCAGGTGCTTGCGCCAGCCCACCAACCCCGCCTCGCCGCGCAGCACTTTGAGCAGTCCCGTGAAGTGCGGCGGCAGCGCGCCGTCGGCGACCATGAACCGCCCTTTCTCCCAGTAGTCGATTCGCGAGGTCATGACGGGCCCGTAGTCGGTGTGCGCGTCCGTCACCCCGCGTCGGCTCGGGTTGAACGCCGCGGCCAGCGCGTCACCGTTGCCGGAGAAGTGCGTGCCCAGCGCCGGCGACAGGCGGGGCAGCCTGCGGCGGTTCTGCAGCAGCAGCCGGGTCGTGCCGAGCGTACCCGCGCACAGGACCACCACGGGCGCCTCGATCGACCCGTCATCCGCGTCGCCGAGCCCCGTGTACCGGACCCGCCAGCGCTCGGCAGACGAGCTCGGTGGATCGAGCCGCTCCACCTGAGCGTGCGGGCGCACCTCGGCGCCCTCGCGCTCCGCGCGCGCGAGGTAGTTGAGGTCAATCGTGTTCTTCGCGTGCCGCGGGCAGCCGATGTTGCAGCGCGCGAGGTTGGTGCAGCCGCGCTGGGTGACGCCGCCGAACGGGTTCACGCGGTCCTCGCCGAAGTAGACCGCGATCGGCAGCTCCTCGACGCGCTCCCCCGCCGCCGTCGCCATCTCCCGGAAGGCGCGCATCTTCTCGAGCTCCGGATCGGACGGTGTCGGCACCGGCTCGAGCACCGACTCGACCCGTTCGTAGTACGGGTCGAGCACGTCGCGTGTGATCGAGGATGGCCAGCCCGCTTCGAACACCTCGCGTGGGGCGCGGAGCTGGACATTCGCGTACACGAGCGAGCCACCGCCGACCCCCGAGGCCGTCAGTACGTCGAGGTCCTTGAACAGCCGCAGGTCGAAGATCCCGCCGGGATTCAGGACCGGATGCCACAGCAGCTCGGGCGCCTGGATGGGCTCGGAGATGAAGTCGTCGGGACCGAAGCGCCGCCCGCGCTCGAGCACGCACACGCTCCGCCCCGCCTGCGCCAGCCGGCAGGCGGTTATGCCGCCGCCGAACCCGGATCCGACCACCACCGCGTCAAACGAATCAGCCATCACTCACTCCCCGAATCGCGAGACCGAGATGCCCACCCGCTTGCTGAACGGGCCGTCGAACACGCCGCTCGCGTTCAGCCGTCCGTGGACCGCCAACCAATCCTGGAGGCGCGGGTACATCGACTCGAGCAGACCGTCGCTGCCGGTGAGCGTGTTGACCTGCCCCCAGTGCGGTCGCCCACTAAGGGCATAGAGCGCCTCCTCATAGTCGGCCAGCAGCTCGAACCCACCCTCGGTGTGGGTGAGCATAATCAGCTCGATCATCATCGTGTCGTGCCCGTTCATCATCGACAGCAGCGCGTCGGAGGCTCGGACGAACCGCAGCGAGATCGGCGAGGACTGGTATGAGTTGCCGAGCTTCCGGTGCCGCGTGGCGACCTCGAAGATCTTCTCCACCGCCTGGATGTACAGGCCGCGCTCGTCGACCGGCACCCCGACCTCCGCCGAGTACGCGGGCAGGTAGTTGGCGGTGCCGATGTTGAACACGCGGTAGCTGGCGTTCGTGTAGTCACGGTCGGCTAGCGTCTTCAGCGCCCGGTCGATCATTCCCGGTGAGATCGAAGGCCGCAGCCCCTGGATCAGGTTGATCACCCACGGCGTGATCTTCAGCGTGGACAACAACTCGGCGAAGAAGTGGCGCGAGCGGTGGCGGTCGCGGTCGTACTGCTCGCGGGTCACCTCATTGCGGGTCGTGATCAGACAGTGGTGAGTGCCGCTCTGCTCGTACGGGTTGAAGTAGATCTCGCAGTGCCGGTTCTCCCGTAGCAGCGCGCCCTCGAGCAGCTTCTCGCGCACCTCGTCCCAGGTGGTCAGCGTGCGCACCTCCCGCAGGTAGAACTTCGGCTGCACGGCGAGCGTGACGGAGTAGATCACGCCGAGACATCCCATCGCGACCCGCGAGGCGTTGAACGCGTCATCGTCCTGGAGCAGCGTCCATTCCGGCCGGCGCTCGGCGAACGCGGCGGGATCGGTGATCCCGTCCGCCGGCTCGATCCGGTAGAGCTCGCCTCCCGACCCGACGACCTCGAGCGAGCGGACATCGTCCGTGATGGGGCCGAAGCCGAGGCCCGAGCCGTGCGTCGAGGTGGAGATCACGCCGGCGATCGTCTGGCCGTCGTAGCCGCCCATGATGCGAAGCGCCAACCCGAGCGAGTCGAGGTGCGCGTTGAGCTCGCGCACCCGCATCCCGGCCTCCACCCTCACGAGCGGTTCGCCCTCCGAGGGTCGGGGCCTGAGCAGTTCCTCTTCCAGATCGAGCGGCTTCGCCAGCCCGACCGGCAGGATCAGGAAGCCGCGGGTCAGCGCCACGTCTGACCACGAGTGACCCGACCCCACGGCACGCACCGTGACGCTGTCCCGCTCCGCGTCCCGGACGATCTGGACCACTTCGTGCAGCGTCGTCGGCTGCAGGATCCGTAGCGGGTCGACGCCCTGGTTGCCCGTGTGGTTGCGCCACTCGCGGCGCAGGCTGAATGTGAGCCGGGTCAGCGGGCGGATCATCGCTTACCGCCGAGCGCACGTGTCAAATTGTTCGCCCCGTGCCCCTATCTCATGGGCCCGACCTGCCAGCGGCCATGGTCATGACTTGCCGCCAGCCAGCGCTCGGCGTCGCGGCGGCCCAGCTCGATCAGCCGGTCGATGAACTCGGGGGCGAAGAACAGGTAGCTGAGCAGCTCGCCATGGTTCGTGTCGCGACCGCCGCTCACGAGGTGGCCGAGCGCGGCCAGGTTGAACGAGCGGAGCAGATCACGCGGCTTGCCGTAGTGCTCGCGGTAGACGTCCATGGCGGCCCGGCCGATCTCGCGGGGGTCCTCGGGGGCGACTAGCATGTAGGGAACCTGCCGTTTCCCCGTGCGCCGCTCGTTGGCGGCCACCTTTTCCCGGGTGGCGTCGGAGAGCATCGCGTTGATGGTGGCCAGCGTGTGGACATCGTTGACCAACGGGTCGACCAGAACGGCCTGGATCAGCTCTACCGCTCCGTCGAGCGCGTCGGGACGCCGCTCGCGCCTGTGCGGCAGCCGCGGCGCGAGTGAGTTCAGCGCGACCACGACCACTCGCTCCGCGCCGAGCTCGAGTGCCGGCTTGATCGGCGTGTTGAGGCGCGTCCCGCCGTCGAAGTACCAGTGGCCGGTGCCGACCTCCACGGCCGGGAACAGCACCGGGATCGCCGCCGACGCCAGCACATGGTCCACCGTCAGCTCGGCGCGCACGTACTCGATCCCCCGCCGCACGTCGACCGGCGGATTGCCGGCGTCGTCATGGAACACGACGCTCGTGCTCGTCTCCGCGGACGTGGCGACGACAGCCGCCGCATTCAATCTCCCGCTCGTCACGTTCTCGTGGATCTGGGCGAAGTCGATCCGATCGGGGAGCGCAGCCGCGAGCGGCCCAGGGTCGAGGAGGCTCGTGGCCTGCACCCCGGGGAGACCCACCACCTCGCCCAGGTAGCCGACCAGGCGCGCCGCCTCGCCGGGCGAGACGAGCGGCTCCAGCACCTGGTCGTAGCGCACCTGGCGCCACACCGCGAGGCCGCCCTCGATCAGATCGGCCGTCGAGCGCTGCGCGTTGGCGGCGACGTACGCCGTGTTGAGCGCGCCCACGCTCGTCCCGATGATGATCCGGGGGCGCTCGTCCGGCTCGAGCTCTCCCAGCAGCACCGACAGGGCGCCGACCTCGTACGCGCCCCGAGCGCCGCGCCCGGCCAGGACGAGCGCGACGTGTTGCGATCCGGACGGCATCCCCGGGGGATTACCACCGACGGGCGCTCCTCACGCACCGGCGCGCCATCCCAGATCGGGTTGTATGGTCCGGCCGGTCTGTGGCAGATCGGACCGTGGGAGGTCGGGTTATGAGGCGACGGCATTTGGCGCTGTTGTTGATCGTTGGGCTGGCGAGCGGCGCGCTCAGCGCTTCCGCGGCAGATGCCAATGTGCTGCGCGTCGGCAGCTGGAAGGGCATGCAGGGCCAGTTCAAGAGCATCCAGGCGGCGGCGAGGGCGGCGAAGCCGGGTGACTGGATCCTGGTGGGCCCCGGCGACTACAAGGAGACCGGCTACCGCGGCCAGGTCGAGCCCGCCGGCGTCCTCATCACCACGCCGAACATCCACCTGCGGGGAATGAATCGCAACGCGGTGGTCGTCGACGGAACCAAGCGGGGGGCGCCTAGGTGCTCCTCGCGGGCGGCCGATCAGGGACGGCTGAACCGCAACGGGATCGAGGTCTACAAGGCGAACAACACCTGGATCGAGAACCTCACCGTCTGCAACTTCCTGGACCGCAGCGGCGAAGGGGAGCAGGTGTGGTGGAACGGGGGGGACGGCACGGGCAAGATCGCGCTGAGCGGGTTCTGGGGCAACTACCTGACCGCCACCTCGAGCTACTCGAGCTCGGTCGCCGGGTCGCTCGGGCCGTGCTGCGGCGTCGACTACCCCGCCGGGGACTACGGAATCTTCTCGAGCAACTCAACCAATGGCTGGTTCAAGCACTCCTACGCCAGCAACATGGCCGACTCCGCCTACTACATCGGCGCCTGCCAGCAGATCTGCAACCAGGTGATGCAGTACGACAAGGCGGAGAACAGCGCGCTATGCCTCTCGAGCACCAACGCCGGCGGCTACCTGCTGGTGGCCAACAACGAGTGCGACCGCAACAAGACCGGTCTGGTCTCGAACTCCCAGAACAACGACGACTGGCCCTCGCCGCAGAACGGGCTGTGCCCACCGGGACGGACCGGGCCGCTGGGCACGAAGTCGTGCACGGTCTGGATGAACAACAACGTGCACGACAACAACAATCCGAACGTCCCCGGCAACGGCTCCGGGCTGGCGGGAGGCGCGCCCGTGGGAACTGGACTGATCCTCGCGGGCAGCACGTACATCACGCTGTACGGCAACCGGGTCGCGCACAACGGCGCCTGGGGCGAGCTGATCGCGGACCTGCCCGACCAGGAGAGTCCGGCGGCGAACAACCCCCATCCGTGTCAGGGCGGCACCTACGCGCCGATCCCGGGGTCCGAGCTCTGCGACTACCCGTCCTTCGGAAACGTGAGTGAGAACAACAAGTTCTCAGGCAACGGGTTCTTCGGCAACCCGACCAACGGGGATATCGGCCTGGCCACGGGGTACCACAACCCGGGGAACTGCTTCCACGGCGACAGCGTCCCGGACGGCACCGACCCCTCCGGGATCGAGACGAGCGCCTCGTACCAGCCCACCCAGCGGACGTGCCAGCAGGGCAACTTCGGCGACGCTGGGCCGCTGGTCGCGGAGGCGGGCTGTGACGCTCAGCTGTTCGGCCCGTGCCCGACGCTCCCGGCCGCCAACTATCCCCGCCCGGCGCAGCGGTTCCCGCTGCCGGCGCCTCCGTCGAACCTGGCCACGATGCCGAACCCGTGCGTCGGGGTTCCCGCGAACCCCTGGTGCCCGACGGGATAGCCCTACAGCCACGCCTTGCGGCGGAAGAACAAGAGCAGCCCGGCGACCGTCGCGAGCATGCTGCCGACCCCGAGGCCCCAGAAGATCCACGCGCTAGTGATGTGCCTGACCATCCAGGCGAAATTCTGACCGAAGAAGCCGGTGATAAACGACAGGGGCAGGAAGATCGTGGCGATCACGGTCAGCTGCTTCATCACGTCGTTCTGACGGTTGCTGACCGTCGAGAGGTAGAGATCCGTCGCTCCTGAGAGCAGATCGCGGTAGGAGTCGATCAGGTCGCTGATCCGGATCAGGTGGTCGTAGACGTCGCGGAAGTAGTCGCGCTCGTCGAGCTGGAGGCCCGGGAGCTCTGCGAGCTGGTCGATCGAGCTCGCGAACAGGTCGCGCTGCGGCGTCACCACCTTGCGCATCGCGACGAGCTGGCGCTTGAGGGTGAACAGCCGGTCGAGCTGCCTGTCGGTCGGATTGACGAGGACAGCGGCCTCGAGCGTGTCGATCTCGTCGTCCATGTCCGCCAGCAGGGGGAAGAAGCTGTCGGTGAGGCTGTCCAGCACGCGGTAGAGGAGGAACTGCTCGCTGTGCAGGACCTGGCCGTCCAGCTCTTTGCGCTGCTGATCGAGCACCGGGAGCGGATCCCGGTGGATCGTGACGAGATACTGCCCCGAGATGTACATGTGCACCTCGTGCAGTCGCGCGGCCTCATCGGGCCCATCGCGCCAGGCGCCGTAGAACACCAGGAAGATGTGGTCGCCGTAGTTGTCGAGCTTGGGGCGCTGGCCGAACTCCTCGGTGTCCTCGAGCGCCAGCGGGTGAAACCCGAACAGCTCGTGCAGCCGGGCGAGCTCGTCGTGGCTCGGCGAGGTCAGGTCGAGCCACAGGAAGTGGTCACGCTCCATGTAGCGGCGGATGCGCTCCTCGTCGATCGTGGTAAAGCAGGGCACGACGAACCGAAAGCCCTCGCCCGGGCTGTCCTTGGTTGATGATCTGGCCTTGCCGACGGGCATGCTCGTCTCCTTGTTCGGCGGTGACGGGCACATTGTTTCGGCCTGGGCGGCGCCGCCGCACACGGGGATGCCCGGCGCGCCGATGCGGGCGAGGATGCGCGTCTAGAGGTCGACCGGCGGGCTGTCCGGGATCGCGTCCAGGTCGGGCCGCGACCCCGCCTCGGCGATCAGCAGTCCGACGAGCACGCCCGCCGTCATCGACGAGGCCATCAGGCTCTCGACGAGAGGTTCGCCCGTGACCGGCAGCATCTGCCTGAGCGAGTCGTCCAGCTCGATACGCCCCAGCTCGTCGATCCCCAAGTTCTCGAGCACCGCCGCCGCCAGCGCTTCGGCGTCCTCGGGCGTACTGAGACGGTGGAGCTTCAGCACGTCGCCCGCGCGCTCAAGCCCCTCGCGCAGGATCTCATGATCGATTTGCAACATTTCGGAGGATCGGAAGGTTGCCATCTGATACCCGCTGACACGCCATCTCTACCGCAGTTGAGTTAGAAGCCAACCAAGGCGCAAGATTGGGTAGGAGCATCGGTCCGGATCCCCGGCGGACCCGTGGGGTTCGGCGCGGCCGCCGCGCTGATCGGGCTCGTGACGCTGCGGCGGTGCCGGAGCTGACGTTGCGGCGGCACCGGGGCTGACGGTGCGGCGGCGCCGGAGCTCGTGACGTCGCGGCGGCGCCGGAGCGACGCTCCCGCCCCAAGCCTCCACACAACTGTTGCAGTCCATAACCCACGCCTGACGAAATCTCGTTCACGCTGGGCTCATGCCCGCCGAGAGCAATTTTCGCCCGCGTGGAGCGGGTCAAAATCACACACGTGCGAGGTGGCTCGCGGCGCTGGCCAAGCGACAGCACGGCGTGGTCGCCCGCTGGCAGCTGCTCAAGCTCGGGTTCTCGCGACACGAGATCGACGGACTGATCACTCGCGGCCATCTCTACCTGCTGCACCGCGGCGTGTATGCGGTCGGCCACGCGCGGCTCACGGTCAAGGGCCGGTGGATGGCGGCGGTGCTGGCCGCCGGTCCGGACGCGGTCCTCAGTCATCGGGCGGCGATCGCCCTGTGGGAGCTCCGGCCGATCCCGAGCGGTCCGATTGACGTGACCGTACCGGTTCGCCCTCGCACGAACCGCAAGGGCATCCGCGTCCCTGGCGGGCCCGCCGCACACTTCCCGAGCGGAACCGGCGCTTGAAAGCCCCGGGTTCCGGCAATATGGAGATCATGTGGGAAGCGCCCGGGTCGGCGGACGAAGCTGCAGCCTTCTCGGTTCCGCGCTTGCCGACCCGCCGCCAAGCCGCCTCCGCCTGCGTCGTCGCCCTCGTGTCCGCGCTGTGCAGCGCGGGCCTGTTCGCCGCCGCGGTGCTCCTGCATCCCCCGGGCGCCATCGTTCCCCTGCTCGTGATCGTGTGCGTGGGCTGTCCCGTGGTCGGGACCTGGGAGCTGGCGCCCGCGATCACGGTGCTCCGGGCCCGGCGCGACAGCCATCGTCGGGCGGTCGCGATGCTCCGGCGCGCGCTCGACCAGCTACCCGAGGTCGAGCACCCGCTGGGTCACTGATCCGAGCTCAGCCCGCTGGGTCACTGACCCGAGCTCAGCCCGACCGGCGGCAGGGCCTGTATCTGCTCCTTGTTCAGGTCCACGCGGACTTCCTGATCCTGCCGGGTCATCTTCCCGATCGGAATCGCCACCTGCTTGCGCCCCCATAGGTGACCCTCCTGGAGCAACACGTGGGTCACGTGATGGTCCTTCGAGTCGACCACTATCCCCTTGACCGAGCCGACGAAGCCGTCGGTGGCGTGCACCGGATCGCCGCGGCGCACCTCCACCTCGCCCGCCGGGATCCTGTCGGATACCAGCGCCTCCTGGGTGGCGCGGTGGCCGTACGCGATGTCCCGCATCCCTCCCCCGCCCAGGCCGGTGGACTGCTCGAGCTCGTAGTGAGGCCACTGGTAAGCCTGCACGCCGGAGGAGCCCCAGCCGGCGTCGGTCGCCGGCAGGAAGTGCATCTCCTCCGCTTCATCCGCTCCCAGGAACTGCTCGACCGTGCAGCTCAGCCGGATCGGCTCACCGTCTGACTCGACTGTCTGCGCCGGGACGAGCCGCCCGAACCCGCGATGATGGGGAGGCGTGACCACCAGGTGCGTGAGCGCCTGGGAGATCGGATCGATGATCAATGCCGTCAGCTTGCCGCAGTGCCCATCGGTCGCCTCGACCCGGGCGCCGATCCTGAACTGTCCGGTGTCTTGGCCGGCCGGCATGACGCGAGTCTAAACGGGTCCGGCCGCCGCACCGTCGCGCAGCTCAGCCAGCCCTTCTTCGCGCGATTTCACGGGCTCGTAGCCGAGCTGCTCGCGCGCCTTGTCGATCCGGATCGTGCACTCCTGCGAGGTGACCCAGTACGCGAACCGGGTCAGCGGCGGCCGGCCGCCCAGCGGCAGCGCGCGCCACGCGCTCTCGCCGCCCGCCGAGACGGCTCCCGCGAGCCACGCCGGCAGCGAGCGGGTGGGGGGCTCGACGCCCTGTGTCCGAAGCAGCTCCGAGACGAACTCGCGGAACACCACCGGGTCGCCGTCGGTCACGAAGTACACGTTCCCCGGCCGTCCGCGCGTGGCTCCGAGCAGCAGCCCCTCGACGGTGTTGTCGACGTGGGTGATCGAGGTCAGGTGCTGTCCGCCGCCGACCCACGCGAACCTGCCCGAGCGAACCATCTGGACCATCGTCGGTAGCAGCGTCGTGTCGCCGCGGCCCCATACGAAGCGGGGACGCACCACCACCGTTTCGAACGAGCCATCTCGGTTCGCGTCGCGCACCAGCTGCTCGGCCTTCGCCTTCGTCGAGCTGTAGAGCGCGGGCGAGTCGGGGCGGAGGGGAGCGGTCTCGTCGACGTTCACCAAGGGCTTTCCCGCCAGCAGGGCAGCCTCGGTTCCGACGTGCACGAACCGGCGCACGCCAGCCGAGGCACACGCCTCCAGCGCGTTCCGGGTGCCCACCACGTTGCCCTGCTCGAACTCCTCGGGCGTGCCCCAGTCGCCGAGCATCGCGGCGGCGTGGAACGCCCACTCGCATTCTTCCGCACCCGCGAGCATCGCGCCCGCGTCCGACAGATCGCCCGGCACGGGCTCGGCTCCTCGGCCACGAACCCGCTCGCCCGCGGCATCGGATCTGGCCAGCGCCCGGACCGTGTGGCCCTCGGCACGCAGCCGCTCGATCAGCCTGCCGCCGATGAATCCCGAGCCGCCGGTGACGAACACCGAAGTCATGATCAGAGCCTACGGGACGGTCGGGTGCGCTTCGAGGGACGGGACGCGCAAGTTCGGCGAAACACGTTCCCGCAAATTCGGCACACGACGTGTGAGCTCCCCGCCGTCTGGCTCCACAATGCGTGCGGCGGCGCCGATCTAATGATCGTGTACGCGTGGATCGCCACAGAGCTCGTCGTCCGCAACGACGGACAGGCGGCCGACGCATGAGGGTCGTGCTCCTGGGCCCATCGGTGACCTCGTTGTGGGGAAACGGTCACGTCACCAGCTACTGCGCGCTGATGCGTGAGCTCGACGCGCGGGGGCACGACGTCGTGTTCCTCGAGCGGGACGTCCCGTCGGACGCGGCGGACGGCGACCTGGCCGATCGACCGTTCGGGCGCACCTACCACTACTCCTGCATCGACGAGCTGCCCGTGCGGTTCGCCGATGAGGTGCGCGGGGCGAACCTGGTCGCCGTCGGGTCGTCGCTGCCCGAGGGCATCGCGATCGGCGAATGGGTGTGCGACACGGCGTGTGGCACGACCGCGTTCTACGACATGGACACGCCGGCGACGATCGCCGGGCTTGAGCATGGCGACTGCACGTACCTGTCGCCGGCATTGGTTTCTCGCTACGACCTGTACCTGTCGTTCACGGGCGGCCCGACGCTCGAGCGGCTCGCGCGGTCGTTCGGCGCCAAGCGCACGTGTGCGTTGTACCGCGTGGCCGATCTGGTTCGCGACCGGCCTTGCCGGGGCGACCCTCGGTGGATCCTCGGGTCCCTGGGCCCGGACCTTGGCGAACTGGAGCCCCAGCTCGAGGCGCTGCTCGTAGAGCACACGGCCGCCTGCCGGATCGATCAGCTCGAGCTGCTCCTGGCGGCCACGGCGTAGCGTGATCAGCGCGACAGCGTTATAAAACTCGGCCTGTGAAGTGGGTGTTTCCAACCAACCCGAGGTTCGCCCAGTGAGCAATGGAGCATTCATCGAACCGACCCAGGCCCAGTTCGAGCAGGTCGCCGCCTCGGGCGCCGACGGGCCCGTGCTGATGGTCAACCTGCTGCGCTTCAAGGAGCGGGCCGACGGGGTCGACGAGGGCATCAGCGGCGTCGAGGCATACGGCCGCTACGCCGAAGCGGTCCAGCCATTCCTCGCCGGCGTCGGCGGTCGCGTGCTGTTGGGCGGTCCCGTGACGGAGTCGGTCATCGGGCCAGACGAAGGAGAGTGGGATGCGGTTTTCGTGGCCCAGTACCCCTCCCGAAAGGCCTTCCTCGAGATGACGAGCAAGCCCGAATACCTGGCGATCCACGCCCACCGGGCCGCGGCGCTGGCCGACTCGCGACTGATCGCCTGTACGCTGATCCTTGAATGAGCCTCACCCCCAGGGTCGAGGCGTGGCGGCAGACCGGTGAGCTCGTGGAGGTGGGGGGCCGGCGGATTTTCGTCCGTTCGCAGCTTGGCGAGAGTGCGCCGATCCTGTTGCTCCACGGCTACCCGTCGAGCTCGTACGACTGGCGGCATGCCTTCGAGCTGCTTCCGGCGCGGCGGATGCTCACGTTCGACTTCCTCGGGTTCGGCCTCTCGGATAAGCCGCGGCACCACCTGTACTCGCTGCTCGCGCAGGCCGACCTGGTCCAGGAGATCGTCGCCCGCGACTGCCCCGATCAGCCGGTGGTCTTGGTCGCCCACGACATGGGGACGTCGGTCGCCACCGAGCTGCTGGCCCGCGACCTCGAGGGACGGCTCCCGTTCGCGCTCGACCGCGTGCTGCTGTTCAACGGGAGCATGGTGCTGGAGCGCGCCAGTCTCACCCTCGGGCAGAAGCTGCTGCGCAGCCGGCTCGGGCCGATCGCCGCACGGCTCACGAACGAGCGTGGCTTCCGCGCGTCGTTCGGGCGGATCTTCTCCTCTGCGCATCCACTGACTCGCGAGGAAGCCGAGGACCAGTGGGCGCTGCTCGCCAATCACGACGGGCACCGGATCCTGGACCGGCTGATCTTCTACCTGCACGAGCGCGTCACCTACGGGCCGCGCTGGCACGGCGCGCTGCGGGAGTGGCCCGGGCGGCTCGAGCTCGCCTGGGCCGGCCGCGACCCGATCTGCACCGAAGCCGTCCTGCAGGCGGTGCTGGCGCTCAGGCCGAACGCGCCGCTGACCCGGCTGCCGGCGCTCGGGCACTACCCGCAGCTGGAGGACCCGCCGGCGGCGATCCGGGCGATCGAGAGCTTTACGGGGTAGCGATCCCCCGCCCGCGAAGCGCGTGAGGGTCTGCATGCTGACAGCGCTTGTCGGAAAGCGGACAACCCCCGGGGAGCGCGCCGTCGCTCGGCTGATCATGCGCTATTCTCGCCGCCGCCGCAGTGGGGGCAGACGCTCGGTCACTGGGGGGCGGATGCTCGCGGCGGCTGATGGAAAACGATCTTCTGGGGAGAAGCGACATGTCATTTGGCTGCCTGCGCCTGCCGCTGGCGTCGTTGCTAACCGTGGTGGCGGTTCCGGTCATCGCACCGCTACCCGCGAGCGCCGACACGCTCGTGTACGTGAAGTCCGGCTACGTGTATCTGGCCAACCCCAACGGATCCTCGGCGCGCGCGGTGACTCCGCAGTCCGGTTGGTGGAAGTGGCCATCGGAGAGCGACAACGGGACGATCGCCGTCGCCGGCGGCGCCGCCCGAGTGAACAGCGGTGGCAGCACGGAGAGCTCCGGCAGCTCCGAGATCTACGCGTTCGACCAGCATGGCCACTCCCTGCTGAGCACGCCGGTCAACACGCCCGGGAGCTACTCCAGCCCGGCGATGCCGACATACGTCAACCACTTCCGCATCTCGCCCGACGGCACCACAGTCGCCTACAACGTGCTGGGCTGCTGCGGCGCCTCCGGCGAGTCGACATTCCTCAGCCCGCTTCGCTCGGGCGCCAGCTGGTCGGACTTCTTCGACGACTACGTGGATCCCGAATGGGTGGATGCGAGCGGAACGCCGGTCGGGACGGCGCGTGCGCTTGGGCTGACCCATAACGGAGCCACCTTCGGCAGCCAGGCCGAATATGCGATCTTCGACGCCGGCAACTCATCGAACAACTTCGGGTGGTCGGGAGACACGGCGATCCCGGACGGCTGGGGGTACCACGCCTCGTACACCCACGACTCCAAGACGATCGCGTTGGTCCTGGACAACGCCGCGGACGCCGGGGGTACCGCCACACAGGTCAAGATCCAGCTCGAGACGCTGGCTTACGCGCCCGGCGGGGTCAACGCACAGCACTGCACGATCGCGCTTGATCCGCGCAAGTTCACGGGGATCCAGACCAGGCTCACATTCACGCGTGACGGGTCGACGCTCGCCTGGGGGCAGTCCGACGGGATCTACGAGGCCAACGTGTCGAATCCGAGCGACTGCGCCGCGGTCAGCAGCTCGGTGCACCTGGTCGTCCCCGGCGGCGCGATGCCGTCGTTCGGTGCAGCGGCGCTCAGCCCGGCGCTGTCGCCGAAGCCGGTCGCATCATTCGGCTTCGCTCCCAAGCATCCGCACGCCAAGCACGGCGTGCGTTTCAACGCGGGCGCGAGCCACGAGACCGGCGGCCGGATCGTCGCCTACCGGTGGAGCTTCGGCGACCGCAGCCGGACCGCGTCGGGCCGGGTCGTCAGGCACACCTTCAAGCACGGTGGGCGCTACACGGTGACGCTCAAGGTGATCGATGCCGGCGGTCGGGTGGCGACGACGAAACGGCACGTGGTGGTCGGGCGCTGAGCCAGGCGCTCCGCGACGGAGCCCTAACTACAGTCGATGTGGATCTGATGCAGCAGCCAGCCCGCCGACCCGCCCGGCACGAGATCGACGGTACCGCTGCAGCGCTTGGTCCCGTCGGTGCGCACGGAGGTCGTCCGGACCGCCACGGTGGCGCTGCTCGAGGACTGGCTTAGGACTCGAGCCGAGTCGAACGTGATCGAGCGGTCGCCCGACTGACCGCCCACGAAGTTCTGATAGCCGCCGAGCTGGTACCGGAACGTCGGGTCGGCGAGAGCCCAGGCGGTGGAGTACTGGTGGGAGGCCGCGAGGTGGTAAAAGGACTCGGTCGTCGCCACCGGTGAGCCGGCGGTGGTGGGGCCGGGCGTCGCCGCCGGGAGGGCGGTCGCCGCCGGGACGGCCCTCGCGGCATGCGCGCCGGTGGCCTGCGAGCCGTGCGCTGCGGTGATTGAGCGGGGCGAGCGCCCCGCCCCTGCGGCCGTGCCCCGACGCGTGCCGGCGTTCCGGCGAGCCGGGGCTCCCGCGGCACGTTTGTGGGGGCTCCCGCCGCCGGATGCGAGGGCCAACGCGGCGATCACTCCCGCGAGCACGATGAGCAGTGCGGCCGCCACCAGCGCGGGACGGCGATCCCTCGCCGAGCGCGGGGTGGGCGGGGCGGCCGGCCGTCGTCGTGGTGGGGGAGCGGGCCGGGGCGCCGCGGCCCGACGAGGCGCGCGCGTCATGGGTACGGTCGGCTTCGACTCGAGCGCAGCTCTCAGCCGCCGGGTGAGCTCGGACGCCGACTGGGGCCGCTCCGAGGGCACGCGAGCCATGCTCCGCTTGAGCACCCGCGCCGCTTCACGGGGGGCCTCGGGCCAGGCGTCGCGAAGGTCAGGGGGAGGCCGGGTGGCGATCGCGTGAGCGAGCGCGACAGGGTTCGGCTCCGTTCGCGCCTTGCGACCAGACAGCGCCTCGAACGCCACCGCCGCCAGCGCGTAGACATCGACCGCCGGCATCGCCGGACCGCCCTCGAGCTGCTCGGGCGCCATGTATCTGAACGTCCCCAGGATCGCACCGCTGGTGGTGATCCTGGTGCGGTCGGGCGCGGCGGCGATGCCCAGATCAGCGAGCTTGATCTCTCCGGCTTTCCCGAGCAGGATGTTGCTCGGCTTGACATCGCGGTGGATGATCCGGCGCTCGTGTATGGCGTCCAGCGCGGCGGCCACCCCATCGAGCGTGTTCAGCACCCTGGGCACCGACGGCCGGGGGCTGCGCTTGAGCGCGTCGCGCAGCGTCTCGCCCTCCACGTACTCCATCACGATCATGTGACGGTCCCCGGTGGTGATGACGTCGAAGATCGAGACGAGATTTGGGTGGCTGACGGAGGCGCCGATCAGCGCCTCTCGCCGGAGGCGGGACGCGCCTCGAACGTTCCCGGTTCCCTCCACCTGCTTGAGCGCCACGAGGCGACCGAGCACCGTGTCCTCCGCGAGGACGACCGTGGACATGCCGCCCGAGCCGAGCTCGGAGATGTAGCGGTACCTCCCCAGCTGCGAGATCACAGCCACCGCTGTTGGCTACCCGCGCCCAGGTTCACTGAATACCACGAACACCAGCGGGTAGACCGTCATTGAGCGACCACGGAGGTAGAACCATGGCCTCTCAGAAGCAGCGTGAAGCTGCGCGCAAGAACGTCAAGAAGGCCCAGTCGGGCGCGCGTCAGAAGCGCACGATCACGAAGCTGTCGAAGAGCACCCGGTCGTCGTTGGGCCGCGAGGGTGCGAAGGCCGCCGCGCGCAAGCGCGGAGCGTCGAAGGGGACGGGCAGCGGAGCGGGCGCGATGACGGTCACCGAGTTGCGGCGCGAGGCCGCCAGGCTCGGGATCGAGGGCCGCTCGAAGATGGGCAAGGCGTCGCTGATCCGCGCTGTCGGACAGCGCCGCCGCTCGCACTAGCGCCGGTCCGGCAGAACAGGCGGCGCCGAGGTTCCCGGCGGGGTCTGACACGCGCACCGCCACACTTGCGCGTGCCCGCCGGGATCCTGGGCACCCGCGCCTGGTGGTCGCGGCGGGCCCTGGGGAGTCTTCAGCGCAGTGTGAGGAGCGCCGCACCCGCCGCCGGCAGTCTGACGACGTACCTACCTGCCGCGGCGGCGACTGCGCTCGCGTGTTGCGGGCCGGATAGAAGGCCGGTGTCCGTCGCGGGCCCAAAGCTCTGGCCTCCCAGAGTGACCCCGTCTGTGGCATGGGCGCTTGGCGCCTGAAGGCGCTCGATCGTCGCCCCTCCGCGCGCTCCGGCGACCCGGACGGCGACGAGATGGCTCCTCGAGGTGTCGTCGTTGATCAACACGACCCGGATCGACTTCCGCGTGTCTCGCGTCGCCCATACCCTTACCGCGTCGCTGCCGCCCGACGCGCTAAGGAGACGCGCGCCCGGTGGCGCCGCTTGCGAGAACATCAGCAGCCCGTAGTACTCCGGCTCGACGAAAGCCTGCCAGCTCGAGCCCGAGTGCTTGAACTTGAACAGCTGATACACCGCGTTGGGGTACGTGTGCATGTTCACCCCGTCGACCCCGACCTGTGCATCGGCGAACAACGCGTCGAGCGCCCATAGCGCCATGGCGAACGTGTTCGGGACCCCGGGCGGGTTCCCGCACGAGATGGTGTTCATCTCGTCGATTCGAAACGGCAGATGGCCGCGGTGCGCGACCGACAGGTATCCCGCGACACCATCGGCCAGCGATCTCGAGGCGACGGGGGACAGAAGCCGCCCGATGGTCGGATAGCTGGGCGAGCCGGGCGTGTTGTAGCAAGCCTGCATCGGGTAACGATGCACCGTTACCTGGCCGAGTCGCGGCTCGGCGGCAGTGAAATCCGCGAGCTGACCCAACCACCTCTGCCCACCGCTTGCCGGTCCCGCGAGCGGAACCGCTGGGAGATCTCCACCGATGCGGGAGAAATCGTGGGTGAAGGCCACCATGTCGTATGTGGGGGGACGACCGGTGACGCCCCGGCCGTCATGGACATACCAGCCAAAGTCCTGGTTTCCGTACAGCTCGGGCTCGTTGCCCAGTTCGAGGGCCGCAAGGCGGCGGCGGCCGATCCCCGTGAGCATCGCGCGCGCCTCGGCTGCGGCCAGCGCCGGGCTGTCGGCCTCGAGGTTGACGCCCATGGTCAGTCGTGCGTCGACCGCCTGGGCGAGAGCCTTGATCACCGCGAGTCGCCGTGGGGTGAGGGAGTAGTTCACTCCCGGCGGACGTCCGATGCGCGGGGTCGGCCACCATGTCTTGTCGGTGGAGACACCGCCGATCCTCAGCACCGTGGCTTGCCCGGGGGCAAGGTTGCGAAGCAGCTGCACCAAGGCCGGATTGATCGCGCGCGGATCCTTTCCGGCGTACGCCTCAACGGCCCAGTATTCGATCGATAACCCAAGGAACCCGGTCGGGATCGCCCTTCCGTGCACGGCCCGTCCGACTGAGATGTCGACGGCATGCCGGATAGCAGCGGGCTGGGGCCGGGACGGTCTAGCGCTGGCGTGTCCTATATGGGCGAAACCGATGGCCCCGACCGAAACGACCAGCCCGAGCGCCACAGCCCTGAGACCCGCGGACGCGAGCGCTTCGACGTGACGTGCGAAAGACCCCACTCACCCTCCCCATTCCGGCCGCCCCCCACGATCCTCTCTCCAAGCGGCATGGCAACGCCGAATTGTCGGCCGGGGGTAACCCTACCGGCATCAGGGTAGAGCCGCACCTCGCACCGGTGCAGCTCCACGGCGCGCACGTCC
>Ga0209577_10000616_pt1 | contig 35609 bp, 19 predicted proteins | sample GraSoiAngelo_109_FD_185874 | JGI IMG/M metagenome (GOLD analysis project Ga0209577, IMG submission 185874) | Grasslands soil microbial communities from the Angelo Coastal Reserve, California, USA - 14_0903_12_20cm (SPAdes) (version 2) | ecosystem: Environmental > Terrestrial > Soil > Grasslands... | reverse complement strand
TTCGAAAGCACGCGGCTAGGAGAAAGGTCGTAATCATTCTCGGCCTGAAAGAAAAAGATTGGAGCATGGGAATTCCGGACACTGCGCGTCATCAGCGATTGAAGTTCGGGCGCCTCCGACCAGCTCTGAGCCCCGCCGGCAGAATCGATGGCCGCGCAATACAAACCGCGCTCCGCGCCTAACACAGCCTCGATGCCGCCAAACGAATTGCCTGCCACAGCAATGCGATCTCCCTCAACGAACTTCTGTGTTCGCAGCCATGCCAAGGCGGCAAGTTGGTCGTTCAGGTGATCGGTCTCGAGCAAGCGGACCATGGTTGCTGCGCCGCTGGCGAAGCCTCCCGCTTTAGTCGCTGAGGCAATCTCATCTCCAATGTACTTGCCCGCCGAAGAACTTAGACCTTGGCCTCTCCTGTACGGTCCGAAGAAAACCCAACCGTTCTTGGCAAACACCGGGCCCAGCGCGTCAAAAGCTCCTTTGCTGAGCATGCCCGGAGCGCCGCCATGGTTGTAAACCACCGCGGGGAACGGCCCAGCTCCGCTGGGCTTGTACAGCGTCCCGTGAAGGCTAAGATCTCCACTGGGAAACGTGACCACCTCGCCTTCTGACGCTGGAGGTGAAGACGACGGCACTGACGAGAGAGCGGCGTCAGGGAGGCGCTCGGCTCCTGCCACGCCGACGTATTTGTCGGCGCCGCCATAATAAAACAGCCAGCGACCGTCTTGCCGGACCATTCCTTCGACAAACACCACGTTGGGCACCTGGCCGACCTTTTCCCATTCTTTTTCCGGTGCGAAGATGGGATCGGCGGAACGGGAGAGAACTTTGCGCGGATCGTTCGAATCGAAGATCGCCACGCCCGTGCGATAAACAAGCTGGTCGTCGGCGCCGTTATAGATCAGCACGATGCCTTCCTTGGTGAGAATGGGCGGGGGGCCCGGCTCGACCACTCGCGAATCGAACTTGCCGGGACGCTTTGGGAGAACGGGAGTTTGTGTCGCTTCCGTCCAATGAATTAGGTCCGTGGACCAAGAGAGGCCCGCCTGGTCGGTCTTATCCGCTGCGGTGCCCAGCCAATACATCCAATACTTGCCGTCAATTTTTTCCGGAACGATTGCGCCGGACTTGGTCCAGCCTTTGTTCCAGTTTCCTTTGTAAGCCGGAAGAACCACGCCTTTGCGGTCCCAGTGAATAAGATCGTGCGAGGTAGCGAGGCAAAGTTGCGCGTCTTTTCTGTTATAGCCCGTGTAGGTGAGGTAAAACGTGTCCCCGAATTTCTGCAAGCGGGGATCTTCCACGCCGCCCTCTTTTTCGTAGGCCGTTTCGGGAGCAAAAACCGGCCCCGGCCTGCGTGTGAAGTGAATTCCATCCGTACTCTCCGCGTAGCCGAGACGAGAAGTTCCGGCCGCATCTTGCGCCCGATAAAGCATCACGAATTTGCCGTTGTGAAAGGCGACAGCGGGATTAAACGTGCCTGCGGATTCCCATTTGGTTCCCTGCGGAGAAATGATGGGCTCGTTCGACGCTCGGGTCCAGGCGCCAAAGGGGAGAGTGGAGATTTTCTCTGTTCGCTTTGCTAGGCCAGCCGCAGCAGCGAGCCACACGATCGCGACAAGCAGCATCGCCGGAGAACTTCTTCGCTTCATCATCCCGAAAGCTTAGCACCGATTGATTTTCAGGCGGTGCGGCAACACGGAAAGCGCCACATCTTACTCGTACCGCAGCGCCACCATGGGATCGACGCGCATCGCTCGTCGCGCCGGAAAATAGGTTGCCGCCAGCGCCGCCAGAATGAGCAACGACAGCGCGCTCAGAAAACTCACCGCGTCCATGCTTGTCACGCCGAACAGCAATCGTTTGATCAGGGACGCCGACCACAGCGCAAGCACGAGCCCGACACCGAGCCCCACACCGGCGAATCGCGCCGCCCGGCGCATGAGTAGGGCGGCGATATCCTCGCCACGAGCTCCAAAGGCCATCCGCACGCCAATCTCAGGAATGCGCTGGGTCACAAAGTAATGCATCACGCCGTAGACACCGACCGCGGCAAGCAGCAACGCAAGCCCTGAGAACAAGCCCATCAGCCAAGCTTGAAAACGCCTCGGCGCCGTCTGCTCACGCAGGACGTCTTGCAGGGTCTCCATGCCGGACAGGATCACGGTGTTATCGAGAGAGCGGAGAGTGGCGCGAACCGATTGCGCGAGCAACATCGGGTCGGACGAAGTTCGCACCACCAGGTTGGGCGTAGCTTCGCCGCTTTGCACTTGAACCTCGTAAATCTCTGCCATGGGAGCCCGTTCGAGGCCATGGCTGCGCATGTCCGCGACGAGCCCGACGACCGTCACCCAATCGTCGTGCTTGCCCCGCGGATCGAATCCCTTTAAACGCTTGCCAATGGGATCTTCGCCTGGCCAGTAGCGCCTCGCCAGCGTCTGATTGATGATGGCCACAGGAGGGGAGTCCGGCCCATCCTTGACAGTGAACGTTGTGCCTTCCAGCAAGGGAATCCCCATGGCCCGAAAATAGTCGCCACTGATCTGCGTCCACACCAGCGGCGTCCAACTCGACACCGGCTCGGGCGGGTGCCCTTCCACCTGGCGCAGCGCGTGGTTCTTGTTTTCCTCAAGAAAGAAAATATTCCCCACAATGCCAGCCGCCTGCACTCCGGGAATTTGCCGCACTCGCTCCAACGCACGCTCGTAATAATCGGCCAGCCGACCTGAAGGAACGGCATCCGGAGTGGTGAAGAGCGTCCGGAGGGTAAGGATGTGGTCGGGTTGGAATCCGGGATCCACTTCCAACACATTGATGAAACTCCGAATCAGCAGGCCGGCGCTGGCCAGCAAGACCAGAGAGAAGGCAAACTGAGCGCCGACGAAAAATCCCTGTACTCCGAGAGTGCTGGCCATGCTGCCTTGCTGGCCTTTTTTCAGCAATTCGTGCGGGTCAGACGCCGAAAATCGGTAGGCCGGCGCCAGCCCGAACGCCAGGCCGCAAAGCAAAGCCAACACGAAGCTGAAAGCCAGCACCGCAGCGTCAACATGGGTTTCATCCAGGCCAGGGATATTCACCGGCGAGCTCGCGGCTATCAAATGCGTTGCAGGCCCTGCGAGCAGCAGGCCCGCACAACCGCCGATCAGGCCGACTAAAGCGGATTCCGTGAGGAGCTGCCGGATGACCCGCCAGCGGCTGGCGCCAATTGCCGCCCGCACCGCTAATTCCCGCGCCCGCGCAACGCCGCGCGCTAGAAAAAGCGTTGCGAGATTCGCGCAAGCGATGAGCAGCACCAGGAGAACGGACAAAGAGAGCAGTAATAATGGCTGGCGTGCTTCTCCTGCGACATACTCGTCGAGAGGACGCACTCGAATGCCCAACGTCTTATTCGTATCCGGATACTTCTGTGCGAGCCGTGCAGAGATGGTGTCCATCTCCGTTTGCGCTGCGCGAATGCCAACTCCAGGCTTCAGTCTTCCCACCACCTGAAACCTGAAATGTCCTTGCGGGTGCGTCAGTTTCAAGGGATCGCTGCCTGAGAGTTGATCGGATGGGTTGATTGTCAGAGGAGCCCAGAGTTGCACCTCGCCTTCAACGTGGTTCTCCCAGTTGCCTGCCAGGAAGGGAAAGCGGAACTTGCGCGGCATGACGCCCACGACTTCCCAGAGCTGTCCGTTGATCTCGAGGCTGCGGCCCAAGACATCCAGTGAGCCACCGAAGCGCGACTGCCACAGGCCGTAACTGAGAACGACCAAATGTTCGCGGCGACGTAAATCCTCTTCGGTAAACGTGCGGCCCAGCAGCGGCGGGACGCCCATTAAAGTAAAGAAATTCGATGACACGAACGATCCTTGAACCTTCTTCGGCTCGTCGCCCGTTAGCGTAACCACCGACCAGCCTCGTTTATAGAAGATGGCCAGATCCTCAAAGCTGTGGCTTTGGCGGCGCCACTCGAAAAAGTCCAGGTAACTCGTGCTTCCATCGGTGTCCGCAAAGTTATGAGGACGCGTGTCGGTAACCCAGAGCATCGCCAATCGATCAGGGTCCTTGTAGGGCAGGGCACGAAGGAGAACCGCGTGAACCACACTGAAGACGGCCGTGTTGGCGCCGATACCTAGTCCCAGGATGAGAACCGTAAGAACGGTGAAGCCGGGAGACTTGCGCAGCGCGCGCAGGCCATACCGTATGTCCTGAACGACCGTTTTGGCAAAATGCCCGCCGCGCGCTTCCCGGCATTCTTCTTTGAATTTCTCGAGTGCGCCGAATTCGATGCGTGCCCGCCGCTTGGCCTCGGCGCGCGTCAAGCCGGAGCGCTCCAAATCGTCCGCGCGATTCTGGACGTGGGCGCGCAGCTCCTCGTCTGTGTCGTTTTCCACGCGCGCACGGTGAAGTGTCGTGGAAGCCACGGAACGCAACCAGGCCAGAGGTTTCATGCTTCGTCTTTTTCTTCCTTGCGACCCGCAAAGAGCCGCACGTCATTCGTGCCGCAGCGCCACCATCGGATCCACGCGCATTGCCCGCCGTGCGGGCAGGTAGCACGCCACGAGCGCAACTAGGAAAAGGAGCGCCCCAACGCCGGCAAAAGTAATGGGATCGTGCGCGGTCACGCCAACGAGCAGGCCGGTCATCAAGCGGGTCAACGCGAAAGCTACACCCGTCCCGATTAGCACGCCGACGAGAGCCATTTTCGCGCCCTGTCCCAGCACCATTTGCAGGACGTTTTGACGTTGCGCCCCCAGCGCCAAACGAATTCCAATTTCGCGCTGGCGCTGCGACACGGTATAAGAAATCACGCCATAGATGCCGGTGAGCCCCAGTACCAACGCCAGGGCCCCGGCGATCCCGAGCATTACGAGCGTGAAGGAAGTGCGCGCCATCGATTTGTCGTAGACTTCCTGCATGGTGCGCACCGACGCCAGCGGCAAGTTCGCGTTCACCGACCACACCGCTTGACGCATTTCGCGGAGAAGGCTTTCCGTGCCCGCGCGCTCGGTGCGCACCACGAACGTCACCACGCGCGTCGGTTGCGCTGGACCCTTCCCAAAAAGGTTTTCGACCAGAGGCGGCCAATACACGATCGCCGGCGCTTTCTCCTGCACGCCTTTTTCCGGCACATCCTGTACTACACCGATCACTTCGCGCCACGGCAGGCCCGGGTCTTCCGTCAGTCGCTTTCCAATGGCGTTTTGCGCCGTGCCCCATGCTTCACGAGCCAGATTCTCAGAAACCATCACCACTGGCCTCAGGCCATACACGGCATCCCAGGTGAAGTCGCGCCCGGAAATTATGTGCGCCCCCGTTGCTGCAAGGAAGCCCGGGGACACGTGCTTGTAGAAGTGGAGCGGCGGGATTTCCCCTTTGTGATAAGGCTTGCCTTCGATAAAAATGGTGTCCCAGTCCGAGTCGAACCCTTCCATGGGCATTTCGCTGGCGAACGCCGCGGATTGCACGCCGGGAATCACCGCCAGTCTGTCGAGGATTTCGTTCTGCGTGCGCATGACGCGCTGCGTTTCATGGATCAGCGAATCAGGAATCCCTATGCGCATGAGTTGCAGATGCCGCGCGTCGGCAAATCCCGGATCAACGATTCTTAGAGCCTGGAACGTGCGAATCATCAAGCCAGCGCTCACCAGCAGCACCAGTGCCATGGCCACCTGGCCTATGACCAAGAGATTGCGAGCGCGGTGGCGCTCCCGGCTTGTGCTGGTTGTTCGTCCCGCGCTCACGAGGACCAGCGAAGTTTGTGGTCCTGCGTATTTCAACGCAGGAATCAACCCGAAGAACAAACTTGAAACGACAGACAGAAGCAGAATGAATCCCAGGGTCGGCGCGTCCACGGAAATCTCGCTCAGACGAGGCAGGTTCGCAGGTCCCATGGCGACGAGAAACCGCACTCCGTTGTAAGCGACAGCAACGCCAAGCATGCCGCCCATCAGCCCCAGCAGCAGGCTTTCTACAAGCCCTCCCCGGATCATTCGTCCCCGGCCCGCGCCTAGTGCTGCGCGAACTGCCAGCTCTTGCTGACGCGCCTCAACTCGCACCAGCAACAAATTCGTTACATTCGCGCAGGCGATCAGCATCACCAGGCCGATGGTTCCCATGACCACCCACAGCACCTCGCTGACGTTGCCGATCACTTCTTGCTTGAGCGGACGAAGCACCGGCGTGATTTTCCAGGTTTCGTAAATATGAGGATCTGTTTTGGGCCCGTTTGTCCAAGAGTCCATCCAGATCGGCACCATGCGCGCCATATCGGCATTCGCTTCTGCTATGCGCGCGCCCGGCTTGAGCAGTGCGATTCCGTGATATCCGAATCCCGCTAGAATCAGCTTGCTGCGGTCGAGCTGCGCCGGCTCGAGAAGATCAAAGTTCGTATCGACAAATCGAAATCCCTTCGGCATTACGCCGACAATCTCCGTGGACTGCGAATCCACCATGATGTTGCGGCCAACGACTCCGGGGTCTCCACCGAAGCGCCGTTGCCAGTAGCCGTAGCTGAGCATCACTCGTTGCGGTCCGCGCGGCACCTGGTCCGCTGCCATAAGCCATCTTCCAAGCCGCGGTGGCACTCCTAATGCTTGAAGCACTCCGTCACTCACCACCACTGCGCGCACTTGTTCCGGCTCGGCGATCCCGGTGACATTGGAGATATCTGTCGTCCATACGCCCAAGGATTGAAATGTGCGATTCTGCTCCGCATACGTGAAGTACATCGATGGCGAAAGCAGCAGGCCATTCTCGAAATCCGCCAGTCCCGCAGCGCCTGGAGCGACCTGGTGCAGCGAGACCAACTCGTCGGCGTTTGGATAAGGCAGCGGCTTCAGCAGCACGCTGTTCACCACGCTGAATACCGCTGCGTTGGCGCCGATTCCTATCGCGACGGTCATCAAGGCAACTGCGGTGAACCCGGGATTCTTGCGCAGCATTCGCGCGCCGTAGCGCACATCGGGCCAAAGTGTTTCCAGCCAAAAGCTGGCGCGCTCTTCACGGCACTCTTCCTTGAACTTCTCGTGCGCGCCAAATTCGATGCGCGCCTGCCGCTCCGCTTCCGCGCGCGTCGAGCCGGATCGCTCCAAATCGTCGGCGCGATTCCGTACATGCGCACGCAGTTCTTCTTCCATCTCACTATCAACGCGAGCCCGGTGAAAAACCGCTGAAGCCAGGGAACGCAATGAAGCCAGGAGTTTCATGCTTTCTCTTTTCTTCTTCTTTGCGGCTCCAAAAAGAGCCGGAGTTACTCGTACCGCAGCGCCAGGATCGGGTCTACGCGCATCGCGCGCCTTGTGGGCATATAGCACGCGAGCAACGCAATGCTCGTCAGAATAGCTGTTAGTCCCACATAGGTCGTGGGATCGAACGCGCTCACGCCAAAAAGCAAATCGTAGCTGCCGGGGAAAATCAAAATCGCGCGCAACAGTCCTGAAATGGCGGTTGATACAGCTAGCCCGCAGGCTGCGCCGATGCCGACCGGTAGCATTCCTTGGCGGACAATCAATCGCAGGACGTCGTTCGTGCAGGCGCCGAAGGCCAGCCGGATGCCGACCTCTCGCGTGCGCTGCGTGACGAGGTAAGCCATGACCCCGTAAATGCCTACAGCAGCGAGCGCCAGAGCAAGAAGCGCCAAAATGCCAGCGAAGATCGCCGCGGCTTGCGGCAGCAGCTCCTGCGTTTGCATGAAATGATCGAGGCTCACGAACCCCAGCTTTGGCAAAAGGCTTTTATCAAGCGATCCCAAGGACGTGCGCACTCTGGCGATCGTGTCTCGTGGGCTTCTCGCAGCTCGGATGAGAACACTGTTGGATTGGGACACATTCGTAGGGAGGTACGTATATTCAGGATCGATTCTTGTAAGGTTGAAAAACCGGACGTCTTTGGCTACGCCAACCACTTCGTATTCTTTCCAGCCGCCTCTGTCTCGAAAAGGCTGAGCTAGCTTGAGGTGCTTTCCAACGGGGTCTTCACCCGGCCACGCGTGGCGGGCGGTAGATTCGCTGACAATCACAACCGGCAGAAGTGCCTCGGCCTCTTGAGGACTGAAGTCTCGTCCGCGAACGATCGGAATCCCCAACGTCGAAAAGTAACTTGGGGAAACGTAATTGACCAGCGTTTGCCCGGGCAGGCTTTTCCGAGGCGCTTGGCTTCCCTCCACTCGGAGCGAGAACGTCATGGTGCCGAGGTAGGGCAAGCGATCGGTGAGCGCGACATCGGCAACCTCAGGAAGCGTCTCCAGGCGGTTGATTACTTGCCTCTTCATGACTCTGGCCTTGGCCTTGTCGCTCCCCAGATCGAGGCTCAAGAGAAATACTTTTTTCGTCTCGAACCCCGGCCTCGCCGCTTGGGACCTAACCATGGCCCGCAGAAGCAATCCTGAGCTGATGAGCAAAACCATCGAAACCGCAACTTGCCCGCCGACCAAGAAACTGCGAAAGCGGGAACGGTTCAGCGGCTGTCCAAAGGCGCTTCCTTCCGCCTTTAGCGAGCGGGTAACATCAGCCTTGGAGGATTGCAGCGCGGGCCAAAGGCCAAACAAGACTCCCGTAAGCAGGGACAGCCCGAACGTATAAAGAAAAACTCGAAAATCGGGGGTCATTGCCGCAATGGAGATGCCTCCTCCCATCAGCGCTTGTACGAGCCGGGTCAGACCGAGCCAAGCCAGCTTCGTCGCCCACAGGGAGAAAAGCAGGCCGCCCAGCCCACCCAACATGGCGAGTAAAACGCTTTCCGTCATTAATTGCCGGATCAGGCGCCCGCGGCTTGCCCCCAACGCAAGGCGAGTGCCAATTTCTTTCTGGCGATTGGCGGCTCGAGCCAGCGACATGTTCGCCAGGTTGACGCAAGCAACCAGCAAAACAAGGCCAACCACGGCCATCAGTCCTGCGACGAAGGCGTGAAACCAAAGCTCATCGGTCTCGCCAAAGTACGTTGCGGGCTCAAGCGTCACGGCAATGGTTTCGGCATCCCAGCTCCTAGTATCGGGAGCAGGGTGCGCCTGCGCAAACTGGCGGGTCAAAACGCTGGTCTCCGCTTGCGCTTGATTATGGCTGCTTCCTGGAGCGATCCGGCCGAGCAACTGAAGCCGCCGACTCGTCGGTTCGTGCAGCCAGTCACTTCGCGGAATCAATTGAGCTTGCGTCGCGATGGGGGCCCAGAAGTCGGGCACGCGTGGAGGGTTGCCAGTCCCGATGAAATCCGGTGGGGCCACTCCGATGATGGTGAACGCGGTGCCGTTTACCTCGAGCGTTGTGCCGGAAATCTGACTATCCGAGTTGAATTGGCGCAGCCAAAAAGAATGGCTCAGAACCACGACCGGATTTGTTCCTGGTACTTGATTTTCTTCCGCACCAAAGACCCGGCCAACGACCGCGTTGATTCCCAACACGGAGAAATAGCTTGCGGAAACGAGCTGGCATTCTATGGGCTGTGGTTCCGGCGGCGCGCTCCACTCGCCCACGGATTCGGCCGGCAGCGTAGCAAGGACCTGTGTCGGCCAACTCGCAGCGATTACGTCGGAGAAGGCATGATGGTGATCCCGGTAATAGAGATACTCCGGATAGGAAAAGGCGTGTTGCATGTCTCCTGTCGCTCCGCTTGCAAACCATCGCTCAAATCTCACAATATTGTCTGGATCCTTCACCGGCAGCGGTTTGAGCGCCAGGGAGTCAAACGCCGTAAAAAGCGTCGTGTTCACGCCGATTCCCAGCGCGAGTGTCAGGATCGCCACGGTTGTGAATCCGGGGCTCTTCGCCAGCATTCGCAGGCCGTAGCGCATATCGGTCCAAACCGTTTCCAACCAGAACCCGCCGCGCTCTTCACGGCATTCTTCTTTGTATTTCTCGTGACCGCCGAATTCGATGCGCGCCCGGCGCTCGGCTTCCGCACGGGTCAAGCCGGGCCGCTCCAGATCGTCCGCACGATTCTGCACGTGGCACCGCAGCTCCTCTTCCGTGTCGTTTTCTACGCGCGCACGATGCAACAGCGCGTCGATCGCAGACCGAAGCAAGGACAGCAGGCTCATACTTCCTCCGGCCGCGTGTTGAGAGCGGTGGCGATCGCGGCAGCGAGGCGGTTCCAGCCGTCAGCTTCCTGCTGCAGACGCTTTCGTCCCGCCGAAGTCAGTTCATAAAATTTTGCGCGGCGATTGTTCTCCGAGGTGCCCCAGCTTGCTTTCAGGAGACCTTGGCGGACGAGCCGGAACAACGCGGGATACAGCGCGCCTTGTTCGACGAGCAGCGCCCCTCCGGAAATCTGTTCGATGCGCAGCAGCACGCCGTAACCATGCAGCGGCCCGAGCGACACCGCCTTCAAAATCAAAAGATCGAGCGTTCCCGGAAGAATCTGCGCTTGCGAGGTCATCCTGCCTCCTAAGTGGATTAGGAGGGTACGCTACACTCCTCTAAGTTGTCAAGGAGAGCGGGGGCGCAAAAAGCGTTCACCGTTTCTTGGCTTTGGATTGCTCAAAGGTCATTGTGCGCACAATCCCTTCGCCCTCTTTGACGAAGAGAACTTGATTCGGCGTGACGCCCTTCAAGGTGTCAACCAACCCACTCGGCCAGCGAATTTCCAGCAGCTCGACCTTGTCCGCTTTGCCAATTCCGAAATGCACGCGCAAATCATTTTGCGAAAAATACCCGCCGCCGCTACGCACTTCATCGATTTGCGAATGCGCATTGTTTTCTCCCAGCGGACGCGTCACGCAGCGAATACGTGCCCCGATGCCGCTGCGATTCGACTTCGTCCCAATCGTCTTGACCTTAATCCAGTTGTTTCCCGCCGTGGAATCACATCGCAGCAGTTGCGGAAAATCATTCACCGTGTTCACGACCAGGTCGAGGTCCCCATCATTGTCAAAATCCCCGAACGCGCACCCTCGCGCGGCAACCGGCACAGAAATCCCCGGCCCCGCGTCGTAGGAAACGTCATCAAAGCGGCCGTTACGCAGATTCTTGTACAGCAGTTTCCGCTGGGGATATCCTGCTTCCGTCTTCAGCTGCTCCACTTCCGGGTACACGTGCCCGTTGCAAATCAAAATGTCCGCCCAACCGTCATTCTCCATATCAAAAAAGCCGCAGCCCCATCCCAGATATTGTGTGTGCTTGCCGAGCCCGCCCTGAAACGTGGCGTCCTCAAAATTCGCGCCGCCCAGGTTGTGATACAGCGAAGGCGTGTCGCCCGCAAAATTGGTTTTCACCAGATCGAGATTGCCATCGAGGTCGTAATCCGCCGCCGAAATTCCCATGCCGGCCTGCGGCTTGCCGTCCGCGCTTAGCGCGCAACCCGCTTCCAGCGCAATGTCCGCGAACGTCCCGTTCTTTTTGTTCTGATAGAGCGCGCTCGCGGTCGAGTCATTCGCCACATAAATATCCGGCCAGCCATCGTTGTCGAGGTCTGCGGTCAGCACACCCAGCCCATACGTCGCGTTCGCCTTCAAAATCCCCGATTTTTCGCTCACGTCTGTGAACGTCCCGTTCCCGTTGTTGTGGTACAGAATATTTTTCCCGCCAATCAGCCCCGGCGGCCCGCACGCCACCAGGATTCCTTTGTATAGGCACGGCCCGGACTCCGGCACGGGCGCGGTCTTCAAATCCATGTCAATGTAATTCGCCACAAAAAGGTCGAGCTGCCCGTCGCGGTCGTAGTCTACAAACGCGCAGCCGGTGTTCCAGCGTTTGCCGTTGCCCGCGACGCCGGCCTTTTCGCTCACATCCGTGAACGTCCCGTTGCCGTTGTTGTGATACAGCACATTTTTTCCGAAGTACGTCACGAACAAATCGTCGAACCCGTCGTTGTCGTAGTCGCCGACGCAAACCCCTTGTCCCCAGCCGGAATGCACCAGCCCGGCTTTTTCGGTCACATCCGTAAATGTCCCATCGCGATTGTTCTTGAAAAGATGATTGCTCGGCTCTTGCCCCACAGGAAAACCTTCGAGCCGCGTGCCGTTCACCAGGAAAATGTCCAGCCAGCCGTCGTTGTCGTAATCATAAAAAGCCACGCCGCAGCCGGTTGTCTCCAGCAAATATTTGTTTTTGTGCTCGCCGCCGTAAATCGTCTTCGAATCCAGCCCTGATTCGCGCGCCACATTCAAAAACGTCACGCCCAAATCCTGTGCAGGCTTCGCATTAGCCGCTGGCGTACCGGGAGCTTGCCGTGACGAGAAAGTCGAAGCGCCCAACGCAAACTGCCGCCTTCTGAGGGGAAGCGCCAACGCCAAAACTCTTTCGAACGAGAGCACCCCTGCCGAGCGGCAGAGCGAACGCAAGAAATTACGGCGTGTGGAAGCCAAAAGAACCGATACCTTTCTTGAAGAAACCGGTGAAAAAATCCGCGACTTTCTTTTCTGAAATGCGGCGCTTTCTTTTATAGTAAGACCCGCTTTCCAATGCAAGTTACGGCCTAAAGAGCCCAGGAGAAATCAATCCTTGTCCAACTTTTGTGTCTTTTTCGTAGGGCTGTTCCGCAAATCTCTCTCTCTTCGAACCACTGCATGCTTTGGCGCACTGATTAGTCTTGCGATCTTTACTCCTCCGGCCTTATCCCAGCAAAAAAACGAAGCCCCTCCGCCTCTTGAACTCTCCCGCACGGTGCGCCCCTGGGAATTTCTCCCCATTACCGGCCAACGCGCCGCGCTATTCGGCACCGAAAGCGGCAAAATGGAAGCCTGGGTCTATCCGCTAAAGATCTTCCGCGAATTCCATCTGAACTTTCTCACCGAAGGCCGTGTCCTCCCTGCCGAAACGCTCGCTCGCACGCTCACCGTGCGCCCCGAATCCGCCACGCTTCTCTATGCCGGCGACACTTTCACCGTGCGCGAAACATTTTTCGTCCCCGTGGACGCGCAAGGCGCCGTTATCCTCCTCAACGTAGAAACCGAACAGCCTCTTGAAATGGAAGCCGTCTTCCATCGCGATTTCCAACTCGAATGGCCTGCCGCGCTCGGAGCCACTTATCTCGACTGGAGCACGCGCAACCACGCCTTCTACTTTGGCGAAGAGCAAAAGAAATTCGCCGCCTTTGTCGGCTCTCCCACCGCCGCCGATCCTCACGCCGAATATCAGAACAACTATTCCGAATCAGAGACCAGTTCGTTCCACCTCGGCGTCACTGCCAAAGGAAAGGACACCAAACTCATGGTCATCGCCGGTTCGACCGAGGGCCATGACGCCGCGCAAAAAACCTATCAGCATCTCCTCCTCGATTACGCCGCACTTCTGCAAGAAGCCTCAAAGTATTACCAGGACTATCTCGCACGCACCGTGAATCTCGAGCTACCTGACGCGCAATTGCAGCAAGCCTATGATTGGGCGTGCATCAGCGAGTTTCAGGGCCTTGTCACTAATCCCTATCTCGGCACCGGCCTGGTTGCCGGCTACCGCACTTCCGGCGAGTCCCAGCGTCCTGGCTTCGCCTGGTTCTTTGGCCGCGATTCTTTCTGGACCTCGCTCGCACTCAACGCTTCCGGCGATTTCTCTACCGCGCGCACCGGCATCGCGTTTATCAGCAAGTTCCAACGCGAGGACGGCAAAATCCCGCACGAAATTTCGCAAGGCGCGAATTTTGTCGATTGGTTCAAAGGCTATCCGTATCCCTACGCCTCCGCCGACGCCACGCCGCTCTACCTCATCGCCATGAACGATTATGTGGTTCAAAGCGGCGACGTCGCCTTCGCCAAAGAAAAATGGGACAGCCTCTGGAAAGCCTATGAATTCTTGCGCTCCACCTACGACGAACACGGCTTTGCGCAAAATTTCAATGTCGGCCACGGCTGGGTCGAGGGCGGCCCGCTGCTCCCCGTGAAAACCGAACTGTATCAAACCGGCCTCGGCATCGAAGCCCTGCGCGCGCTTGCCAATCTCGCTCATCTCACCGGCAAAGAAGACGCAAGCAAAGAGTTGGAAGAAACCTTCCAGCAGCAGAAGCCGCTGATGAATGAAACCTTCTGGCTTGCTGACAAAAAGCGCTTCGCTTTCGCCCTGGACAAGAGTGACCACCCCGTTGACGAACCCAGCGTGCTCGCAACCGTCCCGATGTGGTTCGGCTTGCTCGACAAGCCCAAGGCCGACGCCATGATCACCCAACTTGCCGACTTCGATCAGCAAGCGGACTGGGGCATGCGCATCATTTCCGACCATTCGCCGAAATTCAGTGGCGGCGGCTACCATTTTGGCTCTGTCTGGCCGCTCTTCACCGGCTGGGCCTCGGTCGGCGAGTATCGCTATCACCGCGCCCTTCCCGCCTACGAAAATCTACGCGCCAACGCCCTTCTGGCTTTTGATGGCTCGCTCGGCCACGTCACCGAAGTGCTCTCGGGCGATTTCTACCAGTCGCTTTCCACCAGTTCTCCGCACCAGATTTGGTCCGCCGCCATGGTCGTCAGCCCCATGCTGCGTGGGCTGTTTGGCCTGCAACCTGACGCGGCCGAGGGAACGCTCACGTTTGCGCCGCACGTTCCAGCCGACTGGACCTCCTTCGCGATCCGCAATGTGCCGGTCGGCTTGGCAAAACTGGATTTGCACTACGCTAAGGATCTCGAAGGTATGACTCTGGAAGTCTTCGAAGGTTCTTCTAAGACCGCGGCACGGGCCTCTAACAAACTCTTCATCAACTTTCAGCCCGCCATCAGTCTGCGTGCCAAAGTCCTTAGTGCCACACTCAACGGCCGTCCCGCGTCGTTCCACGTGGAAGCTAATGCTGCCGACCAACACGTCGTCGCGCGGATTCCCGTCTCCGCCGGAACCAGCACGTTCCACATCCGCCTCAAAGACGACTTTGGCCTGACCTATGAGTCCACTTTGCCGCGACTGGGCTCCACAGCCGGAGGCCTGCGTATCCTCTCCGAGACTTGGTCCCCCTCACGCGACCGCCTCTCCCTTGCCGTCTCAGGCCTTTCGGGGCGTCAGTATCGCCTCACCGTCTGGAATCCCACCCAAATCGCCGCCGTCTCCGGCGCCAAACTCACCAAGGGTCCCGCCGGCAAAGCCGATCTGCTCGTGGAATTCCCGCCAAACCCCGCCGACCCCATCGCCCAGGTGGCGATCACCATCCAATTCGTGAAATGAAGCGGGCAAACCGTAAGAAAGGCGTAGTCTCAAATGAGGCTTCAAGTGCCGCTCGCCAAAAGACCTCATCCACGGTGGCCCGCTGTTTTGTGCGTTCAACATCAACGCATCGTTCACAGGCAAGGCTTGCCCGAATAAGGGCACACTGCTATCTCCAACCAGACCAACCACTTAGATACAACAGTACCGATGGGTATAACCTTCCCGATTTGCCGCGACTTGTCGCCCGCGGGTACACTGCTATCTGCGTGCTCCCGAATCACCGGTCCCAACCATTTAAGAGTCGCCAACCATGAGCCAACTCACCTTTAACCTTCAACCCACCCGCCAGGTTCTCACCGTCAGCGAGCTCAGCGCGCGCATTCGCGACTTGCTGGCCCGAAATTTCACCGATATTTTCGTTCAAGGCGAAATCTCCAACTGCCGCGAAGCCCAGTCCGGCCACATCTACTTCACTTTAAAGGACGACCGCGCCCAGGTCCGCTGCGTAGTCTTCAAACAGCAGCAGCGCGGCATCAAGTTCCGCCCCGAGGACGGCCTCGAAGTCACCGTGCGCGGCAGCATTAGCGTTTACGAGCAGCGTGGTGAATATCAGATTTACGTCGAGACGATCGAGCCGGTCGGCCTTGGCGCGCTGCAACTCGCTTTCGACCAATTGAAAAAACGCCTCGAAGGCGAAGGCCTTTTCGATGCCGCGCGCAAGAAACCGCTGCCGCTGCTCCCCAGCCGCATCGGCCTTATCACTTCGCCCAAAGGCGCAGCCGTTCGCGATGTCGTTCGTATCCTCCGTCGCCGCTTTCACAACGTGCACCTCACCGTTTTTCCCGTGCGCGTGCAGGGAGAAGGCGCCGCCCAGGAAATCGTCAAAGCGCTGAAGTTTTTCAATGCCAAAAAGTTCGTGGACGTGCTGATGCTCGTTCGCGGCGGCGGCTCGCTAGAAGATTTGTGGGCCTTCAACGAAGAAATCGTGGCTCGCGCCATCGCCGACTCGCAAATTCCGGTCATCTCCGGCATCGGCCACGAAACTGATTTCACTATCGCTGACTTCGTCGCCGATGTGCGCGCTTCCACGCCCTCCGCTGCCGCTGAACTGGTTGTCCAGACGCGCCGCGAGTTCGACAAGCACATCGCCGACCTCCGCGGCGCTCTTGCGGAGCAGGTGCGGTACCGCATCCTCGTTCTCAGCCGCCGCATTCATGAACTCGCGGGCCGCCCCGGCTTCCGACGCCCGCTCGACCTTCTTCGCCAGCAGCGCCAACGCGCCGACGAAATGACTGCGCGACTTGCCCTCGGCCTTCGCGCGCGCCTCGAGCAATCGCGCAAACGCTTCACCGTCGCGCACCTCGGCATCGCGTCGTTTGAATTTCGTATGAAGATTGCGGCCTTCCGCCTGCGCCTGGAAAAGCGCGCCGCCGATCTCGGCGTCCGCGCCGAACGGCTGCTCCAAGCCAAACGCGAGCGCCTCGCGCGCCTCGCCTTGCAGCTCGAAGAACGCAGCCCGCTAAAAGTCCTCGAACGCGGTTACGCGATCGCCACGGACTCCTCCGGAGCCGTTCTCCGCGACGCCGCGCAAGTCCAAATCGGCGACTCGGTCTCCTTGCAACTCCACCGCGGCCGCCTCACCACCGAAGTCCGCAAGAAAGAGACGACCTGAACCCCGCCTCCCGCTCTAAGTCAGGGCTGACTCCGTTGTTCCGCCCTTTTCTGTTTGATCTCTTTGACTTGATCGATGAAATCGTCAGCCATCTTGATGTATTCCTCCCGTTGTGCTTCGTTGGCAACGATGTCGGCTTTACGGCGATACAGCAGGCTCAAATAGGCCATCGCGTCGTCGTATTCCGGCCTCAGGGCGATCGCTCTCTTGATGCTCGCAATTCCCTCATCGATTTTGGGGCCAAATTCTTGCTCGTACTGAACGCGGAGGTAAGGCGGCAGCGGTTGGTCGTCGCGTAATTTTTCTCCCGGGGTGCCTTCGTTGAATTGCGCGCGCAATTCGTGATTTGCGCGGAACGACAGCGTCCAGTCAATCACGCCGACCCAGTAATAGGGCTCTGGGTCGTTGGGTTGGATCTGAGTGTGCTTTTGATGAAACGACTTCGCTTCCTCGAACTTGCGGGGATCGTAGGGTTGAGCCGCCATCTGAAACAAAATGGCACCGATTCCGTCGATTGCGCTCAAGTTTTGCGGATCGATATCGAGCACGCCTCGGAATTCCTCGACCGCTTTACGCCCGAGTTCTTGGTTCGCCTCGCTCGCCGCTCCTGGGATGTATTGAGCGGCGTAGGCCGTCGCCAGATACAGCCGCGCGTTCAGGAGTTGGGGACTCAGATCCTTCGCCCGCTGGAATGCTGCAATGGCTTCCTCATATTGGCCGTTCTTGAAGGCGTGCACACCCTGGTTGAGCGCCTCGCGTGCTTGTCTTTGCTCTTCAGTTTGTGCGGGTACTTGTTGCACGGGCAACTTCGCCGCTGTCAGTCCGCTCAAGAAAACCGAACCCACGATTGCAACCGCAGCATAAATAATCGACGAGAATACACTGCTTCTGAACTTGTACATGGAAATCTCCGGTTAACCTGCGGGCAGTTTCATTCTACTCTTCGCCGTCACCAGGGGAAACCTTCAAAAACGGTCCGAAGGGAGCAAGTCTCGAGAATCTCTTCACGAACAACTAAGAACTCGCCCGGGGAAACTACTCTTCGTCGGAGGAGGAAACTTTCAAGACTGCGAGGAACGCCTCCTGCGGAATATCCACCTGGCCGACGCGCTTCATGCGGCGCTTGCCTTCTTTCTGCTTTTCCAGCAGCTTGCGCTTGCGCGTGATGTCGCCGCCGTAGCATTTGGCCAGCACGTTTTTGCGAATTGCCGCTACCGTTTCCCTTGCAATGATGCGGCTGCCAATCCCCGCTTGAATTGGCACCTCGAACAATTGCCGCGGAATCAGTTTTCGCAGGCGCGTCACGAGTTCGCGCCCACGCTCGTAGGCAAAATCGCGGTGCACGATCAGCGCCAGCGCGTCCACTGGCTCGCCGCCCACCAGCACATCGAGCTTCACCAAGTCGGATTCCTGGTAGCCCGCAAGCTGGTAGTCGAGCGAAGCGTAGCCGCGCGAAACCGATTTCAAGCGGTCGTAGAAGTCGAGCACAATTTCGTTGAGCGGCAATTCGTAGGTGAGCATCACGCGTGTCGGCGCGAGATATTCGAAATTTTTCTGGGTGCCGCGCTTTTCCTGGCAGAGCTGCAGCAGGCCGCCGACGGATTCGTCGTTGGTGATGATCATCGCCTTGATGATCGGTTCTTCGATTTTGTTGATGTCGCTGGGATTCGGGAATTTCGCCGGGCTGTCGACTTCCACGATTTCGCCGGTCGCGCGCGTGATGCGGTAGCGCACGCTCGGTGCGGTGGTAATCAGATTCAAGCCGAACTCGCGCTCCAGCCGCTCCTGCACGATTTCCATGTGCAGCAAGCCCAGGAAGCCGCAACGGAAACCGAACCCCAGGGCGACGGAATTTTCGGGCTCGTAGAAAAACGCGGCGTCGTTTAACTGCAATTTCCCGAGCGCGTCGCGCAGCGGCTCGTAATCGTCGGCCAGCACGGGGAAAAGCCCCGCGAAGACCATTGGCTTGATGGCTTCGAAGCCCGGCAGCGCGGGCTGAGGGCGGTCGACTTCGATGACCGTGTCGCCCATGCGCGCATCGGCCACGCGCTTGATGTTTGCGACGATGAAGCCGACGTCGCCGGCTTCGAGTTCTTCGAGCGCGACCGGTTTCGGCGTGAGCGTGCCAAGCTGTTCGACGTCGTAAGTTTGATCGCCGGCAACTAGTTTGATTTTCATGTGATTCGCAACGCGGCCTTGTTTCACGCGCACCAGAATCACGGCGCCTCGGTAAATGTCGAACCAGGAGTCGAAGATCAGCGCTTGCAGCGGGTTTTCTGCGCTGCCTTTTGGCGGCGGAACACGCGCGACAATGGCTTCGAGCACGTCTTCGACGCCGAGGCCGCTTTTCGCGCTGATGAGCAGCGCGTCGTCTGCCGGAAGCGCCAGCACGCTTTCGATTTGCTCTTTCACCTTGTCGGGTTGTGCTGCAGGCAAATCAATTTTGTTGATCACCGGAATAATCGTGAGGTTGTGTCCCGCGGCAAGAAACGCATTTGCGACGGTCTGCGCTTCGACGCCTTGCGAAGCGTCCACCACCAGCAGCGCGCCTTCGCAAGCGGAAAGCGCGCGCGAAACTTCGTAGGAGAAATCCACATGCCCCGGCGTGTCGATGAGATTCAGGCGATACGTGTTTCCATCTTTGGCTTTGTAGTGCAGGCGAATGCTTTTCGCTTTGATGGTGATGCCGCGCTCGCGCTCCAGATCCATGGAGTCGAGCACCTGTTCGTGCATCTCGCGTTCGGAAAGCGCTCCGGTCATTTCGAGCAGACGGTCGGCCAGCGTGGATTTGCCGTGGTCGATGTGCGCGATGATGCAGAAATTGCGTATGAATTTTGGATCCATGTAACTCGATTATCGCCCAGTGCCGTTTTCCAACTCGTTGCTCTTATTTCCATCAGCCGGGAGACGCCAGCAGTCGGAAAGGCACCGGCTTTGGGATTGCTTTTAACTTTTTCAATTACCGGCAGAAGCCGCTTCTTTTGAGGACAATGCGCCACACACAAGCCCGCCTGCCGCAGCTGGCCTGCCTGAGGCAAGCTTGTCTGCTGCAAGCAGCGCAGACGCGAAGACCGTGCCGAGTAACGTTCAGTTTGCCACAAGTCGTGCCTTCGCGCAGCTGCGGAGCAAAACGGTCCACCGGTGGCAGCCCGAAGGTCGTGCCCGGCGAAGGGAAAACGCGAGAGCTGCGCCGAAGCCCGGCCTCTACGCGCAAAAGGATTTCATTGTTGAGGTTTGGATTGCGAAGACGCTTGTTGGGGCGGGCGGGGGCGGCTGGCGGGCGGGATGATGCCGTTCATCCGCAGGTACTCGACCATCTGGCCGTAGTGATCCATCGGGTGAAAGCTGCCGATCGTGGCGATGCCGAGGCGCGTGGAGAGAAAGGGAAATACCGGCTTGGCCAGGGGCGTGACTTGGTTTTCCGGTGTGATCGTGGAAATAGCTTTATGGCCGAGCACGAAGGAATCCTTCAAGTACTGGACAATTTCGGCTTTGGTCTTCAGCTCGGCAGGGCCGTTGGCATTCTGCTCGACGGACTTCGCCTCGATGGTCTCGCCCATGAGCGGACCGAAGAAAAGATGATTGGCGTAGGCGATGTGCTTCACTTCTTCGGCAAAAGTGCGCACGCCCTTGAATTCGCCGTTGGTCGGCGCGAAGGAATATTTGTTTTCGGGCATGGCCTCGGCGGCGGAAACGACTTCCTGCTCGACAATGCCGTAATAGGTGTTGAGGACGGACGCGACAGTCGGCGGTTGTTGCTGGGCCGCCGAGCCGCCTTGGGCGCGAACGGTTGGGGCGGCCGCGAGACCCAGCAGGACGAGAACTGCGGCGAGATTCTTCATCGGATACTCCTTATGTCGGGAAATGAGAGTCGAGATTTTACGCTTTTAGGGCGGAAAAAGTCATCTCAAGATTTTGAGACGGTAAGGCAGAGCAGAACGCCGAAAGACAAAAGCGGTCAATCCACGTCACAGGTTGCAAGACCGAGCCTGGGGTACCCTCGGGAAACGATTTCGCGAGTGCAGCAAAGATTCGACGCAGACGACATCCAAAAAAAGCGCAGAGAAAAGCGAAAAGGCAGCAGCCTGACTGCCGCACTCCATAAAAGGAGCTCAGGCGCGGGAGAGGGCGGCGCGCTTGGGCTCGGTGACGGAAGCGAGCGCGGTTTCGATGACGTCGAGGCCTTCGTCGAATTGCTCGTCGGTAATGACCAGCGGGACGAGGATGCGAATCACGTTGTTGTAGGTGCCCGCGGTGATAGTGATGAGGCCATGCTCGTAGCAGTAGCGCGCGATTTGTTTCATCTCCGTGTCGGCGGGTTCGCGGGAGGCGGGGTTGCGGACCAGTTCGATGGCGCACATGCCGCCGAGTCCGCGCACGTCGCCGACAAGCTCCCACTTTTTCTGCCAGCCCCGAGCGCGAGTTTCAAAGCGCTTTCCAATGGCGGTGGAGCGTTCGAGCAAACCCTCTTTTTCAATGGTCTCAAGAGCGGCGAGCGCAGCGACACAGGACAGAGGATTGCCGGCAAAGGTGCCGCCGAGACTGCCTTCGGACGGAGCATCCATAATTTCGGCGCGGCCAATGACGCCAGCGAGCGGCAGGCCGCCTCCAATCGATTTTGCGATGGCGATAAGATCGGGCTCGATGCCAAAGTGTTCGGAGGCAAACCATTTTCCGCTGCGGCCGATGCCGGACTGCACTTCGTCGGCAATGAAGACAATGCCGTGCTTGCGGCACAGGTCCTGAACAATGCGGAGATAGTTGAGCGGCGGGACGATGAAGCCTCCTTCGCCCTGCACGGGCTCGACAATGACGGCGGCCACCGATTCCGGCGCAACAACGCGCTTGAAGGCGTTTTCGAGATGATGCGCAAAGCTTTCCGCGGTGGCGCCTTTTTCTCCGCGGTATTCGTAAGCGTAGGGGATGCGGTAAATGTCGCTGGCAAAAGGCGCGAAGCCGGTTTTGTAAGGATGCGTCTTGCTGGTGAGCGACATGGTCAGAAGCGTGCGGCCGTGGAAGGCGTCTTCGAAGCAAATTACCGCCGGGCGCTTGGTGTAGGCGCGCGCGATTTTGATGGCGTTCTCAACGGCTTCGGCGCCGCTGTTGATGAGGAAGGTTTTCTTGGGGAATTTGCCGGGAGCGAGGGCGTTCAGTTTTTCGGCGAGGGCGATGTAGCTTTCATACGGCGTGACGCTGAAGCAGACGTGGAGGAACTTATCGAGCTGCTCGCGAATCGCGGCGACGACGCGCGGCGCGCGATGGCCCATGTTGAGACAGCCGATGCCGCCGGCGAAATCGAGGAAGCGGTTGCCGTCGACGTCCTCGATGACGGCGCCTTCGGCTTTCGCGGCAAAAATGGGCGTCGCATGGTAAGTGCCGTTAGCGACGGCGGCTTCGCGGCGAGCCATGAGCGCGCGGGATTGCGGGCCGGGGATTTCCGTGCGGAGTTGGATGGTTTTCACGGGTTTAAGTCCTCCGTTTGGAGCGAAAGGCAAGGAAGACAAAAGATAACGCAGGGGGCGCAGATCGCTCGCCGCGTTCGGGATGACAAGCAACTTCAAGGGTTGAGGATGTGCGCATGTCAGTACCAGGCGATGGGGGCTTCGTCGAGATTGACGAAAACCTGTTTGGTTTCGAGATATTCTTCGAGACCCCAGCGACCGAGTTCGCGACCGAAGCCGGATTGTTTATAGCCGCCCCAGGGCGCTTCGACGTAAGTCGGCTGCATGTGATTGACCCAGATGATGCCGGCGCGCAGCGATTTGACGACGCGGAAAGCTTTGTAGATATCGCGGGTCCAAACAGCGGCCGCGAGGCCATAAGGCGTGTCGTTAGCGATGCGAATGGCTTGGGATTCGTCGTCGAAGGGAATCACGGAAGCGACGGGGCCAAAGATTTCTTCGCGAGCGATGCGCGCGGAGTTTTGCACATCATAGAAAATCGTAGGCTCCACGTAGTAGCCCTTGCCGAACTGTTCCGGCCGGCCGCCGCCGATGGCGACCTTGGCTTCTTTCTTGCCGACCTCGAGATAGGAGCACACGCGGTCGTACTGTTCTTTGCTGACGAGCGGGCCCATCTTGGTGTCGCGTTCGAGCGGCGCTCCGAGCTTGATGCGCTTGGCTTTTTCGGTCATGGCTTCGACAAATTTGGGGTAGATCTTTTTCTCGACAAGGATGCGGCTGCCGGCGGAACAGACTTCACCTTGATTGATGAACACGCCGAAGAGCGCCCCGTCCACAGCGGCTTCCCAATCGGCGTCGGGAAAGAAAATGTTGGGGGACTTGCCGCCGAGTTCGAGAGTGACGCGCTTGAGTGTGTCGGCGGCGCTTTTGACGATGATTTTTCCAACCGCGGCGCTGCCGGTGAAAGCGATTTTGTCGACGTTGGGATGCGCGACGATGGCGGCGCCGGCAGTTTCGCCGAAACCGTTCACCACATTCACCACGCCGGGCGGCAGGCCAACTTCTTCAAACCAGTTGGCGAGTTCCAGCGCCGTAAGCGGCGTTTGCTCGGCGGGCTTAAGCACGCAGGTGCAGCCCGCAGCGATGGCGGGAGCCAGCTTCCAAGCGGCCATTAGCAGCGGATAGTTCCAGGGAATGATTTGCCCGGCGACGCCAACGGGCTCGCGCATGGTGAAGCTTAAAGCGTTGGTGGGAACGGGGTTCACGTTGCCGGTGACTTTGTTCGCGAGGCCGCCGTAATACTCGAAGCAGGTGGCGACGTCGGCGATGTCAAATTCAGCTTCGACGATGGGCTTGCCGGTGTTGCGGCATTCGAGCTCGGCCAGCGGCGAAGCGTTCTCGCGGACCTTTTCCGCGAGCTTGAAGAGAATGCGGCCACGGTCCTGCGCGGTCGTAGCGGGCCAAGGGCCGGAATCAAACGCAGCGCGGGCAGCTTTAACCGCTTTGTCGACGTCGGCGGCGTTCGAGGAAGCAACTTGAGCGATGACCTCTTCGGTCGAAGGATCGTAGACGGGAAACGTTTCACCGGAGGCGCTGCTCGTCCATTGGCCATTGATGTAGTTCTGGTAGGCGCGAAGGCTGGTCTTGGCGATGCTGGACATGGCTTCCTCCCCACCTCATTTCACACCGCGGAGGCCGCGGAAGCAAGTTTGCGAGCGGCTTTGCGCCGGCCGTAAATAAAAAAGAAAAACGCGGCCAGGCCGATGAAGGCCAGCGTGCCGCCAAACATCCAGAGTTCATACGAAAAAAGAGAGGTGATTTGCTGTGCAGGAAAAAACACGAGAGCGATTCCTAAAGACGTGGTGAGGAAGCCGCTGAGGCCGGCAGCGATGAGAGTGCCTTTGCGGAAATGCCCGGGAGCGAAAGATTTTTGCCAGGCGATGCGTAGCAAGGCGCCGAACATGTAGAGAAACGGAATCAACTGAAGCACGACGGCGAGCGACAAGAGCTTCTGAAAAGTTTCCTGCACGCCAGCGCCGGTGAGGGAAAAGTTGATTACTACCAAAATTAGAGAAACCGCGGCGTGTACGATGAGCGCAGCGTACGGCGTAGCGTACTTTGGATGAATCTTGCCCAGCCAATCGGGCATGTAAGAGTCGAGTCCGGCGACGAAGGGAATGCGCGCCGAGCCGCCGAGCCACGCGGAGCCGATGCCTGCGATGGACAAGCTGAGCATCAAGGCAAAAGGTGCGATGATCCATCCGATGCCCACGCGGCCCGACAAGTGGCTGACCGCTTGAACGATGCCCTGGAGCACACTGATTTGCTCTTTGCTGACGGCGACGAGCAAGGTCAGGGTCGTGCCGATGTAGAGGGCGCCGGATAGAATGCCGCCCCAAGCGACACCTCCGGGAAGCGTTTTCCGCGGATTTTCGATTTCATCGCCCATGACCGAGGCGAGCTCCAGGCCGACTAAGCCAAAACAGATGACGCCGAAAGAGTTCAGGACAAAGCGCAGGTTTGCGGGGATGCGGAAATCTCTGGCGGTGACAGAAGCTCCGAAACGAAGCCAGACGATGACACCGAGAGCAATTAAAAGACCGCCGGCAATGAAAGTGCCGAGGCCGCCGACATTGTTGATCCATTTGCCGACGCCCAGACCAACAATGTTGAGGACCACGAGAATCACCAGCAGCGCGAGCGAGGCCGCCAGAGCAAAGGATTTGCGGTCGGCGAGACCAGCGTGCGCGGGGCCAAGAACGAAGACCGAGATGCCCACGAAGTACAGCAGGATGGAAGGCACGTACATCATGTTATTGGTCCAGTAACACCAGCCGGAGAGAAAACCGTGGAAGTCGCCGAATACTTCCTTGGCCCAGAGATAGACGCCGCCTTCGCCGGGATAGCGGTGAGCCAATTCAATGACGGCGATGCCTTGGGGCCAAAAGAACAGCAAGAGGGAAATGATCCAAAGCCAGACGGTGGCGCCACCGTTGGCGGCGATGGAGGGAACCACGTTCAGATTGAAGACGGCGACGACGAAGAGCAGAACGAGGTCCGAGCGGCCCAGGACGCGCTTGAGATGTGGCGCTTCGTGTGGTTCGAGGACCGGGGTGGCCGTTGTGATGACCTCGTTCGCCAACGAACTTCGCTCCTCGGGGAGTCCCTTCCCGTCCCATTTGCGGAGGGACCCGCTAATGCTCGTTCTGCAAGTCAGTCCGGTTACACCGTCCTACTCGGCCCTGACGAATCTAAATAAGAATAGTCAGGACTGACTAGCTCATCGGTGTCCTGCTGCTCCGAGGGAAGCGGCGCCGCGCTCTTGCTGCTCTTTGGCCAGCGCGGGCGCGACTTCTTCGAAAGCCGCAAGATGCTCATCGATGTCCGCTTCGGTGTGCTGGACGGAGATGGTCCACTGTTCGTCCCACCAATAGGGCTGCGCGAGGACGCCGCGATTGACCATGCCAAACCAATAGTGGCGCCAGAGATCGACGTCGATGTTGATCCAGTCGCGGTAGTTGCGAACTTCCTGAGGGTAGAGCATGAGCGCGCCGTTGGCTCCGGCGCTGGCGACGTAAGCTTGCAAGCCGGATTTTTTGATGATGGCGCGATAGCCTTCGGTGAGTTTTTTGCTGAGATGGCCAACATGAGCGTAGTTCTCGCGGGTGAGGACTTCGCGGAACATGGCGAGGCCGGCGGCCATGGCCACGCGATTGGTGTTGTAGGTGCCGCCGTGAAAGACTTTGTGCTGCGCGATCAGGTCCATCACGGCGCGGCTGGCGCCAAACGCGGCGAGCGGCAATCCGCCGCCAATGGATTTGGCCAGGCAAATGATGTCCGGTTTGACGCCAAAAAATTCGCTGGCACCGCCCCAGGCGAGTTTGGCGCCGGTCTTCACTTCGTCGAAGATGAGCAGCGCGTCATTCTTGGTGCAGAGGTCGCGCAAGCCTTGGAGAAAACCCGGCTGCGGACAGCAGAGGCCAACGTTCATCAAAATAGGTTCGAGAATGATGGCCGCGATTTGGCGGGGATTGTCCTTGAAGCGGCGCTCGACGCTGGCGAGATTGTTGAAGACCGCGACGACGGTGTTGGCGAGAGAGGCCTTTGGAACACCGGCGCCGGCGGGGACGCTCGTGGGTGCGTCGGGATCGCCGTAATCCTCGGCTTTGGGCTTTACGCTGACGAGAGCGGTGTCATGCAAACCGTGATAAGCGCCTTCGAATTTCAGGACCTTGTCGCGGCCGGTGGCGGCGCGCGCGATGCGGCAAGCGTGCATGGTCACTTCCGTGCCGCTGGAGCCGAAACGAACCATTTCGACGGGATAGCGTTTGCAAATTTCTTCGGCAAGTTCCCATTCCTGATCGTGCGGCATGCCAAAGGTGGTGCCCCGGTGCAGCTCCTGTTCAACGGCTTTGACCACGGCGGGATGGCCATGGCCGGCCATTAGCGCGCCGAAGCAGAGGTTGTGATCGATGTATTTGTTGCCGTCGAGGTCGTGAATGCGGCTGCCCCTGCCATCTTTCACGAAGAGCGGATATGGCTCATAGTGGCGGTAGTTGCTGGCGACGCCGAGAGGAATCCTCTCGACGGCGCGTTTGTAGGCGGCCGCGGATTTCGGAGTGCGCTTTTCGTACGCGGCCAGTTCTTTCTGCAGTGCTTCGTGCATGACGCTGCTCCATGGAGTGCAGGGCTATTCCCTGCCCTCAGTTTGAGGCAGTGAATCCATTATCTCACTTGACCGGAAGACGCCTGAGAGGATTACATCTTCGTGGTTGTTGCGGCCCCTGAAACCTTACTATAAATCTGAGTGCTTGTGGGCCAACACGTCGCCGGCTCTAAGCTCAAAGGGCGTTGCGTTGGGAAAGGGCTGCGCTGGGATGAATACGCGGGGGATTAGGCTTACGTTACGACTTTTTACCCTGTTTGTAGCGACTGCCTTGTTAGCCAGCGCGCAGGGGCTGATTGTCGAGCCGGCCGACATTATTGTCATCCATGGCCGCGTGTATACGGAGAATCCCAAGCAACCGTGGGCGCAAGCCGTGGCCATCTATAAAGGAAAGATTACCGCTGTCGGCGACGATACCAACATCGAGAAAGCACGCGGCATGGGCACGAAAATCATCAACGCCGGCGGAAAGCTGGTGCTTCCCGGCCTCACCGATTGCCACATTCATTTTCTGGCTGGTTCGCTGAGTTTGGGCCGCGTGAACTTGGAAGGCGCTAAAGATGTTGCCGACATTCAGAAAAGATTGCGCGAATACGCAACGGAGCATCCGGGGGACGATTGGGTTTTGGGCCGCGGCTGGAATTACGCCATGTTCGGTTCCGAAACTCTTCCCAACAAGAAATATCTCGACGAGATCTTCCCCAACCGACCGGTTTTTCTGGGAGGTTACGATGGGCATACCTATTGGGCCAATTCGAAAGCGCTCGCGCTGGCGGGCATCACCCGGGATACGCCCAATCCGCCGAATGGCATTATTGTGCGCGATCCGCAAACCGGCGAAGCCACGGGCGCTTTGAAAGAAGCGGCCCAAGGCCTCGTGGCGAAAGTGATTCCCAAGCCAACTCGCGAAGAGGAACTTCTGGCTTTGCGGGCGGGAATGAAATGGGCCAACCAAAACGGACTCACCCGCGTGCATAGCGCTGGCGGCGATTTTGAAATTGTCGACCTCTTCGACGAAATGCGCCATCGCGGCGACCTTAGCTTGCGGATGTACATCGCTTATTTCCTGAATCCTCCTTCGCGGCGCCCGCAGGACCTGGAGGCCATCGAGGCGGCGCACAAGAAATTTCACGATGAATGGATTGACGCAGGCGCGGTAAAATTCATGGTGGACGGCGTGGTCGAATCTCACACTGCGGCCATGCTCGAACCGTACAGCGACGATCCTTCCTCAAAAGGCAAGCCTTTCTGGGACCCGGCAAACTACAATGCCGCGGTTGCAGAGTTGGACAAGCATGGTTTCCAGCTTTTCACCCATGCCATCGGGGATTATGGCGTGCGCATGGCCCTGGATGCCTACGAGAATGCTGAAGAACGCAATCACAAGCGGGACCGCCGCTGGCGCATCGAGCATATTGAAACGGTTGCCTCGGCCGATATTCCGCGCTTCGGAAAGCTCGATGTCATCGCCAGCATGCAGCCGCTTCATTCCTATCCGGACGCGGACACGCTGGACGTTTGGGCGCGCAATGTTGGTCCCGACCGCGCTTCGCGCGCATGGGCGTGGAAAAGCATCGCCGATGGCGGCGGGCATTTGGCGTTTGGGAGCGACTGGCCGGTAGTGACCCTCAATCCGTGGGAAGGCATTCAGACCGCGGTTACGCGGCAAACTAAGGAGGGCACGCCGGCAAAGGGCTTCCTACCCGAACAGCGGCTCACGGTTGCGCAGGCCGTCGAAGCCTACACGCTGGGCGCGGCGTTTGCAGGACGGCGTGAAAAAACGGAAGGTTCCATCGAGGTTGGTAAAGTCGCCGACCTGATTATCATTTCTCAGAACATTTTTGACATCAATCCGCATAAGATTGGGGCGACCAAGGTGGTTGCCACCATTGTGGGCGGGCGCCTGGTTTATCAAGCCGATTCCAAGTAAGCGGGAGGAGCGATGAAACCGCGGGCGATTCTTCCGGGGATTTTTGCCGTTGCCTTGGCGTGCGGGGCTTGCGCAAAAAAAGAAGAATCTCTGAGCTTGCTCGTTTGGGAAGGTTACGCGGACCAGTCCGCGGTTCACGACTTCGAGCAAAGCCATCATTGCAAAATCTCCGCGTCCTACATGGGCTCAAGCGATGAGCTGGTGGCCAAGCTACGAGGAGGCAGCGCATCGAATTACGATGTCATTTCGCCTTCGAGCGATGTCGCCGCTTCGATTGCGCGAACGGGCTTGGCCGCGCCGCTTGATCTTTCGAACCTTCCTTCGTATTCACAACTTTCAGCGAAACTCCGCGACTTGCCGCTCGTCAAAGCCAACGGCAAGGTCTATGGCGTACCTTTCATGTGGGGGCCAAATCCACTTCTGTACGATACGACTGTCTTTGCCAAGGCGCCGGATTCCTGGGCCGTTTTTTGGGATCCCAAGTACAAGGGAAAGATTTCCGTTTGGGATGACCTCTCCACCGTCTATATGGCCGCGCAAATCCTCGGCTACGACAAGCCTGATCCCTCGCAACTTTATAGCCTGACGGATGAACAGCTCGCAGCGGTCAAGAAAAAGCTGATCGAGTTGAAGCCCAACATTCGAAAGATATGGTCCACCGGCGGCGAGCTCACCAATCTCTTCGAAAATCATGAAATCGTTCTGGCGATGGGCTGGCCGCTCAACACCAACGACCTGCGCAAAGCGGGTTTCCCGATTGGCGAAACCATCCCTAAAGAAAACACCACCGGATGGATCGACCACTTGATGATAACCGCGGCCAGCAACCACAAACAGCTCGGGCACGAATTCCTCGAATACATGATTGAAGCCAAGACGCAAAAACTGGTGACCGACCGGACGCACTACACACCCGCAAATCCCGCGGCGGCGCAATTCCTCACGCCGGAAGAAATCCAGAGTTTGCATCTCGACAATCCCGATGCGTATATGCAGCGAATCTACTTCTGGCAGGATGTTCCTCGTCGCGCCAAATACAACGAAATTTGGAACGAGGTGAAAGCCGCGCAGTGAGCGCTTCTCCCGCCAATCCGCCGGAGCAAGACACGGCCGAAAGCGCAGCGCTTCTCGAGGTGCGCAATGTGGCGAAACGGTTTGGTGCAGTAGATGTTCTTAAAAATATTTCTTTGAGCCTTGGTGCGGGCGAATTTCTCACGCTTCTTGGTGAGAGCGGCTCGGGAAAGACAACTCTTCTTCGCTTGATTGCTGGATTCGAGCAGCCTAGTTCGGGTGAAATCTGGATGAGCGGTGCGCGCCTGGACCTTCTTCCGCCTTACAAACGCCGCGTAAATACGGTTTTTCAGAACTATGCGCTGTTTCCGCATTTGAGCGCTCACGACAACATAGCTTATGGGCTGCGCGTCAAAGGCACTGAGGCTAGCGAAGTCAGCAACCGCGTCGAAGAAGCTTTGCGCATGGTCAAGATGCAGGAATTTGCCGGTTCCCGTCCTTCCAAGCTCAGTGGAGGCCAGCAGCAGCGCATCGCGCTGGCGCGAGCGCTGGTAAATCGCCCGCAACTGCTTCTGCTCGACGAGCCCCTTTCGGCACTGGACGCAAATCTGCGGAAACAAATGCAAAGCGAGCTAAAAGCACTGCAGCGTGAAATTGGCATTACGTTTTTGTTTGTCACGCACGACCAGGAAGAAGCCATGGCGCTTTCCGACCGCATCGCGCTATTGCGCGACGGGGCGCTTGAGCAAGTGGCGTCGCCGCGCGAGATCTACGCGCATCCGGCCACCGCATACACCGCCCAGTTCATCGGGCAGACCAATCTGCTCCGCGGAGAAATTCGCGGAAGCATTGCAAGTTGTGGCGCACTCTGCTGGCCTGTCGAAGAAGCCGACGGCCCAGTGATTTTTTCGCTCCGCCCGGAAGCGATTCGCATCTGCCCCGATGGCCAGCGCCAAACCAGCGAAGTGAAATTTCGCGCCGCCGTTCGCCAACAATTCTATAGCGGATCGACGGAACTGCTCGAAGTGGATTGCGGAAGCGGCCAGACGTTGCGCGTGCGCGTCCCCGCGCGTGGCCCGCTCGCCGGCGAACACGAATTTGTTTTTTCCATGGCTGACGCGATTCGCGTCGAGGAAGGAACAAAGGAGGTGTCTTCCAAGCAAATCACCTCGTGATCTGAAATTGTATCGAGAGCCGGTTCTCACCCGTCACGTATCACGAGGCGGCGCTTACTTTTTCATGTTCTCGCGCGCCTACAGATCGCTGGTCTCTATCCCGCCGCTCTTCTGGGTGGCTGCGTTCCTTTTGCTTCCCTACGCGCTGATGTTTGCGCACAGCCTATGGGCAGTGCGCGAAGGCGTGATCGTTCACCATTGGAATTTGAGCAATTATAAAACTCTCTTCAGCAATCCGGTTTACGCCGAAGTGCTCTTCCGCACCATGCGCATCGCGGCTTCTGTCACGATCTGTTCGCTCCTTCTCGGCTATCCGCTTGCTTACTATTTGGCTTTTCACGCCGGGCAACGCAAGGAGCTCCTTTATCAGCTCGTGGTCGTGCCGCTGTGGGTCAGCTATCTGGTCCGCGGCTACGCCTGGAAAACCATCCTTGGCAGCGACGGCGTGCTGAATGGCTTTCTGCAATATCTGCATATCACGCACGAACCCGTTGGTTTTTTTCTTTATAGCCCGTTCGCCGTCGTGCTTGTGCTCACGCATATCTACACGCCTTTTGTCTTTCTGCCCATTTACGCCGCGCTCGAACACATCCCGCGCCCGCTCCTCGAAGCTTCGCAAGACCTGGGCGCGGGCTCCGTTCAAACGTTCTGGCGTGTGATTGTTCCGCTCTCGACGCCAGGCTTACTTGCGGGGGCGACGTTTGCGTTTGTCCTTTCGCTCGGCGACTTCCTTGCACCACTCCTCGTCGGCGGGCCTTCTGGCACCATGATTGCCAACGTGGTGCAAAGCCTTTTTGGCGCCGCGTTTGATTGGCCGCTCGGAGCTGCGATTTCTGTGGGAATTCTGGTCATTACTATTTTCTTGCTTTTCCTGAGCGAATTGCTGGAAAAGCGCTGGGCCTTCAAGTGACCACCAACTCCCCAACACGCCGCGCGCCGGTCCTCGCCGTCTATGCCGTGCTGGTGTTCGCTTTTATCTATTTGCCCATCGTCGTGCTTATCCTTTATTCCTTCAACCGCGATGGCGTCGGCGGCTTTCCCCCACGCCATCTCACTCTGAGCTGGTACACGCAGCTTTTTGCCGACTCTTCCATGTGGGATTCCGTGCTCAACAGTCTGATTGTGGCCGCGGGCAGCGTCGTGCTATCTCTGATGCTCGGGCTTCTTGCCGCTCTTGCGCTCGATCGGGCAGACTTTCCGGGCAAGGGCCTTTTCCGCCGCCTCGTGCTGCTTCCCTTGATTCTTCCCGGTATCATCACCGGCCTTTCGCTCCTGATGTTCGCGGTGTTTGCCGGCTGGCATCTCAGTTTGCTCACGGTTCTCCTCGGTCACGGCACCGCGCTCATTTCCGTCGCCACGACGGAGCTTTTCGCCGGGCTGCAAAAGCTGGACCGCGCGCAAGAAGAAGCTTCGCTCGATCTTGGCGCCACGCCGTGGCAGACGTTTTGGCGCATCACCGTACCCAATCTCAAACTTTCGCTCATCGCCGCGGGGCTGCTGATTTTCACCCTTTCGATGGACGAAATCGCCGTGACGTTCTTCCTCATCGGACGTGATAATACTTTGCCTCTCGAAATTTGGGCCCGCCTTCGCCGCGGGATTACGCCGGAAATCAACGCAATTTCTACTTTGATCTTTGCCGTTTCTGTCGCCCTCATTGTCATCTGGTATCACTTGCGCTCACCGAGCCTTGGTGCTCGATCGCAAGAGCTTCTCGGACGGTTAGGAGAGCCTTCGTGAGTCAACGCAGAGCGAGGTGGAGAATTTCTGTCTTTCCGGTGGTTGTTCTTTGCCTGTCAGTTGCGGCGCTCCATTCGTTCGCGCAATCCGCGCCCTTCGACATCGTCATTACCCATGGCCGAATCATCGATGGCACAGGCTCCCCCTGGTTCTCGGGTGACATTGGCATTCGAAGCGGAAAAATCGCGGCCATCGGCAACCTCGCCGCCGCTGCCCGTAGGCGCACCCTTGACGCTCGCGGCCAAGTGGTCGCTCCCGGCTTTATCGACATGCTTGGCCAATCCGAGTTGACGATTCTCGTCGACCCGCGCCTGCCGTCGAAAATCTATCAGGGCATCACCACCGAGATTACCGGCGAAGGCGAATCCATCGCGCCCATGAACGACTTCATTCGCCGTTCGCGCGAAAAACAATTTGAGCTTCTCGGCATTCAGCCGGGCTGGCAAACCTTCCGCCAATATTTTGCGCGCCTGGAGAAGCAGGGCATCGGCATCAACGTCGCCGATTATGTTGGCGCTACCACGGTTCGGCGCATGGTGCTCGGCGATGACGACGTCCAGCCCACGCCCGCGCAACTCGACCAAATGAAGCAACTGGTGCGTCAAGCCATGCTGGATGGCGCGGTCGGCGTCTCCACCTCCCTGGAATATCCGCCTGCCCCTTACGCGAAGACCGAAGAACTCGTCGCGCTCGCGTCCGAGGCCTCACGCTACGGCGGCATCTACGCCACGCACATGCGCAGCGAGAGCACGGCCATTTTGCAATCGCTCGATGAAGTGATGCGCATCGCTCGCGAAGCGCAAATCCCCGTGGAAATCTGGCATTTCAAAGTTGCCGGCAAGCCCTCCTGGGGACGCATGCCGGAAGCCGTCGCCAAGATTGAAGCTGCGCGCGCTCAGGGCGTCGACATCGCTGCGGACACTTACGCTTACACCGCGTGGGGCAACGGCCTTTCCGCATTCATCCCGCCCTGGGCCCACGACGGCGGCACTGCCAAGCTCCTCGAGCGCTTGAAAGATCCCGCCGCGCGCGAGCGCATCCGCAAGGACATGCTCACCCCATCCGATGAATGGGAAAACGAGTGGCAGCAAATCCCCGGGCCGGAGTCCATCCTTATTGGCCAAGTCCAAAATCCGAAGCTCTTGCCGCTTCAGGGAAAAACCATCACGGAGGTAGCGAAGCTCTGGAACAAGGATCCCATGGACACGATTTTCGACCTTTTGATTCAGGACGATGCCTTCACCAGCGTGGCCGTTTTCGGCATGTCCGAGCCCGATGTCGTGCTCGCGCTGCAACGGCCCTGGGTGTCCATCGACAATGATTCCTCGGGCGTCTCGCCGGAAGGCATTCTAGGAAGGGAGCACGCACATCCGCGCGCTTATGGTACGTTTCCGCGCATCCTCCGCAAATACGTCCGCGAGGAGCACAAGCTCCCTCTCGAAGATGCCATTCGCAAATTCTCGGCGCTTCCTTCACAGCGATTGCGCCTGGAAGGCCGCGGCCTGCTTCGCGTGGGCATGTGGGCCGACGTCACGATCTTTGATCCAGCGATGATTCGCGACCTCGCCACGTTCGATAAACCCAATCAACTCTCACAAGGGATGGATTATGTGCTGGTCAACGGCGTGCCTGTGATCGACCAAGGCAGAATGACTGGCGCTCGCCCGGGAAAAGTCCTTCGCGGCCCCGGCTACGTTCCTTGATTCCCCGCAGAGACCTGTAATCCGATCGCATGGTCACTCGAGGTTGGTTTCTAAAACATCCAAGTCCATTTACTTCTTCTGGAGCCTGTTCTCGGCAAGTTTCACAGCCGTCTCGAGCGCGTCGGCAGCCTTCACCTTCACGTTCGGCCGCACGCCGATTCCGTCCCAATCGGGTTCTGAGTAAGGATTGATCGCTCCCGTCTCCCGAATAGCGATCCCGAAGTGATCGTCGAGGCGATGAAAAATCCCCACATCGGTCGCTCCAGCCGTCCTCTCCCCCACGAGCGTGGCGCGTTTCAGCATTTTCAAGTCGTAGCTGAAGTGCTCTGCCGCGGAAAAAGTATTGCCTGAAGTCAGCACGTAAACCGGCTCGTTCGCCAGGCGGTTTCCTGGAACCGGCGAGCGCGTCCAAGAATCCTGCTTCGTTTCTTCTCTGGGGTTGTACATATACTGGGGACGGTCGAAAAGATAAGCGGCAATCAGCATGACCATGCCGGGGTTCCCGCCTCGGTTATCTCGCAAATCAAAAATGACTGCGTCCGCGTGATTCAATGCCTCCATTGCATCCTCGGCCACCTGCCGGCAGACCGATGGATCCGGAAACGAATTGAACTTCAAATAGCCGATGTTGTGAGGAAGAATCTTCACCGGTTCGAAGGTGCAATTTGTCTGCTCCATCGCCTTGCGGTAACGCGCATAGAATTCAGGTGTTACCACCGGCGGGTCAGGCAAAGGAGTCTCGCTGTAGACCACTTCCAGGTGCCGGTCATGGCTCACCTCCCTCATCTGCTTGGTCAGCAGGTCCGCAAAGGCTCTGCCATCCGTCACGTCGTCATCGCCGTTCTTCTCATGCTGCACGAGCGCATCCGCCATCTTTTGCGCGACGTTTGCGTCAACGTAGTGCTGTTTTAGATTGGCTGCCGCTTCAACAATCACGAGGTGGCGTTCCGCCGCAGCCAGTTTCGCTTTCGCGTATACGAGCACAGCGCCGCGTGGTTGCGTACTTGGCTTTTCGAACGGTCGTAATTCCTCCGACGGTATGTGGCCGTCCGATTCAGCATTGCCCGCCGCCAGATTCTCTGCTTGCGAGGAGCTTGCGGTCAGTTCTGGCGGCTGTCCGGTTCCCGGAGCGATTGCCCCTGCTTGCGAGTCACGGGTCAGTTCTGGTGCTGGCGGGGTGAATCTTGACGAGAGCACATTGGCCGCGCTCCGCGCCGGGCGGATGAGCGCGCTCAGAGGAACATGCTTCACCCCGTGGTTGAGTAGAGCCGAGAAGGCCGC
>Ga0209577_10000615_pt1 | contig 35625 bp, 32 predicted proteins | sample GraSoiAngelo_109_FD_185874 | JGI IMG/M metagenome (GOLD analysis project Ga0209577, IMG submission 185874) | Grasslands soil microbial communities from the Angelo Coastal Reserve, California, USA - 14_0903_12_20cm (SPAdes) (version 2) | ecosystem: Environmental > Terrestrial > Soil > Grasslands... | reverse complement strand
CGGCAAACTCTAAATCCTTCCGCAGCGGAACAGTCCACACAGCAGGCGCCTTCGCAAGCCGAAGGTGAGTTACAGACGGGAATTACCTTAACGCGTAGCGGCCGCTTTGCCGAAGCGATCCCTCATTTTCTCGCCGCGCGAGGGCGTGTCTCCGAGGAATATGCCGCCGATTTCAATCTGGCACTTTGTTATGTCGGGGGAGGCGAACCCCAAAAAGCGGTCCCGATTCTAATTGGATTACGGAACGGCGGCCATGAAAATGCCAGCGTCGAGAACTTGCTCTCTCAAGCTTACGAGGGGAGCGGTGAGCCAATCGAAGCCTTTGAAGCGTTTCAAAAGGCGGCGGCATTCACGCCCAAGGATGAAAAACTCTATCTTCTGGTTGCCGCTGCCTTTCTGGAAAAGGAAGAGTATTCCGAGGGCTTGAAAGTCGTGGACGCCGGCCTCCAGAATCTTCCCGACTCCGCAAAACTGCACTATGAACTCGGCTACGCGCTCTGGCAACTTGAGGAACCAGGCTTGGCCAAACCGGAATTGGAGCGTGCAGTTGCTCTCGCGCCTCGTTCGGGAATCGGTTATCTCGCGGCTGCTCAGGAGAGCTTCCTGCTCGGGAACATTTCCCAGGCCGCGCAAATTGCGCGCGCCGCGATTCATGAAGGGGTTGCGGATTATCAGTTGCTTGCGCTCCTCGGAGACGCATTGATCCAAGCGGGCGCAAGTCCCGGCCAGCCGGAATTTTCCGAGGCGCAGGACGCCCTCGAGAAATCCGTGGCTGCGCACGCGAACTTTGCAAGCTCGCAAATCGCACTTGGCCGTCTTTTGCTCCAAGAAGGAAAGCTGGACGCTGCGATTGAGCATCTGGAACTGGGCCACCACCTTGCTCCGCAGAATCCCGCTCCCTGCTTGCTGCTCGCAACAGCCTACCGGAAACGCGGCCGGATCGACGAAGCGCAAGCCATGGTGGCCCTGGTCGCCAAGTTAAATGAGGAGAAGGCGCAGAAGCGGCGCGCGCTTTTAGATGAGCGTCGCTGACCAACTCCAGAACAGGTTTGTCCCGTTGACAACAATGTCTTGGGGAAGCTGCAGTTAGCTTAGTCAGCGTGCCGCGCCAGCCTGTTTTGATTCGGACAACCGCATCAGCGCCGGGAGGAGTTGGCCATAGTCAGAATTCTGAGGCTGGCCAAAAGCAAAGTAGATTTTGCTGAACAGGGAATATAGTTCGTCGTAGACACGTCCGTCCGAAACTTGCGGTTGAAATATCTTGTATTGCGGACACAACGCATCTTGCGCTTCTTCAACCGTCTTAAACGTTCTCGCCGCGAGAAAGGCGAAAATCGCGGATCCCAAGCTAACGACACTTCCCGCAGGAACAAGAACAGGCCGGCCAAGCACGTTGGCGTACACCTGGTTGAGGACATCATTTTTCTGCGGGATGCCGCCGGCGTTGATGACACGGCGGACGGCGACACCATTTTGCTCCATGCGATCGAGAATGACGCGCGTGTGCAGCGCGGTGCCTTCAATGGCGGCAAACAGTTCATCCTGTGCGGTGGTTTGGAGATTCCAGCCGAAGGTGATGCCGCGCAAGTTTGGATTAACGAGCACCGTGCGATCGCCGTTGTCCCAGGTCATGCGAAGCAAGCCGGTTTGCCCAGCGCGATATTTTTCCAAACCTTGGCTAAGGGTTTTCACATCGGTTCCGGCGCGCGTGGCAATAGCTTGAAAAATATCGCCGACGGCGGAAAGCCCGGCTTCGATGCCCGTGCCCTTGGGGTGCACGCTTCCCTGCACCACTCCGCAAACGCCCGGGACCAGACGTACGGACGGGGTGATGCCGATGATGCAAGTAGAGGTACCGACAACGTTGACAATGTCTTCGTTGCGGCAGCCTGCGCCGATGGCGTCCCAATGCGCGTCAAAAGCGCCGACGGGAATCGGGATACCTGATTTCAAGCCGAGTTTTTCTGCCCAGTGCGGCGAGAGGTGGCCGGCTAAGTGATCGGAAGTGGCGCATTCGCCCTCAAGCTTTTCGCGTACGCCAGCCAGGAGCGGGTCCACCTTGACCAGGAATTTCTCTGGAGGGAGTCCGCCAAGCGAGGCATTCCACATCCATTTGTGGCCCATGGCACAAACGCTGCGCTTGACCTTTTTCGCGTCCGTGACGCCGCAAAGCGTTGCCGCCACCATGTCGCAATGCTCGAACGCGGACACAAATTCTCCTCGCTTGCCCGGATTATGGCGCAGCCAGTGGAGCAGTTTGGAGAAACCCCATTCTGAGGAATACACGCCTCCACACCATTCGATGGCTTCGAGCTTTTCGCGGTGCGCGGCTTCGGTGATTTCGGCGGCTTCGGCTTTGGCGCGATGGTCGCACCAGAGATAGTAGTCGTCGAGCGGCTGAAGATTCTTCCCAACTGGAATTACCGAAGAACCCGTTGTGTCCAAAGCAATGGCCAGAACCTGATCGTTCTTTACCCCAGATTTTTGTAAAGCTTCGCGGGTGGCACCGGCCAGAGCGTGCATGTGGTCGGTGTGCGACTGCGTGGCAAATTCCGGATCTTCTCGTTTGCGACGCAGAGGATATTCCTTGATCGCAGAATGGAGCAAGCCGCGTTCGCTATCCACCAGCGAAACGCGCACGTTCAAAGTTCCGAAATCAACGCCAGCAACAACCGCCATTTCAGTCTCCGCGAGAGTCCCCCACCATGGGGACCGTTCCTCAAGTTAAACTAAAATGCGCCCCTGCAGCCGTGCGTCAGAGTTTGTCAAAAGACCTCAGAAAAACTGATCAGTTCTGGCCCCTTGGATAGTACTTGGCACAATAAATCAGGCCCAGAACGACCAGAAGCCCGCCCCACCACACAGGAGCGTGCAGGTTCGCCAAAACCGTGTTGGGCGGATGCGACCATTCCGCCAGCCCGCTGATCAGGATCAGCAAGCCGTAAACCAACAACAAAAAGCCTACGAAAAACCAGATCGGAATGATGTGATGCTTTTCGGTCATGGCGTCTCACCAGAAAATAATTTGCAAAACCACCAGGATCGCGAGCGCGGCTACGCCCCACACGACCGGCCGATGCAGCCAGCTCGTGTGCTCTTCGCGCGGCACTTCCGTGAGCGCATAAACCAGACCCTTCAGTTCGTGATCGGGCCTGGGCTTGGTCACCAGGGTTACGAGCACGGTAACCACCGTGCAGGTCACGCACGACCACAGGGCCTGGTACATGTCTTGCGCAAGTGCCTGGGCTTTGGGGGAAAGCGCAAACACGCTCACCCAGTAGTGATTCAGCTTCATGAGCGTGAACATTCCGACTGAAGATACCGTTCCCGCCAGCAGGCCCCAGAATCCCGCGGCGCGCGTCACGCGTTTCCACAGCATTCCGAGCAAAACCGTGCCGAAAAGCGGCGCGATGAAGAATCCAAAGAGCGCCTGCACGTAGTCCATGATGCTGGCGAAGTTCATCACCAGATAGGCCGTAGCGATGCTGATAACCAGGCCGATCAGCGTGCACCAGCGCCCCATTGAAACATAATGTTGGTCGGGCGCTGTCTTGACCAGGAAAGGGCGATAGATGTCGTAGGTCCACACGGTTGCAAAGGCGCTTACGTTGCCCGCCATGCCGGCCATGAATCCCGCGACGAGCGCGGTGATTCCCAGGCCCAGCAAACCGGGCCCGCAGTAGCGCGCGAGCATCAAAGGAAGCACTTCGTTGAAGCTGTGTTGCCCGGGTTGCAAGCCACTCGCGGGAACCAAGTGGATCGGCAGCACCGCACGCGCCAGCAACCCAGGAATAATGACAATCAGCGGCACGGCCATTTTGAAGAAGGATCCGATGATCGGCGCCATTTTTGCCGAGCGAATGTCCTTGGCCGAAAGGACGCGCTGCACCACAAGAAAGTCCGTCGTCCAATAACCCATCGCTTGCACTGCGCCAAGACCGAAGACGATGCCCGTCCAGTGAATGCCCATGGGATTGTCCCCAAAAGACCGCATCGGGGCCCACATGTGCGTGAAGTCCTGGCCCGGGAAATTCTCATGGATGCGCGCGACCATTCCGTGCCATCCGCCCGTTTCGATCATGCCGAGAATTGGAATGAGCAACGCGCCAAACCAAATGAGGAAAAATTGCAAGACTTCATTGAAAATCGCGGAAAACAATCCGCCCGCCGCAACGTAAATACCGACCGTAAGCGAAGAGATCCAAATGCTGAAGTTGATGTCCCAACCGAGCACCACTTTCATTACCACGGCCATGGCGTACATGTTCACGCCGGACATCAGGATGGTCATGATCGCGAAGGTAATGGCGCTTAGCCCGCTGGCTTCGGGGCCGTAGCGCAGTTGCAAGTAGCCGGGAACGGAATGCGTTTTACAAATGTAGTAAAAGGGCATCATCAGGAGGCCCAGGAAGACCATGGCAGGAATCGCGCCAATCCAATACCAGTGCGCCGCAAGAATGCCGTATTGATACGCCGAGCCCGCCCAACCCAGCAATTCCAACGAACCCAGGTTCGCTGAAACAAAAGCCAGTCCCGCGACCCAGGCGGTCATTTCGCGACCGGCTAAGAAAAAATCTTCGCCCGTATTCGCGAACCGCTTGAGGTAAAAGCCGATGGCCAATACCAGCAGAAAATAGAAAGCAATGATGACCAGATCCACCGCCGACAGATGTACCAGGGTGGGAGCCGCCGCCATCATCGCGATCATTTTTTCTCCTTAGGCTGCCCGTAGTAGGCGTCCTTGCCGTGCTTTCGCAGAAAGTGTTTGTCGTGCAGCGAGCGTCCGATGGACCCCGCTTGCGAATTGATGCCTAAAGTAAAGTAAGCCATGCGCGCGACGAATTCCAGGATCACGGCGTTGTGCGCAGAGGCCTGCGGATCCGGGCCCCACGCAAACGGGGCATGATTGGCCACCAAAACCGCCGGAATCACGGAGTAGTCGATGTCGCGAAACGTGCGGACAATGGCGTGGCCTGTGTTCTCCTCGTAATTTTCCGAAATCTCGGAGTCATGCAGTTCTGCCGTGACCGGCACCGGTCCATGGAAAGAATCCGCGTGCGTGGTGCCGAGGCAAGGAATCGGCCGCCGCGCCTGGGCCCAGGCAGTCGCATACTCGGAATGAGTATGACTGACGCCGCCGATCCCAGGGAAAGCTTTATAGAGAACCAGATGTGTCGGCAGATCAGAAGAGGGCCGAAGTTTGCCCTCTACGATTTTGCCGTCCAGGTCGGTAACAACCAGGTCCGCGGGCTTCATCTTTTCATAAGCAACGCCGCTCGGCTTGATGACCACAAGCGAGTCTTTGCGGGAAATGCCGCTGGCGTTTCCGAAAGTGAAAAGGACGAGTCCCTTGCGCACCAGCTCAAGGTTAGCTTCCAGGACTTCGCGTCGAAGATCAGGCAGCAGCATTGCTTCCGCGGGCAGGCTGCCGTGAGCTCAGCCTGCATGGGTGGAAATTCACGTCAAAAATCGAATTTGCAAAGCAAATGCCGCGGTGGGACGGGCTTGTGACAGGCCGCGCGATTTGCCGAGGGTCCATGGTGGCCGCTGATGTCCCCCCAAACGACAGGAGCCATTCTGGGCGTGACAATATCATGGGCCAGGGGCCCCTGCCAACTGCAAACGCTTGCAAACAACCATCGGTCAGGGGCTCACCAGCCGCCCCACACGCGGCTGGCCTTGCCCGCATCCCTTCCGCAAAATCTGTAGGCTCGCGGGTAGAAGGATTTCTAGGAGACCCGGGAGCTGCGCTTCACCAAGCCCATCTTTTCGAGCTTTTCCAAGTGCGCGGCAATGTCACTTTCCAGTTGGCCATCGGTAACCTCGAAATTGGTTCGGATTACGTTGACAAGGTCCTCGAAGCTGACGCCATTCTGGTTTTTCTCGAGGTGATTCCACAATTTCGAGGCCACGGCGTTGAGGCTGTAGCACATCCCTTTTTCAACGTCGAGAAGCACCCCGCCGTCTTGCGTATAAGTGGAGCGCACCGAAGCAGAGGCGTTCCAAACAGAGTTCGGATGAGTTTTCATGGTGTCCCTCGTGGATTATGTATTTTTGAAATGAAGTTACTGCTATGTCTTTGGGCACAAAGAGAGCAGCTGACGGTTCGCAGCGAGATTTCAGCTAGGAGTGGAAGGAGGCCCTGAATTCCTTTTGAAAAGCGAAGGCAAAAAGCACAAACTCGATTGGATTCTTCTTGGCTTTCTCATTTCCTTATCCGTGCAAACGAGAGTCGGCCGGGCAGAGACTTCGTAAAACTGCATTAAAAAAACTGAGGGCCAGCGGGGCTTAACTGCGAAGACCTTTGGTTTCCTGTTCCTTCACCTGCTACACGATGGAATTCCGCTGCAACGGAAGTCGCGCTTCCACCTGTTCTCGAAGCTTTGCGCGACAAACCACCCTAAAATTTTAGGGACCGGAAACCGACCTGTCCAGCGGATTTTGCCAACATTTCTTTAGGCTGGTCTTGGTCAGCGGGCAAGTCCGCGCTAGTATTTGTGAGCCCAAAGGACCCAAAGGAAATGTCCAAAAAGAAAGGAGCCTTCGGCAATGAAATTGCGCCTCGCTGCTCTCATTTCTGTCCTGATCACGGTCTCCGTCTGCGCGGGGGCATACGCTCGGAAGCTGGAAGTCAACAAAGTGCCTTCTGCGGGGCCGGCTGGCGCTTCGGACAAGGCCTATCTGGGGCCATGGGACCTGACGTTGAAATCTCCGGGACGGGACTATCCTTCGTGGCTCGAGCTTCGCGAAGAAAATGGCCGGCTGAGCGCGGAATTCGTGGGCCGCTGGGGAAATGCGCGGCCGCTTCCGAAGGCGGAGCTTTCGAACGGCCGGCTCACCTTTGTTTCGCCAAAAGAGGAAGAAGGCTCGCAAGCGGACTTGGTTTTTGAGGGGACTTTAACCGGCAATGAATTGTCGGGCATGGTGAATGGCCCGGACGGCAAGACCTGGCAATGGACTGGACAACGGGCGCCCGCTTTAAAGCGCACTCACCCGCCAAAATGGGGAAAGCCCGTTCCGTTATTCAACGGAAAAGACCTCACGGGATGGCACATGAGCGAGGCAAATCCAGAGAAAGTCTGGAAAGTGGAGAATGGCGAGCTGATCTCGCCGGGAAATGGCCCGGAGTTGATCAACGACTCGAAATTCGAAGACTTCAAGTTGCACGTCGAGTTCAATTGCGGAGAAAACTCCAACAGCGGCGTTTATTTGCGCGGCCGCTACGAAGTGCAGATCGAAACGGACTCCATTCAAGAGCCGACGAGTCATCATATGGGCGGCGTCTACGGCTTTCTCGCCCCTACGCCCGAGCTGCCGCGAAAACCGGGCATATGGCAAACGTATGACATCACGCTCGTTGGGCGCATGGTCACGGTTCGGCAAAATGGCCAGACCATCATCAACAACCAGGAAATTCCCGGTATAACGGGCGGCGCGCTGGACAGCCATGAAGGATTGCCCGGCCCCATCTACTTACAGGGCAGCGAAAAGGGGCACGTGGCGTTTCGCAGCATCGTTCTTACGTCGGCGGAAAAGTAGTGCAGTCGGAAAAGTTGGGAAGCCAAGAAATAAAGTGAACTCCTGGAACGGAAGTGGCGACCCCGCGGAGACTTGAACTCCGAACCTCATGGTTCGTAGCCATGCGCTCTATCCAATTGAGCTACGGGGTCGTATGGCCACATTTTATCATGGCGGCCTAACCCGGCAAAATTGACGATCTAGTTAGCGCCAGATGCCAGTTGAGCTGTGGGGACGCAGTGCTAGCCACCTCTTCCAAACTCCACGCGATGCTCTTCCGGGCCGAGCCCGACAACCATTGCGCCAACCACCAGCACGATCAGGGCGAACAGGCCCATGGCGCGGCCATAGCTCATGGAACGCGCCATGCTCGCTTCAAAATACGCGCTTCCGGAAGCGATCAACACGCCAAGTTGGTAAGCGAAGCCGGGGAAAAATCCGCGCAACGCATCGGGCGACAGTTCATTGATGTGCGCCGGAATGACACCCCAAGCGCCTTGTACCATGAACTGCATAAGGAACCCTCCGGCCAGAATCAGCGCAGGGCTCGGCACGAACACCCACATGGGAATAAGCACGCACGCCAGCAGCAGGGCCGTGATCATTGCAAAGCGCCGCCCTTTGTGGTCTGAAAAATATCCGAACGCCAGCCCGCCGAGGATCGCGCCGACCATAGAAAATGCTGTAAAATCCGACGTGCGCTCCGGATTGAAGCCGTGCTGCTTTTGCAAGTAAGTCGGGTACATGTCCTGCGTGCCGTGGGAGATGAAATTCACCATGGCCATTAGCACAACGAGATAAGCGAAACGCCGCCAATTTCCATAGATCGCCCGGCGGTAACTCGTCCAATCCGTGCGCGAACGATGCCAGGCTTCCGGTTCCTGCACTTTTGCGCAAACGAAAAGCGTGGCGAGCGCCGGCACTATGCCGACAAAAAAGAGCGGTCGCCATCCCCAATGCGGATAAACAAACCGGTATGCGCCTGCTGCAAGCAGGAATCCCAGCGCGTAACCCTCCTGGAGGAACCCGGAAACGACTCCGCGCCATTTCGCAGGAATCGACTCCATCGTCAGGGAAGCGCCCACGCCCCATTCCCCGCCCATCCCGATTCCATAGAGCAAGCGCAGGAGTAAAAAGACGCGATAGTTCGGAGCCAGCCCGGATAAAACTTCGATCACCGAGTAGTAAAGAATATTGACAATGAGCGGAATGCGCCGTCCATAGCGGTCCGCCAGCAAGCCGAAGAAAATCGCCCCAATCCAGCGTGTCGCCAGGCTCGCGGCAACGGTCAGCGCCAACTCCGGAATGGTCTTACCAAACTCGGCGGCAATGGGGGTCAAAACAAAAGTCAGGACGAAAAAATCGAAAGCGTCAAACGTCCAGCCAAGAAATCCAGCCAGGACGGCGTAGGACGTGTTCTTGCGCTTCGGTCGGGCAGAATCCGCCATTTCAATCCGTGCTCCACTCGTGCGCCCGCGGCATCAGGCGCGAAAGCAACGTGGCACAGACCGCCGCAAGCACCAATAGCATGAGGCCAAATGCTATTTTCCCCAACAGCATCTTCCCGGATCCGAACAGCGCCAGATATACCGTGCCGCAGCCCAGTGCCCACGATGACAGATTGCGTCCCAAATCCCTCGTTTGTGTCACCTCCGGCGCCAACCGCGCAACCGGCTTCCATCCAACAACATACGGCCGTACCTTCCGGTAGAATTTCACCAACACATCTTCCCTTTCAGGCTTGGTCAGGAAAGTTACCGCAATCCATACCAGCGAAGTCAGGACTGTGGTCACAAGCGCATTTTTGGCAAACAGCACGGCCTCTGATCCTGAGAATGGCTTCAACCAGGAAAGCGTCGCCGTTACCGCAATGGCCGTTGCCATAGCTGCGATTTCGCTCCACGCATTGATCCTCCACCAATACCAGCGCAGCAGGTACACGCCGCCCGTGCCGGCGCCAATCGTTAGCACCACTTCCCAGCCAGCAACAATCGAACCCAGCTTCGCCGAAACGTACGCCGAAATGACCACCAGCAGCACCGTCGCCAGCCGCGAGATTAAAACGTAATGCTCCTCCGTGCCATCCCGCTTCACGAACCGGCGATAGAAATCTGCGACCAGATACGACGCTCCCCAGTTCAGTTGCGTGGCCACCGTGGACATGAACGCGGCCATGAATCCCGCGAATACTACTCCCCGCAACGCGTGCGGCATGTGCTCCGCGACTATTCGCATATACGCGGGCTCCGGGTGCGAAAGGCCGGGATACAAAACAATCACCGCGAGTGCCGCGAGAATCCACGGCCAAGGACGCACCGCGTAGTGCGCGACGTTGAACCACAGCACCGAAAGCAAACCGTTGCGTTCGTCGCGCGCGCTGAAAATCCGCTGCGCGATGTAGCCGCCGCCACCGGGCTCGGCTCCCGGATACCAAAACGCCCACCACTGCACTCCGAGATAAACCGTGAAGGTGATTACCGGAAGCGCCCACATCGCCTGGAAAGTGAACGGGCGGGAAAAATCGGGGAAGAACGCGGTGGGGTCCGCAGCGGTAGGCCCTGCTGCCGTTTGCATCGCCGTGAGTTTCGCAAGCATGAGGTGCATCCCGCCAACTGCGTCGATTGCATACCAGGCGATGGCGATGACAATCGCCATCTTGAGCACGAATTGAAAAAGGTCGGTCCACAACACGCCCCAAAGCCCGCCCAGCGCCACGTAAAATCCGGTGAACGGAATCAGAAAGAAGACGCAAATCCACAGGGAGGTTGTTTCGCTGACCCCTAAGCTGATAGCAACGATAGCCGTCATTGCCTTGGTGACCCATCCAAGGATGAGGCAGTTCATCAGCAAGCCGAGATACAGCGCGCGAAAGCCGCGCAAAAATGCCGCGGGCTTGCCGGCATAGCGCATTTCCGCGAATTGCACGTCCGTCAGCAGCCCGGAACGCCGCCACAACCGCGCAAAGAGAAAAACGGTCATCATGCCCGAAGGCAGAAAGCTCCACCAAAACCAATTCCCGGCAATGCCATTGCGATAGACGAGGCCGGTAACCACCAGCGGCGTGTCCGCGGCAAAGGTGGTCGCCACCATGGAAGTTCCCGCGAGCCACCACGAAACGTTGCGGCCCGACACGAAATAATCTTCCGTGCTTTGCCCCGAGCGGCTTCGAAAATACAACCCGAGAACCAAAGTAATGAGCAGATAAGCGGCGACGGCGATCCAGTCGGCGGCGGCAAATGTCAAGATGGGTCCTTTCCCAACAAGTTCCTGCAAGGACGGTGCGTCGTAGTGTATAGCACTTTCCCGCGGTCGCGCGCATCGAGTTTCTGTCCTCCCTAAGCTCCCAGGGCCCCTCGGTAACCTCGGTAACTTTGGGGTTGACACCTTACCCAAGCCCGACCATACTCAGGTCAAATGTCTACCCAAGAAGACAAAGAACGCCTGGAACTGCTGCAAGGCACACTGGATCTGTTGATCCTGCGGACCCTGATTTTTGGCCCGCAGCACGGCCAGGGCATCGCCCGCGCCATCCAGCAAACCTCGGAGGAGGAATTACTCGTAGAACACGGCGCCCTCTACCCTGCCCTTCAGCGGCTTGAGGATCGCGGCTGGATCTCCGCCAAGTGGGGAACGTCTTCCAACAACCGCAAAGCGCGCTTTTACTCGCTGACCGCGGCCGGCCGCAGGCAACTTGGCAAAGAAACCACCAAATGGAAGCGGCTAACGGCGGCGATCGGGCGCATTTTGGAGTCCGAAGGAAGCTAGGCAAAGAGGTTGGGCCATGTTCCGGCGCAAACGCAAAGCAAGCGACTTCAACGATGAAATCGAATCGCACCTGCGGTTGGAAACCGAACGCCTCCGCGAACAAGGTCTAAGCGAAGATGACGCACGAGCCGCCGCGCACCGCGCCTTCGGCAACGTGACGCAAGCTCAAGAGCGCTTCTACGAAGCCGGTCGCTGGCTGTTTTGGGATCATCTCTGGCAAGACCTCCGCTTCGCCTTGCGCATGTTGCGCAAATCTCCCGGCTTCACCGCCGTCGCCGTCCTGACCCTCGCCCTCGGTATCGGGGCCAACACTGCGATTTTCAGCCTAATCAACGGCCTGATGCTGCGCACACTCCCCGTGCGTGATCCAGGGCAGCTCGTCGAACTCCTCGAACGCGGTCCCGGTGATCCTGAACCTGGGTTCAACGAATTCTCCTGGGACGCTTACCGGATCATGCGCGACGGCAACCACGTCTTCTCGGACCTGTTCATTGGGTCTACTATGAACTTTTTCCCAGTCCGCGCCGATAAGCTGCAGCCCCAGACCGTGTTTGGCGGAAGCGTAGGAGGAACCTTCTTCCAAGGGCTCGGAGTGCGGGCCGCAGCAGGGCGCTTGATCGGCCCCGAAGATGTTCACATGGGCGATCACGCCCCAGTAGCCGTCGTGAGCTGGTCATTCTGGAAGTCCCGATTCAATCTCGATCCCGGAATCGTCGGCAAGAAAATCGTCGTCGGCAACGACGCTCCGCTTACCATCATCGGCGTGACACAACGCGGGTTCTACGGACTCAGCGAACACGCGAAACAAGACATTTGGTGGCCTAGATCCCTTGGCCCTTCTCAGGGACGGGGATTCCCACTGTTAGCGCGACTCGAACGGGGCGTTTCGATAGAACAAGCGCGAGCGGAAATGACGGTGCTGTTCCAAACGGCGATGAATGCCCCCGACGCGGGGCTATTCGCGAAGGGAACGAAACTCCGAATCGAGCCTGCGGGAGACGGCGTTTCGACGCCTTTGACGCAGATGCTCTCGACACCGCTGACCGTCTTGATGGCAACGGTGGGGCTGCTGCTGCTACTCGCGTGTGCGAATCTAGCAGGGCTGCTCCTGGCGCGTGGAGCATCGCGCCAGCACGAAATGGCCGTGCGTGCCTGTCTCGGAGCGGGTCGCGGTCGGCTGATTCGGCAGACGCTCACGGAGTCTGTGCTCCTTTCGATGACGGGCGGCGCACTGGGTATCTTCCTGGCTTATTTTGGGACTCGCGGACTCGTCCGGATTTTCGCGTCGGGACGCCAGATTGCCGGAGCTCCGGTTCACTTCGAGTCTCTCAGCAACCCCGATGGGCATGTTCTGCTATTTACTGGGGCAATCGCGATAACGACGGCGCTTCTGTTCGGAGCAGCGCCCGCGATTCGCGCTTGCCGCCCGATTCCCGCGCAGCCACCGCAGTCAGCAGCGCGGATTGGCGAATCAAAATCTCATCGACTGTTCGGCAAGGGCCTGATCGCTTCACAGGTAGCGCTCTCCCTCGTGCTAGTGAGCTCGGCGGGACTGTTTGTGGGGTATCTGTCGCATCTTCGGAACCTGAATCTGGGGTTCGAGCGCAATAATCTACTGCTGGTCACACTCGATTTCGCGCACAGTGGCTATAACGCTGCGCAATTCCCGCGGCTCTCTCAAGAGCTGGTGATGCGGCTGGACGCCATTCCCGGCGTAAGCTCAGCCACCTTCAGTAGCTTGAGCCCGATGGAAGGCCCCGGTGCGGGGGCCTCCGCATTTGCGGAAGGCCATCCTGAAAAACAGACCCAGGCCTCCATCAATTACATTGCCCCCGACTATTTCGAGACGTATGGCACACCACTTCTCGCCGGTCGCGATTTTTCAGCAAGCGACCAGGTCGGCTCCCCTGTCGCAATCATTAGCGAGGCTGCTGCTCGCGATTGCTTCGGCAATGAGAACCCGATTGGGAAACATTTGACGCTGAGCCATATCAACAATTCGACCAAGGACGAGATCACCTACGAGATTGTCGGCGTAGTCGGAAACGCGAAATACAATGATATTCAGCAACCTGCGCCGCCCACGATCTATCCGGACCTGCTTCAACAGGGCTTCAGTGGTTCCCAACTCGCGATCCGCACGAAAATCGATCCGGATGGAGTTGCCAGCGCGGTTCGCCAAACCGAGGCCGCGGTGTTGACGACCGTCCCCATCGTTCGGAGCATGACGATGAACGAGCAGATCGACTCGTCCATCGTTCCAGAGCGGTTGATCGCAATGCTTTCCGCAGGGTTCGGCGCACTGGGCGCCCTGCTTGCGGCCATCGGCCTGTACGGTCTGCTCGCGTACACGGTCGCCCGGCGCACGCACGAGATCGGTGTGCGCATGGCGCTGGGCGCGACCCGAAGCGATGTAATGCGCATCGCCCTGTACGACGCGCTGTGGATGGTCTGCGCTGGTCTCGCTCTCGGAGCACCCCTTGCGTTCTGGGGAAAACGCATAGCCGCCAGCCTGATTCCCGGCCTGTCAGTCGCCAGCCCTCTTCCGATTGTCGTTGCCGCTGCGATAATGATCGCGGTCGGTTTGATTGCTGCTTACCCGCCCGCGCGCCGCGCCATGAAGGTCAATCCGATCGCGGCGCTGAGACACGAGTGATTTCCAACGGTTGTGTGCCATGGTTGCCCTCGAAGCAAGAGAGCTCACGAAGTGCTACTTGCCTTCGGTGCCTGCCGTGCGCGATCTCTCATTTTGTTTGGCTGAAGGCCAGGTACTCGGATTTGTTGGCCCCAATGGATCGGGTAAGAGCACCACGATGAAGATGTTGACCGGGCTGCTTCAACCCACCCACGGCCAAGTTCTCTGGTGCGGCGCAGCGATTCAGCGCGACTTGCTGCAGTATCGCAAACGGTTAGGTTATGTTCCCGAAGAGCCCGATCTGTATCCATTTCTTACCGGTTGGGAGTACCTGGAGCTTGTCGGCACGCTTCGCGGATTGCCACGCAAGAGTTTGACGGCGAAGATCGACGCGCTGCTGGCGCTTTTTTCGCTGGCTCCGCACCGCCATTCAGCGGTCGCCTCATATTCAAGAGGAATGCGCCAACGTATCGTGCTCATCGCTTCTCTTCTGCACGATCCCTCGCTTTTGATTCTTGATGAACCGCTTTCGGGCCTTGACGTCACGTCCGCGATGATTGTCAAGGATTTGATCAAGACGCTCGGCGAACGAGGCAAAGCCATTTTGTATTGCTCGCACGTTTTGGAGGTCGTCGAGAAAGTGTGCTCCCACATCATCGTCCTTCGCAAGCGAAGGACTCTCGCATACGGCCATCCTTCGGAGCTCATGAAATCCGCCGGGCAGTCCTCTCTTGAGCACGCCTTTGCACATCTGGTCGAGGGCGGCGATGCGGCGCAGGCCGCCCGTGACATCGCCGCCGTAATGAGTTCGGTGTGATCTCCGCGTTGAAAAAATCCGTTTGCTCTAGCCTGGAAGCGCTCTCAGAGAAGCCGTTCTACCGCCTTCTTCGGCATTGCGTGGACCGGATGTTTTATGACGGTGCAGGCTCCAGAACAGGCGAAGTGGATGCCAGCATTGGGATCATTCTAGCGATTCTTGCCGCGCCGGGCGCGTTTGTTTCCTTGGCGCTGTTCAGCAAGTATGGGGCCTTTTTTCTGTGGTTTCGGGCTTATTATAGTACGTCAAGGACCCGGTCGGTTCGTTGCTACGGAGCGGAGCGACTCTGCATTTCGATCCATTCACTGCCTCTTTGCCAGACGAGTATTTCTTCATTGTTCTTTCGATGGTGGTCGCCGCCGCCGTGGCGCTCTGGAAATGGGACAGGCTGCTGCCCGACAGGCGCGATTATGCGAATCTTGCGCATCTCCCTCTCCGGAGCAGGGACATCTTCTTTGCAAATCTCACCGCGCTGCTTCTCCTCGCCGCGCTTCTATCCGCGGACATCAACGCCGTCTCTTCCTTGCTTTTCCCATTGCTCGCATGCGGCTCGCGCGAAGTCTTCAGCTACACGGCACTGTTTTTCGCCACGCACATTGTTTCCGTCGTCCTTGCGGCCGCGTTCGGATTTCTCGGCGTGCTCTCGGTCTTGGCCGTTTTGATGAGTGCTTTGCCGTACCGCGCGTTTCGAAAGGCCTCCATTTACGCCCGGAGCGCCGTTCTGATTTTCCTCGTCGCCCTGCTCACCACGTCTTTCTCCGAACCGGCCAAGATCGAGCGGCTCGAGCGTGGCGCAAGCGCATGGTCGCGGTTTCCTCCGCCCGCTTGGTTTGCCGGGTTGTGCCAGTCGTTGCGTGGCATTCGGGAGCCGCTGTTCTGTTCGTTAAGTGCCGCCGCGATCTTTGGAACCATCTGCGCCTTTCTCGTCGCCCTCAGTGCTTACGCGCTCAGCTATAGGCGTTCCTTTGTACGCAGCGCGGAAACCATGATCGTCTTGCCTGCCGGCGGCGCAATAGCGTCGCACGCCTTCCGTTTAGCCGATCTTCTCTTGCTTCGAGGTTCTCTCGAGCGGGCAGGCTATCGTTTTGTGCTGAAGACGCTCTTCCGTAGCGAGGCCCACTCGCTTGCCTGGATCGGTTTCACCGGCATCGGCGTCATTCTCTGGTGATCTACTCGCGATATTGGGACTGGAAAATCGCGGCGGTGCACACAATCGTTGTCTCGACGATCGTGCTGTTGCTGATCGAAACGCATTTATTGGGCTTTAGAAAAATTCCGTTTACGTGCAACGCGCCCCCGTTTAGGCAAACCAGCATCTTGCGGTTTATCGTGTGTGTTTTAGGGTTTTACGGTTTTTCGGCAATCGTTCCGGCCATGGAACGGGATGCATTCGATAACTCCTTTCCATTCGAAGAACTAATCGTTATCCTGTTCTTCATCTGGGGCATCTTGCTCTACGCCGTACGAAAAAGCCAAACCGAGCAGGAACGCCGCGTGATCTTCAACGACGTCTTGCCCCCGGCCGTCGAAACCCTCGACCTCACCTTCCGTCGGTAGCATCTTGCCAGCGGTTGGAACCGGAGACCCACGAACGACAGTTGGGACACTTTCAGGAACGCATTTGGTTTGAATGCTTGCGGTAAGCTCGTCTCGACCACTGGGCCAGGCGAAACCGAGGTCACCCCGATTGCTCCCCAAACTTCACTGAGATATTGGTGCGCGCACGCCGCGGCCCGGGAATACGCCCTCGACCAGCTTGCCATCCTGGACCACGGGAACCCCGCCTACCAACACAAACGGAATGCCCTCGGAATACTGCAGCGGCTTCTCATAAGTGGCCTTGTCAATGACGGTGCTAGCGTCGAACACCGTGATGTCCGCATCGGCGCCCACTCGAATCCTGCCTTTGTCTTTGAATGCGGGTGCGCGCTTTTCCAGCCGTTGTGCCGGCATCAGCGTCATCTTTTTCAGCGCCGTCATCAAGTCCAGTGCTTTTTCTTCGCGGACGTAATGTCCGAGCACGCGAGCATAGGTTCCCGCGGTTCGTGGATGTCCTTTGCCATTAAAAAGCGCGCCATCACTGGCAATCATTGTCAGCGGGCTTTCGATGGCCGCGTCGATGTTCTCTTGCGTGTTCGAAGGCAGAATGATCATCCCGCCTTCTTTGCGATAACGCAGAAATGCATCACGCGTCAGATGCTCGCCTGTCGCGGGCCAAAGCATGGGAGCAAAATAGCTGTCCGGTTCGTTCTCTTTGTGATCGAGAAACGCCGCCTGGATGCTGGTCATGCCCATCGTGTAGGGATAAGCCTCGGTGGTCACGTCCATGTCGCGCGAGCGGGCCTCTGAAATCATCTGAAGTTCGTAGACGACGTCCGGGCCTCCCGTGCTCTGGATGTGCACAATGTGCAGCGGCGCGCCGCTGATCGCCGCGGCGGCAATCGCTTCTTCAAAGCCAGGGAAATGCCCTGGAGTCGCCGCGGGATTCGGCGCTCCTGCGCGGATGTGAATGTGGCAGGAAGCGTGATGCTTCGCTGCTACGCGGAACACCTGGACGATCTCCCAATTGGTCGCCGCTTCCGTGTAAGCTGGACCAACTCCCACGGCTAGCGCGCCTCGCTGCAGCCCTTTCTCGAGCAGCGATAGGATCTGTTCCATTTCTTGTGGCGTTGCTTCTCGGTGAGCCGCATCGGCGCTTGGCAAGAGTTGCCCGGGATCGTGCATCACCGCCATGCGCACGGGAATGTGCCCCACGCTTGCTCCAAAGTTGATGAGCGCCTTGCCCTCGCGCTCTCCATACCAATGGTCAACATCGGCCACGCCGACTTCCAATTCCAGCGCCGTGGTCACTCCATCGTGGGCCTTCGCCGCATAATTCTCCGCGTCTTGCCCATGCTGGTGCAGATCGATAAAGCCCGGGGAGACAACCAACCCCTTCGCGTCAATGATTTGCTTCCCTTTTAACGCCCCGCTGCTGATTGCGCGAATCTTTCCTCCGCCGATTCCGACGTTGCGCACCGCATCCAAGCCTGATTCAGGATCCATCACTCGTCCGTTCACAATCACAACGTCATAGGTCACATCTTGTGCGAACGCTGGTGTCGGTCGAGCAATCCCGAAAAGCAGCAGAGCACTTGCAGCTCCCAACGTGAGTTTGGCAATGTTTCGTGCGCACTTGTCGGCCATAGCCCGACCGTCCTTTGAATCAAGCCGCCAAGTTTCTTCAGGTCCCGCGAATGTGTCAAATGATTTTACAAGGGGAAAAGCGAAACGTTGGTGCGCGACCTAGTCTGCGAAGCCCTTGCAAGGCCAGGGACTGAAGCCAGTGTCCACCGCGCCCGGGCGGGTCCCGGCATTTTTGCCCGGTGTGCCTCTAACCCATTGAATCAGAAGAGGATGGCTCAGAGCAGAAAGAAGAACCCGGGTCGCTGGGGGGAGCGACCCGGGCGGGGTACTACCGAGGGGGGCCGGAGGAAACTTGTATAAGCGGCGGGCTTGCCCCGCCGACCAGTTCAGTTCACGTGGTTCACGGCCAACATGCAAATCTGGCGCAATTCTTCGTAAGTGAAATAAGTCTCTTCTTCCTGGCCGGAGACTTCTTTGTGGCCGAAGCCTGACTCGCTCGAAATGCGATTCAGTTCTTGTTCCGAAAGACCAAGCAGCACTGCCGCGCGCCGCCGGGTCACGTACTTGAGTTCCTGTGTCTTCATGTCCGCCGACCTCACGAAGGTAAAAGGACCATGCCGTCCTCTTCCACTGCCAGGATCATGGTCTTGTAAATATCAACGTCCCAATTTTCACCAATTCGCAGCCGAACTGTGTCGCGTCCGTCTTTCAGAAGCTTTCCTCGCAGCGGCACCTTGATATCGCCCAATGCCACCTGGAGAACCACCGGCTGCCCGATCCAAGCCTTGAACGCGCTTTCCATTCTCTCGACCCCCGCAGAACTTCAGCGTGACAGGAAGAGAATCGCGCGGAGAATTGCGGCTAACAATGGTACAGAGAGGGTACGGGACTAGTAAGGTCGTACTGTTTCAATTCTGGAGACCAAACTAAAGAGAGGTCCGAGGAAAGTACGTTCGTACTGCACCCAGAGAACGGCCGAACCATAGCTCCAAACGTTTTGCGCTGGCATCGTCTAGAAATGGAACAGCGCCACCAAAGCACACAGGGGGAGATGCACGTTGGTACAGGGATACCGACCGCACGGTCAGGCGTCGGACTGGCCCTTGGTGGGGGGTTTGCCCGCGGATTTGCGCACCTTGGCGTCTTAAAAGTCCTGCGGCAGCACCAAATAAAGGTGTCGCACATTGCGGGCAGCAGCGTCGGCAGCATCCTGGGCGCGGCGTATGCCAGCGGCGCGCCACTCGAACGCATCATCGAGGCTTGCCGATCACTACGCTTGCGGCATATCGCCCGCTGGCGGGTCTCGCGGCTAGGTCTCGCCAGCAACCAGCGTCTTGGGGTGCTGATGGAGCGCGTGTTCGGTTCGCGCCAATTTGAAGATTTGCAGGTTCCGCTGGCGGTTGTCGCGACGGATTTGTCCACCGGTGAGCCGGTGGTTTTTACGCAGGGCAATCTTGTCGATGCCATCCGCGCGAGTTGCGCCTTCCCGGGGTTGTTTGCGCCTGTCGAGATTGGCACGCGATGCCTTGCCGATGGCGGTCTTGTGGCGCCTGTTCCGACGCGGGCTGTCCGCGGCCTGGGCGCAAAAACGGTAATTGGCGTTTCCGTCGGCATGCAGGATGGCCATCGCGGCGCTCCCACCAACATTTTCCAGGTGGTGAGCCGCGCCGTAAGCGCAGCGCAAAAGCATCAGCTCGAAGTCTGGGAGCGCCATGCAGACCTCGTGCTCCGCCCGGACGTGCAATCTCTTGCCTGGGATGACTTCTCTCGCGTCGACGAGGCCATTGAAGCGGGTGCCGCAGCGGCGCTGCGCGCAATGCCGCGCATCGTGAAATTGCTTGAGCAGAATATGGATGAGGAAATGCCCCTTGAGGCCCGCATGTTCCTGGAACAAAGAAGTGAAATCTGTTCGACAGAGGTGCAGCCATGATTCGTCCGGCCATACTGCTGGCAGCCCTTGGCAGCCTGATCTTCTTGTGGCACGAATGCGGGCAAGATGCTGGCGTTTTCTGCTACCGTATAGGGTTGGGTGCCGTGACGGGACTGCGCGCTCGCGGGCTAGTGCCTGTGCCCGGTTGGGCATCCACGCATTTTTCTGTATCGAGGAACCGGTCTGAGTGCTTGACTCCATCTTTCACTTCTTCCACGCGCTTTTTGACCCCAACGGACTTCGAGAATTAATCCGCGCCGGCGGAGCCCCGCTCCTCTGCACGATTGTTTTTGTGGAAACCGGATTTTTCGTCGGCTTCTTTCTGCCGGGAGATTCGCTGCTTGTGACCGCGGGCATTCTTTCTGCTGGGGGCGTCATTCCATTGAAGCTGCTGCTTCTCCCGGTCATGGCCTGCGCGATCGTGGGCGACCAGATTGGGTACTGGATTGGGCGCACCGCAGGAGCAGCGCTTTATCGCCGCGAGGATTCTTTCTTTTTCCGGCGCAGCTACCTGCAGCGCGCGCATGATTTTTATGAGAAGTACGGCGGAAGAGCCGTGATTCTCGCGCGCTTTGTTCCGGTCATTCGCACATTTTGCCCGCCGGTCGCGGGCGCGGCAAAAATGGCGTACGGCCGTTACCTGGCGTTCGACATTTTCGGCGGCGTCTTCTGGGTGGGAACCATGACCCTGGGCAGCTATTTCCTCGGTCATCTGATTCCCAACATTGCCCAGCGCATTCATTATGTGATTGCCGTGGTCATTGTTCTCTCGATCATGCCGGCCGTCATCGGCATTCTGCGCGCGCGGCGCCAACTTCGCGCCATCAATGCCAATCGCGCTGCGTCGCTGCCTAACGCTCAGGAGTAATCCGTGGCATCTCCCAAGTTGCGGGCTATCATCTTCGACATCGGCGGTGTGTTGATTCCGGTGAACGTGGCTCGCGCAACCAGCGGCCTCGCCAACGGCCTATCGCGCTCCCCGGAGGAGATCTGGTCTGCCATCCAGAACGATCCGCTCTGGAAAGACTGGCAGCAAGGCCGCGTCTCCCCACAAGATTGGCACCTGCATTTGTCCAGGCGGCTCGGCAGCAAGCTTAACTTTGAACAGTTCGTCGAGGCCTGGAACCGCGCCCTGGAGCCGACCCCTATTCTCGAACAAGGCCTTTTGGAGAAACTGCGGAAAAGCTACCGCCTGGCCGTGCTTTCCAATACTGATCCGCTGCATGTCGCCCACATGGAAAGGACTTATGCGTTTCTTGGGCTGTTCCCGGTGCATATTTACTCCTGCCGCGTCGGTTCCTCGAAGCCCAGTCCTCTTATCTACAAAGAAGCGCTGCAGGCATGCAAGGTTCGCGCCCAGCAAGCCGTGTATGTGGATGACATTCCTGCCTATGCTCAGGCGGCGCAGCAACTTGGCATGCGGGGCATTGTATTTGAATCCCCGCAGCAGCTATATGCCGAGCTGCAGACGGCTGGCGCGGCTCTCTAGTTTAAGTTGACCGCTCGCATTCCCCACCGACCCGCCCGGTAAATGGCGCCTGTCGAAGAAAGAGTCAACGACCGAATCTGAAACCCCAGGGCGGGCACGCCATTCGCAACCTGCGGGATGTCCGCCGGGCACAGGAATTGGCCCGAAGGCGTGCCCAGGAAAATGGGCGGCAGAAAAAAGACGGTTGACTCAGTTCCGGCAATCTGTCTTCATGGGCGGGAAACAAGCGGGGGGACGGCATTTTTCGGTGAGGCATATGCTGCAGTCAGCGCGTGTGCCCCTGGACAACGCACAAGCTCCCCGGTCGTACGGAGAACCAGGCGGAGAGCATTTGAATCATCAAAAACGTCCAGGCGAAGGGATCGATATATGAGGCGCGATTTGGCAACGCACTCGAAAGCGTTAAAACAACTCTTTTCGTTGGCCTTAGCGACTGGGATGACGACATTCACAGCCCTCGCAGTGGCTGCTCGGCCGCTCCTGGCCCAGACTGCGGCAGGGGAAGCCCATTTCACGTTTCCCAATACGCCTGCAGCCAAGCAACTCCAATCCTGGCTCGCTGCGTTTGAAAGCGGCGACCGCGCCACCATTCAGGCCTTCGTAGCAAAATCCATGCCCGAGGGCACTGGCGCGGACTTCGTCGATCAAACAATCGAGATGCGGGACGAGTTTGGGGGCCTCGATTTCCAGAAAGTAGAGGAATCGACCGATGTCCGGCTTGTCATGATCGCACAGACGCGTACAGGCGGGGAGCGCTTCCGGATGACTGTGGAGGTGGATGCCGCCGAACCGCACCGCATCACCGCGATTTTCCTCCAGCCGGCGTCGCCACCCGAGAACACTCCGCCGCCACCCGAGATGACGGAGGCTGAGACTGACACGGCCCGGAAGCAACCTTCCTTTCATCAGTTCTCCGCCTGGCTGGCCGCCTTCAACAGCGGTGATAAAAGTGGCTACCAGCAGTTCCTGACGAACAGCTTTCCAACTCGGGCATCGGGCCTCAATCGGGATATGGATCTTCGCGAGCGAACGGGCGGATTCGAATTCCGAAAGCTCGAGCAGGGTTGGGCCACGGAGGTTAGCGGGCTGGTTCAGGAGCGCGATTCGGATCAGTTCGCCCGTTTCGTGCTGAAGGTGGAAGCCGCCGAGCCACACCACATTCTTTCCCTGAGCCTTAGGGCCATCCCACGCCCCGCTGCCTTTCCCATTCCGCGGTTGACCGAGAGCGAAGCCATCGCCGGCGTCAAAGCACAAACCGAAAAAAATGTTGCCGCCGACCGGTTCGCGGGCACAGTGCTGGTGGCGAAGAACGGTAAGATGTTGTTCAACGGCGCATACGGTTTGGCCGACCGCGAAAAGAAAATCCCCAATACGCTCGAGACTCGTTTCCGCATTGGATCGATGAATAAAATGTTCACTGCTGTGGCGGTATTGCAACTGGTCGAGGCCGGAAAAATCAAGCTGACGGAACCGCTAGGGAAATACATTACCGATTACCCCAATCAGGAGGTCGCCACTAAGGTCACGATCCACCAGTTGTTGACGCACACGGGCGGCACCGGGGATATCTTTGGCCCGGATTTCAACAAGCATCGCAAGGAACTTCGAACGCTCAACGACTATGTGGCGCTGATTGGTAAGCGCGCCCCTCAGTTTGAGCCCGGCAGCCAGTGGCGCTATAGCAATTACGGCATGTTGCTCCTCGGGGTGGTAATCGAGAGGGTGACCGGCCAGAGTTACTACGATTACGTGCAGGAGCACATTTACAAGCCTGCCAGGATGACCCTGACGGGATCGTTGCCTGAAGATCAGCCCGTTGACGGGCGTTCCATCGGATACATGAGATCGTCAGCCGGTGCGTGGGTCCCCAACACAGACACACTACCTTATCGCGGCACCTCGGCTGGTGGCGGTTATTCAACCGCGGGAGACCTGCTGAACTTTGCCAACGCCCTGATGAACCACAAATTACTGAATGCGGCGTCTACGGACCTATTGATTACGGGGAAAGTGGAGGCAGGGCCGGGCGGTAAATACGCCTACGGATTCGAAGATCACCGGGACAAGGATGGAATTGGATGGGTCGGTCATGGCGGCGGCGCTCCGGGCATGAATGGCGATTTAAGGATTTACCCCAAATCCGGATACGTCGTCGCGGTATTGGCAAACCTCGATCCCCCGGCGGCGCAACGGGTTTCGGAATTTCTCGACGCGCGACTACCGATTGCAAAATAGATTTCCGCGCGTATGTGGACGGGACTGTCGCCATCCCCCCAAGCGGCCCGGCGGCTGCAAAATTCGCGGTTTTTGACAACGATGAGAGGTGCACCCTCCGCAAGCCGACGTTGTGGGGTATCCCGCTTCCCTCCCTACAGGCAAACCCAAGTTCCCGAGAACCAGATGCGCCCCGAGGTAGGTACTATCACGAAGGCGAACACCGCATGCCGTGCCCCTAGCGACTTGGTATTTCTGTAACTGAAGTCCTGGGACGCAAAAAATATGCTCTTCTGTGCGATTTCACGTAATCTTTGCAAGGACTAGTACCATCCCCCGCAAGAATACTGCTGACAACCGTCATCCTATCTACGAGTTAGCGCCTCTGGCGGCTCCTTTCCTTTGGTGGGAAGCATGCATGCACTTCTTTACAAGCCGGTAAACCCGGCATTGCCCCTAGGGGCGAGGAGAGAAATACAACTTATGTCAGAAGATCAGATATTCGATGTGAAGGGCGGTTCTTCCTGGCAGCTTCCCGCGATTGTGGTCCTCGGGTTGATTGCACTGGGCGGACTGGCCTTCGGCTGGAGCGCATCATCCAAACTGGATGGCACCCAGCAGCAGGTTGCGAGCCAGCTCAAGGCGACCCAGCAGTCGATTCAGCAGGATATGTCCTCCTTGAAGGACCGTTTGGCGCAAGATGAAAAGGCGAATACGGATCTGCAAGGCGATTTGAAGGTGATCACGGACAAACTGAAGATCACTCAAGGCCAGCTGAAAAAGGCGCGCGTGGAAGCCGCGAAGTTGAACGACGAGACGAATCAAAAAGTAACGGCGCTGGACACCTCCGTGCATTCCGAATTGGCCACGAAGGCATCCAGCGATGACGTCAAGACGGTGGACACCAAGGTTGTCGGCGTCCGGACCGATCTCGATACCACTCGCGAAGACCTGAAGATGGCCAAGAGCGAAATGGGAACCCTCATCGCGCGCAACCACGATGAAATTGACCAGCTTCGCCGTCTGGGTGAGCGCGACTACACCGAGTTCACGATCAGCGGCAAGAACCGGCCACAGAAGATTGCCAATGTGACCATCGAACTCAAGGGCGTAAACCAAAAGCGCAACCAGTTTAACCTGGCCATGGTCGTGGAAGATAAGCGCTTCGAGAAGAAAAACCGCACGATCAACGAGCCGATTTTCTTCTACACGACGGGGACGCATATTCCCGAAGAGATCGTGGTCAACAAAGTCGCCAAGGACAGCATCAGCGGCTACGTGAGCGTGCCGAAGGCTAATGCGCAGGGGGCACCAGGCGCAACAAAGTCTGGCAACTAAGCAATAAGAGAGAAACCCGGCTGTTTCAGCCGGGAATGCAAGAAGCGGGCAGAAATTTTGCCCGCTTCTTCTTTTTATACCTCCCTCAAAGAGCACTTCAATTCCGCTAGAATCAGGGTTCTAGGTGCGGAGACTCGCTTGCGTCAAACCTCCAGCATTCTTTACATCGCCGTTGATGACGTCCTCCCTGAGCGCGGAAGAAGCATAGCCGGTTTCCAGGAATTCACGGCCACTCTGGACCATAAAGGGATCCCAGCAGTGTGGGTGACAAGCCGGTCCCGGCTGCAATTCGACGAGCCGCGGCGGAAGCTGGGCCATGCTCATCCATTCATTGCCGAGGACGGCTGCGGCGTGTACCTTCCTGAAGATTACTTTCATTTACGCCCCGATCCCGCAGGTTCGCGCTCGCGGAAAGAGTCGACGCTCCGCCTGGGGCGGTTCACGTGTATTCCTATCGCGGAGGCGCTGCCGGCTGCGTCGGAGGCGCTGGAAGCGCTCTCGCAGGAAATGGAAGTCCCCGTTGTGACCTTGCGTTCGCTCTCCGTACGCGAACTGGCGCAGAATACAGGGCTACTACCGCGAGAAGCGGAGATAGCCCGGCAACGCGACTTCGACGAGCCGTTCTTTTTTGCGGGCGCCTCCGAGGCACAGATCGAGCGCTTCTTAGCCGACGGCCGTAAGCGCAGGATCGAATTCCGGCGGCATGGAGTGCTGTGGTCGGCCGCGATTGGCGGCAGCCTGCAACGCTGTATTGCGACGCTATCCAGATTGTATGACCGGGCGCTGCGTTACCATGCTCCTTCCGTGGGGGTGGCAACAGCCCGCCTTGCTCCTGGCATTCTCCCTTTCTGTGAGCGGAATCTTTTGCTGACAGACCAAATGCCAGAGCCAAGAAGCAGCCGAGATAAGTATCCGCGAGTCCGCGAAATCGCATGTCATTCGCCGGCGGTTTGGGAGCAAGTACTCACAAGCCTGCTGTAAAGCACTGCCAAAGGAAGAGAAGCAGTTGCATAGTCAGGGAGTAAATTTGCCCAGCAGGTTTTTGCGTTCTCCGAAAAAGAAAATCTTGCCACTTCAAGCAAACTGCGTGTTTTCTGTGTGCTCGAGAGCGTCCGAAGAGGTTGTGCATGTGGCGCTTCGATTGCTCCGGCGACAGCGACAGGCGACGAGTCCCCGGCTACTGTCAATACGAGCAGCACGGTACTAGGAGCACCCCACCATGGAACGGATTCGTCGCGCTTTTCGCAGTGAGGTTCGTGAATCCCACCTGGGAATCGCCCTCATTTTCTGTCTTATCCTCATGAGTGCTATGTCTATTGCTCTCCTTTGGCAGGCGCAAATCATAGCTAATCAGCGCGACGCTATCCGCTGGCTCGAGCAGTTGAAGATGGGCAATTAGCAGACGGGCGCTCTTCGAAGGCAGCACTGGGTTCTCCGGGTCTTGTCAGGAGCAAAGAAACACTTTAGTTAGCGCCCAGATCATGACGACTCCTTGCCGATGTTCCAGGACTTTTCCAGAGCATTGTGATTCAATAGGGATAATCTCATCGAAACATGGATCCCCATCCCGTACAGAACCGAGATAGGTGAGCGGTCACCCGCTTTCCCTGTCACATCACCGTACGTACGGCTTCATATACGGCGGTTCGGTAGGTTAAGCCGACTAGCGCAATGGCCGGGCCTTCACTCCTGCGCTCCGCCGCAAGCGATTCGGTCCCTTCCGAGAGGGCGCCTTTGCTCCACGCTTCCTTCAGACCTCACCTCACGGTGATGCCCTTGCGCTTCGCTATCACTTCACGTCCATCCCGCTGTGAAGAGCACTTGCACCTCCTAGCTGACCAACATGCTCGGCATACAACAAGAAGGGGAGCCTAGTCGGCCCCCCTCTTGCCAAATCGTTGTATCGTGTCGAAAGCACGCAAACCACAAAACGCATTTTCGAACGACGCGCACCGCAAAAGTGGTGCGTTTAGCTTTGGTGCAGCTCTAAGCCCGGTGGAGTCATGTTCCCTCCGGAGCTCCGGGAGCTCACAAGACGCTTGTACTCCTCAAAAGTGGCGGCCGCAAGAGAAAAATTAGCGAATTGACCAATTTTGCAGTCCGCTTAATAGCCGAACGATAGAAGAAGCCAGAGTTTGCTATTTGATGAAAAGGGTTTCGCGCAGTTGGTCCCGGCCGACAAAAGATTTCACGGTTCGATAGCGGCCAAAGAGATCTTGGATTTCTCTGTTCTGATAAACCTTCTGCGCCGGGCACAAGATCGGAGTAGGAACCATTTGCAGAGTACTCGAATCCAAGACGCGGTAGCGTTGGAACCCTTCCGGTTTCTTGCTGTGGAACATGGCGAAAACTACTCCACCAGGCCGCAACAATTCGGTGAGATTCGCCACAATCTGCTTCACCAGAGCCTGCTCCAAGTAATCGAGAAGATCCCAGAGAAGCACGGCATCGAACGAGCTGCGCGGATGTTGCAAGTTTTCCTTTAGGAAACGCGCCGCGCGCGCGCTGGGAGTCATCTCCAGCGTTTCGCCCGCCGCGAAATCCTGTTTCAAGCGGGTTTCTTCTTCATTCAGAAATGTTTTCCACGCGCGAAGAACGTCTTCCGAAGAGACACGGAATCCGCGTTCAATGAAGAAACTCAGGGTTGTTTGCCAAACGGGCCCCAGATCCAAAAGCGCACCGCGCTCCAAGCCTTGCAGATTCCACAGAAGTTCCTTTAGACCATTCGAAAGCCGGTTGGATTCCAGTTGAACGGGTGCAAGGGCGGTACCCACGGCCGAAGTAGAGGAAGAGGAAGCAGGCGCGCCGGGAGTGCGTGCGCGGGAAGTCAGATGAATCGGTCCAGGAACCTCTTGGCGCGCGCGCTCTGCACTGCCGACGCCAATCCCAAGTTTGTGGAGGAAACTCATCGCCTTCAATCCGCCGCGGTTTCTGAGCCGAGGGAGGGGGGTTGCGCGGAGGGTTTGGTCGTGGTACTGGCCGCTGCAGCCGCGGCAGCGGTTTTATTCTCCACGGGCTTCGTCATTTCCAACTTCCCTGCTTCCACTTTGCCCCGAAGCGTGGCGCCGTCTTCGATGGCCAACCGGTTGGTTTGTACTTCCCCGGTAATCATCCCCGTGCTGCCAATTTGCAATTTATCGCGCGCGATCACTTTCCCTTCCACCTTGCCACGCACAATAATTTCACGGGCATTGAGATCGGCCCTGACGTTGCCGTTGGGCCCCACCGTCAAGCAGCAGTTTGCAGTGAGGTTTAGCTTTCCTTCGACGAAACCATCTACGAAAAGGTCTTCCGTGCCCGTGACTTCACCTTTAATTCTGATTCCCTGACTGATGCTCGCCGTACCTCGCGGAACACCAGGGAATGAATTGGAAGAATCGGAGCTAGGCGGCGTTGCGAACCCCCCAAATACGGAGGAGACGTCAGGAGTACCTTGAGACTTTACCTCATCTTTTTTCCACATCGGACACCTCGACATCGAAAATGGGATTTTCGCAGTCGCTCATCGCCGGGCTGGTCAGGAGTCCGCGACTCAGAAGCTTGAACATAATACAGTACTTAGGGGCTGTAAACAAGAAAAGCGGATCGCAAATGTAGGGCGTTTCTTGAATTGATACACTACGAATTGTGGACTTGGGACTCCCCATCCTACTATTCCTTGAGAGTTTGTATGCCTCTCCGCCCCCGATTGGAGTTCCCAAATGGCAACCATCATTGCGAATATCTCGCGCATAAAAAGCTTGGTAGATTTGCGCTTCTCCCACCAAGTTTGCGGATCGAAATCGCCATCGCGAGCGCTGGCCACGCGTATCTCTATGGCCTGTGGAAAAACGTGGCGGAAGATGTATCGCGTGCGCCGGGTGTGATAATTGGAAGTAACGATGATGGCGCTATGCCATTTTTTTGGTTTGGCGAGCTTGACCAAGGCTTCGGCCTCCTCTCGGGTGCTGTCGCCGTCTTGTGGAAAACGCAAGATCTTGTCTTTGGGCACACCGCGCTCGATCAAATCGTGTTCCATTAACTCCGCGATCCCAGCACCGGGGCGCAACCTGCGGCCACTGGCGACAACGAGCGGCGCTTTCCCTTCCCTAAACAGCTCGGCTGCGCGCGTGGCGCGATCGGCATAGAAATTGTCGTCACTCAAGACGATCAGTGCGTCCGCTTTGTCCAGAGGATCTTCGACGACCCAATATTCCGCCGCAAAACGAAAGATCGGATGACGCACTAGGTAGAGGAAAGAGAAAAAGATCAGGATGGCCAGCCATACGAGCAACTTGATCAGGATGCCACCCCTCTCCTGTGGCCTGGGCCCGAAATGCTTCATGAATTGGCATCCAGGGCCCGCAGGTTGGATGCTGCCTGTTCCGGCAATTCGGCATTGAAGTAGACTTCCTTGATGCTGTAAGACTTGCTGCGTTTTTCGAGGATTGGCAGGATTTCGATGTGCCAATGATAATCGTCGGCAAGGGTTTTCCAATAGCCCGCCAATTCTCCTTTTTTATTCATTGTGCTCGGCGCCGTGTGGACGACCAAGTGATAGGCGGGCGCAACTTTTGCCAGGCGACGCAAGACTCTTCCAAGAAGCGCCGCTAATTGCCGACGATTAGAGCCTGGCCGTGGTTGTTCGAACGTATGATTGTGGCGACGGTGGAGCAGCCAAATCTCATAAGGAACGCGCGAGGCATAGGGGCAAAGCGCGTAGTATTCTCCCTGCACATCGACAATGCGCTTTCCCTGCTTTTCCTCCTGGCGCACCATGTCGCAGAAAATGCACCGCTCCTTGTCCTTGAACCATTCATGCGACGAGCTCAATTCGTATTTAACGCGGCGGGGGACAAAGATCGTGGCGGTTACCTGCGAATGCGCATGGGACCACTCCTCGCCCGCCAAAGCGCCGTGGTTTTTGAACACGCTAATATATTTGAAGCGAGCATCTTTTTTTAGGTCGGCGATTCGGGAAGCCCAAACCCAAAGTACGCGCTCAATCTCTTCGTCGGTGAATTGAGAGAATTGCCGGTCGTGCTGGGGAGTCTCGACAATCACTTCATGGGCGCCCAACGCACCCATTTTGTCGTACATGCCTTCTGCTAATCGCCCGGGATCGCCCTCCACGCGATAGAGCGGATCCGGGTGAGGAATGACGCGCACTTGCCAAGGCCCAGCGGCAGGGCAAGTCATGATGGCAGGAATTTTCTCGAGCTTTGCGGGATCCAGAGGACATTGCTCCGGCGTCTCCGCAACGACTTCTTTTTGTCCCAGGATGACCCAACTTTGCGTGATGGGATCTTTGCGAAGTTCCATGCAATTTTTTAGCGGGTATAACGGGCGGGTGTGGGGCCTTGCTCCAAACGGTGACGGTCCCAGATGGCTCCTTCGCGGGTGTAGTAAGCCATTTCGAAATCCTGCGTCAACTCCAGGGCATCCGTAGGGCAGGCATCTTCGCACAATCCGCAGAACATGCAGCGCGAGGTGTCATAGGTGAAGTGGGTCAGCACCTTTCGGCGGGTGGCGTCATCTCTTAGCCAGCCCACAACGATGAGATTCTCCGGACACGCGAGGGCACACAAATTGCAGCCAATGCACAGGGTCTCGCCAGTTTCTGGATTGTTATTCAGGCGCGGCGCGCCGCGATAGCGCTCCGCCACCATGGGCCGCTCGAGCGGATATTGCTCGGTGACGACTTCCTTGGGATTCTGCATCCGGAAGGTAACGATGAGACCTTTAATGAAATCGATTTGAAATAAGCGCTCGAGAAGCTCCCGCATGGCATGTAGTTTGTTTCGCCCGCGCGGAATTGTCAAGCAATCTGCTTCCGATTCTTCCGATTCGGGCAAATCCCTCAATTCGTTGGAGTTGTGCGGGATCTGTCGGCTATCCTTTTACCTAGACAAACCCCTTCCATTTTCAGGATTTAGCGCCCCAAGGTTACAGGTTTCGCCGGATTGTTTGTTTTTGTGGGCATCTGAGAAAGTAAAGTTGTCAGTCTTCGAAAGACACGGACCTGAGGTCAAGTTTCTCGGCCCGGGTCGGAGGAAGCAATGCTGGCCTACGTGGAACCATCTCGGCGAAGACGAAGACACAAATGGGCGCGAGCCCGACAGCGACCCAGAAGCTCCCTTTACTCCGGCGAACCTGTTCCCCTCAAGCTGTACCCTCCCTCCTCATGCACCTTACCCCGCAGTCATCCTGGCTGTGCCGTTGGTCCACCGTAGGAGTAAGGGGTCGCCGGGCCACCCAGCAGAGCGTCCCGCTGACCATATTTCCAAACCACAAAATGAGCCGAAAAACTCGTTGATCATCAAGCGATGCGAGGGTGTCGCAGTTTCACCGACTCGCTTGCTTCGCCGAAAAATCCAGGCAACTGAAAGGTGAGAGTAAAAGCATGTCCAATAACATAACCCCAAAATTACGAAGGTCTTTTGATTACGCTCTTTGCAAAACAGCTGGAGCGGCATTCCATGCCGTCCAGTTTTTCAATTCGTTCCGGCCAAATCCGTCATTCACGCCCAAGTGGTCTGACAAACCGCTGTTGAAGTCGTGGGAGAAGACCAAGCCAACACTGGGGTTCCCGCGCCAAACCGACTCGCTGTGCCCCGATTGCGTAAAAGAAACAAGGAAGGCGATCCTCGATGGCCAAAAGGACTGGCGCGATCTGATGCACGAGAAAGTCGGGGAGATCAAGGCGCAAATCATCGAGCGCGACGGACAGATCTGGATGGTGAAGGATTGTCCGCAGCACGGCCATTACGAGGACATAATGGCGCTCGATGCCAACTTCCTGAAATGGATCGAATCTCAATTCCCCGGCCGGGACATTCCCGCGCACAACGATGAGGATCTCCATAAACACGGCTCGAGCTCTGTGCGCTACGGCCGCGGATCGGTTTTAACGGTAGACCTTACCAATCGTTGTAACATGATGTGCGATCCCTGCTTCATGGACGCCAACCAGGTGGGCTACGTTCACGAGCTGAGCTGGAACGACGTCAAGGAGATTCTCGACAACGCGCTGAAGGTCAAGCCGCGCCGCCAGATGTCGGTGCAGTTTTCCGGCGGCGAACCTACCTTGAGCCCGCACTTTATCAGAGCCATTGCCTATTCGAAGAAGCTCGGGTACAACAGCGTGCAAGCCGCAACCAACGGCATCGAATTCGCCAAGAGCAAGGAATTTTGCCGCAAGGCGTTCGAAGCCGGCCTTCGTTATGCGTATTTGCAATTCGATGGAATCGGCAACGATGCGAACAGCCACCGACAAGTGGGCAACCTGTTTGACGTGAAGCTGCGAGCCATCGAAAACATGTACGAAGCGGGAATCGAGATCGTTCCCGTGGTTACCATCGTCAACAACGTGAATAACGACCAGGTCGGAGCCGTGGTGAAGTTCGCCATGGAGAACCCCAAGAAAATCTCCTTCGTGAGCTTCCAACCGGTCTCCTTCACGGGACGCGACGAGGACATCACCCCGGAGCGGCGCTTGAAGCAGCGCTACACGCTCTCGCACCTCGCCAAGGACGTGAGCAAGCAAGTGGGCAAGGTCGAACCAACACGAGATTGGTTCCCTATTTCCGCGGTCAGCACCTTCTCGGACTTTGCAGACCTGATCCATGGCCCACAAGCACAATGGGGCACGCTTTCCTGCGGCTGTCACCCGAACTGCGGCGTGGGAACGGCGGTTCTGATCAATCGAGAAACTAAGGAATGGGCGCCAGTCCCGCGATTCCTCAATGTCCCGGGGCTGATTGCAGACCTGAAAAAAGTTAATGACGCGAGCCGCAACAAGTACCTCTCCGTGTTCACGATGGCCTTAGCGGTTCTGAAGAACTACAACCCACTCGAGGCCCCGCCTTCCCTGAGACTCAAGGATCTCTACACAGAGTTCGACATGACCTTGGGGATATCCAAAGCCGAACGCGCAAGAAAGCTCTATGGAAGCACGGGCGCCGACCGCACGATCAAGGACGTGAGCAAGCGCCGCAGCAATCCCTGGAACCTTCTTTTCATAGCCGGGATGTGGTTTCAAGACCTGTTCAACTACGATTTCCGGCGCACGGAAATGTGCATCATTCCGTACGCGACCCAGCAGGGCGAAATTAGCTTCTGCGCGTACAACACGGGCATTGGCTGGCGCAAAATCATCGAGAATATGCACAAGAACGCGACCGTGGCCCAGTGGTACAAGGAACAGGGCCGGCACCAGATCTATGCCAAAGGAAAGAATGTGGATCTGGACAGCTACGAGCACTCGCTGGTCGTTGACCCGGTCGACGCAGCACGAGTGCGAGAGAGAGTCGACGACGGTGTTCCCCAGACCGCGTCGGAAGAAGACCGCATGCGGCGCCGGAAGGCCATGGAAGAAGCCGCAAAGGTCCGCCAGATCTACGAGGAACTCGTACTCAAGCGGCCCCCTGAGCAACTGGTGCAGATCGGCGGTTTGCCGGCGACGGCAAACGGTTTGACGCCAGACACGAAGCCCAATCCGGCGCACGACCCTGGCGGAGCTTCGGAGGCATCTGAGGTCACCGCTACCGCCGCTTCGGGCGACTGAAGCTGCTTCAGGTTCTTCAGGCTGCGGTTCTTTCCAATTAGACCAAATGTCCGGCCTAACAGCTCCCAAGTTTGGGCATGCCCAGCCCCTCTCTTGATTTCCCGCCGCTCCCCGGTCCCAGCGTCAGTTTACGTGTTTTGTGAACTAGCACTAGCGGTCCACTCCGGAGGTTGGACCTATGGACATTGCACGAATGAATTCTCCGGCCTTCGCCGTTGCAAGGATGCAAAAGGTTAAAAATGCGATGACCGCGATCTTGTGCGGCGCCGTACCGGCAGCGTTCTTGGGAACCAGGTTTCCCACTTCGCCGTGGCATTGGCTGGTCGGTTTTGCTGTGGGGCTCGTTTGGGCGAATGCGTTTGAGTATTTCTATCACCGCTACTTGCTGCATTTGCCCGGCAACTATCTGGGACGGATGCACGAATTGCATCATGCTTCGGTCGGAACGCCTCTCGAGGTCGAACACTTAAATCTCGGCGGAACGCCGCCATTGGTTCTCGCGGCTTTTGTACTGAACGGCCTGCTTGTTACTTTTTTTGGTGAAGTGTTGTTCAAATTGCGGATCAGCCCGGGAATTTTCATTGCTTTTACGGTTTACGTCATCCTCATGGAGGAAGTTCACTGGCGCATTCACGTCGGTGGGTGGCTCCCTGCGTGGTTGAACTTTGGGCGGGATCATCACCTGCACCACCACGACCGGCCCGACGCACGCTATAACGTATTTTTTCCCCTATTCGATTGGCTGCTCGGTACGGCCAAAGATTGACTTCCCGTTGAGCAAGCGTTCTTGGGCCTGCAACTGCCATGGGCAGCTTAACTTCCCGGGAGTGATGGGCTGACGTGCAGTGAAGAAAAACCGTTGGGCGGCTCTTGCATCCGGCGGGGGCCCTCTTCTTTAGTTCGGCTGCATGCTATTCTCAACTGCGACGATGCAATCCGATATTGACTTCATGCAAGAAGCCCTCGAGGAAGCCCGCGCCGCGGCCGCGGCGGGCGAAGTTCCTATCGGCGCTGCCTTGGTGCATGAAGGTAAAACTATCGCGCGCTCGGGGAACCGCACGATTCGCGATTGCGATCCTACGGCCCACGCAGAGATCATCGTTCTTCGAAAAGGCGCAAGGGTTCTCGAGAATTACCGGCTTGCGGGGGCAACTTTGTACGTTACTGTCGAACCGTGCAGCATGTGCGCCGGCGCGATGATTCAAGCGCGCATTCCGCGTCTCGTCTACGGCGCCGAAGATCCCAAAGGCGGCGCCGCAAGAAGTTGCTTCCAAATCCTGTCCAACCCTCGTTTGAACCATCAAGTGGAAATTACGGCGGGGGTTCTCGTTCGCGAGTGCGCTGAGGTGATCCAGACGTTTTTCGCCGAACGGCGCTAGTTGCTCGCCGCGCGAAAATGATGATTTTCACCCCCTCGGCACGCTATCAGAGCGGATTTGAGCGGATGCGTTGCCGAAAAATCGAAGGCTCTGTTACGATGGAAGCTGTGACCACCGGGGAGAGGTGACTGAGTGGTTTAAAGTACTCGCCTCGAAAGCGAGCGTGCGGGAAACCGTACCGTGGGTTCGAATCCCACCCTCTCCGCCATACGACTCTTCCCCTTTGTTTTACGTCAATATTGACACCTTGCTACCTCCGTGCTACCGGTTTTCATCATTTATTTGGGATGGTGTCCAGCATGGCCAGCGTCTACGCAAGGTTCAAAGGCCCCAGGGATGGGAGTATCAAAGGGTTGGGAAAGGCCGCCCGCCGAAGGGCGCGAAGTTCCATATTCGCTTCACAGACGCACAAGGCAAGCGGTGCTGGAGTCAACCCTTCGATACTCCGCAGCAAGCCCAGGAAAACGCTGATGGCGTGGCCCTGGCTACCCAAGCCGCTGCCCAAGGACTCACCGTCGCTGAATACCAGGATCAGACGAACGCAGGCCGCACACCGATCAAAGTCGCGGTAGAAAGATTCCTCAAGCTCCACCGCAATGACCGGCCAAAGACGGTTAAGCAATACAATCTCGCGCTAACGCACCTACTTGCTAATCTTCCGCGTGGCGTGCGGTTCATCAAGGACCTGGCGACCTCCGATGCGCTCGACACCTACGTGCAAAGGCTACAGACCGAACAGTACGCCGCCAAAACCATCGAGACCCGGATGGGCGTCATCTTCTCGATGCTGAAGGACAACAAGAAGGAAACTGGTGTTGAGTATGCGGCGCAACTCGTCAGCCTGCCGGAACCGTTGCACACGCGGCCCA
>Ga0209577_10000614_pt1 | contig 35639 bp, 33 predicted proteins | sample GraSoiAngelo_109_FD_185874 | JGI IMG/M metagenome (GOLD analysis project Ga0209577, IMG submission 185874) | Grasslands soil microbial communities from the Angelo Coastal Reserve, California, USA - 14_0903_12_20cm (SPAdes) (version 2) | ecosystem: Environmental > Terrestrial > Soil > Grasslands... | reverse complement strand
CGAACGCGTGCTCTGCCAGCCTTGCCCGTACTGCACCGGCTCCGGCATGGTGAAATCCACGCCTACGCTGTGCTACGAAATCCAGGCCGAGGCGCGCAAGATGGCCGCCGCCGATCCCGAGAGCCCCAGCATTACGCTTCGCGTGCATCCGGAAATTGCCAAAGCGCTCAAGACACGCGAGTCCATGCTCATCGACGAACTCGAGCAAAACTCGCACAAACACGTCATCATCCAGTCCGATGCTACCCTCCACTGGGAGCAATACGACATCTACTAAATAGTGTTTCTGAATCTCAATGAAATGAGATAATCCTTGACATTTAATGCGACGCATTATATCCTCTGGATGTGATAAAGTCCTTCAAGTGCGCCGACACGGAGAGGCTTTTCCACGATGAGAATGTTGGTAAGTTCGTGAACATTCGACAGCCAGCGCGACGAAAGCTGTTGATGCTGCATGCGGCCAAACGCTTGATGGATTTGAAAGTGCCTCCGGGTAACAGAGTTCATCAACTGGAACGTGACCGTACGGGGCAGCACAGTATAAGCATCAACGACCAGTGGCGTATCTGTTTTGTGTGGCGCGACGGAGACGCCTACGACGTGGAGATTACGGATTATCATTGAGGGAGGAAACATGGCTCGACTGAAACCAATTCATCCGGGCGAGATTCTTCGAGAAGAGTTTATGGTGCCGCTTCACCTGAACGCTAATAAACTGGCATTGGCTCTGCACGTTCCTGCTCCAAGCATCTACGATATCGTCAAGGAGGTGCGCGGTATCTCGCCTGAGATGGCTCTTCGGCTTGGATATGTGTTCGGAACGACTCCCGATTTTTGGCTCAATCTTCAATCAGAGTTTGATTTGCGAGTCGTGCGGAATCAAAAGGAAGCTAAGGTCAAGAATCAGGTTCGTCCTCTTGAAGTCCACGCATAGGCTCTTCAAAGAGAAGCCCCCATCCGCTTTTGTTGGTGGGGGCTTTTTTGTTTTTGGATAGGCTGCGGGACTACAGCAATCATTCACGACACGAACTTGAAGATGAGAACCGCGAGCTTCGAGAGAAGCCGCGTTTCAAGCGTGGCGAGTACGAATTCCGCACTCCATTTTCGTACGCGAAGGCGCATCCTGACCAGCCGTTATGCCCAAAATGCCTCGCCAGCAACGGCGCTGCGCCAATGGGCGCTCCAGGTCAAGGAGTCAGAAAGACTATCGTTGGTGTCTAGCGCGCTGCGGGAGGGTGGGGGATTTGCTGCGCACTTATCTGGGGTGCGTAGGAAGGAATGAAGACAAGAAAAAGGATGAGACGAGCCACTCGCATAGGGACTCCGAGTCATAGTCCACGGACTGGTCGCGTCTTAACTGGTGAAAGCGTGGAGGCCGTTATCTACGCAGAAAAATCCGTCCCTGCCATTCAGCCCGGGCGTCCGGATTAGGACATGGGTCACGCGGCGAAATAGCTTCGGCTTGAACAGTTGGCATGCCGGTCTCAGGCGCACACATCACTCTGTCCAGAAGGAAGCCGAAGGGCTCATTCGCTTCGCCGCACTCTGGACACCTTAATTTGATTTTGCCGCATTTGTCATATCGTACTGCATATTGTTTTTATCAGCCCGCAGCCTTAGAAACGGACAACGGTTGAGCGCGTGGGGACACATACTCTGTGTCGAGACCGACAGCATGCAACTGAGGGCCCCGCAACCCGTTTTCTACCCTGGTTGCCCCCGATTATGCACGGAACTTGCACCCACGCGTTTTACTCGACGTTTCCCAAGGATGCAACTTTGGGTGCAATGGGGGTTGCCCTACTTTTTCTCCAGCTTCTCTTTCAGGTGCTTCGCACACGCCTCAGCCGTAGTCTGGTCTCCGTGCAAAGTATTCTTCTTGTTCACGGCATAGGCAAAGATCACAGCTCCGGTTTTCTGGTCAACCATCTGTATGCTCGCGGCGTTATCCGCGTGAATTTGACCAAAAACAAGCATCTTCATCGCCCCTGGCTTCTTTTCCTCCGATGTACCTGTAATCACGTAGGCCGCTCGCGCTTGGTCGGCCACAACGGTCAGCGGAACTTTCTTCTTCTCGAAAGCAGCCGCTAGGTAGGTTTCAAACCCGTTCATCGGTGCAATAAAGGCAGAGTTAGGCAAGACTTCCACTGCGGATGCGGGAGCGGTTGAAACCGGGGCAGAATCCTGCTTCGCGGTCGGTGACTGAGGTGTTGTCGGAGCTTGAGTTTGGGCGGTAGCCTGAGCAGCTTTCTGGACGGGCACGGCTCTGCAAATTTGATCCCCGATCACTTTTTCGTCTGCCTGAATGGGTGTGGCTGACCCGTTAAGAGCGCGGCATTGAATTGTTGTGTTAGTTTTGGGGGCAGCAGCATCCTGCCCGAACGTGGAGATTGCCAGCAAGCAAGCACAGAAAGCTAGTTGAACGGCTTTTTTCATTGTCTAAGCTCCTTTCACTCTATGATCTGGCCGGACTCACTCTTCTGTCACTCCCATGTCATTGGGGGCGTTCCGGCCGAGTTAACTGTCCTTTGGGGTAGGTGTTGTATTTAGCGAAACTAGGGAAGCTCCAAACAAAAGAAAGTCCATTCTGGGAAATTTCCACTGGGGTAAGGCTCCCCACAAAAGATCGTCGCGTTGTGTCGAGACTTTTTCGTCCGGGTCTGAAGTGTAAACCTCGCTGTCCATGATCCGTTCGCCGCATCCGTGCATGATGGAGCCACCCTCCCAGATATGTCGATGCCACTCCGATTTTGCCCCCGTCGCCCGTGACTGACCACGCGACCATGAAGTATATGAAACCAATGGCCGCGTGGCGGAACTGGCAGACGCAGCAGACTCAAAATCTGCCGGGGCTTACGCTCCGTGAAGGTTCGATTCCTTTCGCGGCCACCATTTCTTTTAGACTCACCAATCTTTGACCACAGTGCCAAAACCCAGTTCGAATCTGAAAACGATGCCCGGACGACTACTGTGATGCGAGAGATCGTTATCGCCGGCCTCAAGACCGGCGCGGCCCCGCGGGCCGTCAAAGTAAGGGGGACCACGCCGCTGGGCGCTGTACAAACTCTGTATTGGTACCAGTGTCTTGGCATGAATTTGGCATGTAAATCGGGCACTGTGCGGTTTTGTTAGTTTTGTTCGGTTACTGCTTATGGTAAGTTACGCGTTTGCACTCGCGCCCTTTGTACGACATCTATAATCGTGAATCCGTGACTGCCCCACCAAGCTCCCGCTCGCCTTTAGCGTTCCGTCCCACGGACGGCCACGCATGGATCAGCCGAGCCTCAGGTTTTCTTGTGGCGCGGCTAGAGACCCGTTCTTTTCCTCGCTTCACCCGATCTGGCCAATGCTTTCCGAGAAACATTCTGTAACCAGCCAGCGCGAAAACGAGTAGCTAGATATAGAGAGTGGTGCATGGAGCTCCTTGAACGATTCGCGGCCGGCGACCTCGAAGCCTTCGAGGCTCTCTTTCGCCGGCACCAGAAGGAAGTCTACCGCTGGACCGTCCGCATCGTTCGCGATTCCGGCATCGCCGAGGATTTGACCGTGGAGACGTTTTGGCGCATTTATCGGGCCCGCACAAGGTTTGACCCTGTCGCCGGAAATTTCCACGCCTGGGCCCGCCGTATCGCTACCAACGCGGCCCTGGACCATCTCCGCCACACTCGCAAGGAAACCGAGCTTTCCGAGGACTTCCCTGCAGCGACTGGTAGCGATCCCGCGGTCCGCGGCGAGTTGCGCGGCCATCTTCGGCGGGCGTTTCTTGAGCTCCCCGCGAAATACCGCGTCGTGGCGACTCTGGCGCTCATCGAACAGGAGCCCTACAACGAAATTGCCGACGCCGTCGGCATTTCCGTGACGCTAGTGAAAGTGCGCGTCTTTCGCGCCGTTCGAATGCTACGGAAGAAACTCAGCCCTCTCGGCTTGGAGGTCGCCGCAAAATGAGCAAAGACATGGATAGCAAAACTCAGGAAAACGAAAAGGAACTCCAGGCACTTCTCCAGCGCGAGTTCCCTCCTCTGCAAAACGCCGAACTTGAGCGCGACCTCTGGCCGCAAATGCTCCGCCGCCTCGACGCGCGGCCGCTTCGCTTGCCGTGGTTTGACTGGGTTCTCGCCGCCGCCGTCGCCGCAGCTCTCTTGCTTTTTCCTAATGCCATTCCGGCATTGCTCTATCAATTGTGAGCGGGAGGCTTCTATGAACAAGCACGCTTATCTTCGGGCCTACATGGCGGGCATCGCCGTGCCCACGATTTTTCTTCTGGCGGTCGCCACGGGATTTACCGTGGCTCGTTATGTCTACCATATCCCCGTACCCATCGAGCGCGTCATCGTTTTCCCCATGGCCGTCGTTCCCAACGCCTGGGGCCTGTGGAACGTTCTCTTCCTCGCGCTGCGCGATCGTCTGCCATGGTCCCTCGGCCTGCACGGCGCGCTGCTGCCGATTCTGCTCGCGCCGCTCGGCATCGTCGTCGCTAGCCTTCTCAACTTCCAGATTCCCAGCATTGCCGCGCGCGTCTTTCCCATCCTCGCTCCTGTCGCGCTGATCGTTTACTATTTTGCCTGGAAATATTTTGTCGGCTTCCTCAACCGCGTCCTCGAACTCGTCTGAGGCTAGGCCGTCGGACACACTCTGAGCCACTTCATTCCTTGTGGCGGTCGCCAATCGAAATGGATTTGCGGCTCCAGCTCTTAAGCGGGTTTCAGTTTTGGCGCTGGCTCTCCGTCTCCGTTTTTGGCTCGGAGATCTTCTGTTTCTCATCCACGGAGAAAAGCAAATAGTTGCTGTAGCTCAGGTGCCGGCGGATGCGCTTTCCTTTCCAGTCCGAGTGCATTTCCGCGCTCTGCGGCAGCCACATCTCCACGTTGTTCTTCTTGAAGCGCACTGGCCCGTAATCAACCAGCAAGTGATCGGCAACCAAGCGGATTGCCGGAACCGGCGCTACCAAGTCTGTTTCCATCCGAACGATTTGATAACTTTCCACCGCGATCCACGCCCGACCTCTTAGCGCAACGGGATAAGTTGGACCTTCCTCGCCAATCTTGTACTCCCGCATGGTGTTTGGCTTGTCGTTTCTCTGGTGGAAATGGACCTGCCACGCCAAACCTCCGTTCCATCGGCCCAGCCCTTCGCAACTCATCGCAAAGTTTGCGACATTGTTCGGATGAAAAATGAGCGCCAGTGCCGGCAGCCCCTCGGTCTCCACGCCCCCCGGAAATTCCGCGGGCGAACTCCCTTTGCCCCTGTATTCCATCACACTGAAGAAACCAGGCCTGTACTGGTTGATGCTAACCACATAATCGTATCTGCGAGTATCCGAGGACTGCGCAAATCCCCACTTATTGATGGATTCGTGCTTCAAGAGTTCGCTGGCCGTGAAGCGGTCCACGTTTTTCACGAACTCCTCGACTCGCGTCCCTGCCTTCCGAACCACATCGTCGAGCGAGCAGGCTACCCCCGGCTCCACGGCAGGAACTTTTTCGTCCACGTCCGGCGGTAGCCAGTTCGCTGGAAGCGGCAGCGAGATGGCTGTCTCGGTAGCCGCCGATGGCTTGGCTTCGGCACCAAGGGTTTCTACCCTTGATGAAGTCAACATTACGGGAGACTGCAAGATGTCGAGCTGTTTGCGGGCGGCGGCATCGTTGGGATGGTCGCGCAGGTACTCTTGTAAGACTTTCACCGCGCGTTCCTTGTTCCCTCCTTCGATCAACGCCCGTACCAGTAGCGACTGGACAATCGTGGCTTGCCCGTGGCCCAACTCCAGTGCCCGATCTGCTTGTTTGACGGCCTCGCTCGGCTGGCTTTCCTTCAGGAGAACATCGGCGAGGATCGCGTGGGCACGCCAGGAGTTGGGATCAGCATCCACTGCCCGCTTCACGTAGGATTCCGCATCAGGCAGTTTTTGCTCCCGTATCAGCGCTTCGCTCAACGAAAGCAGCGCGGAAACATGCTTGGGGTCGAACTCGATGGTTTTTGCCCAATGGAATTTGGCCTTCTGCTGGTCTTTCATTTGGAAGAAATAAACGCCGAAAAGATAATTCACCCCCGGGTGATTCGGGGCCATGCGATATGCCGTCTCCAGATGACCCCGCGCATCCGCTGGCTTGTTGGCGCGCAGTGCCTCCAGCGCCTTCCCCAGCTCTTTCTGCGGCTTAGGTGCGAGAAGAATCTTGGATGATCCCGCCCCCGCCTCCCCGTTTGACGCGGACCTCATCTGAATCGTGACCCTTGAGTATCCCGCGGCGTACCCGTCGATTTCCTTCATCGTTTTTTCGTAACCAGCGGCGACGACCTGAATGGTGTACTGCGCTGCCGCAATTCCGCTGAATTTGATGTTTCCGCCCAGCGTGGTTCCCTGACCTGCGACTTGCCCGGTCGGAGCAACCAGCGTAACCATGGCCATCTCTTCGAGGGGACCGCCATCCGCGCCCCTTACATAAACGTCCAGCTCGATCGTCGGATCGCCACCTTCGAGAGGTGACGCAATGCCAGGCCCTCGGCTTGCTCCTCCGGGTGCCGGCCGCTGCGCGAAAACGCTGCGGGGCAGGAGCCCAGCGCTGAATAAAAGTGCTAGCAAGAGAAGGTACTTGGCAGCGCGAAAAACCATGGACAACTCCACTCGGTGGGGCAGCCGGAGTACCGGGGTATCATACACCTGTCGTAAAACATTAATGGCAGCGGGTAAAGACCCGAGGCAGTGGCCTTCTTGCTCTCATTTCCTCGCCCTCACGTTCAGGGAATTAGCGGAGGGCCTTCCCGGCATACCATTCCTCGTTGGTCGGGCACAGGAGCAACTTGCGTTTCCGCAGAGGCGTCTTTCCGTTCCGTTCTCCGATCTCTTTCTCCCCGCCTGTCCTCACGGCCAGTTTCCAACTGCGCAAATCCGCTTTGTTTCTCTGTTGCTCCATCTCGCGGCGCGGCACAACATGGTTTCCACACTGCTCCTTCCCGCCCGGAGCAAGTTTCATTTTAGAGATTCGCTAAGGGAGGTCCCTAATGTGGTCCAAGCAACAGAGTTTGGTGGAGCCACCCGCGGTTTCGCCTTCTCCGGCTCCAGCGTCTGCACCCGTGCCGTTTAACCAGCCTGCTTCGGGTTCCGGCAAACTCGGTGCGTCTCCGTCGCGCGGCGGTGCGCGCCTCGGCGCCAGCATTCAGATCAAGGGTGAGGTCACCGGCACCGAAGATTTGCAGATTGACGGGATCGTCGAAGGCCCCATCCGCCTCAAAGGTCACGAACTCACGGTTGGTTCCAACGCGCAGCTCAATTCCGAAATTCATGCCGGCAACGTCATTGCCTACGGCAAGATTCTGGGCAATGTCCATGCGCGTGGCCGCGTCGATATCAAGAAGGACGGCTCCATCACCGGAGACATTTCTTCCGCGCGCATCAGCATCGAGGACGGCGCCTATTTCAAGGGACGCATCGAAATCGACCCGACCAAAGCCAACCAGCCCGCCGCCGACTAATTTTGCGCCGGCCAGTTTGCGCTCGCAGTTTGCATTCAACCAAAGGACGCCCCGCGCAACCTCGCGGGCGTCTTTTTCCTTTTCCGGTAACGCGGGATGGCCGATTTTACTTCCCGCATCGCCGATTTGCTCGGCTCCAGTTTTTCAGGAATCCGACCAACCAACCCGAACAAGGCACTGCTAGGCCACTGCCTTCTCGACCAGATGGCGGTCCATCCATTCCAAAATGAGCTCTCGCATTTCCGGCAGTTCCACGTGCTTGCAGTCGTACAAGGCAATCCGGCAGTCCGTTTCCTTGCCGTACTTGCGATACAGCGGCATCAAATAATCGCGAATCTTCTCCACGCCTTTTGGCGGCGTCAGATCGTCCAGCCGCCCGTTCAAGCTCAGATGCGCCCTTGGCACGATCAATTCATTGATCTCTGCCGTCTGAAAATGCTTCAGCAACGACGGCACGTAATAGTAGATTCCATGCCCGCTCAGTCCATTCGCTTTGATCAGCTCTTCAAAATCCGTCATGCAGCACACATCCAGGCAAACTTTCACGCGCGGCTCCAGCGCTGCCAGCCACCACGCCTTCGTAGATCCCATGGACATCCCCAAAGCGCCCAGCCGTTGTGCATCCACTTCCGGCCGGTGCGCCAGATAATCGAACGCGCGGAACTCGTCGATCATCATCATTCCAAACAGCACCTGCCCCTTCCAAAGCATCAGCTTGAAAGCATCTTGTTCGCCGGTACGCCCATCCGCTTCGTGCTTGCGTTCGCCGAAGCACCAGCTATCAATCGCTAGCGTCACGATCCCCTTTTCCGCGCACACGGGCGCGTAGGCAGGTTGCGCCTCGACGCCCTTCAGCAACTGCTCCTTCCCCAGGTCGTACATTCCGCCGTGCCAATGAATGTAAAGCAGCCCCGGGGCGCGCGCTGGCCTCTTGTCCGGAATCAGCAAGAGCGCCGGAACCGGTTCTATTCCATTCAGGTCCAGAACCAGCCGCTCCAGCGTGTAACCCTCGTGCTGCTCGGTGCTCAGCAACTTGGCCGGCCCCGGCGCGTGCAGTGTAGGCAGGTCGCCAAGCAAGGCCCACAGCTCCTTTCGCCGTTTTTCCTGTTTCGCGACAAATGCCGCATCCCTGTTCCCGTCCAATAACGCTTCTTCCTTTGGGTCGATTACTACATCTTGTCTCGCGCCAAGGGCCGCTTCCGTCCCACCCGCACGCCCAGGCGCATGGGCACCAGCAATTCCACTCAGCGCCAGCGCCGCCGCTGAATGCTGTAGAAACTCTCTCCGGTTAGACCGTGGCATCCGTGGACACATCTTGACCTCCCGGTGCACTCTGCTTCTTGCTGAGTCAAGAGGCCATTTCTACGAGCCACGCCCGCCCCTGTCAATACGCATTGAACCTTGAGGGACACCAAAGCGCACCAAAACACCTGATCTCTTACGCCCCAGCTTGTTTGACTTGAGGAACTTTCTTTCCTCCGCGGTGTCAAACAAACATCCGATGCCCCAACCGGGGTCTCCCCGGGGGTCTGCCCAGACCGGAGCGAGGCCTGTGCTCGAGGCCAGAGGACTCTCCAAATTCTACGGCTCGGTCCTGGCCGTCCGGGACATCAGCTTCTGCCTGCAACCGGGACAGGTGTTGGGCTACCTCGGCCCCAATGGCTCCGGAAAAAGCACCACCGTCAAAATGCTCACCGGCCTTCTCGAGCCCTCGGACGGCCAAGTCATTTACGACGGGCAGGACATTCGCAAAAACCTTATCGCCTACCGCAAACGCCTCGGCTATGTGCCAGAAGAGGCCAATCTTTATCCCTACCTGACCGGTCAGGAATATCTGGACATGGTAGCCACATTGCGGGCCATGCCCTCACCTCGCAAAAACAAGACCATCCGCTCGCTTTTGCAACTTTTCTCTCTCTGGCCCCACCGCCACGTCACCATGGGCTCCTATTCCAAGGGCATGCGCCAGCGCATCCTCCTCATCGCCGCGCTGATGGACAATCCCGATGTCCTCATTCTCGACGAGCCTCTCTCCGGTCTCGATGTGACTTCCGTCCTCGTGATCAAGAATCTCATTCAAACCTTGAGTGCGCATGGAAAATCGGTTTTCTATTGCTCGCATATTCTCGAGGTCGTCGAAAAAGTTTGCTCTCACTTGATCATTCTCCGAAAAGGCCAAGTGATTGCCCAAGGCACGACCACCGAAGTTCGCGAGCATATCGGTAAGTCCTCACTGGAAGGCGTTTTCCTCCACCTTGTGGAGGAGCGAGACGTTGTTCAAATGGCACATGACATCGTCAGTGTCCTGGCCGCGGTATGATGCACAGTGCGAAGCAATCCCTCCGCCGGCGGTGGAACAAGTTCTCGCAAACCCCCTTCGGGTGTCTCGTACGTTTGTTCCTCGGCCGCATGTTTTACGCCAGCGACAACAACGGCGCTGAAGAATTAGACATCGGCGTCGGCGTCATTGTTATTCTGCTCGCCATGCCCGGCCTGTTGGTCTCTCTCCTGATGTTTGAAAAATACGGCTCGCTGATTCGCCTCCTCCGCGGCGCCGGGGCCTACGACCCGTTCACGGCTACCATCCCGGACGAGTATTTCTTCCTCGTGCTCTCCATGGTCGTGAGCGGTGGCGCCGCACTATGGCGCTGGGACAGCATCTTCCTCGACCGCCGCGATTTTACAAACCTGGTACCCCTGCCCATCGGGTTACGCAACATATTCCTCGCGAATCTCTGCGCGATCTTCTTTCTCGTCGGCGTCCTCACGCTCGTTGTCAACGCCGCCTCGATGATCTTATTTCCCGTCGCCGTGGTCGGCTCGCAGCCCTCTCTAGTGTTGTTCTGCCGCTTTGCCGTGGGCCACGCTGTGGTCATGTTGCTAGCGAGCGCCTTTAGCTCCCTTGCGGTGTTTGCCGTGGCAGGAATTTTGATGACGCTGCTACCTGCCGCGACATTTCGCAGCCTGTCTCTCCTGGCCCGATTTACTCTCGCTGTCTTGCTGCTCGTGCTCCTTGGCACTAGCTTTGCTGTTCCGCATTGGCTCACTCTATTATCCGTGGCCAACGCTCGCCGCGTGGCAATTCTTCCGCCGGTTTCGTTTCTGGGACTGCTGCGAACGGTTTGGGGCAAAGGAGGTGAGCCGTTTGTCTCGGCCATGACCAGCGCGGCAGCAGCTGCCTTAGGGGCAGCATTCTCCACCACGGTCCTGGCGTACCGGGCCAGTTTCCGCCGATCGTTCCTGCGCATTCCAGAAACGCCCGATAGGGGCCCCCTGCCTCGCGCCCCATTTTCTTTTTCGCCTTTGGCGCCGCTTCGCGAAGCCGTGCTCCGTACGCCGGGCCAACGCGCTTGCTGCCACTTCGTGTCCAGAACCCTTCTCCGCAGCGACGGCCATCTCCAAGTGGTTTCAGCCTTCTTGGCCTTGGGTCTAGTCGCGTCAGCCGCCGTTCTTTCCTCTGCCCCGAATCTTCATTCCATCGTTACCGGCAACGCTCCTTCGGTGGAGTTCCTGTCCGTGTCTTTCATCTTGGCCTATTGCATGATTGTCGGAATTCGCCTTGCCTTCGAAATTCCTGCGGACTTGCAGGCCAACTGGATCTTCCGGTTCTGGCTGGACCGGGACCGGCACGAAGCCAGGCCCGTCGCCAGGCGCGTGCTTTTGCTGTTCTCCCTTTCCTGGCTTGCCCCTGCTGGTTTTCTGGCGACGCTGGCCTTTTGGGGCTGGATCGCCGCTCTGCTGCACGCGGCAATCCTGATTCTGTGCACTGTCGTTCTGGTGGAAGTATTGCTTCTGAAATTTCGCAAAATCCCTTTTACTTGTCCCTATCCTTCTTTCAAGAGCCACTCCGGCCTTATCGTCGTCGCGTATTTGTTTGGCTATGCTTTCTTCACCTACTATCTTCCGCAGATGGAAAACTGGTCTCTCTCTGATCCCTGGAGACTCTTCTGGTTCGCGCCGCTCTTGGCAATGGTTCTGGGGTCAGTCCAGCTTTATCGAAAGCAAATGCTTGACCTAGACAAAGAGCTGGTTTTCGAAGACGTCTCCGCCCCCGGCTTCTAGCGCCATCTTCAGCTTCCGGTTTTCGATTTTCTATCCTCGAATTTCCCTTTTCCAATTTCTGTTTTCGAATTTCTCTTTTCTGCCTTCTGCCCTATGCCCTCTTTGCCTTCTCCGTGTGCTCGGCGTCTCCTCTATGGTCTCTGCGTTGCGCCTTTTTTCTTGCTCTTCCTCATCAAAGTGTCGACTGTGAGCTGTCAGCTGTCGGCCTCTATTTGGCTTCTCTTTCTAATCTCCGATCTCCGTTCTCTAGCTTCCCGAATACCTCTGCTCCTTCCACGGATCCCCGTACGCGTGATAACCATTACGCTCCCAAAATCCCAACCGCTCCTGATCCAGCAGCATAAATCCGCGCGCCCACTTCGCGCTTTTCCACGCATACAAATGCGGCACCACCAGCCGCAGCGGTCCCCCATGCTCTGGAGCCAGCGGCGCGCCATCATGTTCGAACGCAAACAACACATTCGGCCGCAGCAAATCCGCCAGCGGCACATTCGCCGTGTAGCCTTCTTCCGCCAGCACCAACACAAACTCGGCGCCTCGCTTCGGCTTAACCAGTTTCAGCACTTCCGTAAACAGCACGCCCTTCCAGCGGTTGTCCAGCCGGCTCCAGCGCGTCACGCAATGAAAGTCCGAGGTCACTTCCGTCTGCGGCAGTGCGCGAAACTCCTCCCAGGTCAGCCGCTTTGGTTCTTCCACCTGGCCGGAAATCTTGAAGTCCCACTTCGCCGGATCAAACGCCGGAACACTGCCGTAATGCAGCACCGGCCATTTCAGCGTCAGCGACTGCCCCGGCGGGAGCCGCCCTTCGGCCTTCGCCTTCTTCTCCAGTTCCCTCCGGTCTCCCAATTCCCCAAACAAAGCCATCTTCCATCTCCCGCGAGATTAGATACTCCTCCTGCCATTTGGTTTCTCAGCTCCCTTGTTTCTTCCTCCCTTCGCCCCCGCCCTATTCGTCGGCGTCCTTTTCGAAAGACGTGTATAGGTGCGTTATTCCCACACCAAGGTTCCCGAGGTTTCTATCAGAATTCCTTGGGCTACAACGCCCGGGTCACTTTCACGCCGGTTATGCATGCCCAGGACCTGGCCAACGCCATTCCCGGCATCGAGAAAGCGGCCAAGCAGCTCAGCAAAGCTGCGTCGGCCTGATTTCCTGTGTTACTCGATGCCGGGCTCCTTAGAGCTGCTTTGGCGGCAACCCAGGCGCAGCCGTGCTGCGCCTCTGCAAGTAGGCAGCGGAGGAGCGAAGTTTTATTTTTCCGGGGGCAAGAAGGCCTGGGGAGCGTGCAGAAACTCGACGCCGGGAAGTTCGGTCGCGACTTTGACGCGCTGAAAACGTCCTTTCCGGCCGCCACTGGCTTTGAAGGTCAAGAGATACTGGTTGCCGAGGTGCATCGCCAGTTCGTCCAGGTACGGCTTGAAGGTAACCGGTTCTGAGGTTGCGAGGTAATAGGCCTCGGCTCCGCTTTCCTCGGCGAGGCGGCTGAGATCAGTCTGGCCGCGGAAGGCGCGGAACCATCGGCTCCCCAAGTGTCCGGCATCCGGGTAGTAGATGGACCATATGTTGATGTTCTCTTTCTGAGCGCGGGTGAATGCGGATTCCGCGTCCGGGCTCATGGGAAAATTCCCGTGGAAATAATCGATGCCGGAAGAAAGGAGCAAAACGGAACGGCGCTCGGCGGGTCCGGCAGGCAAGCGCTTCATCAGGTCCATCAGAGCGAGGTAGGGGCTGGAGAACGCGCCGGGGCCAATCGGAATGCGCAAGGCTTTCCCAGCAAGCTCGTGGCTATCGGTGAAATCCTGCACGACTTCAGCGGCGCCATTGCGCGCATAAGAAACAGAAATGTACGTGGAAGGCGGCTGGGCCTTCAAAAACTCCTTCACCACGTCCCATTGGCTAGCGGCGTCGGCATCCAGTGAATCGTCAATCAGGACGGCGAGATAAAGCTTCTCGCCGCGGCGCCAGTCGGCGACTTGCGTGCGCTCCTTGTTCAGGAAGAGCTGCACATCTTCCCTTTTGATTTCGGGCGGGGCGGCATCTTTCTTGCCGACCGCGGTTACGGTCATGGTGACGCTGCCGGGTCCGGCAGCACCAGCAGTCTGCGCAGAGAAAATGAACAGGAAAGCGCACGAGGCTACCAAAAGTAGTAAAGAATTTCTGAACTTGTACATTTCAACCCTCTCTTTTTTCCTGATTAGACCGTTATTGGAGCCCCAATGAGAATTTTGTTCTCGTTAGCGTTTGGCGGTGGCTCTGGCTCCTGGCTTCTCGGGGTATCAGGAGCGAAGCCCCTGGCTAGTTAGTCAGATGCGGGGAGGAACTTCAAAGAGGCAAGCTGCTTTAGTCAGGCCGGACAGCGCCCTTATCGGTCCTGTTCTACCGCCGTCGTACTGTACTCGGTTTTTCTAAAAGAATAAAGCGCGAACCTCAAGCTCGAGGGATGATTTCCCTGCTCCAAAACATAAGCATGGCGTAGTATGCTGCGGCGCGGCGAAAGGCGGCCATCGGTGAAGAATTACGTCGGGGCCATCGACCAGGGAACGACAAGCACGCGCTTCATGGTGTTCGACCAGGCGGGGCGCGTCGTGGCCGTGGCGCAAAAAGAACATGAGCAGATTTATCCGAAACCGGGCTGGGTGGAGCACGATCCGCTGGAAATCCTGCGGCGCACGGAAGAGGTTATTGCGGAGGCGCTTGCGCAGCGGGGCCTGCGCGCATCGGACTTGGCGGCGATTGGGATCACCAATCAACGTGAGACCACGGTAGTTTGGGAACGCAAGACTGGGAAGCCGGTCGCCAACGCCATCGTATGGCAAGACACGCGGGTTGCCGATGAGGTGAAGCGATTTTCCGCAACCGGCGGGCAGGACCGCTTCCGGCCGCAGACGGGATTGCCGCTGAGCACATACTTCAGCGGGTTAAAGCTGCGCTGGCTGCTCCAAAACGTTGCCGGGGCGCGCGAAAAAGCCGCGGCGGGCGAACTGCTCTTCGGGAATATCGATACGTTTCTGCTCTGGCATCTGACAGGCGGTGCCCGGGGCGGCGTGCATGCGACGGACGTTACGAACGCGAGCCGCACGCAGCTCCTCAACATAAAAACGCTCGATTGGGACGAAAAGTTGCTGACGGCGTTTGAGGTCCCGCGGGCCATGCTGCCGCAAGTGTGCTCGAGCAGCGAGATTTATGGTGAAGCTTCCTTCGCGGCGGTTGCCGGGGTGCCCATTGCGGGAATTCTGGGCGATCAACAAGCGGCCCTGGTCGGCCAGGCGTGCTTTCGTTCCGGCGAAGTGAAAAACACGTACGGCACAGGCTGCTTTTTGCTGATGAATACGGGTGAGCGGCTGGTGCCTTCGAACTTCGGCTTGCTGACGACATTGGCTTACAAGTTCGGCGGTGCTCGAGCGAAATATGCGCTGGAAGGGAGCGTGGCCATCGCCGGAGCGCTGGTGCAATGGCTGCGCGACAATCTGGGGATGATGGCGAAAAGTTCGGACGTGGAAGCGCTGGCGCGGACGGTCAGCGACAATGGCGGAGTGTATTTCGTGCCGGCGTTTTCGGGATTGTTTGCGCCCTACTGGAAGGAGTCGGCGCGTGGCGTGATTGCGGGACTGACGCGCTTCGCAAACAAGGGGCACCTTGCGCGCGCCGTGCTAGAAGCCAGCGCATTTCAAACGCGCGAGGTCATCGAAGCGATGGAAAAAGATTCACAGATTGTGCTCGCAAGCCTGCGCGTGGACGGAGGCATGGTGGCCAATGAGCTGCTCATGCAGTTTCAGGCGGACATTTTGAATCGCGAAGTGGTGCGGCCGGCGATTCAGGAGACCACCGCGCTCGGTGCGGCGTATGCGGCAGGGCTGGCCGTGAAATTTTTTGCGGGGCTGGATGAATTGCGGGAGAACTGGGCGGTGGGCCGCAAGTGGAAGCCGTGCCTCGGCGAGGCGGAGCGTGAACGTCTTTACCGACAGTGGAAAAAGGCGGTGACTCGTTCTTTCGATTGGGTGGAATCGTGAAGGAGGCTTCGATTTATGACTTCACCGTGGCTCGGTGAATTTCTCGGAACCATGATTTTGGTTCTGCTGGGCGACGGAGTGGTCGCGGGGGTGCTGCTGAAGCGTTCGAAAGCGGAGGGCAGCGGCTGGTTAGTGATTACTACGGGATGGGCGGTCGCGGTGATGGCCGGTGTTTTCACGGCGATCGCTTGCGGCAGCGACGACGCGCATTTGAATCCCGCGGTGACGCTGGGCTTTTCGGTGCGCGATGGAAGTTTTGCAAAGTTTCTGCCTTACCTAGCGGCGCAGATGTTAGGGGCGATGTCAGGCGGTGCGCTCGTGTGGCTGCATTATCATCCGCACTGGAAGGAAACCGCTGATGCGGGCGCGAAGCTGGGATGTTTCTGCACGGCGCCGGCGATTCGCAAGACGGTGGCGAATTTTTTGAGCGAAGTGATTGCCACGTTTGTACTGGTTTTCGTGGCGGGAGCGATTTTTTCAAAGAATGTTGCGGCGGGCGGTCCGGCGGCGGGGCTCGGACCATACCTTGTGGGGAGTTTGGTCTGGGGCATTGGCCTTTCGCTCGGCGGCACGACAGGTTATGCGATTAATCCGGCACGCGATCTCGGTCCGCGGGTGGCGCACGCGATTCTGCCGGTTGCGGGAAAAGGCGGCTCGGACTGGCGCTACGCTCCGATTCCTGTGCTGGGGCCGCTGACGGGAGGGTTGCTGGCGGGGGGACTGCTTCGGCTCCTCGGCGTTTAAGGAGCACATGGTTTAAAATCTCAGGTTGCACCGCTGCAAGCGTTTGCACTACACATTCGGGGACCAGATCCTTTATGAGCCTGATGCGCTCCGTTCTGCTCGCCGCTTCACAAAACCGCTGGCTGCGGGATCATGCCTCCCATTACCAGTTTGTTCGGAGAAGCGTGGCTCGCTTCATGCCCGGCGAGACGCTGGAGGATGCACTCGTCGCCGCGCAAACTCTTCGCGGGAAGAAAATCGGGACGGTTTTCACGCGCCTGGGGGAAAACATCAGCGACCGGGCCGAAGCGCAGGAAGTGGCAGATCATTATCTGGAAGTTCTGGACCGCGTCCGGCAGAAGGGGCTGCCAACGGAAGTCTCCGTCAAGCTCACGCAACTGGGTCTGGACCTTTCTCCCGATCTTTGCTTCGAGCATTTGAAAACCATCATCAAGGGCGCGCCCAAACAATCCATCGTGTGGATCGACATGGAAGCGAGCAACTATGTGGACGTGACGCTGGATTTGTACCGCCGGGCGCTCGACGAGTTTCCCAATGTGGGGATTTGTTTGCAGGCTTATCTCTACCGAACCAAGGATGACATTGCAACATTGCTGCCGCGGCGCCCGTCGATTCGCCTGGTGAAAGGCGCGTATCTGGAGCCGCCGGAGATTGCCTATCCGCGCAGGACGGACGTGGATGCCAACTATTTCGCGCTGGGCAAAGAGCTTCTGAAAGCCAAGAAGGAAAACTCTTGCGTGCGAGTGGCTTTTGCGACACACGATGTGGCCATGATCCGGCGGCTTTCGCAACAGGCTCTGCAGACAGGTTTTTCCAAAGCGGATTTCGAAGTGCAAATGCTGTATGGCATCCAGCGCAGGGAACAGGAACGGCTCGCCGCGGAGGGTTGCACTTCCATCGTTCTCGTGGCCTACGGAACTTTCTGGTATCCGTGGTTCGTGCGGCGACTGGCGGAACGGCCGGCCAATCTGTGGTTCATCGCGCGCAACGTGTTTGCTGGGTAGAGGAACGATTCAACCCCCGACAGACAAAAAGCAAAATGCCCCGCCAACCTTTCATTGCTGTCGTGGGCAGCGCCAACGTGGACCTCACCACGTTCTATGATTCGTTTCCGAAACTGGGAGAAACGGTTTTTGGCAAGAGGTTCGACTTGGGGTTCGGCGGAAAGGGCGCGAACCAGGCCGTGGCTGCGCGACTGTGCGGAGCCAACGTGGCCATTGTGGCAAAAGTCGGCAACGACCTTTTTGGCCCCGCGACCATCAAGAATTTCCAATCGCTGGGAATTGACGCGAGCTGCGTGAGAATTGCGGACGGCGTTTCCAGCGGGGTCGCCCCCATCTTCGTGGACCCCAACGGCGAAAACCGCATCATCGTGGTGAAAGGTGCGAACGACTTGCTCGCTCCCCAAGACGTGGATGCCGCTGCGCCGCTTTTGCGCAGGGCGCAGGCCATCGTCCTGCAATTCGAGATCCCGCTGCGAACCGTTTATTACGCGGCGCGATTTGCAAAGAGCAATGGAATCCGATGCATCGTGAATCCCGCGCCGGCACAACCCGTAGACTTCGAACAACTCCGGGGCGTGGACTATTTCATTCCCAACGAGAGCGAGGCGGAAACGATCACCGGGATGCCGGTGCATACCGCCGGTGATGCGAAAGACTGCGCGCGGTATCTGCTGGAGCAAAGCGTGCGGCGCGTCATCATCACGCGAGGCGAGCGCGGCTGCGTGTGGGCCTCGAACGAGGACACAGAACTTTTGCCATCCTTCGAAGTTCAATCCGTTGATACAACGGGTGCGGGTGACGCGTTTATCGGCAGCTTTGCCGTGTTTCTGGGAGAAGCGCTTCCCGAGAAAGATGCGCTGCGGCGGGCAAGTTTGTATGCGGCCCTTTCAACCACCAAGGTCGGCACGCAAAAATCGTTCTGGGCTCGTGCGGAGTTTGAGAAAGAGTGGCAGAAACTCGGCTCCCGCCTGTAAAGGCGCATGAGCGAAGTGATAGGATTAGGTATCGACGCAGTTTCACCGAACCGTGCAGGGATTCCATGACTCCTCCGGACAAGACGCCGGTAATGCGTGATGCAGGCCTCGACCAGCGGTCCGCGACAACGTCGGGGGCGATTTCTCCCTTCGACACCGCGATCGCGCAGTACGGGGGCCGCGAACTCCAGCCCAACCGCGGGATTCCTCTGAATCTGGACCGGATTGATGCCGTGCGCGTGAACACCAGCGCGGCCGAGCGCCGCGCGCAGACGTTGGTCACGCGGCGAACGGTGAAGAAGGAGTGGCAGGCGGCCTGGCTGCTGCGCGCCATCACGTGCATGGACCTGACCACGCTTTCCGGCGATGACACCGAGGAGCGCGTGCGGCGCCTGTGCGCGAAAGCGCGGCAACCGATTCAGCAGGAACTGGTGCAAAGGCTCGGCGTGGAAAGCCTCGGAATTAAAGTTGCGGCTGTGTGCGTGTATCACGCGTTTGTGGAAACAGCACGGCGCGCTGTCGAAGGCAGCGGGATTCACGTTGCCGCAGTTTCGACGGGATTCCCCGCCGGACTTTCGCCGCTGCCAGAGCGGGTGAACGAAATCCGGCGCTCGGTGGAAGCCGGTGCCGATGAAATTGACGTGGTCATTACGCGCGCTCACGTCTTCGGCGCAAGGTGGCAGACGCTGTACGACGAAATTGCGATGTTCAAGAATGCCTGTGGGCCGGCGCACCTGAAAGTAATTTTAGGCACAGGAGACTTGCTGACGCTGCGCAACGTGGCGCGCGCGAGCCTGGTGGCCATGATGGCGGGGGCGGATTTCATCAAAACTTCCACGGGAAAAGAAGCGGTGAATGCGACGCTGCCAGTGAGCCTGGTGATGGTGCGCGCGATTCGCGAGTACGCCCAGGAAACAGGAATGGCCGTGGGCTTCAAGCCGGCAGGTGGCATTCGGACGGCGAAACAAGCGCTCGAATGGCTGGCGTTGATGAAAGAAGAGCTAGGCACTTCGTGGATGAAAGCAGAGTTGTTCCGCTTCGGCGCGAGTGGAATGCTGGCGGATATCGAGAGGCAGCTTGCGCATTTCGCAACGGGACGGTATTCGGCGGAGTATCGGCACCCGATTGCGTGAGCGAGATCTGAGAATCTTTTTCGTGGGATGGCAGAAGCGAGAAGAAGCCGGTGAGCATCGTCGAAAAATTCATGACTATGGAGTACGGTCCCGCAGCGGAGGATCCGCGCGAAGCTTTGGCGTGGCTCGACGCGCATCAGCGTCGCTTCGGACATTTCATCAACGGAGAGTGGAGCGCACCGGCGGCGGGAACTTATTTTGAAACAGCAGATCCTTCCACCGGAGAGAAACTGGCTACGGTCGCGCAAGGCTCGGCTGAGGATGTGGATCGCGCAGTGAAGGCGGCTCGGGCGGCGCTTCGAGCTTGGCAGGCTTTGACTGCTCATGCACGCGCGCGCTATCTTTACGCGCTTGCACGACAAGTGCAGAAACACTCGCGCTGGCTCGCCGTGCTGGAAACACTGGACAACGGCAAGCCCATTCGCGAGAGCCGCGACATTGATATTCCGCTTGTGGCCCGGCACCTCTATCATCACGCGGGCTGGGCGCAGATTCTTGAGCAGGAATTTCCCGGCCATACGGCTTGCGGCGTGGTGGGTCAGATCATTCCGTGGAATTTTCCGCTGCTGATGCTGGCGTGGAAAATCGCGCCAGCGCTTGCCACGGGAAACACGGTGGTTCTGAAGCCTGCGGAATTCACTCCACTGACGGCGTTGGCTTTTGCGCAAATCTGCCAGGAAATTGGGCTGCCGGCCGGCGTCGTGAATATTGTTACCGGCGATGGCTGCACGGGCGAACTTCTCGTGAGGCATCCCGATGTCGACAAGATTGCGTTCACGGGTTCGACGGAAGTCGGTCGGGCCATCCGCAAAGCCACGGCGCAAAGCCACAAAAAACTTTCGCTCGAACTCGGCGGCAAATCGCCTTTCATCATTTTTGAAGATGCGGATCTGGACAGCGCGGTCGAGGGACTGGTCGACGGCATCTGGTTCAATCAGGGCCAGGTGTGCTGCGCAGGCTCGCGCCTGCTGATGCAAGAGAGCATTGCGGAAAGATTAATCGGCAAGATTCAGGACCGCATGAACACCCTGCGCATCGGTCCGCCGCTGGACAAAGCGATTGACATCGGAGCAATTGTCGCGCCGGTGCAGTTGGAACGTATCCAGCGCCTGGTAGATCAAGGCGTAGCCGAAGGCGCGACGTGCTGGCAACCGTCCATTCCCGTGCCTTCGCGCGGACTGTATTTTCCGCCGACGCTTTTGAGCAACGTGCACCCCAGTTCGATTGTTGCGCAACAGGAGATTTTTGGTCCTGTGCTGGCGGCCATGACGTTTCGAACCCCGCGAGAAGCGGTCGAGCTGGCTAACAACACGGTGTACGGCCTGGCCGCCTGCGTGTGGAGCGAAAGCATCAACGTAGCATTGCATGTTGCCGCCCAGTTGAAAGCCGGCGTGGTTTGGGTGAATTGCACGAATCTTTTCGACGCGGCTTGCGGATTCGGTGGCTACCGCGAAAGCGGATTCGGCCGCGAGGGCGGGCGCGAAGGCTTGCTGGAATACCTCGAACCTGTTTGGTTCAAACAAGCTCCTCCAATTCACGCAACGCCACTAGCCATTGAGCAACCGGCCGAAACAGGGAATGAAGACACGCCGCCGATCGACCGCACTGTGAAGCTGTACATTGGCGGAAAGCAGGCGCGGCCCGATTCCGGCTACAGCATGGCCGTGCGCGCCGCGGATGGCCGCTTGCTTGGCGAAGCGCCGCTCGGCAATCGCAAGGACATCCGCAACGCCGTCGAGGCGGCGCGCAAAGCGGAAGGCTGGGGCAAAGCGACCACGCACAATCGCGCGCAAGTCCTCTATTACACCGCCGAGAATCTTTCGCAGCGCGCTCGAGAAGTCGCGCACCGTCTGTCGGCCGTGGTCGGAAAAAAACAAGCCGAAACGGAAGTTCGCCTTGGCATCGAGCGCATTTTTTCTTATGCCGCCTGGGCCGATAAGTTCGATGGCGCGGTGCACAACCCGCCTTTCCGAAACATCAGTCTGGCGATAAAGGAGCCCATCGGCACGGTCGGCATCCTTTGTCCCGCGGACGCGCCCCTGCTAGGTTTTCTCTCGCTGGTGATGCCAGCGATTTGCGCGGGCAACACCGTGATTGTGGTTCCCTCGGAGAAATATCCGCTCATCACCGGCGACTTGTATCAAATATTCGACACCAGCGATCTCCCCGGCGGCGTGGTCAATATCGTTACGGGCCGGGCTGCGGAGCTGTCAAAGACACTCGCCGAGCACGATGACGTGGACGCCATCTGGAGTTTCGCCGACGAGGCCAGCGCGGCGTTGGCAAAAACTCTATCGGTTGGAAATTTGAAACAGGTGTTCACCAGCGAAGGCCGCGCCATCGACTGGTTTGCCTCAAGACAAGGTGAAGGACGCTGGTTCCTCGACCATGCCGTTCAAGTAAAGAACATTTGGGTGCCCTACGGCGAATAGTTGCAGCTTTTCACCTACTGTTTTGCACTGTGTCCTGAAACGAAAACTCCGACTGGAGAGCGACCGGCTTTCCATCTAACTCCGCGTAAGGATAAATAAAGTAGTTGAGCGGCTGGCCCGCCGGCGCGGGATCGAGGCGGATGTCGCGGCCGGTCGTGAACTGCACGCGATTGTCGTCGTGAGCCCCGAAAAAGTAGCTTTTCTTGTCCGGATGCTTCCATGCTTCGGAGGCATCCACGGGAATCCATCCGTAGGGCTGTAAATAAAATTGCGCCCAGCAGTGATAACCGGGAATGGTTCCTCCATGTTGGTCGGGCGGGAGAGGGAACCCGATTTCGAAACGCGCTGGAATTCCCGCGGCTCTGAGCATGCCAATGAAAAGGGAGTGGAAATCGGTGCAGTTGCCGCGTTTGGCCGTGCACGCCCAAATCGCATCGCCGTTGCCCCAGCCCGTGCCGGATTTGTCATAGCGCATAGTAGCTTCCACGTAGTCGTAGATGGCTCGGGCTTTTGCGAGCGGCTCCTCGATCCCTTTGGTTTGTTGGGCGGAGAGATCGGCAATCACTCCCTGAATCGGCACCAAGCGATCCGCTTGAAGGAAGCGTGGGAGTTCGGCGGAATCGGGCGCGGGCGGATCTGCGATGTGCTCATTAATGACCAGCCGAACGCGATGCTCACGCCGCGTCACCTGAAAACGCACGCGAATCTCTGAAGCTGGGCCGGCCGGTCTTGGTGGAACCTGCAAGTAGACGTATTCGTTGCCGTATTCGGCCTCGCGACGCTTTGTGTAGGGAAACGGAGATTCGATCTTGAGATCGGCGATCGATTGGTATTCATCCGAACGCGGGAGAGGAATCCAAAGCCGCAACGCTTCTGCCCCGGCGGGAGACTCCGGAATCTTCGTCACGTAGGTGAAGTCGAAGCGGCGCACTGCTGCGTCACTCTGAGCAGCGCAGGAAAGCGCGCCGGCCGAAAAACTGGAAAGGAGAACCATTCCGAAAAATAGAACCCGGCTTCTGAGATGATTCATGGGGGGAGACCTTTCTCCGAACAGCTGCGTTCGGCGTAGTTAAGGGTAAGGCGTTCGGTTAAAAAACCCCTTTAAGAAGCGAAATGCCAGCGCGACCCGCGGTCAGCGGGCTGCTCAAGTGAAGCCGTCGGTCGTGCGAAACATTGCTGACTTCTTTACCATTCATCCGTCGCCTCTGGCAAGAGCGAATAGCAGCCTGGTTCGTTTCGTGGACTCGGCTTGCCCCGCAGAGCCACGGTATTCAAATGAAGTGGGAGTCTCGCGAAAATGGATTTGAGCAAGCTCGCGGTGTGGTGGCTACGGCGGGGAATCGGAATCGAACGGATCAAACTTGGACACCCCCATTTGCAGCGAACGGATTCACTGTCTTAGTTTCGTGTCTCACGCCAAGGGTGCACCCCATTGTTCTGGCCTTCTGCTTTCTGCCTTGCCTCACTCATACCGCAGCGCTTTCATCGGATCCAGCCGGCTCGCGCGCAGCGCCGGAATATACCCCGCCGCGCAGGCCACCACCGTGAGCGCCACCGTGGCAAAGGCCAGCGTTCGCGGATCATGCCCCGTCAACCCAAAAAGCTGGCTCTGCACCACTTGCGTCAGCACCAGCGCCGCCGGTATCCCCGCCACCACGCCGATGCCAATCAGCCGCAGCACTTCGCGCATCACCATCCACACAACGTTCCCCTGCTCGGCGCCCAGCGCCATGCGAATCCCAATCTCGCGCGTTCGCTGCGCAACCGTGTACGACATCACGCCATACAACCCAATCACCGCCAGCAGCGTCGCCAGAAAACCAAACACCGTCGAGAGGCTCGCAATCATGCGCTCCGTCGACAGCGAATTGCTGATCTGCGTCTCGGTCGACCGCAGCCCATAAATCGGAAGATTTGCGTCCAGCTCACGAACTTTCTGCCGCACCGTCGGCATGAGTAAGCTCGGATCCACTTCCGTCCGCAGGTACACCGTCATGCTGCTCAGGAAGTGGCTCCCCATGTACGGAATGTACGCCTGCTCCGGAATCTCATCCCGCAAATTCGTGTACTTGATGTCCTTCACCACGCCGATGACTTCCATGTCCGTGCGCGTTCCCGGATCGCTTCCAAAACCGATGTGCATGCCTATGGGATTTCTTCCCGGAAAAAACTTCTTCGCGAACTTCTCGTTGATCATAACCGTCGTAGGCGTCCAGTCATCTTCCTCCGGTCCTTTTTTGATTTCGCGATCATCTGTCACCCGGAAGTCGCGTCCCGCAACAATCGGCACGCCCAGCGTGGCAAAATATCCGGGGCTGATTATATTCATGTACGGCTGTGGCCGGTCTTCCGGTTTCGCCGGCGTGTACCGTTCCACCGTCATGCTGCTGTCCCACTCGTTGTTCTCCAGAATGCGCACCCCCGCCAGCCCCACCGATTGCACTCCAGGAATCGAACTCAGCGCGTCCGTCAGCTGCTGGTAATAAATTTTCATCCTTTCGGGAGTGTAGCCGCCCAGCGAAGGATCGATATGGAAGCCCACCAGTCGCTCCGCGGGAAAGCCCGGGCCGACGTTGCTCAAGTTTTTCAAGCTGCGCAAAAACAAACCCGCCCCAATCAGCAGTAACAGCGAAAGCGCCACCTGCGCGACCACCAGCGTTTTCCTTAATCCCGCGTGCCCGCCGCCGACCACCGCCCCCGCTTCATCCTTCAGAACGCGCCCCACATCCGGCCGCGTGGTCTGCAAAGCCGGCACAAGACCAAAGAGGATGCCCGTCACAATCGTTACGCCCAACGTAAAAGCCAGAATCCGAAAATCCGGCAGCGTCGAAATATTCAGGTCCGTCGAGTCCGCCGGCAGGTAAACCCTCATCAGCGCCTTGTCTGCCCAGAAAGCCAGGGCCAGCCCCACTAGTCCGCCCAACGCCGACAGCGAAAGCGTTTCCGTCAATAACTGCGAAACAATGCGCCCACGGCTCGCGCCAATCGACAGCCGCACCGCAATCTCTTTCTGTCTGCCGGTGGCTCGCGCCAGCAGAAGATTCGCCAGGTTCGCACAGGCAATCAGCAGCACCATGCCCGTCGTCGCCATCAGCACCCACAGCGGCGTCGAGAGTTCCCGCCGTGTATACGACCGCCCCTGCGAACCCGGCAAAACGTCAATCCAGCATTTCAGAAACTGCTCGCGATCATAAGCCGAAGCGTGACTGAACGCCGCTTCCTTCACTTCCATTTCGAGCATCGAGTGCATGAAAGGCTGCAACGAGGCCTTGGCCTGCGTGATGGACACGCCCGGTTTCAGACGGCCAAACGCGTTCACCCAGCGGCTACGCCGGTCCGTCAGCATTTTCACGGGCACCACAAGGACTTGTTCCTGCATCATGATCGGAATAAAGATTTTTGTGTTGTAGCCAAGCTCAACACCGTCAAAACCTTGCTGCACCACACCGGCCACGGTCATGCTATGTCCGTTCACAAGCAAGCTCTTGCCTACAATTTCAGGATCGCCCCCAAACCGCTGCCTCCAATAGTCATAGGTCAGCATCACCAGCGGATGCCCCAATGGAACGCGATCGTCCTCCGGTGTGAACGCGCGCCCCAGGACCGTCTTTACTCCAAGAACGCTGAAGTACGTTCCTGAAACAAGTTCCGAATTCACCCGCTCCGACTGCCCGCCGAACGTCAGGCTCACGGGATTCGGGAAGCGGCAAAACACTCCCGAAAACACCTCGTTGTGCGCCTGAAAATCGCGGAACATCGGGTGCGAAATGGCATTGCCACCCCAATTGTTCCCATAGTGGTGCCCTCGCATCGTCAGCAGCACCAGTTGCTGAGGATTCTTCACTGGCAGGAGCCGCAACAAAATTTGATCCAACAGGGAAAAAATCGCAGTATTCGCCCCGATCCCCAGAGCCAGCGTCATCGCCGCCACAGCCACAAAACCCGGGCTCCTCCGCAGCGTGCGCAGGGCATACTTAAAATCCCCAATCACCGTCCCCACCCAATGGTTGAAACTCATGAAAACACCTGCGTTCAGAATTTGCCGGCGGTTCTCCTGTTGGGGCCATCATCCATCATCCAGGGCATCCCGTCATCTTCATGCGTGAATACGTGATATTCAGCCTTTTGTTCCGGAACCGGCCAGGCTGGCTAAAGACTAAGACGATGCACAATCGGATTGGTCACCTTAAAAAGGAACCGTTTGCGGCCTTAAAGGGGAGAGAAATCCAGACGAATCCACAGTAATGCGAAGAAAAAACCGCGCGCAAGGCGGCCAACGACTCACGGACTTGCCGGCTACGCAAAAACCTAGCCCGCTGCCGGCTTTGTCGGAACGCGTTTGACCTCGTCACTGAGAATAATCGCTCCGGCAACCTCTTTCATGGACTTGCGCCGCTGCCGGCTCTGCCGCTGCAACGTGGCATAGGCCTCTTGTTCGCTCATCTGCAGGTCGCGTTGCAGAATTCCCTTCGCCCGCTCAATGACCTTCCGCGTTTCCAACTGTTCGGAAAGCTCCAGCTTCTCCACTTCCAGCCGCGCCCTTTCAATCTCTGCCCCAACAAGAAATCCAATCGTCGAAATCAAGTGGATTTCGCGATGGCTGTACTCGTGGGCCTGCCGGTGTTGCAGATTGATCATGCCCACAAGCTTTTCCCGCGTATACACCGGCACAGACAGGAACGCCTGGAAAAGTTCCTCGGGCAATTCGTTGAACGACCGGAAGCGCGGATCTTGAAAGGCGTTGCGTGCTATGGCCACGGGCGTTTTGTGCTCCGCGACCCAACTGGTGATTCCCTGCCCCACCCGCAGCTTTGGCCGGTCCACCGCTTCCGCATGTGGGTTCTTGGACGCCCTCAGAACCAGTTCATCTTCCTCCAGAACATAAACAAAACAGGAATCCGTCTCCACTACGGCCGAAATAATCTCCACAACTCGTCCCCACACTTCAGGCAACGGATCGGCCGCCGCGATACGGCTTCCGATCTCATGCAATACTTCTACTTCGTGGTATTCCACCGGAATCGTTTCGCTATCGCAGTTCATATCTTCAAAAGTACAGGCGCGCGGCGAGCGCGTCCAATCGAAATTTTCCCGCCGCCGCATCAAAACTGGACGAATCTGCGAGACGGGCTGCTGGGACGGTCCGCGCCGCAGCATCAAAGTCACCCACCCTAACCTGTCATCCCGCTTGCCCTGAGCGAAGCCGAAGGGCCCTCGGGCTGCGGTCTTCCGCAGCCCGAGGCGGAGGAATCTGCTTTTCGACTTCGCCGTTCAGCTAAATCAATCCGTTGCCTTCGAGGAAGCGCCTCCTTGCCGCCGCGCCGCCTGAGCCAGCATCACAGTCTTGTCCTTGCCGCCCATCCAGTCGAACTCGACCAGGAGTTTCTGTCCGTTCAAGTACATGGACTGCATGGTGGCTTCTTTCTTCCCCGTCGCTAGAACGAGCTGGCTAGCATCCAGCGCCTTCTCGGTTCTCGAAGCCATCGCGAATACAACGGTAGTCGGGCCCGCCAGTTTTTCTGGACGTACGATGAACACCACTGGTGTGCCTGCCGCCGGAATCGCGCCCAACGCCTGCGCTGAACTTGCAGGCTCGATCGTGAACAGGTAGGAACCCGGCGCAAGAATTTTGTCTCCCAGGCGCGCATTTCCCTGCAAAGTGAATTTGCCGCTCACCTCCTCTTGCGCCTGGGCCGGAGTCGTGGCACCGCAAAGAGCCATGGCCGCCAGCAGCGCCGCCTTCGCCAAACTGCTGTGATAAATCGATTTACTCAATAGATTGTGCATCTCCTTCTCCTTTTCTTATCGTTTTTTTTTACGGCTCGCCCCTGGCGCTTTGTGCGCTCGCAGCGCTGCTTTCTCTGTTTCCGATCATGTGGTCCAAAACCACCGCTTCTACCGGCAGGCGGGTCGGGGCTTCTTGAAGAACAGCAAGGTTCCCGTTACACGTTGCGTCGTGGCAAACGTTTATGAATACACATCGACTCTCGCAAACTCGCTACCGCAAGTCCAACGAAAAGAATTCATCCGCTCCATGCATCCCGCCAATCCATGCATGCAGCAACAACTTCTGCTCTTGTTTCAGCTTTCTGCCTCGAATTTCCATTTTCCCTTTTCCCTTTTCCAATTTCTATTTTCCGGAGTGCAAGCCGTGGGCCGCTCACTCACACGCTCTTGATTGTCCGCCAACGAAATCCGTTCGCGTTGAACTCTTCGGCATCGGCAGTTTCATCCGCCGCAGAACTGCGTCCTGGAGCCGCCGGGATTGCTCGCCGGTGAAACCCAACTGAAGTCCCAGCGACATGCGCCGCAATTCCTCTCGCGACCATTCCCGCCGCATGATTCCTTCCTCAGAATGGCCCGGCCCAATCAGAACATGCGCCACCTCGTGCGCGATCACCTGTCCCAGAATGAGCTCTGGCCGATGTTCTTCGCCCGCCAGTTCGTCGACTCGGAAATAAAAGACGGTTAACTCGCATGCCGGCTCCGTCTCGGGGCACTGTTGAGCAAGACCTAACGGTTCATTCGGGGTCGTCAATTTCATGGCCATGCGGCGCGGAAGAAGTCTCACCACCAGGTCGCTTGTTCCCATGTCCGATGGGCACGCAGGGCACGGAAGAAGTTGTCCTTGTAGCGGAGTACAGTCCATCCAGATGATTTCTATGCCTGCGTCTTTAAGAATTGCGTCGGTCACTTTCTCTGCCCGGGACAGCGTCACGCGATCGATTGGGACGTAGTTGTAGACCCGAAGTGTCAGCTTTACATCAGGACTTGGAATCGGGCGCCCCCCGAGCGACGCTCGCGCGACCGTGCTCCTGGCCCGACCGCCCGGCATGGGCCCGGCAATAGCTCTGGCTGTCGGAATCGAGGCCATCACCAGAATCGACGCCGCCACCAGCCACCAGTTCCGGCCCCCCTGCCTCCTTGCAGAGTCTAATCTCTGTTGCCGTTCACTTTCCAAGTCGCCCTCGGCCGCACGCTTTGTGCGTCACAGGCGAGCCTGGTTTAGGCGCTCGACTCCCTCAATGCAGGCCGGGTCATAAACGCCTCATTTCTCCCTCACGTGCTGATGTCCTGCAATTTCAATGAGTTATCGGCAGTCTTGGAGTCCGGCGTTAAGCACAGCCGGAACTTGCGGCGAACAATTTTCAAGAATAAAAGTCTAAGTAGATGGAAGGCTGGAACCCTATTTAGTCAGGCCACGTAGAATAGATGACCCTACAATAGAGGAGAACAAAGGCCCAGGCATGCAGGTTTCCCCCAGATCCCCGGTTGCGGCTCATTTCGCTGGCTTTCGCCTCGATCTTCGCGCGGGTGAGTTAGAGGATGAAAGCGGCAAGACCGCCCGCCTGCCAGACCAGCCGTTTCGCATTCTGAAAACCCTGCTGGAACATCCCGGCCAGGTCGTGACCCGCGAAGAGCTTCGCAAGTGCCTTTGGCCCAACGATACCATTGTCGAGTTCGAGCACAGCATCAGCGCGGCCATGAACCGGTTGCGGCAGGCCCTGAGCGACTCTGCCGAGAACCCGCACTTCATTGAAACTCTGGCGCGGCGCGGCTACCGCTTCATGGTCCCCGTCCAATTCGAAGATGTGCCGCCCTCGCCGCATGCACCATCTCGGACCACCCCGTCACGCGAAAAATTGATGGGACAAAGCGCCTCGCACTACCAGGTCTTGGAGAGGCTCGGAGGCGGCGGCATGGGCGTGGTTTACAAGGCTCTGGACACGCGGCTCAATCGTGCCGTAGCCCTGAAATTTCTCCTTCTCGAAATGGCGGAAGACGCTGCCGCGCTCGAGCGTTTTCGCCGTGAGGCGCAAGCCGCATCCGCTTTGAATCATCCAAACATCTGCACCATCTATGACGTTGGGGAGTTGTCCGTTGAAAGTGAGGCAGCCGGCGAACCGCAGCGATTCATCGCTATGGAGTTTCTTGACGGCCAGACGCTCGAGCGCCGCATTTCCGGCAAACCGCTGCCGTTGCCGGAAACGCTCGATCTGGCCATTGAAATTGCCGATGCTCTCACCGCGGCACACGCTCAAGGCATCATTCATCGCGACATTAAACCGGCGAACGTTTTCGTGACTAGGCGAGGCAACGCCAAAGTCCTCGATTTCGGTTTGGCAAAATTAATCCATCAGCGGACTTCCGACACTTACGCGAATCTTTCCGCAGTACCCACACACGGCGCGCCGGCGGGGATCACCCTGTTGGGCCGGGCCATGGGCACGCCAAACTACATGTCTCCGGAACAGGTGCGCGGCGAAGAGCTCGACGCGCGCGCCGACCTGTTTTCCTTCGGCGTGGTCCTGTATCAAATGGCCACGGGCATTGTGCCATTTCGCGGGGAAACTCCTGAAGCCATTACGAACGCGATTCTGCATCGCGCGCCGGAAGCGCCCTCGCATCTCAATCCGAATGTTCCGTTGCGGCTGGAAGAAATCATCCTGAAGGCGCTCGAAAAAGATCGCAAATTTCGGTATCAGTTCGCCGCCGAAATTCGCACCGATTTGGAGCGCCTGAGGAGAGCGCTCCTCTCGCAGCAGTCCATCTCCGCGGCCGCTCTTCCGGAGAAAGCGCAAGCCACCCCGGCCGGACGTTGGAGCCCGTGGAAAAAGTGGGCGCTATGGGCGAGTATCATCGTCCTTGGAGCTGCAATTCCCAAACTTTGGTCGCTTGCGTCGAGACAACCGGAAGCGCAAGTCCTTCCGACTCAAGCTAAATCGCTTCCATCGCAGTCTACCCCCGTGGAGCCTGCCGGAATCTCTCCAGCGCACGATGCAACAAAGACACCTGCTCCGGCGAGACCTAAGCCGCTGAATCGCCCGGTCAACCTTTCGACAGTTTACAATGCCAGCGCAATTTACACCGAAGGGACGGCGTTCAGCTCACGTTCTAGTATCGATCAAGTAGGCAGCGCTCTTCCGGACGAACTGTTAAAAGCTACCATCAAATGGGGCGGGGCAACATTCTTCTTCGCGCCGCCGAACGCCCCGAATGCCGTCACCAGCCAAACGATTCTGCTGCCAAAGGGAAGATTCGATGGCCTTAAGATGCTCGCCTTGGGTGTTAACGGGAACCAGGAATCACAGGTTTTCACCTTGACTTACGCCGACGGCACGTCTTCTTCTTTCACTCAGAGCCTCAGCGATTGGTACACACCCGAAAACTTCCCCGGCGAGTCCGAAGCGGTCCTGCTGCCTTATCGCCTCACCGGCGACGGCCGCAGGGATGAACGTGAGTTTCACGTCTACGGCTACTCCTTCTCTCTCGACGACAGGAAGACGGTTCGAACCCTCACTTTGCCTGAGAACCCCCACGTCCTGGTGCTGGCCATAACCCTGGTTCGCGGCCTGCCAGCCAACGCCAGTCGGTAGAGCTTCGATGCGCTCGGGGATCGCGGACGGGCGGCCGCAGCAGGAAAGCGCTCACGCGGCTGAACATCGTGGCATTCACTGCGATGCCCAGCGCCAGGGTAAGAACTGCGACGGCCGTGAATCCGGGCTTTTTCGCGAACATCCGGAAGGCTAATTGCAAGTCGGCGCGAAAAGTCTGCATAACCGCACCTCAGCCAAACAGTCTTTCAGGGTGTACGCATGTGGCAGGCAAAAGGAAACTGTTCCGATTTCGCTCCAAGACACAGCCTAATTTTTGCGCGATCTGCCCCTGCGTCTGTTTTTTTACAGCTTATTCACAAGAATCCTTTTTTAGTGAGCGAGCGGATCGGGGCGAAGTTGGAAGTGCAAGACCTTGCTCGTCGTTCCCCTTCCGCCTTCTGCATGAAAAGGTGTTCGCGTGCCGTAGGTAGCCCAGAGTCCCTTTCCTTTCCAGCCGGCTTTCGGATCATCAATCCGGCCGTCCATCCCTTTTGCATAGAATCCCATCGGATAAGGCACGCGCAGGACCACGAATTTGCCGCTATCGGGCAGAAGGGCGAGCAGAGCGTCGTTTCCGTTACCGGTGGCAATCGGCACATTCTTCCCCAATCCAAATGTATCGAACTGATCCACCCAATCGTAATAACTGGCCTCAGCGCTTCCCGGGTCGCTGACTCCCTTCAACTGTGGTCCCGGCAGTTGATAGAGCGTCCACCCCTCGGGGCAGTGCTGGCCTGTCGCGCCAGGTCCGCTTAGCCTTCCCTTACACTTCAGCCGGTCGAAGCTTGCGAGGTGTCCGCTCGCGATGACCGTCCACACAACTCCATGGCGGTCGATGTCCAGCCCACGCGGCGAGAACCCATGCGCCGGGGCGTCTGGACTGTTCCATGGTAGTTCATAGATTTCAGCCAGAGCAGTTGCCGGTGGATTCGATCCCGGGTTCAGCCGAACCACTGCCCCGGGGAAGCCTAACACCGTTCCCCAGATCGACCGATCCAGGGAACTTACGGTGACTCCGTAGAAAGCAGCGTTGATCCGTTTGTCCTTTGTGGGATCTACAGGCTGATCCGGCTCCACATATTCATCTCGCGTTCCGTTGCCGTTAGTGTCCAGGATAAGCGCCGTCCATCCTTGTGATTTCTCTTCATCGTGCGTCTCATCGAACATCTTTGTGTTCAGCCAGCCCACGGCTCCTCCGCCTCCGCCGCTGCTCGTCCACAACGTATTGCTGGCGTCCTCGGCAAACACTAGGTGGTGGGTGCCAAAGCAGGTATCAATGAGCGTGAGCTGCTTCGTTTTTGGATCGTATACGGCGAGTTGGCGCCCGCTAGTCTTGAGCGGAAACAAAGCAGCGGAAGGATGGGTTGACCCTTCCTTGCAGAAGGCTGGATTGGCGCTTGGGCGAATTCGGGAGGTTATCCACACTCTTCCTTTTTCATCGAACATCGGATTGTGCACGTTGGCTTGGCTGTTCCAAATGGCTTCGTCTCCCCAGTACGGCGAAGGCGCAGCTGGCTTGTCGTCCGCGCTCGATGGCGTCTTTGGATCCCGAACCGCCAACTTGACCTGACTCGTCGTGGCCCCGACTGGATCGAGCGTCGGCAAGTAATCCACGCTGAGTTCAGCGGCTCCATAGATGCGGCCGTTGGCATTCAGCGTGGGATTGCGCTTGTCGGTGGCGATCTCATCGTGAAGATACGCCTTCGGGTCGGCCCAGTCCCATTCGGTAATGACCACGTTTCGTTCCACCCCTTGTGGCCGCGGCGGAATCGGCGGCAATTCTCCGGCTGCAATCCGGTCGGACCAGTCCGCGAACATCTTCAATGCGCGCTCCGGGCCAAGTTGCCCCAGCCCGTTAATCATGTTGTTGCCTGCCTGCCCCGAAAGCAGGCGGCGCGCCCACGCTGCCGTCGAAGAATCGAAGTGCCCCAGGTTTTTGGGAATCTCCCGCGTAGCCTTGTCGCCCATCTGATGGCACGACCAGCAGCTATCCGTCTTTAGCAGGTGCAGCCATTGGCCCTGGCTCTTCATGTTTTCCGGAATGCCGTTGCCTTTGGGGCCCGTGCCGGGGAACTCGCTTTTCTCCGGCACGTGCAGCAGGGAAAACCAATAAATGGCCGGGTAGTATTGCGCTGCGGCGCTGGCGTTCGGCGCCACCACCGCTGTCAAGTTGACGATTTTTCCGGGCGTGGCCTGAACCGGCACGGAATCCACCAGTCCATAGCCGCGCACCCACACTTTGTAGTTGGCCCTGGGAAGCTGTGGCACAACGTAGCGTCCAGCATCATCGGTGACCACAATCTTCACGAATTTTGTGGGAACCTCCGTCGTCTCCGCTATGACCCACACCCCGCCTTCCGGCCCCTTGGTACTGGTCACCACGCCGCCGATGTCGTCCTTCCCGATCGAGACTGCTTCACCGGAAGCCCGGGCGTCCAGCCTTGCCGAAGCGAAGAGGATCACACCCATGGAAATCAAGGCCAGGGGATACAAGGCTCTATTACTCATGATGCTGCACCTCAACTTGGGAACGAATGGCGGCGGCATACTTCGCCAATTGCGGATCAGGGATTTGTCAGTCTCGGAAATGAAACGCGCTCAAAATCGTAAGCACATCCCGCGGAGTTGTCAATTGACGGTGTCTGTCCATCTGTCCAACATCTCGCGGTGAGGCGGTGTCGCAACGGAATGTACTGCGCGACAGTCTGCAGTTTTACTGGTCTTTTCATACCCTGGGCGTTGTATTCCGACAGCTAAAGCGTGACATAAGAGTCCGGAGCCGCGGCCAGTGTTCCGCAACCTGAAGGTCCAGCCGAAGCGCGTCGCGCTCGAGCAGTTGAAACAACGGATCGACATCCACGCGGTCTGCCCGCAAGAAGTACGCCACCTCGGTGAGGACCGGCTCCGTCGTCAGCATCGGGGAACGCGCCTGCTTCATCAGCGCGACGGCCCAAGAGTGGTATGGGTCGTTGGGGTTTAGATACGCTACCAGCGGTCCCGTATCGCAGATCGTGATCACGACCCCGCGAACCTGCGCCGGCGGTTGGTGGCAGGCTTTCGGCTGCCTGCCACACTGCCCGCAAGATCAGCGGTGATCTCATGGATGGACCGACTGCCTCGGCGCGGATTCGACCACCGGCTCAAATCTCGTCGGCAGAATGGGACGCGCGGTGGGAGAACGGAGGATTACCTGAGCCTTTTCTCCGCCGCGACCGCCGTTTTTCGCGCCGATGGCGGTCCCTCCGCCAGGAACAACTGTCGCGGGAAGACCTGCGTGAAGTCGCCGGAGGTAGCCGAGGTCGGGACCTTGGAGACCTTGATGCAAATTCTCGCTGAACGAAGCGCGCAGCAATTGATCTAATCTAATCTCGCTTGCGAGATCCAAGTCTCGGTGGATACGGTGAGGCGCTGGGTTGATTTGCTGGCCCGCCTGCACACGGATGCACGGTTCGCCCTTGGCTTACGAATATAGCCAAAGCTCGGCGCAAAGAACCGAATTGGTTCCTGCGGGGCTGGAGCGGACTCGCAGACGACCGGGCGCGGGCGGAGACTCTGGTCGCCTGCCATTTACTCAAGGCGGTCGATCGCTGGACCGACCTCGGATTTGGCAAAATTCGAGTTGCGCTACTTACGCGATAAGCGGAAACGCGAAGTGGATTTTCTCGTGGTAAAAAACCACAAGCCTTGGTTCCTGCTCGAAGTGAAGATGAGTGACTCTAGCCTGTCGCCGGCCCTCGCCCACTTTCAAGCACAGACCCAGGCGGCTCAGGCCTTTCAGCTGGTCGCCTCGCCTATCAGCCGGCGGACTGCTTTCGCGTCCATCGGTCCGTGGTTGTTCCGGCCAGGACTTTTCCTGAGCCAACTGCTCTGGGCATGCAAGCAGCAGCAACGAGAACAGAGAAAAGACATCGGCTGATGGCTTATGGCGACCGCTGTCGCCCGCCGGGACGGACAACCTGCTTGCGCCCTCGCATTTCCTTGGCACTCTTGTTCTGACTTGCGCGTGTTGAAAACAATGGGGAGGTGGGTGCGCTGCTTTTAGCGAGATCCAGTCCGAAGAGTTCAGAAAGATCGCCGGTAGACAGAATGTTCCCGGAATCTCCTCCTTTCTTTGCGAGAGGAAGCTCTCTACCGGCGCTGCTGATGAGTTCCTTTTCGCCCAGCTTGTGAAGCCGAAACAGGAGCTCGGGCTGGCGGTCGAGGCGCGCGCCGATGCCATAGAGCACGGCGGCGACATGCTTGCACATATAAGCCCAGTCCGGGCAACTGCACGAAAATTGAATCTCCTTTGGCGAGGGGAACAGTCCGTTGTTTTCTCTGCAAATTCGCTCCATGACTCCCTTGGAAAATCGGCCTTGCAGCAACTCCACCAGGGAATCAATGGCCCCGGCACAGTCCTTGCAGATGGATTTCCAGCGCGCCTTGCTGACGGGCG
>Ga0209577_10000613_pt1 | contig 35640 bp, 29 predicted proteins | sample GraSoiAngelo_109_FD_185874 | JGI IMG/M metagenome (GOLD analysis project Ga0209577, IMG submission 185874) | Grasslands soil microbial communities from the Angelo Coastal Reserve, California, USA - 14_0903_12_20cm (SPAdes) (version 2) | ecosystem: Environmental > Terrestrial > Soil > Grasslands... | reverse complement strand
GAAAACACAGTTACTTTAGTCACTATTTTGACCAATTTATGCAATGCGCTGTGAAAACAAACCACTTCTTCAAGACGATCCTGGTTTTTTGCAGGAAATCACCTCGATTGCCGTGGAAGTTGGGCTAGAGTAGCCGAATTACGGTGCAGCATGGATGAAGCTCGCAGAAAGGAGGTGTCCGAAGCGAAAAAAAAACGGATCCGAAAAAGTCCTTATTCCTTCTGAAAACTAAAAACTGACAACCAAGAAGTTGCTAAATAAAAAGTTCCTCTTCCTGCTGTTCGCGCGGTTCGTCACCGCGGGAACGGCTACGTCGCGACCGCAGCAGATCGAGCCCGACCTTAATTCCCTGCACTAGCGCCGAGGCCTTCTGCACCGGCCGCCAGAAACTGTGCTTGAATTTCGAGCCCGCATCCTCCACCGCTTCGAGGGTCCCCGCCAAGATGCGATCCGCATGCACCAACTGGCCGCGAAGCCGGTCGGCGGCGTCGGTAAACACACGGTCGATCTTCTGCGCCTGCCCGCGCGCCAAATACACGATGTGCGAAGCGTCGTTCACCATACTCGATATTTTAGGCTGTGTATCGTCCAGAAGAATCTGCGCCCGCGTCAGAATCGGGCCAACTCGTGAATGCAACTCGCCCACGAGTCGATTCATATTTTCCGTCGTCCGGCGAAGTTGCAAGAACAGCGCCGTCAGGATCACCACCTGAACCACCAGAGCCATCGCCGCGACGATGCTGAAAATTTCGAGCCACAATTGCATAGCTGCCCCACTAAGAGACGGAACCTCGTGCTGCCGCCTTGCCGCGCCCTCAGGACTTCGCTTCGCGCAGATACGCCTCGCGTCCGGCTTCTACTGCCGCCGAGATAGAATCCTTCTTGCGCACCGCAACTTCCTTGCTGCGCTCGATCAACTCATCGGCGCGCTCGCGCAGTTCGCGGGCCTTCTTCTGGGCGTAATCTTTGCCCTCATCCGCCTTCTTGGCCAGAAAATCGCGCGTCTCTTCCCCAGACTTCGGGGCAAACAAAATACCGACAAGCGCTCCTACTCCCAGCCCTACCAGGAAATAGGTCACCTTGGATCCCACATTGTCCGCCATAGCAACCTCCATAGAAACCGTAGCATAGCAGTTGGAAGCGCGCAACACAGCCTAACCGCTATGTCCGCGGCCAACCGGTTATTGCGAAGCCGAGGCACCAAGCTGACTAAGTATTTTCTCCGCACTCTTCCGCGAAATAACACTGCTCAATTTTTCCAGCCCCGCCCTTTGAATGTTTGCCACACTCCCAAATTCCTTCAATAGTTTTTGCGCCGTCTTTGCCCCCACCCCGGGGATTTCGCTGAGCGCGGTTTCCGTCTGCCGTTTCCCGCGCCGCAGGCGGTGAAAAGTTACCGCAAAACGATGCGTCTCATCGCGAATCTGCTGAATCACGTGCAGCACCGGCGAATGTCGCTCCAATACGATCGGCTCGTCTTCCTGGCCCAGAACGTAAAGAACCTCCTCTTTTTTCGCGATGCTCGCGACCGGTTGATTGATAATCTGTAGCGATTCGAGCGCCTGCGCGGCAGCGTGAAGCTGTCCGATGCCCCCATCGATCAGGATCAGCCCGGGCAGCTCTTTTTTCTCCTCCTGCAATCGGCGATACCGCCGGCCCACGGCTTCACGCATGCTCCTAAAGTCGTCGTTCTGCCACCGAACATTTCCATTGGGTCCATCCTCGCCGCGCCCTTCATCTCCGCGAATGATGAATTTGCGGTAGTCCGATTTTTTCATACGCCCTTTTTCCCAAACCACCATGGACGCGACCGTATCCGTTCCCTGTATATGCGAAATGTCAAAGCTCTCGATGCGCTGCGGCTCTTCCGCCAGATTCAGCGCATTCTGCAATGCCTCGCCAATTGCCTTCGACGTCGGCTTCAAAACTCGGAATCGCTGTTCGAACGAATGCTTCGCGTTGCTCTCCACGAGATCGAGGAAAGCCCGCTTGGTCCCGCGCTGCGGCGTAAAGATTTCCAATTTGTGTCCTGCACGCTCCGTCAGAGTGGCCTCCAGCAGTTCCCGATCGTCAAAGTCCGCCGATACGTGAATCGCTTTGGGCAGATAATCCGCCTCCAGGTAAAGCTGCTTCAAAAGAGAAGGCACAAACTCCTGCGGGTCAAACTCTTCCAGCTCTTCCCAGTAGAATTCGCGGCGATCCACCACACGCCCGCCGCGCAAGTGAAAAAGGTCGGCAGCAACGAGCGGCGGTTCGGCGTAATAAGCAAGTACGTCCGTGTCATCTCCCTGTGCCGCGGCAATGCGCTGGCGTTCTTCAATGTCTTCCAGCGTCCGCAACAAATCGCGGTAGGCGGCCGCGTGTTCGAACAGCTCCTTCTCCGCCGCTGCGGCCATCCGCTCTTCGAGACTCTTGATCAAATCGTGCCGGCGCCCTTCAAGAAACATGCGCACATCGCGCGCGGCTTCCGCATAGCGTTCGTCCGTCGTCAGCCCGGTCACGCAAGGCCCAAGGCACCTCTTGATGTAGTACTGCAGGCAAGGCCGCGGGTGGCTGTGCGTCAGATCCACCGTGCAGGAAGGAACCAGGAACCGCTTGTGAACAAAATGCAGAATGCGGCGTGCCAGGCTCGATGGAAAATACGGACCGAAATAGATTGACCCATCTTTCTTGATGCGCCGCGTAAAATACACGCGAGGATATTTTTCCGCCGCCGTGAACTTAATATAGGGATACGTCTTGTCGTCGCGAAGGACAACGTTGAATTTCGGCCGGTACTGCTTGATGAGGTTGTGTTCGAGCGCCAGCGCTTCGCGCTCGTTGCCCACCACAATGGTTTCGAGATCGGCGATCTCTCGCGCCAACGACCCGGTCTTGGCATCGATCCAGCGCGATTCGAGGAAGTACGAGCGTACCCGGCTGCGCAGGTTGCGCGCCTTGCCCACGTAAAGAACGGTCCCCCCGGCATCCTTGAACAAATACACGCCCGGGCTTTCCGGAAGCTGCGCGGCTTTTTCGCGGGTTTCCATGGAGGCTCAAAACACAACTTTACAATCGCCAGACAACTTCCATCATACTAGACCGAATCGGAGTACAGGGAGACCTCCGTGACCGGTATGCGATTTTGCAGGACAATTCCCATTCTCGCCGCAGTTTTCCTGCTCTTTAGGGTGTCGCAGGCGCACGCGCAGGACCCCCAACCGGAGTCCTCCTCAAAACCGGCCGACGCACCGGCTACCGCGCCCCCAAAGTCTCCCGCCAAGCAAAAGAAAGACAGCGCCACGCAAAACGCACCCGATCAGCCCGCCTGGGATCCGCTGCGCTCGGAAAAAGATCTCGAAGTCGGTCAGTACTACATGAAAAAAGGCGATTTGGATGCGGCCATCGATCGTTTTCAGGACGCCACGGTTGCGAAACCCGGTTACGCCATCCCTTTTCGCTACTTGGCCGAAGCCCAGGAAAAAAGGGGCCTGAAGAAACAAGCCATCAAGTCTTACCAACGCTATCTGGATCTATATCCACACGCCGAAGACGGCGACAAGGTGCGAAAAAAGATCGACAAGCTTTACAAGGAAGTGGAAAAGGAGAAAAAGTAGCCCCGCGGCAACCTCCTTCGGCTGCTGTCTGGACGTGTGCTGCTCTCCCCGAAATCAGTGTGCAAGCCGGTCCAGGATGCGCCGCGCGCGTTTGAATTCCGGGAAGCGCTTCTCTTCTTCCCGAAACTCCTTCGAATGCGAGACCATGCTGCAGCCCGAGCGACGAGTCGGGTGCTTGACGTGCAGCATCTCGTGAAATAATACATATTCCACCGCGCACGCCGGAACCCCTGGGCGATCCATCCGTCGATTCAGCAGAATCTGATTGGGCCCGGGGTCATAACAGCCGAATTGCCGCCGCCAGCTTCGTGTGCTCCATCCGATGTGCGGACGCTGCAACTGCCCCGCAAAGTATTTTCCATTAAGCTCGTCGAAAAGCCTGTCCAGGTCGAAATGGTCTCCGCGCGGGCTCGTCGCGGCCGGGCGAACACGCCCGCGCCGCATGCGGTTCATGCGGCTGCGCGTGCGATCGGAGCGCGCGTACTCCAGATAAGGTTCAGTGAGAGCCCCGGAGGCTTTGCGGCGATAGACCCGTGCAAGCAGCAGCGCGGCCGCGCCTTCCAGGACCGCCAGTGGCGCTCGTCGCAGGAGGTCGGAGAAACGAACGCACACGACTTCCTCTCGCCGCCGAATCGTCAGCACCAGGCTGGAATAGGGATAAAACTCCACTCGGAATCGCGGCGGCCGACCATCGCAACCAAGTCGCGTGAACATCCGTTGAAAAAGAGGCCCGCCTCCCGGGACAAGGGCACCTTTATTTTCCTTCGATCTCATACGCTTACCGGATTCCTTGAGAGTTCGAATTGCTTGTGAATCTTCTGTTTTTCCCAGCCCTTTTTCTTCTACTTATCTAACCCGCTGACAACCACCAGCCTCGCTCCATGCAAAGGCAAAAAAACCTGCTATTCTCTCACCGAGAGCTTAAAACCAGTTTCAGGGTCGCATAACCACCCCCGCGGGGCGGCTCGCGCTTAAAACTGACAACTGAAAACCATCAGTTCTTCCGCCGGACGGGCGGCGGCGCAACTTTCTTCTTCGCCTTTTCCGCGTCATTCATCGCGTCACGAGTGCCCTCGATCGCGTCATCGAGATTCTCTTTGTAAAGGTCCCGATCGGGACCGTCGGTGGACAGTTTCTCCAGCACAGCCAGAAATTCCTTCGTGCGCGAAGTCGTCAAGTCGATTCCCTGCCGGATATTCTCCTGCTTCTCGATCCCCAGTTGGATAAGGTCCGCAGCGTCGTCCACACAACCGATGTAAGCGTTTAGCAGTGCATTGAGCATGTCGCCGTGGCGATTCGCGGATGGATGGTCCAACTCATACTGAAGTTTCTTCAAGCGATCCCCGGCAAAGGTCAGAAATAACTTTATACGTTCGTTGACCGTCTCGGCGTCGCGAATCTTGTCCGCCTCGACCGCCGAGAGATAATCCTTCTGCTGTGGTGTATCGGCACCTGCGAACGGTGCCGCGGCCAGGATGAAAGAAGCGAGAAGGAAAAGATGCAATTTGAAGTTCATGGTTGTTTCTCCGCCGAGGGCGACGCCCTGTGCTGCTCCGCAGGCCGATGGGGAAATAACATTTTAAGCAGTTCTTCATCCATGCCAATCAGATCCTGGCGGACAATCTGGAGCGGTGGCTTGTAAGTTTCTGGCGAAACCAGCAATGTTTCGTCGACTTCGCGAATGCCCTTTCGCACGTGCATCTCCAGTTGCCGGTAACCATTGGATTGCTTTTCGGCGTCCGGGTGTTGTTTCTTCAAGGCCTCGATCGCGGCCCGAACGTTGTCTCGGTATTTTTCGAGCGTCATGCCCACGGTGTTATAGTCGCCGGCCTTTCCGGCGCGGCGCGCTTCTTCAAGCTGCGCGTCCCCCAGTTTGTCAATTAATTTAGCCTTACGAACTCCGTTTGTTTCGCGATTGAAGCGCGCCTGGAGGTCGGCCAGGCTCTCCGTGGCACCGGGTGGCAGGATCGCAAGAAAAACAAGCAGGCCGCACACTGCTCCCAGGGACCTCCCGCGGGCCTTCATCCGCTTACCTTTTCCGTTCCAGCATGCGTTGTAGCAACTTGCTGCGCTCCTTGGCCTGCCAGACCTGATCGGGATTCTTATCCTGATCGAGCTCGAGAAACTTCTGGTACGCCTCTAAAGCAAGCTTCGGCTGGTTCAGCTTATCGTAGCAAATGGCGCGCACAAACCAGCCGCCTGCGCCCGGTTGTTCCATTTTGGCTATCTCGTCAAGCGTCGCCAGCGCGGCCGGATAATGTCCTCCCAGAAAAAACGTCGAGCTGAGGTCTTTCCAAAAAGCGAGATTCTTTCCATCAACACGCAACGCGATGCGAAGCTCCTTCTCTGCGGCGGCAAAGTCGCGTTTCTGGAGCAAGATGCGTCCCAGGCCGCCATGCAGTTGCGCGTCATCCGGGGCCAGTGTGAGAGCTTGCTGAAGGGTGACGATCGAATCATCCCAATTCTTCCCGGCAATCTGGATGTCTGCACGCAGCTTGAGCGACTCGAGCGTGGGCTGTTTTCCGCCGTCCAAGCGATCTAGTTCCGCGAGGGCCGCGTCATTCTGTTTCTGTTCGATGAGAAGATGGATCAATCGAGCCCGGGCTTCGGAATCATCGGGCCGGAGTTCGAGATAATCATGATAAACGCCGGCGGCTTCCGGTTTTTTCTGGGCATCAAGGCTGTGCGCCAGCCCTTTGTGCGCTTCAGGCCCATTCGGCAGAACCTCCAGCGCGTGCCGGAATCTTGCTTCGGCTTCGTCAGCCTTTCCGTCACGAAGTGCCACCCAGCCCAGGTAATCGATGGCCGTGATGTCGTTGGGATCCAGGTGTAACAGGGCCTCGAAGGATTTCGCGGCACCGGCGCGGTCACCCGAGCGGTCCAGCGCAACTGCCAGAAGATATCTCGGCCGGCTTTGTGCCGGAAGCAGTTCAACCGCTTTCTGAAGCGGTGCTATTGCTGCGGCGTCTAGCTTATCGAGAAGGAGCATGCCTAGATTGAGATAGGCTTCGGACATTTTTGGGTCGATAGCGATAGTTCGTGTGTATTCGGCGCGAGCTTCGTCGGTTCTCTTCAATGCCGTATAGACGTAAGCGAGTTGAAAGTGCGCGTAAGCAAATTCAGGTTGTTCAGCAATAACCTTTTCGAGTGGAGCGATCGCAGCCTCAAAATTGGTTTTGTCGATGTCGCGTTGAGCTTCCTCGAGCAAGTCATTGAGCGGATTTGCGACCTTTTGAATTTTGGATTGCACGGCAGCATTGGGGCTGGAAGCGGCCTGCGCTTGAACGGATGGTCCGGATTTGTCGCCAGAAAAGCGCGCATTCTCAAAGCGAATCGCTTCGCCATTGTCATCCTGAGTGAAGCGAAGGATCTCATCCGATCCACACCTCGGCGTAAACATCCGGTTGGGAACCTTCGAGTTCAACTTCGTCGAATCCCCAGGATGACCGTGCCCTTTAGGATTGCTGACAGAATCCGGGCAGACGAGCCTGTGAGAAATTCCGAACAGTTGGTTGGCGGGCAGGGACGCCATGGCCCCTGCGAAAAGGAAACCGCACAGCAGGTTGCGCGCAGTTCGCACGGCGATCAAACGGCAATACTCTGGCTTCATGGTTCGGCCGGAGGAGTCTTGGCTCCGTTGGAAATTGTAGCCGAAGGGCCTGCTGGTTTGGATGCGCCGTTCGCGGGACGCTTTGCCTGGCCGTTTCCGTTCAGGACGCGCGAGAGAAAGTGCCCGGTGTGCGATTGCGTATTGCGGGCCACCTGCTCGGGGGTCCCGGTCGCGATGATCTTGCCACCCTGGTCGCCCCCCTCAGGGCCCAGATCGATCAGCCAGTCCGCCGATTTGATGACGTCAATATTATGTTCGATGACCAAAAGCGAAGCGCCACCCTCCAGCAGTTTGCGGAACGCGCTGAGGAGCTTGGCAATGTCATCGAAATGCAAACCCGTCGTCGGCTCGTCAAGAATGTAGAGAACGCCCTCATTGTCGGTGCGGCTCAGATGCGCGGCAAGCTTCAGCCGCTGAGCTTCTCCGCCGGAGAGTGTTGTCGCCGACTGCCCGAGTCGCAAGTAGCCGAGTCCAATTTCATTCAGGACTCTGAGTTTGGAAACGATCTTGGGTACGTTGACGAAAAAGGCCAGCGCTTCGCGGACCGTCAGCTGCAATACCTCGTGGACATTCTTCCCGTGATACCGCACTTCCAGAACGCCGCTCTTGAAGCGGGTGCCTCGGCATTCCTCGCAGATCAGCTCGACATCCGCCAGAAACTGCATCTCCACGGTGACCGTGCCATCGCCCTGGCAGGTTTCGCAGCGGCCCCCGGGCACGTTGAAGGAAAAATGACCTGCGGCATAGCCGCGGCGCTTCGAATCGGGCGTGTCTGCAAAAACTTCTCGAATCGCGTCGAACGCTTTGAGATACGTGGCTGGATTCGAACGCGGAGTTCGGCCGATCGGCGATTGATCCACGATTACCACTTCCTGGACATTCGAATCGCCTTCCAGCCGGTCGCAAAATTCCTTGAGGCTGCCGCCAACGCGCTTCGCAGCGAGCGCCTTGTACAGCACGTCATGGACCAGCGTGGATTTGCCGGAGCCGCTGACCCCTGTGACCACCGTGAGCATCCCGAGCGGGATCATCAAATCCAGACTCTGGAGATTGTGCAGACTTGCGCCGTAAAGCCGGAGGAACCTGCCCGCCGGTTTGTGCCGCACGTTGGGCACGGGAATCCGCAGCTCCCCGCTGAGGTACCGGCCGGTCAGGGATTTATGCTCTTCGAGCATGGCAGCATAAGAGCCTGCAAAAAGCAACTTACCGCCGAGTTCGCCCGCCCCGGGACCGAGATCGATGACGCAATCCGCTGCCTGGATGGTGTCCGGATCGTGCTCGACGACAAGAACCGTGTTCCCCAGATCTCGGAGCGATTTCAGAATATCGATGAGTCTCTGTGTGTCGCGCGGATGGAGGCCAATCGAAGGTTCGTCAAGCACATAGAGGGCGCCAACGAGATGCGAACCGAGCGACGTGGCGAGCTGAATCCGCTGTGATTCTCCGCCGGAAAGCGTGGAGGTCAGCCGGTCGAGCGCGAGGTAATCGAGACCGACTTCATCCAGAAACTGTAACCGCGTTCGAATTTCTTCGAGAATTCTGTCCGCAATTTTCAGGTGTCCTTCGGATAGTTGGAGGGTGGAAAAGAAACCGCGCGCTTCTTTGACCGTGAGCTTCGAAACTTCTGTGATGGGTTTTCCCGCCACGCGCACGGCGCGGGCCTCCGCGCGCAAGCGCGTCCCCCCACATTCTGGGCAGCTTGCATAACCGCGGAAGCGGCTCAGGAAAACGCGGACATGCAGCTTGTATTTCTTGCGCTCCAGCCAATTGAAAAAACCTTTGACCCCTTCGTACTCGCTCTCGGGATCGCCCTCGAGAATCAAGCGGCGCTGTTCGGCAGTCAGTTGTCGCCACGGCACGTTCGTCGGAATTCCGCGCCCGCGCGCCCATTTTTTTGCGTCCTGGAAGAGCATCCGATAGCGTGGCTTCGTCCACGGTTCGATGGCGCCGTCGTCCAGCGACTTGCTCGGATCAGGGACCACTAGATTCAAATCGAAATCGATCGTATTTCCGAAACCCTGGCACCGCGAACATGCTCCGTACGGATTGTTGAAGGAGAAAAGGCGGGGCTCCGGTTCTTGGTGGAGAGTGCCGTCGTTCTTGCATTCGAATCGTTCGTTGAACGTGAGCCGCTCCGCGGGATTCCCCGCGCCGTCGGCGATAAATTCGAGAATCGCTTCTCCCTGTCCTTCCCTGTAGCAAATCTCGATGGAGTCCACGAGTCGCGCCCGCGACTCCGGATTAACTGCAAGACGGTCGACGAGGACGTAGACGGGTTTCGAAAAATCAACATCGAGAAGCGTTTCCGGCGAAGAAAACTCGTGGATTCGCCCCTCCTGGTAGAGCCTATTGAAACCGCGTTTCTGAAGATCGAGCAGCCCCTGCCGAACTTGTTCTTGCGAGGGTCCGGCCCCCGGTTTCTTGGCTCCGCGTTTCGAGACGGCTGTCGCACCGGGCGTCGCGATTCGAAACTGGTGCAAAACGTAAAACCGTCGCCCTGCCGCAAGCGACAAAATGCGTGTAGCGATCTCGTCTGGGTTGTCGCGGCGCACTTCTGCCCCGCATTTGATGCAAAACGTTTGCCCGCAGCGCGCAAAAAGCAGCCTCAAATAATCGTAAATTTCCGTTGCCGTCGACACGTTTGAACGTGGGTTCCGCGTTGAATTTTTCTGCCGAATCGCCACCGCCGGCGCGATCCCTGAAATTTCGTCGACCTCCGGTTTTTCCATTCGCTCGAGAAATTGGCGGGCGTAGGCGGAGAGCGATTCCACATAGCGGCGCTGGCCTTCCGCGTAAATGGTGTCGAACGCGAGGGAGGATTTTCCGGAGCCGCTTACGCCAGTAACGACGGTAATGGCGTTATGGGGAATTTCGACGCTGATGTTTTTCAGATTGTGGACGCGGGCGCCGCGGACACGGATGGACTCCTGCTCCGGCCGGACATCCGCGGTTGCGTGGGTAATCTCTTTTGTCGCCAAGGGAAAGCCTGGACAGCGCGCTTCAAGCGCACCGCCTAAACTTCAAATTATACGTCTGCTGCAAAAGCGGGGCAAACGGCGAGTCTGCGTGGCTGCTGTATTGGCGAATCTGCCCCGCGATTTCACGGCTCCTGGGTGAGCGTGATCTGCCCGATACCGCCTTCCACTTTTAGGTGAATCGTCGCCGTGGATTTTCCATAAGCGTCGTTGGTGTAGGAGTCCCTGTCGTGCTTCAGGCCACGCACGTCGATCGAACCGATGCCGCCGGATGCATGAGCAATGACACCGACGTTTTTCGGAAGGCGGATGTTGGCCTGCCCCACACCCCCTTCAATGTCGGCCGTTAGATCGGTCTTGCGGTCGCCGGTGAAGTCCACATCCATTTGGCCCGCTCCGAGATTCAGATCCAGCCGCGTCAGAGGAATATCTCGAAAATGCAGATTTCCCTGTCCCGCCCCCATATCCACTTTCAACTCCAGAGGGATATCCTTGCTGAAATACAGGTTCCAATCGTTTTGGGAGCGGCCGAAATGGATGGAGTGGGAATCCTGAGAAATGTTGAGTTCGCCGATGCCGTTGGTCACGCTGTAATCGACGCGCGGCTCGTCGAAAGAGTCGCTGTAAGTGAAGTCCGCGTCAAGGAGGTCATTCGCGCCACTGCTGATAGTGAGCTGTCCCGCGCCCATCTCCAACCTGGCGTGCGCCGACTTTGCTCGCTGTGGTTCCACAATCCGGGTGCTGTGCTTTGACCCCGAATAGAAGCCGTAGCGGCGGGAATAGCTTCGTCCGTGCCAGAGAAGAACGACCAGCACGACGACAAACGCGATCGTACCAATGGTGGCGCCGATGGAAACTCCCGGAGGCGCTTTGGGATTGCGGCTCCTTTGCACGTTGTCCCAAATCTTGCCGATGCCGATAAAGATGAGAATGAGCGGCCAATAGGTCCAGAGAATAGGCACGGGATCGAAACCCGGACGCCAATTGCGGAAGAGAAAAAGACCACCGACGGTAATCAGAATAATCGGGAAGACGACGGAAACTCTCCGCGGATTGCCGTCCTGGGACATGCCACACCTCCGCTATCTGGTACTACGCACGCGAAAGGAAAATAGTTCAGCGTTGATACCCACTCTACAACAAAGGTGCGGGCAAGGGCTGCGACTGCCGGCTGCAAGCCGGCGGGACGAAGAGCCGGACTCCTTTCCCGATAGAGTCGGAATCTTCGATTGGCGGCGCTCAGGACAAGTTTCCCCGGGCCTCTACACGGGATTGAAATCGCAGCGTGGAACGGCCGAAGAACTGGGTGTGGTAAAGTTCGGCTGAAGACGGCTTGAGGGACCGGAATATGACGGAATTCGAGAGAATTTTCTGGATTGTGCTGGACAGCGTGGGAATTGGCGAGCTCCCGGATGCGAAGGATTATGGCGACGTGGGCAGGAACACGCTTGGACACATTGCAGAATCGCGACCGCTGAAAATCCCGAATCTAGTGCGGCTTGGACTGACGAACATTGCGCCGCTGAAATATCAGACGCCGGCTACTGCTCCGCTTGGAGCGTTTGGAAAGGGAGCGACGATCTCTCCCGGAAAAGATACGACGACAGGACATTGGGAAATGGCCGGGGTGTGGCTGGACCAGGCATTTCCGGTTTACAAGAACGGATTCCCAAAGGAATTGATCGAAGAGTTTGAGAAGCAGGTTGGCAGGAAGACGATTGGAAACAAGCCGGCATCGGGTACAGAAATCATCAAGGAATTAGGTGAACAGCATATGCTGACGGGTAAGCCGATTGTGTACACGTCGGGCGACAGCGTGTTTCAGATCGCCACGCATGAGGAAGTGATCCCGGTGACCGAGCTCTATCGCATGTGCGAGATCGCACGGACTGTGTTAGATGGGCCGCATCGCGTGGGACGCGTGATTGCGCGGCCGTTTGCGGGAATGCCAGGACACTTCGTGCGGACCTCGCGGCGGCACGATTACGCCGTGGATCCGCCGAAGCCGATGCTGATGGATGTTCTCGCGGAGGATAAAGTTCGCGTTTTCGGAGTTGGCAAGATTCATGACATTTACAATGGTCGCGGAGTCGAAGAGTACGTCACGACCGAGAACAACGCCGACGGAATGGAGAAATTGACGGCAGCGGTGAGCGAGCGCAAGAGCGGGCTGATCTTCTGCAATTTGGTGGATTTCGACATGCTGTATGGCCACCGGAAAGACGTTGAAGGGTTTGCCAAGTCGCTCGAGGAATTTGACCGTATGCTGGCGGAATTCTTGCTGCTGCTGAGTCTCTCCGACATGTTGATCATCACAGCCGACCACGGTTGCGATCCCGATCCGCGATGGGCGACTACGGACCATTCGCGAGAGTACGTGCCGATTTTGGCTTATTCGCCGGGAGGCGGGGCGGGCGTGAACTTGGGCGTGCGCGACACCCTGGCGGATATGGGGCAGACGATCGCGGAGAATTTTGGTGGGACGATTCCGCGTGGAAAGAGCTTCCTGAGTGAGATGAGGAAGCAACGAAGCAGTGAGCTAGCGACGTAAACGGAAGCGAGAATCGTGACCCGTGATAGTTGAAACACAAATCCCTCGTCGCGATACTCCTCAGACAGACTTCCTTACCGGAAATCTGGTTCGCCATAGCGCCCCGACGCGCTATGTTCTTCATAAGTGTTGATTCTAAAGGGGGTTAAAACAGGATTATTGACTTCACAAAAGAGCGGCGGAATGTATAGATGAACCCTGAGCCGCAACGAGCGTTATCCACTTTAAGAAGGCGGCCTTTTGGGCAGGAGAAAAGCCTTGACGATTGTTCTTGGAATGAAAACCAGGGTTTGCTATTGGCTGCGGACACGCACGAAAGGTACGTGTGCCAAACAACATTCAGAGCATGGAGAACCTATTTAAGAGAGCATCTGGTTTCACCTGATAGCTTTCTTATGTTTGCGGCAAATCCTGTTCTTACTCCAAACGGATTGAAAGCGGCGGGCGCAGTTGTCTCCTCACCGCTGCTGAGATCGGTTGCCACTGGATTCATATTCCTCCTAGCCCCGGGCTAGAGACCCAACGTATCCTAAGATCCGGTAGACCTAGCAAAGCTGCGGCTAACGAGGGAAAACTCTTGGACAATTCCGACCACCTCGCAAATTTGCAGGCAACACAAAATCCTTATTTTCCTTCACCTTACGATTTTCACACCTTCGGCTCCTTTTGGCTGCCGAATTGCCTATCCCTTTAACTGCCAGCGGTCGACCCAAGAGATAGCTGTCCCCCTTGTTTTGGACATAGACTTCGGCACAAGGGGTTATCTCTATGCGTCAGGGTTTTCTCATCTCAGTCTTCGCAATCGCGCTGGTGGCCTTGGGCGCGGCACCGCAAGTTCGCGCTGACGGTATCGATACTTTTACCTATACCGAAAGCGCTGGAGGCGTGGACGCCTCTCTCGTCTGGCAGCTTCCGGACTCTCCCATCCTCGATCCCTCTTCCTTCACAGAGACTGGATTTACGATTGGCGCTGACTCGGTTTCCCTTTCTCTCGGCGATTTCCTACTTGTCTTTCCGGAGACGTTCACCTTCTCCAACTCGGATGCTGGGGGCGGCATTGATGGCGGAGTTGATGGTGGCTTTGGCCGTATCCTCCTCTCGGCCGCTGGGGTAGATCAGTTTTATACGGGCAGCGAGAATAACCCAACATTTGTGCTTGGTACCTACCAGGTATACAACGCCGCCGAACAGATCACAGGCACGCTCGTCATTTCCACACCCGAACCGTCCGCGCTTGCTCTGCTTTGCGTTGGTTTGTGCGCCGTGCTCTTTGTTTCGTTCCGCAAAAAGGCCTTCGTCCAGGTCCCTTAGCTCAATCCCGGTGGTCCTTGGAACGTTTGGTAGACACAGCAGTCTCCCGAAAATGACGATTTTCGTTGCCAGGGGCTCGCAAAGGCGAGGCGGACGACGTTACGGGAATAATCTACCAGAGTAGTGACCGCGTTGGTCACGAAAACTTGTAATCTTGAGTTAGGCGTACGAGGTTTGAGGAATCGGACCGCCTGAGAACTTCCGCGTCAGAACCAGTCGCTACGGTACGCCACCCACCAGCTAAAGATGCCGATGGGAATGGTGGCCAGCAGCGACCATAAAATGGGCAAGGTGAAATCCGCTAGCAGTCCCAACCCAATGAAGGAAGCCCAGAAGACCTTGCGTTGCATTCCTTTATTCTAGCGCGCAATCGCTCGAGCGCCACCGGCCCGGAGCTGATTTCGATAAGAAACCCACCGGGGTATCCGCTTGTTCGTGCGGATTTCTCGACAGCGCCAAGCTGCATTTTGGGTGAAGCAAGGAGCGACGCAGAGCGGATAGATCAAGCGAGGGAGATATCCCCGCCGGGCTTGTGCAGGGCAGGCCCCGGCGGGAGTCGGTGAGAGGTCGCATCGTTATTATAACTTTGCGGCTTTCTGCGAATGCCGGCGGCGGACTTGGTTTGAGGGAGTCGCTCACCAGCGCTTTCTTTTTCGCGTAAGGAGACGACTTCATTTCCAAGCTCGTAGAGAGCGCGAATTCCCGAACGAATTTCCTGGTAGGCTTGATCGGTACGCTTGGCTACCTTTGGACCCCAGCGGTCGACCGGCACAGGGCTGTGTGGCCCGAGAACCCTGAGGGGCCATTGGCGAGACTCCCCATGAGCTGTTGGAACGTCTCGAAGTTAGGAAAGTTCCACAAGAGGAACGGCTGCCTTGTCGGTGTCGCCGGCGGCGTCACTGTATTCACCGCCCGCGACAGACACTTGACCGCCGTTGAGAACGGCCGAGGCGCAATAGAGCCGCGTGTTGGCAATCGACGATTGCGGCGACCATGTTCCGTTGATGTAGCTACCGTGCTGGTCCGTCCACAGCTCCCACCAGCGTTTTCCCCCGGATTCCTGAGCGAGAACGGTGCCGTCTATGAAGAGCAACATCGCACTGGCTGGGAAGGGACCTTGATTGGTAAGCGGGGTCCAAGTACCTGCCATAGGATTCTCCTTCTGCCGGCGAAAACAGCATGTCCGGAGAGCGAGACGGGGGCGGAAACGAACCAGGAAGCGGGTTGCCGGGGGAACGTTTGCGCACGGACCTCGGCGGACTCCCTGTTACCGACTTGAGAATCGTGCTGTTCATCGGCCGAGCGTTTCATCAAAGCCGTCTTCGCGAGGAATGCGGGGATGGGGTGCACGATTGAGCGCCGAGCAGCGGGCCAACTCTTGTAGACTACTCACGCTGCCACTACAGAATGGAAACGACATCAGGCCTCCCCATTATGGAAAAGAGCCAAACGCTTGGACGAATTTCCGTTGCCATTTCCCTGGTCGTTTTCGGGGTTCAACACTTTCTGTATGGCGGTTTCGTGGCGGGACTGGTGCCCGCGTGGATGCCTGGCCGGCTGTTCTGGGCGTACTTTGTGGGTGTGGCGTTCCTTGCAGCGGCTGTCGGTATCCTTGTCGAACTATTGGCGCGACCGGCAGCAACCATGTTGGGCGTGATGTTTTTTCTTTTTGTGGTGCTCCTTCATATCCCCAGGATCGTCTTGCATTCGCACGACGGAAATGAATGGACCAGCGGGTTTGTGGCGCTGGCAATGTGTGGAGGCGCCTGGGTTCTTGCCAGCGCTTCTCCCCTGTACGAGCGCGAAACTGCGGATCCGTTCCTCAAATTCGGGCGATACATTTTTGCCATGGCTTTTGTGGCTTTCGGGATTCAACATTTTGTTTACGCCCGTTTTGCATTAGGACTAGGTCCACCATGGTTTCCAGGACGGCCCCTTTGGGCTTCGGTTACTGGCGCTGTCTTGATTGCCGCAGGCGCCGCGATCATTTTCGGAAAAAGAGCACGATTTGCGGCTGCTCTCTTGGGAACGATCCTTTTTCTCTTCTTCCTAGTGCTGCACATCCCTCGCATCACAGCGCATCTGCACAATCCGGGACCGTGGACCAGCGCATTTGAAGTCCTGGCACTCTGTGGAGGCGCTTTGGTCCTGGCTGGCACCCTACCAGGAGAAGACAGAAAATAGACGGGAGCGTGGCGCTGTCGCGAGTGTCGCCTTGCAAAGTGGCGGCGGAGATCCAAAGATAAGCGGGATTGCAAATCTTTTGGCGTGCCGCGGCCGAGGCGCACATGGACCGAGCATGATGCGTGCGAGCGTGTGACCCTGAAGAGCAGCGCCTTTCTGAAACCACGCGAAGGTCAGTGGCCTCGTCGTGAGGTACGCCTTCCGAGATACAGATCGGCGACGTTGTACTGGGCTTGTGGCTCGCCGCGTTCGGCAGCCTTGTGATACCAGGAGGCAGCGACGGCGTGGCCCTGAATCACGCCGTCGCCGTGCTCATACATGTAACCCGGATTTCAGTTGAGACGACAGCGTCGCCGCTGCGCGAACCTTGGTCAAAGAAGCAAAGCGCTTCGGCGTAGGCCACCACCCTTAAGGAAGAGGATACCGGGCAGGATTAGAATCGCTGTCAGTTGCCTGCGACGGAAGAGGCGCCGCCGGGGGCGTAGTAACCGTTGCGGGTGCGGGCGATGAGTTTGCCGCGGCCGCGCGGGGGAATCACTTCGACCGTGACGGCGCGGAAGGTTCCGTCCCGGCGGGCGTTGCTGGGATAGTAGGCCAAAATGTACTGGTTACGAATGTCGTGAGCAACGTGCTCGCAAATGTTGTGTACGTCATCGACGTTTTCCGGGAAGAAGGCCAGACCGCCGGAGGCCACGGCGATTTGCTCGAGCGCTTTGCGAGCGCGCTTGGCTTCCTTCTTGTTTTCCTGGCCGAGGAGGCCGATGGTGTAAATCACCGCGTCGGTCTTCTGGACTTCGCGAATCATTTTCTCCAGGGAATTACGGCTGGCGTTGTCTTCGCCGTCGGTAACGACAAGGAGGACCTTCTTGTCCTTGGAAGCCTTCTTGAGATGGTCGAGAGAACCGAGAATAGCGTCGCGCAGTGCGGTGCTGCCGCGTGAATCGATGCGCTCGAGGGCTTCCTTGAGCTCGTGAATGCTGCTGGTGAAATCCTTGTCGAGATCAAGATAGAAGTCGTCGTTGAAATTGACGACGAATGCTTCGTCGTTGGGATTACTGGCCTGAACGAGAGTGATGGCGGCTTCATTGACGCGGGGACGCTTGTCGCGCATACTGCCGCTGTTGTCGATGACCAGCCCCATGCTGACAGGTACGTCCTCGCGCTTGAATACGGAAAGTTTCTGTTCGACTTTGTCTTCGAAAACCCGAAAATTTTCCGGCTTCAGGCCGTCGGCGAAGCGCTGGCGGTCATCGATGACGGTCGTGTGCAGAACGACCAAGTCAACGTCCACCTTGATGCTGGAACCTTGTTTGCCGGTGTTGGGATCCTGGCCAGGTGGAGGCGGCACCGAGTTGGGGATGGGAACCTGGGCGAAGGCCGCGGAAGCGAAGACAGCGGCAGCGCAGATCAAGAGAGAGAGGCCGCGGAGAGAAGCTAAGAGACGCCTGAAGTGCTCAGTGGCTGGGGGCGTAATATCCGGTCTTGGAATAGACGCTGAGGGGCGGAAGCCCCTTGGGTGCGCGCAACTTGATCTTGAGCTTGCGCCAGCGCGCGTCGTGGGCCTTGTTGCTTGGTCGATAGCCGAGAACATATTGGTTTCGCAGCTCCATGCCGATTTTTGAAGAGATATCCGGCAGCTCATCCAGCTTCTCCACGGCGAACACGCGGCCACCGGTCATTTCTGTTACTTCGCTGAGAAGCGACGGGCCGCTCAGTTCTTCCGGGGACCGGTTGCGATAACCAAGCGGATCAAAGATGCCGATCGCATAGAGCTGTGTGTCCGCTTCCTTAACCAACCGCTTGATATCGCTTTCGTTGTACCTACTATGATTATCACCTCCATCGGATAGGATGAGCAAGGCACGTTTGGCGTTGTGTGCACCCCTCATCTGGCTGAGACCGAGATAGATGGCGTCGAGGAGCGCGGTGCGGCCCTTGGGCACCGTGAGCATCATGCGGCTCTGCAGGTCTTCCACACTGTTGGTGAAGGAACTAGTCAGTTCCGCGCGCTCGTTGAAGCTAACCAGGAAAAATTCATCCTGGGGATTGGCGGTTTTGAAGAATTGGATGGCAGCTTCGCGGGCCTTGGCCACTTTGTTGGCCATGCTGCCGCTGAAATCAAAGATCACCCCGATGGAGATGGGGACATCTTCGGCGGAGAAGGTGACGACTTCCTGCTCGATGCTGTCTTCAAAGACGCGGAAATTGTCAGGTTCGAGGCCGGTGACCAAGCGATTGTAGGGATCGGTGACGGTAACGTTGACGAGCGCCAGGTCGACGTCAAAATGAATCGTTCCCCCCGGCTTGAAAGGCATGCCCGCCGTATCTCTCCGGACGTCGTCTTTTTTGACTTCCTTAACTTCATCGCGTTTGCCTTCGTCCTTGGGCTTGTTTTCGTCAGACGTGGACTGGGCGGCGGCAGGAACTGCGGCGTGTAACGCAACCACACAAACTATCAGCAGAACGTGGAATAAGGAAGATAGAACACGAAAACCTGGTAGATCGCGCTTCACGGCACCCTCGTCATCCCGGCCTGCCGGGACGGCCGCGCGGTTCGGACTAACAGAAATTCTACCACTCGGTTTCGCGAAAACAAGCGTAAATGCTTGATGTTCAGTATTGAACGGTTCGCTGGTCGAGCCGGACTAGTAGCGTGTGGTAGCATCGCGACATCCACAGGAGAGGGACCCCGCTGGCGGTCCAAAAATTCCCGAGAGCAGGAGCCTCGATGAGTCCACCGAAAGTCATCGCAGTTATTCCCGCACGTTATGGGTCCGTGCGTCTACCGGGAAAACCCCTGATATCTCTGGCGGGGAAACCCATGATCCAGCGGGTCTACGAGCGTGTCAAACTGGCGCAACTTGCGAACCAAGTGATAGTGGCGACCGACGACGAACGCATCGTGAAAGCCGTGGAGGGATTTGGCGGCGACGCGAGGATGACGCGGACCGAGCATCGTACTGGTACGGAACGCGTCGCGGAAGTGGCGGCGCGTGAAGAGGGCGACGTATTCGTAAATGTGCAGGGAGACGAACCGCTCCTGGATCCGCATGCGATTGATGTGGCGGTAAACGCCCTGCTGGAGGAACCCCAGGCCTCGATCAGCACGGTGGCGACGCCGATCAAGTCGGCAGGCGACATCATGGACCCGAATGTGGTGAAGGCAGTGCTGGATTTCGACGGGAACGCGATCTATTTCTCTCGCGCGCCGATTCCCTGGGTGCGGGATACGGCGAGCAAGATTCAGGTGCGGCACCTGAAGCATCTCGGGCTATACGTTTTTCAACGCGAAGCGCTGCTGGAATATCCAACGCTGCCGCGGGGCGAGTTGGAGCGGATCGAACAGCTAGAGCAACTGCGCTGGTTGGAAAACGGGTGGAAGATCCGGGTGGCGGAAGTGGACCACGACGCGGTGAGCGTGGACGTGCAGGAAGACGTGGCGCGCGTCGAAAAGCTCTTGCAGAAATAGGGCCGCCCGGCCTGGAAAGACCCGGCGGTCGTGTGCAGTTCGTCTTCGTGGCAGTGGTCAGGGCTGCCGCGTGTTTAGACCCGCGATGACACGGCTCGTATCCACGCCAACAAGGAAGGTGGTGTTGGGGTCGACGGCGTACGCGCTGAATTTATAGGTGGTCCGTGGAGAAGGTGTCGTCGTCGCCGTCAGCGTGTTACGACCCGTGGGATCGGTGCCAAGCGTCAGCGACCCGGTGAGTGGATAGTTGAAGAATTGCTTCCGGATACCCGAGCTGTCCAAGAAATTGAAGTCCATGGCGCCGGTAACATTGATGGTCGCAGCTGTGGTCACAGCCATTTGACCGACGAAATCATCTTCGCCGTTGCTCACGCCGTTCCAATTGAATGCGTAGTTGCCGGCTATCGATGACGTGGTAAGCGGACCAGATGTCTGTGCGAGAAAAGAACCGTCGCTCGTGATATTGTTGTCGGTTTCCTGGAAGACGGCCTTCGTGGGCGACACCAGATAGAAGAGGAAAGAAAACGTGCCGGACTTGGAGTCCGTCCAAGTGGCCGTGCCGCCGCCGAAATGGTTGGCGTCAACCGTGTAAGAGCCCGTCACAGTGCCCCCAGGCGAAGGCAAAGCAGTTAGGTTAGCGTTGTCGTTTTCATCGAGCACAATCGAAGTGAGATTGCCCGCGCCATCCGCCGTGAAGCGCCCCGCAGTAGCGATCGGCCCCGCCACGCTCCCGCCCCCGATCAGGAAAGCAAAGGGGCCGTTGAGAGAACTGATGTCGAACGACGTGTTTTGCTGGGCGATGGCGTCTCCCACAAGCGCTTCGGGGAAATCCAAATTTGAACTTAGAAATTTCAAGCGAGTGCCATCAACGATGTAGAAGGTCAAATTCTTCCCGGCTATATTTGCCGTCCCTCGGCCCGATTGGGGGAAGGCCGCATCAAGCTGGTAAAAAGCGCCATTCGGGAACGCCAATTGTCCGGACAGGACGCCCGCGGTATTGGAATCAAAGAGGCCGTTTATGACTCCGCCACCGCCATCCGCATCAAACCGGCCGATGATGGATTGCTGGACGAGATTGTTGCTGGCATCAAAACCCACGCCGGAAAAGTCGAAAACATAGCCGTTGGCGATGATGGCGATAGAAAAGGCCGAGGTGTCCTGTTTCTGAAACGAACCTCCCGCGGTCACGGTGGAGTCGGTCTGGACAATTGAGCCCTGGCTGATGGTCGAAAGGGTGATGCTGTAGTTCGTTGTACCTGTGATGTTCGTCAGACTGAGCGTGCCGCGGCCATCAGCCTGAATTGAGTAACTGCTGTTTGTGAAGGCAAGAGTGCTTGTGCCGGTGCAGACGTTGACATCTTCGACGCCGCCGGTGATGTTGCCATTGCCGTCGGCAGTAAATGTGCCGATGCGACCGAAAAAACTGCCAGTACGACCACAGGGCTCAGTTCCGCTCATGGAGAACGCGTATTGTCCCTTCAGGCTGGCGTTTGAAAAATTTCCTACGGGAGGGGGAGGAGCCGGCGTGGAGCCACCGCCACCACCGCAGGCACCTTCCAAGGCGGCTGCAAGGAGCGTCAAGTAGAGAATCAGGCCCTTCACAGAGCACCTGCCTGCTGAGATTTCTGGACTCCTCGGCGTTGCGCACGCGCTCCGGCAAGCCAAAGCGGCGCGCCGTTGACAGAGCGCAGGGTTAGCGCCTGTCCACCCTGCTGAACAATGCGCGCGAAAAACATGGTGCCCTGTCCGTACGAGAGGCTCTGGCCGGTAATCTTCACGCTGCTGCCTTCGGTGAGCGTGAACTTATTGAATTTGAGGAATCGCACATCCCCGAGATGAACGTCAACGGGCCCCGACGAGGTCTGCACGGTGACGTGCGCGCCAAGGGGAGGTAGGGAAGAGTTCTCCGTATATTTCAACACCGTTCCTTCGAGAACCGTGTCGCGCGTCAGGTCGTATGCGGGTTTAGTGGACTGCGCTTTTTGCCGCACCTGCTGCCCGCCGGCAACAGCCGAGAGAAGAAACGCGGCAGCAAGAAAGACACTGCTCGTTCTCATGAGAGTGATTGGTTTCATATCCCCTTCCCACCTGCAAGAGTCCCACTCGGAACCTTACTGCGTTGCGGGGACCAAACGGAAGAACCGTTTCGAGGCGCAAGGCTAAAGGTTCATTGCCTTAGATGGCGAATCCCCCCGTGGCGGTTTCCGAATGTTGCGCAAATTTTTCCGAGCCGTAACATGTATCGAGACCGCCGAACTCCAAGGAGTTCCCCGTGGTTACAAACCCGTCCCCGCGGAAAAAGTTTCACGCTTCGGTGGAGAAAAAACAACGATCTTGAGACGCGAAGAGTTCGATTTGACAGAATTGCGAGTTCCGTCGATAATTATGCGTACGTCACTCCTGTGGAGGGCAAACAAGCCCGGCGTGGGAACGCGGGCTATAAGGATGGCGCCAAAATATATTTTTGTAACTGGCGGTGTTGTTTCCTCACTTGGAAAGGGCGTAGCTGCCTCCTCTATCGGTTGTCTCCTCGAAAGTCGCGGTTTCAAAGTCACCCTGCAAAAATGCGATCCGTACCTGAACGTAGATCCGGGCACCATGAGCCCCTTTCAGCATGGTGAAGTGTTTGTGACGGAAGACGGCGCGGAGACGGACCTCGATCTTGGCCACTATGAACGGTTCACGCACGCCAAGCTTTCCCGCGACAATAACTGGACGACCGGACGCATCTACGAAACCATCCTGACGAAAGAGCGGCGCGGAGATTATCTCGGGAAGACGGTGCAGGTGATTCCGCACGTAACCGACGAGATCAAGACAACGATCAGAAAAGTCTCCGAGGGCGTTGATGTCGTGATTGTGGAAATTGGTGGGACGGTGGGCGATATCGAATCGCTTCCCTTCCTCGAAGCGATCCGGCAGATGCGGCTAGAAATGGGCGCAGAGAGCACGCTCTTTGTGCACGTCACGCTGGTCCCCTTCATCGCCGCAGCCGGCGAGCTGAAAACCAAGCCGACCCAGCACAGCGTGAAAGAGATGCTAAGCATCGGGATTCAGCCGGACATTTTGCTATGCCGCAGCGATCACCACATCCCGGCGGAATTAAAGAAAAAGATTGCTTTGTTCTGCAACGTGGCGGAAACCTGCGTGATTTCGATGGAAGACGTGGACACCATTTACGCGGTGCCTGCGGAACTGAGCAAGGAAGGTCTGGACGCGCAGATTCTGCGGCTGCTGAAGTTGAACGATCATGCTTCGAACATGAAGCCGTGGCTCGACCTGGTGCATCGCATACATCATCCGGCGGGCGAAGCAAGGATTGCAGTGGTCGGGAAGTACGTGCAGCTGGAGGACGCGTACAAGAGTTTGCGGGAAGCGCTGCTGCACGGGGGGCTGGCGCACAATCACAAGACTGTTCTCGAATGGATCGAAGCAGAAGAAATTGATTCTGCGGCGACGGCTACGGCGCGGCTGCATGGATACGACGGCGTCCTGGTTCCGGGCGGCTTCGGGAAGCGTGGGATTCAGGGAATGGTGCACACGATCCAGTACGCGCGCGAATACAAAGTTCCGTTTTTCGGGATTTGTCTGGGAATGCAGTGCGCGACGATTGAATACGCGCGCGACGTAGCCGGGATGAAGCAGGCGGACAGCACGGAGTTTGATCCGCAAACGCCGCACCGAGTGATTTATAAATTGCGTGAATTGCTGGGCGTGGATGAAATGGGCGGCACGATGAGGCTGGGCGCGTGGCCGTGCAAGTTGGAGCCAGGATCGTTTGCACACCGGGCGTACGGCAAACTCGAGATCAGCGAGCGCCACCGCCACCGTTACGAATTCAACCGCGACTACGAAAAGACACTCGTCGCCGCAGGCCTACGCATCACCGGACGCACGCCGGATGAGAATTACGTGGAAATCGTCGAGGCGCCGGACCACCCGTGGTTCCTCGGCTGCCAGTTCCACCCCGAATTCAAATCGAAGCCGCTGGAGCCACATCCGCTGTTCGCGGCGTTCATCGGCGCGGCTCTGGAACACAAGAAGAACAAATTGCGGCCTATCTCGGAACCAAAACACGCACAGGCCGTGGGGATTGCGCCGCGCGTGACCGCGTAATCTGAATTTCTCCCGACAGAGTGGAAGAGGCCCACAGCGTCGGCACGCGAACATAAGCGCTCAGTGCCCGAGTAGTTTGATTTTTCCTGCAAGCGCAGATTGATTTCGCAGTGGTAGACGCCGTCTTTGTCACCCGAGAGCGGCCGAATCTTTCGGAACTTGCCGAGCGCTTGGGACTCATTTTTCATCGCTTCCGTCAAGTACGAATCGCCCGCGAAGCGCAACTCCTCCATCCATTGAACCGGATAGCCGGCTCCCCACAAGTTGAAATGAACGTGCGCGGGGATATGCATTCCCGGGTATCGTCCCGGCCGGACGGTATGTAACTCAAAACGTCCCTCGGCGTCGGTCTTCATATAACCCTTTATGCGAGGATGGCCGACCTTGCCGTCCGGTGAATAGTAGCCGTCCTTATCGGTGTTGTAGGCATAAACGACGACGCCCGCGACGGTGTGCTGGCCGTTCGGCGCAAAGACGTGGCCGCTTACGACTAGCGGATCGCCAGGCTCGCCGGCTGGCACGATGATAGCTGTCCACGTTGTGTCCGGCGGTTCCAGGGCGGAGGAGGTGGGTTCTGCCCCTTCGCGGGCGGCTGTGCCAGATAAGAACCCGTGGCGCACACCAATCCCCATCCCGCCACTCGTTGCAGAAATTCCCGGCGGCCTTTGTCTTGAGGTTTCATTGGATTGCTCTTTTGCCTGCTACACGGATCGGCAGCACCAGGTATTAACAAGCGCATTCAGGAAATCGAGGGGCTAAAGCGGCTGCATTAACACTTCGGCGGTCCCGCCGTCTTTCCTCAGGTGTCCACATTCCGCATCGCGGTACGCATGACTGTTTCACAGAGGACATGGGGGTCGAGCCGAATTGTCGTCGCAGTTGTAGTTCTCGCGGCGCTTCCGCTGACGACAAGTGCGAGGCGCAAGACAACACCGGCGTGTCGAAATCCGAAGCAAAGGTTTACGCCGTGAGTACGACCTATACGACGCTCTCCTTCACAGCCACGAAATGGATAGTCTTCAAAGAAGAAGGATTGTTTCAGGATTTCAGCGGTACTCTCACCTACAGCTCTCAAGATCCAACAAAATGCAAGATCGACGTTACCGTGCGGGCCGCTAGCCGCGACACGCGTGTTCGGGCCGCGACAAAGTTTTGCGCTCCGATGACTTCTTCGACGTCGAAAAATACCCCACCCTTTCCTTCCGCAGCACGAAGATAACTTCCACCGGAAAAGATTCCTACGATGTTCAAGGCGACCTCATCATCCACGGCGTGACGAAGCGAATCACCGTGCCCGTCCAGACGATCGGCGTGCGCGCCATGCCGGGAACCGGCGACTTCGCCGGATTCGAGACTACTTTCAACATCGACCGCCGCTACTTCGGCGTCCTTGGTTCGCGCGGGAGCGGCAATACGCTGGCAATCGATCCGATAGTCGTCCTTCACCTCATCATTGGTGGCGTCCCTGAGTAATGCGCGCGGCTCACTTGCGCAGCCGTTCCCCTTCCCCCGCGGTGCTCGTTGTTCGCGCCGACATGCGCCGCTTTGGCAACGCCTCTAGCCTCTGTGCTATCTTCAAAGCTCCTCATGACGGCAGGTAGAGAAATCTGTCTGGGCTCCTTGCGCCTCGGTGGCGGAAATCCGCTGTTTCTCATTGCCGGGCCGTGCGTGATTGAAAGCGAAACGCACGCGCGGATGATGGCGGAAAACGTCGCAAAGGTCGCTGACGATGCGGGGGTGCCGTACATCTTTAAGGCTTCGTACGATAAAGCCAATCGGTCCTCGGTTAAGGCGTTCCGCGGCCCGGGGCTGAAGGAAGGCTTGCGGATTCTCGGAAAGATCAAGTCGGAACTGAAACTGCCGATACTCACGGACATACACGATGCTTCCCAGGCGGCATCTGCGGCGGAAGTTTGCGACGTGCTGCAGATTCCCGCATTTCTGGCGCGGCAGACGGATCTGCTGATCGCCGCCGGCAAAACCGGTCGGATTATCAATGTAAAGAAAGCGCAATTTCTTTCACCATGGGACATGGGGAACGTAGCCGAGAAGGTGGCGAGCACCGGAAATACAAAGATTATTCTCACCGAGCGCGGCTCTTCGTTTGGCTATCAGAATCTTGTCGTGGATATGCGCTCCTTCCCGATCCTGCAACGAACCGGTTACCCAGTGGTCTTTGATGTAACGCATTCTGTGCAGCTTCCCGGCGGACAAGGCCACTCCAGCGGCGGGCAGCCGCAGTTTATTGAGCCGCTGGCGCGCGCCGGTGTGGCAGCGGGCGTGGACGGCATTTTCCTGGAGACCCACGACAATCCCGCCAAAGCGCTTTCTGATGGACCCAATGCGCTGCCGCTGTCGGAACTCCTTGGCCTGCTCATGAAACTAAAAGGACTCAGCGCGGTGGTCCGCCGCTGGAGCGCGAAATGAGCATGGAGACGGCGCGACGCGTGCTGAAAATCGAAGCGCAGGCCATACAAGATGTGCTGGCGCGGCTCGACGCATCCTTCGAGAAAGCAGTGGAAGTGTTGTTTGCGTGCAAGGGGCGCGTGGTAGTCAGTGGGATGGGCAAGTCCGGGTTGATTGGGCGGAAAATTTCTGCGACGTTGTCCAGCACGGGTACGCCGTCATTCTTTTTGCATCCGGCGGAAGCACTTCACGGTGACCTTGGGATGCTCGCGCGTGGGGATGCGATGCTGGCGGTTTCCTACGGCGGAGAGACTGAAGAGATCATTCAGTTGCTGGAGGCCTTGAAGAGGCTGGAGATGCCGCTGGTAACGCTGACCGGCAAACCGCAGTCCACGCTGGCCGAGGCGAGCGACGTCGTGGTGGATGTCAGCGTGAAGGAAGAGGCGTGTTCGTTGAATCTCGCTCCCACGGCAAGCACCACGGTGGCGATGGCCGTGGGCGATGCCCTCGCAGTCTCGCTGCTGGAACGGCGAAATTTCCGTCACGACGACTTCGCGGCATTGCATCCCGCGGGACGTTTGGGGAAGAAATTGCTTCGCGTCGAGCACCTGATGCACGCGGGAGAGGCGCTGCCGCGTGTTTCAACCGGAACGCCGATGCCAGACGTTTTTCACGAAATGAGCAGGAAGGGTCTGGGAATGACGACCGTGTTGGGGCCAGACGGGAGATTGGCGGGCATTTTGACGGATGGCGACCTGCGGCGCTTGATGGAAAAACATCGCGGCGCTACGCTCGAGATGACCGCGGGTCAGTGCATGACAAAGGAGCCGCAAACGATCGGGCCGCACGTGCTCGCGAGTGAAGCGTTGAACTTGATGGAGAAGCGCAAGATTACATCGATCGTGGTTACCGATGAAGCGAAGGGCGCACTGGGCGTGGTGCATCTGCATGATTTGTGGACCCTGGAACTGATGTAGTGTTATATGCCAGAAAAAACTGCAAAAGCCCGCGGCGTGTAACCCTTTGTAGGGGCGAGGCTTGCCCCGCCCGCGTGCGCAGAGTAAAACCCAAGGAAAAAAAGAGGAGATGGGATTGGCCAAGCGAGGAAAAAAAATTCCTGGAAAACTGGCGAAAAGGGCGAAGCAGATTCGGGTGCTGCTGATGGATGTGGACGGAACACTGACCGACGGCAGCGTCACATTGCTGTCGCAATCGGATGGTTCCGCGCTGGAAATGAAGAATTTTGATGCTCACGACGGCCAGGGCCTCACGCTTGCCGTCACCGCCGGGTTGCGCACTGGCGTCATCACTGGCCGTGGCAGCGCGGCTCTGCGCAGGCGCTGTAAAGAGCTGGATATCGAGTTTGTCTACGAAAAACAAGGGCACAAGATCGCGGCTTACGAAGATGTCCTGCGGAAGACCGGGGCGCAGGAATCGGAAGTCGCCTTTCTCGGCGATGACCTGCCCGACCTGACCATCATGAAGCGCGTGGGACTGGCGGTCGCCGTACACAACGCCACCCCGGAAGTGCGCCGAGCCGCCCACTACACCACCAAAGCCGACGGCGGAAAAGGCGCCGCCCGCGAACTCGTCGAACTCATCCTCCGCTCTAAAGACATCTGGGAAGAAATGATCGACAAAGCCCGCGCCTGAAGCCGCGCCTCCTTCACCCGATGACTGACAGCGTGAGGCAGTGAACTGGCGCGCAGCATTCAGCAAAGAGAGGGTAGGCGATACCTGGCCCTACCTGACAAGTTCGACGTCCACGAATGCGCCATCATGGACCGTTTCTCCGCTACGCTGAGAGACGCACAGCTGCGGAATGTTCTCCATGTCGGCATTCGCGGCCCAAGTGCCTTTCGCTTCTTCAAACGCCTACTTACCGAGTACAACTTGTGGACGCGTGGAAGCAGTTTAGACAGGTCGAACTTCGGGGTACGGTGGTGCGAAGAGCACGGCGTTACCTTCAGCAGAAGCGCAGCCCTAAACCTCGACACATTTCTTGTGACGTGTTTCTCGCCCCGGGCTAACTCCCGATCTGCAAATCTCAATTTCGATAGAGTTTTTGGGAAGGCTCCACGCCGACGGGATTTTCGGCGAGTTTTGATGGTATCTCTTCAATTCTCTCCGCCCAGGACGCTGCCGTTTCCGCTAATTCCCGCAACACCTCCGCGTCAGCTCTTCCCGAACTCTTCAGCACATGAAACGAATGATCTGCCTTTTCAATGACGTGCAACGTCGCCCGCGACCCTAGCTTCGCGCAGATCGGACGCAACAACGTGAGATCGGCAAGGGCATCTCGCGTTCCCTGAAGGAACAGCATCGGCAGCGTAATCTTCCCAAGGTGCTCGGCTCGTTTCGTACCCAGCCGCTTGGGCGGGTGCAGCGGAAAGCCAAAGAACACCAGTCCTCGCACTCCAACCAGTGGGCATTGTGCCACAGCCTGCGAAGTCATTCGTCCTCCCATTGACTTGCCTCCCGCCACTATCGGTAAGCCAGGAGCCGCCTCCGCAGCCGCTCGTACTGCAGCCACAACGGTCGCAATCAGCACTCCGGGCGCGTCTGGAACCCGCCGCTGCTCCTCCATGTACGGAAATTGGTATCGTAATGTCGCCACGCCACTGCCAGCCAACTCCCCCGCCAGCTTCTCCATAAATGGGTGACTCATCCCCGCCCCAGCTCCATGCGCCAGCACCAGGAGCCGCCGCGCCTTCGCCGGCCGGCAGAGTAGCGCTGATACCACGCCTCCGTCCCCTACGCCAAAGCATAACTTTTCGACCATTGCCATTTCGCCGCGATTCTAGCAGAACTTACTCCTGTCCTGCTCCTCTTGTGAATGGCTTCTTGCTTTCTGACGCAGACGATTCCCTATCGCAGATCGCGGCATGAGCCCAAGTGACCACGATTCGAAAGGACGAGATTGGCTCCGGTGCACTGCAGCCCAGCTTCCGGTAATCGGAAACTGACCTACCATTCGACCTGAAGGGATTGAGTAGGAGTAGATCGACAAAGCCCGCACCTACTGTCGGTCTGCCGGCTCCGAGCCTATTCTGGCACTCCAGGTCATGTCAGGCCATAATGTCACCGGCCATTCGGCCACCAAGGATCAAAGCGGTGCTCCACGCATGGCACGATGTTTCTCCTGGCGACGACCTCCCGCGCGACTTTCAAGCGGTCATCGAAATTCCCCTCGGCTCCAACGTAAAATACGAGTTGGACAAGCCCAGCGGGCTCTTGAAAGTGGACCGCATCATTCATTCGGCGGTGTTTTACCCCGCGAACTATGGCTTCATTCCCCAGACTTATGCCGACGACAACGATCCCCTGGATGTCCTGGTCTTGTGCCAGGAACCGGTCCAGCCGCTTGCGCTCATCAAAGCACGCGCCATTGGCCTGATGACGATGATCGATTCCGGGGCCAGCGACGACAAGGTCATCGCCGTGGCCACCAACGATCCCGAATTCAGCAGCTACGTCGAGGCCAACGAGTTGCCGCCGCATCGCTTGCTTGTCCTCAAGCGCTTTTTCCAGGACTACAAACAACTGGAAGGCAAGCAAGTCCAAGTGGATGACATTCGCCCGGCCTACGCCGCGGTCAAAGTCATCGAAAAAGCCCTGGCACGTTACACTGAGCAAAGAGAGACTCTCCGCACAAAGGACCGTCACTAATGCAAATGCACTATTTTTTCAAATTGAACTCGATGCTACTTTGCCGCGGCGGAAGCGGCCCGGTCTGAGTGCCACGGCGGCTTTGCGTTGATTTGTCTTTTTCGTGCCTGGTTAACTTTATGGACTGGAGCAAGATGGCATGAATTGTTTCTGGAAATGGACAGCGGCAATCTTTGGCATCGTGATCGTTGCTGCTTTTATCGCGCTGTCCGTCATGGCGGGAAGCCCAAAGGACGTCTACGGTATGGTGCGGTACGCCTTGCCGCACATGCATCGCGGCACGCTGAAAATCGGCAGCGATGCACCGGACGCGCGGATCGTCGCGCTGGATGGCGTCAGCCGTTTCCACATCCGCGAACGAACTCGTGACCGGCCCCTGGTGCTGGTGTTTGGGAGTTTTACTTGACCGCCGTTCCGTCGCCAGGTGGGCGACATCGTTCAGATTTATGACGATTACAAGGACCGCGCCGATTTTCTGACCGTTTACGTTCGCGAAGCGCATCCCACCGACGAATGGCAGATGAAATCTAACGTGAAAGACGACGTCTGCTATGCCCAGCCGAAAACGCTGGAGCAGCGCGTGATTATCGCGAATGATTTCACCAAGAGATTTAAATTCCCCTTGCCCTTCGGAGTCGACGACATGAGCAACGCCGCGAATGACGCGTACGCCGCATGGCCCGAACGCATCTACATAATTGACGAGAGCGGTCACATCGCTTACCGCGGCGGGATCGGACCGTTCCATTACAGGCCAGGAGAAGCCCGGGAATGGCTGGCCGTGCGGTACGGAGCAGTGAAACAAGGAGCACCGAAATCGCCCGCATCAACGACAGGAACGGCGGCACCGGCAAAATGATGCGGGCGTGGAAACGGAGAACAGGCAATAACAAACGGGAACTCAGCCCGCTGAAAAAAGTAGGGTTGTCCCGCGCGCTCTCGAAACTCGGCTATTGCTCGCGATCGCGCGCAGAAGTGTTGATTGCTGCGGGGCGCGTGAAACTCAACGGAACGCTGCGCCACAATCCGGAATCGCCGGTTCACCTGGGGAAAGATCGCATTGAAATCGATGGGCAGCCTATTGCGAGCAGTTCCAAAATCTACCTTGCTCTCAACAAACCTCGCGGCGTTGTGACGACTGCGGCAGACGAAAAAGGCCGGGAGACAGTCTATTCCTACCTACCAGGGAATTTACCGTGGCTCGCTCCGGTGGGACGACTCGACAAAGCGAGCGAAGGATTGCTGCTGCTGACCAATGATTCGGAATGGGCGGCGCGCATTACAGCACCGGAGACGCATCTGGATAAAACGTATCACGTGCAAATCAACGCCATTGCCGATGAACCATTGCTACAAGCATTGCGAAACGGAGTCCGCGTCAGCGATGGCGAATTCCTGCGTTTGAAAAATGTCCGCCTACTTCGACAGGGCGAGCGCCACTCGTGGCTCGAAATTGCGCTGGACGAAGGCAAGAATCGGCACATCCGGCAGATGCTCGAAGAACTTAAGTTAGGCGTGCTCCGGCTCGTGCGTATTGCGATCGGGCCGCTAGCTCTCGGCGATCTTCCGAAGGGTACAACTCGTCCGCTGGGGCTGGGAGAGAAACAGGCGTTGGATCGTGCGATGCGTGCGCCGAACCGCGAACCCGCTTCTTCCGTTCGATGACAAAGGCTATTTTGATTTGTATGTAAAACTCACTTTCGTTTCTTCATCGAGAACCAGCGGCCTGACGAAGTTGTATGAATTCCCTGCCCTCGGCACATCAACGCGAACCGGCAGGACGCCGGAAATGCGCTGCTGAAGGTTCGTCACATTGGCGGAAGCTGACATCTGTTGCTTCTCGGCATTTTTGCGCGCTTCGCGCTGAAGACGTTCTAAGTCAACAGTCGAATAGCCATTGAGTCGTCCGTTGCCTGCGGTAACTTCCACCGATTCTGAAACCGCACCAATGCCGAGAGCGAAATTGAATGGCACGGGCCTGCTGCCGTCATAGTTGACCTGACTGACGAGCTGCTTAGAGCCAGTGGCATTGGCGGTAATCTTGACTCGTCCCGAAGACAAGTTCGACACGAGCCAGCGGCCTGAATTATCGGTCATGACGTTTCGCACTACTCCCGTATCGAGATGGGTGACCGTGATTTGCACGTTGGGGACCACCGCTCCGGTTGGGTCCAAGACGATCCCGCCTAGCTGTCCGGGAAGCAAAGACAACATTTCGAAGCTGCTGACGGAATATCCTTTGCCCGTCGCGCTGGCATCTCCTTCTGCCCCGGAGACGTCCAGCGAGGCAGCCGGCAACAAATTCGCGGCGATGGCATCACCGCCGAAATCTTTCACCTTGTACTGCTCGGGAAGAAAGACCTCCCACTGCAGAAGATTGATCGGCACGTCCATTTTCGGAAGCGAGAGATCGGAGCCGCCTTTCTTCGCGAACGGCGCGCCCGAATGCATGAATACGAATGAGACCGTGTAGGAATCGACGGGTCGAAAGCCCGCACGCAACAAAGGCACGCGATTGCCGTCGGATCCCTCGACAGGTTTCACTTTTTCTCCGGCCACCTCGGCGGAGAGAATGCTTGCGCCTGTGGGCAAAGCCACTTTTAAGAACGGCTGCGCCTGATTTTTGATGGTGAGTTTTATCTCGGTTAAGGACCGGCCCTCGGTGGTTACCAGGGTTGTGACGACCGCGTGTTCGGCAACGGCCGCGAGCACGCTGCTGTCCGGAAAGCGCGTCCATTCGAGCGCAAGCGTGGGCTTCTCGTTCGGCTGTTTGTGATAACGAAATGCCGCCTGCATTGGAAAGCGCGCGAGCGAACGCAGGTACGGATTCATCTCCTTGAAATCCATGCGCTTGAGGCCGCCCGCCTCCCTGGCAGTTAACTCGATCGTTCCGCCGCCTTCGACGAGAACCTCGCCCGTGTCCCGTTGTGCATCCTTGAAACTGAGAAAGGGTGCGTCGGCCTTTGTGGCGGTGATTGATTTTTCCATGGAGATCAGGAACTGGTGACTTCGCTGCGCTGGGTCGTTAACTTTCAGGGTCAACAGGCCCGCTTCGAATTCTCTGGATTCCACCGATGCACCAGTGGCGCCGGTGATTTCGAATCCTGCGGGGACTTCCATTTGAAATTGCAAAGGTTCGCCTTGCACGACGGTAATGTCGGCAAGAGCGGCGATTCGAATGTCGGCTTCGCTGACGGAAACGAGCGTTTTTACGTCCGAGAGAAAGCGCGCTTCTTTCGGAACAACGGGCGCGGCAGTTTCGCGAGTTTTCCACCAGATGTTCGCGGGCTGTCCAGGGATAAGCGCGGCTTCAATAACGGTTTGTCCCTTCTCTGAGGACCTGGAGGTGATGAGGCCGGGGTTGATTCGAACATTGGTATGGTCACCAGGAACAACAAGCGCGAGCCGAACGCTGCCTGCCCATGGTACGGGAAGACTGAAGGAGGCTCGTCCAGCTTCAATGCTGAGGGGAAGACCGGCATCGAGGGTGACGGCGAAGTCCGCTGGTCCAGTGAGAACAGTCGTGTGCGTTCCATTTTCCAATTCGAGAGGCAAGCCCTTCCTCTCCTGGCGGGCGTCGAGAATGGCCATGCCGTTCGTCAGAGGAATCTTGGTGGCGCCCATATGGAAGATTTCTCCTTGCAGTTGCACAGTGCCCTGCACCGATTCATTCGCGACTCGGAACTTCAAGTCCGCGTGTTTCATGGTGTAGGGAACGGGGGGCGCGTCCAGCTTCCTGACAGGCTTGCTCGCAAGTTCGACGAGCCGATTGTATTCGTCCAGTGGAAGCGTGACATTGCCCGTTGCTGGTACGGGAGGAAGAGCTGCATCGTCTGCTGCCGCTGCAAAACTGGGGAGAACCAGAATCCATGCCAAGAATATCGGTGAGATCTTTTTCATTTGCCACCTGCCTTTTTCTCGTGCTGATACGTTAATCCTGCGGAAGGGGCCTGATTTTCCCCGGTTAGCTCGGAAACCAGATAGAGCGAAGGGCCGAATACGGGGAAGGAAACGTGAATGGGAAGAATTCCAGCGCGCTTCCCTGCCAAAGAATCCGCCCGAAATTTATCCAGAAGAGCTTGAGTTGCGACTGGAGAACGCTTGAATTTAGTTTCGTCCTTGGCATCCATGTCGGGCGAGGGGGGCGCTGGAGCAACTGAGGACGCTGCCATTCCCGCGACGACTCCCGCGCCTACGCCGGCTGAAACCCCGACAGCTCCGTATCCAGTGACTGGAGAGTTGAGAGCAGACGAGACCGGATTCTCGAAAGGTTCCGTTCGAAAGGCTCCCGGTTCGGGCGTCATTTTGAACAGCGGCGGATGATACACGAGAAGCCCGGTGCGGGAGACCGGCAGGTCCAGGGCAGGCAGGGCCAGCTTGAACTGGCCTTTGTCCTTCCACGCGGTGCCGCGGCTCAGATAGACAACCTCAACCGCAAACTCCGGCGCTTCTTCGCCTGTGCGCGCTTTGTCAAGGGGTAGGAGGAGACTGCCGTCCGGCGACTGCCCCGGCCGCACTGCTTTGCCCGCTAGCGATGCGCTCCAGAGTGTAGCGCCGGGCGGCAAGGTGATCTTGAGGAAGTTGCGCTGATTGTTTCGAACGGCGTAACGCGCCTGGACCAGCGTTTTCCCTTCGCTGCTTATCAGAACCTGGTAGCGGGCTTCCGAGACATTGGCCATCAGAACGGCCTGGGGCGCGTACCGCGCCACATTCAAGCTGAGCAATCGTGTCAATTTCCCGTCGCCGGAGCGGAACCGGAACGCAGCGAGCGATGGAGATTGGCGATTCGAAACCATTTCGCCGAGGTCCGTCGCATCTGCGCTGTCGAGCCCATCGGATTTGAGATCCTTGATCTCCCCGGCGCCGAGAACTTCCACCGCGACGCCACCGGTCTCGCGTTCCGCGTTGAGAAGACGCAGAAGAGGAATATCAATCTGTCCTTCGCGAGGACTGCGAGTTTCACCGGTCACGACGAATCGGGCGTTTTGCTCCACCGGTTCCAGGAATGTAACGGAGAGTTCGTTGGCCTTCATCTCCCAATCAGCCACCATTGCACCCAAAACTTGATTGATCGTGACTTTATCGGGGATTTGAATTTTTGCGACGCGCGCAGCGCCCTGAGTTATCTCCAGATTTACTTCGGCGTTGATGGAAGTCAAGTCCTCGCCGAGCCCCAGAAGTTGCATCAGCGATCCGCGCATTCGCAAAGGCTGCGTGTCGCGGTGATCCTCGGTCTTCCTTCGCCAAGCGAAGGTGAGTGCCTCGTTTCCTCGGCCGTAAGCGATCCACTTGCTTTCCGCCACGGATTCGGATTTCTCGGAGAGGAGACCGCCCGTGAGTCTGACGTCCACGCCATGGCGAGGAAGTTGCACGGAGGCTCGCGTAACGCCGGAGGCAGTTGGGGGCAGAGAGATACTCTCTTCGCCCGTCGATGTTGCCACAGGAATGGCAATGTCAAGCAACAAGACCGCCCGGCCCGAATGGGAAAGGAGTGCGGAGAGTTGGCTTCCCGCCTTACCGCTGGCATCGGACACGAGAGAAACAAGTTTGCCGTCGAGTCTTGCTTCACGAACCAGCAGGCCCGCCGGAACCGAGACACGCACCCAGCCGTCCTTCAAGACATCGACGGTCAGACTCGCGCGGCCGGAAGCGAGTTCACCGTTGATGCGCAGGTCGTAGTCAATGCGCGTGAGCGTGGCTTCGACGGGAGGCGGCTCCCGGTCTCGCTCGATGGGATACGCCTTCGCGTGAAG
>Ga0209577_10000610_pt1 | contig 35684 bp, 36 predicted proteins | sample GraSoiAngelo_109_FD_185874 | JGI IMG/M metagenome (GOLD analysis project Ga0209577, IMG submission 185874) | Grasslands soil microbial communities from the Angelo Coastal Reserve, California, USA - 14_0903_12_20cm (SPAdes) (version 2) | ecosystem: Environmental > Terrestrial > Soil > Grasslands... | reverse complement strand
GGCGGCGGAGGAGGCGGGGGCGGCGGAGGAGGCGGAGGCGGCGGAGGAGGAGGCGGCGGAGGAGGAGGCGGCGGCGGAGGAGGAGGCGGCGGGGGCGTCCCGTTGGTGAAGGCGGCGCTCGAGACGGCGGTGGCGACGACGCCGAACTGGCCGCCGTTGATGGTGACCCGGATGGGACCGGTGGTGACCTGGGCGGGGAAGACGACGGCCAGTGGGGGCACGACGGCGGTGAGGGTGGTGTCGGAGACGATGGCGAAGCTCGCCGGGAACCCGGCGAAGGACACCCCGGTCGTGGTGGTGAAGCCGGTGCCGGTGATGGTCACTGTCGAGCCAGCGACGCCGATGGTCGGGCTGAAGGACGTGATCGTGACCGGAGGAGGCGGAGGGGGGGGAGGGGGAGGAGCAGGAGGCAGCGGGGTGGTGTTGGTGAAGACAGTGGTCGAGAAGGGCATTCCGGGAAAGCCGACGGTGTTGACCCGGAGGGGGCCGGTGGTGGCAAACCCGCCGGCGGTTAAGGCCAGCGGAGTAGGCACCACGGCGATGATGGTGGTGTCGGAGACGATAGTGAAGCCGGGCGCCGGGACCGGGAAGGGTCCGAAGTTGACCGTGGTAGCGGCTGAGAAACCCGTGCCGGTGATCGTCACCGTGGAGCCCGCCGGTGCGCTGGCCGGGGACACGCCGGTGATGGTCGGCGGCACCAACAGGCCCGCCGGAGCAGCGACTTCCCCGACGGTGAAGTTCCCCGAGTTGAGCGTGGGGCCGGCTGAGACCCCTCCGCTCACCGCCGAGCCGATGGCGTAGGTGGTGACAATGACGGCACAGGGGCCCGCCGCTCCCACCGGGACGGTGGCGGTGATGACCGTGGGAGACACCACAGTGAACTGCACGGGCCCACAGAGGTCGACCTCGGTGACGGGGGTGAAGTTGGTTCCGGTGATGGTTACCACCGTCCCGCCCAGGCCGAAGGTTGGGCTCAAGCCTGTGATCGTGGGTGGCGGCGGGGACGTGTTGGTGAACGCGGTGGTCGAGACGACCGATGCCGCCTGGGGAGTTCCGCCGTTCTTGGTGACCTGGATGGGGCCGGTGGTGGCCAAGGGGGGCACGACGGCGTTGAGGAGGGTGTCGGAGCCGACGTTGAAGGTGACCGCCGGGATGCCCGGGCCGGTAGTGCCGTTGGCCAGCAAGCCGCTGAAGACCACCCGGGTAGTGCCTGTGAAGCCTGTGCCGGTGATGGTCACCGTCGAGCCGTCGGGGCCACTGGTCGGTGCGAGGCCTGTGATGGTCAGGGGGATGAGTGTGCACCCCGGGATCGTTGCGGTGGCCGAGGTGGTGGTGTCGGCAACGGTCACCTGGCAGGTGTCGGGCGCGGCGAACCCGGTGGCCAGGATCGAGAAGGAGCCGTTGGCGGTGGCCGTGCCCAGGCGCTGGTTGTTGACGGTGAGCGGCGAGTTGGCCACTGCCCCGGAGCCGTCGATGCGTAGCGCCCCGGCTAAGAGCTGGACCCGGGCGATGGTGAGGGCCACGGCCTGGGGCGGAGCGGTGTTGATGAAGGCAGTGCTCGAGAGGGCCGATACGCCGCCACCGGTGATGACCGCGATCGGCCCAGTGCTGGACAGGCCGGGCACGAAGGTGGTGATCGTCGTGTCGGAGACGACGGTGAAGGCGCCCATGACGCTGGGTGGCGTGACCGCCAACCCGCTGAAGTCCACCTGGACGGTGGAAGTGAAGCCGGTGCCGGTGATTGTGACGGGCGTGCCGGCCTGGCCGCTGGCAGGAGTGAACGACGTGATGGTGAGCGGGGCCGGAACGGGAGGCGGAGGAGGCGGTGGCGGAGGCGGCGGTCCGGGAGGGCCCGTTGGGGTGAAGACGGTGCCGCTGGCCAACCCGCCGCTCGCTGCGGAGCCGAAGGGGGTGGTCACACACACGCAACCTGCACCCGCGGCCCCCGCCGGCACGGTGGCGGTCATCAGTGTCGGCGACAATATTCTGAACGGTGCGGGGACGGAGTTGAACCCAATTGTGACCAGGTTGGCGCTGGCGAGGTTGGTCCCCGTGATGGTCACGGTCGTGCCCACCGGACCGCTGGTCGGGGCGATGTTCGTGATTGTGGGCAGCCCCGGCGGTGGGGTAAACCCACCCTGGGCCAGTGCTGGGCCTGCCGACCCGGCGAAGAGGCCTACCGCGCCCAGAGCAGCGAGCGCACAGACGCCCCGCCGTCCGGTCTTGCCCGCGCGAGAGGCGCGCGCCGTTCCGAGAGCCATTCGCTGTCCAAACCGCCGCATGAGTCCGTCCCCCTGTTCCTGGCCTACACGCGGCTCCGGCCGCGCGGCCCTTGCCAACCCGAGTCGTTGCCTGTTCCGGCGCATCAGCACCCCGCTAGCAGCACTGCGACCGAGCTGGTGCCGTCGGTGACCGTCGCCTGGCAGAAGGAAGCGGAGAAGCTGGCGGCCTGAACACGGAAGTTGCCCGCTGCGTCAGCGACGCCCGAGGCCTGGCTGGACCCGTTGCTGGCCAGGACGGTCACGGTGGTGTTGGGGGCCGCCCCTGTGCCCTCGACGCGCAGCTGGAAGCTGATGAGCTGCGCCTTGGTGACGACGATGGACGACTGCGGCGGCGGTGGCGGAGGCGTCGTCCCTGCGGTGACGGTGAAGACGCCAAACTGGAGGACCACGCCACCAACGCCGGACCAGGGCCCCGTGCCCGCCGAACCGTTGGGGGTGACGACTCCGAAGCCGGCTGTCGTGGTCGTAACCCCTGCGGGCACCGTGACTCGCAGCGTCGTCGCCGAGAGCACGGTGAAGGGCGCAGGCACTCCCCCCAAGGTCACCGAGGTAGCGCCGGTGACGTTGTTCCCGGTCAAGGTTACGACGGTGCCTACCGGGCCGCTGGCGGGGGTGAAGCCCGTCAGCCAGAGCTGGGGTGCGCAGCCGCTCAGAGTCGCGATCGCTGCGCTGTTGCGGTCGGTGACGGTCACCTCGCAGGCGCCGGCGAAGAATCCGAATTGCTGGACTGAGAAGTTGCCTGCGGCGTCTGCGGTGGCGTTAGCGGTGCCGCCGCCGCCGTCGACGGTCACCAACGCAAGCGGCTTTGCCCCTGCTCCCTGGAGGCGCAGCTGGCCTTCGAAACTGCTGAACCCTGGGGCGAGCAGAGCGCTGGTGACGGTGATGAACGGCGTCACCGGCGGAGGTGGGGTTGGTGGGAGCAGGAGCGTGGCTCCCCCTCGTGGCGGCACAACTCCGGGTGGGGGCAGGTCAGACGTGACGGTGAAGGTGCCCGAGAGCAGCACGCCGCCGGCGCCGACCCCACCCATAGCCGCGATGCCGCCCGTCGTCGTGACCGTGACGCCACACGGGCCAACTTGTGCCCCAAACGGCACAGTGGCCGTGATGACCGTAGAGGAAACCAGGGTGAACGGAACCGGTTGCACCGGGACGTTGCACGACAAGGTCACCTGCATGGCCCCGGCAAGGTTGGACCCAGTGATGGTGACCTTCGTGCTCAAGGGACCGCTCGTCGGGCTGATGGCGGTGATGGTCGGCAGCGTCGACGGGGGCGGCGGCGGCGCAGGAACCGGCGGCGGCACGGGAGGTGGCGCAGGTGCTGGTGCAGGCGGCGGGTTGATCCCGTGCTGGGCCAGGGCAGGCTGGGCCGACACGGCGAAGAGCGCCATCACGACCGGCAGGCCCAGGGCCCGCGCCAGCCACTTCATCGGCCGGATGGGGCGGCCCAACCCCAGTCGATGCCTGATCCGCCGCATGGCGCAACCCCCGTGTTCTCAACCGGTCGCCGCGCACCTCTCTTTACGCAGGTCCAGTTCCGTCGTTTTCGCTGACGGTAGGGATGGTGACCTGTGAAAACCTTGAGGGTCCAGGACCATTTTGATCAATGGCCATGGTCTCGGGACCATTTGACTAGCCCGGAGGTGTCACGAATTTATCCCCATGGCCCGGCGACGACTCGCCTGAGGGCGGTGACGAGGGATGCCGCAGGCGCCGAGCGCCCGGTAGACGGTCGAGATATGACAGCCCACCTCTGCAGCGATCTCTTCAGCGGCCCATCCCTGGACCACGTACAAGTCGAGGAGTCGCTCCCGGGTCAGCTCTGGGTACCGCTTCTGCCTCGGGGCGGCAAGTTCGAAGTGCGCGAGGGTGCTCCGTACGACCGCGGGTGATGCCCCGGTCTCGGCGCTGATGCCCATGACGTCGAAGCCCCGGTTGATGAGGTCGACAAGCTGGTCCAGTGTCAGCCGCCGAGGTCCCTTCACGCTGCCGGGCGGGCGCGTAGGGATCCCGGCGTCCCTCAGGAAGACGAGGATGCGGGTTTCGCACCACCCGATCTCCTGACCGATGGCACGGGCGCTTCGACCATCGTCGACGTATCGCTGGCGCAGGAACTCTGGCGCAGGCGGTTGCCGTCGGGGTTGTTGCAGTGTCGACTCCTTATCGGGCCGAGGCCCGGCCGGACGCTTCGGCGTGGGATCCCGGGGTACGCGAGCCCCGCGGGTCGGTGGCGCGGGAGGGGCGGTTTCGGGCTCGCCTCGACCGTGATCGGATAGGGCACGTTTGATCTCCCCGGGGGGCACCCGTAGTTCGGACGCAAGCTCGGCGAAGGAAACACCCTGCTCGCGCCGAGAGGCAAGGAATGCGGACGTACGAGCGGCTATAGCTCCCCTGGAGCCCCGGCCCACGATGAAGAGAGCGCCCCGTCGAACTAACGAAAGCCTGATTCACGCCCGAGCCGGTGTTCGATAGCTGGTCCGGAAGGCTCACTGGTTCATCCTCCACCCAGCGTGCGCCCCTCGAACCAACGGATCGGGTCACACGACACGAACGTCCCGAAGCCGGGGCCGCACCCGCACGCTGCGGCCCGGCCGCATAGCCTGCGCGCCTCGGTGACTGATCTGGGTGGGATCGATCAAAAGATCGCACGTGCCAAGCGGCAGGTGGCTGAATTGAAGGCGGCTCTCACTGACGCGGTCGCTCCTCATAGATGCCGGTTCGAGTTCGAGTCGCCGAGCGAAGCTGGCGATACGAACCGCATCACGGCGACCCCTGGCGGATCACATTCCGCCGCTCCTAACACATGCTCAAGAGGCCCCGCCGCCATGGAGTCCCGAGGCGCTGGTCGTCATGGTGCGCCGCTCCGGGCGAATCAGATCAGATCGCGCCAAGGTGCTCCTCGACCGTCCCCGCGATCGCAGCCTCGTGGTCGCTGTCTAACAGGTAGAGCGCCTGGCGAAGCCGGAACGCGGTCTCCAGCGGGGCGGGGTCGGTGTCCAGGCCGCGCTCACGGGCGTAGGACCCCCAGGCGATGGCCCACAGGCGCGAGAAGTGGCGCCGGTGGCGGCGCCAGAGGCCGGTGCCCCATTCCCCCAGGTCGAAGTCCCAGAACGGGTGGTCTATGCGGGCCGTTTCCCAGTCGAGGATGCCGGTCAGCCGGTCGCCCACGACGAGGAGCTGGTCCTCGTGGATGTCGCCGTGGACGAGAACGTGCCGGAGGCAAGCGGCGGCCTCTAGGAGGTCGGTCCACCGAGTGAGCTTCTCCCGGCGGCCGAGGCGGTCCGCCGCCTCGGTGAGGGCTTCTGCTGCGGTGGCGGGGTCGAGGGCTCGCCGGAGCCAGCCCATGTCGGCACGGTCGTGGTGCGCCGGCGGCCGGGCCCCGGGCAGCTCGGGAGGGGCGACCTCGTGCCATCGGGCCATGGCGCGCCCGAGCTGGTCGAGGAAGGCACTGGCATCGCCCGCACGCTGGCCGCGGAGGCGGGTCACCGCCGCGAACGGGAACGGGTAGATGGCGTCGTCTCGCCACTCGCCCAGCACGTGAGGCACCACCTCGATCCCGGTGGGCTCGAGGGCCCGGTAGGTGGCCAGCTCCCGCTCGAACCACTCGACATTGCTCGCCTGGCGGGGAAAGAGGAAGGCGCGGTCGTCGGCCAGGACCACGTACTTGTTGAACCCGGACAGGTCGACGCTCACGGGCCCATCGCCCAGGTCGACCAGGCTTCGGAATCGCTCCAGCTGCGGGGGGATGAGGACCGCCCACAACGGATCGCCCACCACCGAGGAACCCATGGCCCCAGCATGGCGCGCTGGGGTGCGTCGGCCCAGAAAACCGCTCGAGCCGGGCGGTTCGTCGCCGTCGGCCAGAACGTGGAGCGCTACGGTTCGCGCCGATGACGAGAGACGACGTTCTCGAGGTGTGCGGCGGTCTCGTGGGCGCCGTCGAGGACTACCCATTCGGCGACGGGGTCGCCGTCTATAAGGTGGGCGGCCGGATGTTCGCCCTGGTGTCGCTCGACGGAGACCCGGGCAGCGTAAACCTCAAGTGCGACCCCGATCTGGTCCTCGAGCTTCGAGCCCGTTACCCGGCGGTCCGACCCGGCTACCACCAGGACAAGCGGCACTGGAACACCGTCGAGCTGGACGGCTCGATCCCCGAGTCGGAGCTGCGCGAGATGATCGAGCAGTCCTACGAACTCGTCGTGAGCCGCCTGCCGCTAGCTGACCGGGCTCGGCTGGGCCGCCGTCGGTAGGTATCGCTGCCAGCGGATGTGAGGCACCACCCTGCGCAGCCCCCGGATCGCCTTCGCTGAGGAGTGCCGCCGCCCGACAGAGCACGACGGGCCTGGGAAGGCGGTGCCGAAGGCCGGACGGTGGGATCGGGGCCACCCGCGATCGCCATTCGACGCGCTCCTATCGAGCGCCCCGATTGTTGAAGTGGAACCGGGTCGCGGCGCGCCCGAACGGCGCTTATGGCAGCGCGTCCCCAAGCCGACGATCTATGACGCGCGACTGGCGGAGTTCTGGGGTGCGCGGTCTGGGACGCGCCTTTCCGGTGGCTCCTCGCTCGGCTGCGTTTCGGTCCGCCGCTTGGACGACAATGACCAGATGCAGATCGGGCTAGAGCGCTTCGAAGAGCTCGTAGCCGACGCGTTAGACAGCCTGCCAGAGGACCTCGGCCGCCTGATGGAGAACGTCGCGGTCGTCGTGGAGGAGTGGCCCACAGCTGACCAGATGTCCGGTCGGCATGGCACACTCCTCGGTCTCTACCAAGGGATAGCCCTCACCAATCGATCGCCGCTGTCATATGCCGGTGTCATGCCCGACCACATCACAATCTTCCGAGGACCGATCTCCCAGCTCACTCAAACCGAACAAGAGCTCGTGGAGATCGTGACGCGGACGGTCATCCATGAGGTCGCCCACCACTTCGGTATCTCCGACGCACGACTCGAGGAACTCGGCTGGGCGGGAGGTCGACCCTGGCGTTACGGCGCGTCGTAGGAGCCGGCTACGGCACATTGATGGTCGGGAGCACCGTCGAGTCGTCCGAGGGCAACGTCGACGAAGGCGGCGGCCCGGTCCACGAGCAGCTCTCCGCTGACCCCGTGGACGAGGTCGGCGACGATCGGCGACGACGACACCGTCGAACTCCAGCCCTTTCGCCTCGACGATGGTGGGGTGCTCAGCGCCGCCCTAGCGGTCGGCAACGACTCGCTCGGGTGTCACGACCGGCGAGGGCATCAATGTTGCTTCTTCGTCGCGGCACGCCGTCGACCCGGGAAACGTTGGACCGACTTGGGCCTGAGGCAGTGGAGTAACTGTGGTGGACCGACAGACCGACCGTCTCCAGCTCGTCCCCATCGGGCCACAACACGCGGACGACCTCTGGCGGCTTCACCAGGACGAATGGGTGGCGACGTGGAACGCCGGGACCTGGACCAAACAGGAAGCAGCAACGTTCGCCGAGGCCTGCGGTCGCGCCTGGGCCGCCGACGGGGTCAGCAAGTGGATCGCCTACGAGCGGTCGACCGGCAACCTGGTCGGCCGCGGCGGCCTCTCACGCATGCCCGCCAACGCACCAGTCACGAGGCAGATTGATCGCCTGCTCCGCGACCCGCGATGGCACACCAACCCCCTGGAGGTGGGCTGGGCCATCATCACCCGCTACCGGAGACTCGGCATTGCCACCGAGGTCGGACGCGCCGCTCTGGCCATGGCCCGAGACGAGCTGACTGCCTCCCGGGTCATTTCCTTCACCGAAAGGCACAACATCGCCTCACGGGGCGTCATGGAGAAACTCGATATGAACTTCGTAGGCGAGATCCACGCCCGTGGGCTCGTCGAAGGCCAAACCGAAGAAGCCAATGACGCGCCCTTCGCCGTCTACGCAACGCCGGTGCGGTAGCGACTGTCCCATGCCACGCGGACTGGGTTTCCCCCGAAATCGTGAAGGCGCCGGATCTGGCAGCCATGATGAGGAGGTGGACGTCGACAGCCGGGTGCGCTCCCTCTTCGCCGACGTCCCAGGTCGCGTCCGGATCCAGCTGGTGGGATCGCGCCAGCGTGGCGACGCCACGGCGCTGTCCGACTGGGACTTCCGGCTCGAGGCACCGGACTGCGGGCGGCTCGCCGGGGATCTTCCCGGCTTGGTGGTGGGGCTCAAGGCGCTGGGCGCGCTGTGGGATCCGCTTTCGCGCCGCGCCGTGTACATGGTTGTCCTGCGTGGGGCGATCAAGGTTGACTTCTTCCCCGGCGACGAGGAGCGGCCGCTGCGTCTGCCCTGGGATCCCGCGAGCGATCGCCTGTGCGACATCGATGCCCACTTCTGGGACTGGACGCTCTGGCTGGGCGGCAAGACCCTCGGTTCTCGAGCCACCCTCGTCGCGAGCGAGCTCGCCAAGATGTTCGGCTTCCTCCTCGAGCCGCTGGGTGCGGACCGAGTTCCGGCAAGCATCGGCGAGGCCGTCCAGCTCTATGGTGCGGCTCGGGACCGACACGAGATCCAGCAGGGAGTGCACGTTTCGCGCCAGCTCGGGGATCAGGTGCGAGCCGCCCTTGCCCGTCACGGTCTTGTCTGACGCGGCCGCGGATCACCTTCCGCATGGCTACACGAACTTCACGAGGCGGTTGCCCACCGACCGCAACGTGGTCGAGGTGTTCGACGAGCCGCGGGCCATCGCGTGGAAACCCGGGACGGAGTCGCCCGAGACGGGCGAACTCAGCGTCGGCGGCTGGATCTGGCGCTACGACCTCGAGGCGACTGACCCGTCGCGGACGACGTTGACACTGACGTACGACTGGTCAGCCGTCCCGACCCAGGTGCGCGAGTATCTCGAGTTCCCGCCGTTCGGACAGGACCACCTCGACAACTCACTGCAGCACCTGTCCGACCTCGTCGCCTAGGAGCCTGCGTGAAGCCGTCACATGGTCTCTGCGACAGCCTTGAGGCGGGCCAATGTTCTCCGAAGGCCCCGTCGAAGCTGCCGATCGCGGCCCATGAGGACGTCGGCGATGGCGAAGTGCCAGGGGGCCCATACGAACTCGTAAGACTCGGTCACGGCAGTGCCCGCGCCCGTCGGCTCAAACCGGTATCTCCATCGCGTCGCCTCTCGGCCGCGCACAAGGACCGTGAACGCAAACTCGTGGCCTGGGGTCGCTGTCACAACCTTCGAGGTCGTCGACCATCTGTACGGGCCGACCTTGTTGTCGCCACGGAACATCGCTCCAACCTGCGGGCCACGCGCACCGCCGAGCCACTCGCCGCCTCTGCACTCCGGGCTCCAGTCGCCCATTCGAGCGATGTCGGAAACCAGCGCGTACACCTGCTCGGGAGATGCCGCGATCGTTACCGTCGCTTCCCCGCTCGTCGCCCCAGCCACACGAGCAAGGCTACAACGGGAGTCGACGCCGGGCTGGTTCGGGACGGCAACCCCCGCGGGCCGGACGACACGGCCGCCTTAGCCCTGCTGGACGCACACGTCCTACCCGCGCGCCCCACACCGGCGTTGGAGGATGCTCGCGCACGGACACGCTCTAGCCCGATCGATCAGGGATGTCGCTCGGCAACGACGAAGGATCTGCGAGCGTGGGCAGGGTGACGCAAACCCAGCGCCGGCGCCTCTGGGCGGAGCAGTCTGCCGTGCTCGCGCTCCTGGATGACGAGGAGCCCACACGACCGACAGGCCCGTCGACATCGTGGATTCAGGTGAGCACGCCAGGCTTGCGGCGAAGCCAGAGCACGACGAAGCTTGAGGCTGCTCCCTTACGGTGTATCCGACGAGGTATCGCCCCGCCACCGTCGCCTCGTAGAACACGATGCCGAGTCGGCGACGGTTCTCGCGGGGCGGGCCACCTTGAGCCCAGGTCACGAGCGCTTCTGTGACAGCTTCGCTGATCTCGGGCTCAAGGCCCACCAGGTCGGCGCGAGCGTTAGTCGTGAAGTCAACACCCCACGTCACGCAGAGTCTTGGCGCAGTCCCTGTAGGAATTCACGCAACTCTTGCTCGGTGGCGCAATGGACGATGCGTCCCTCACGCTCGTCGGCAGCCGCGGCCTCCAGAAGCGCTCGCATCTGCTCCTCGGTCAGCTCCCAGGCCTCGGTCGAGCGCTCCATGAGCAATCTATCGCAGCACCGGTTGACGTCGGCTGATCGTCCCGCGGCTGGCCCACCCAGGGACAATCTCGTGGCGCGCCCGCTGGTCCCAAGGGTGGGGGGCTCCCGAGCTCGATCGATGAGAAGACCGTGGCAGCTCTGGTCGAGCAGGGCTGGGAGACGCCGACGTGGTCGTGCCACATGCGTGCCATTACGAAGCCGTATTGGGGCCATCTGACGGCACCAGCCGGACAGGCACATACGGTCTGACCCGACCGCTCTCGAAGAGCTTCGTGAAGGCCTCGACTGCGATCGTCAATGCTGAATCCCGCCTGCCCGGCCCCTCATTCATGAATTGTGGCGCCCCGCCACACAGGCTGCCGCACATTTCGTCCGACTCTCGCCGGGTCCCGGGGGAGCCACCGCTCCGCTTCGGTGCGGAACCAAGAACAGCCTCGACGAGAGCGCCTTGTTGGGGGATCCTTTACCGCGTGACCGACACAACGACCACCGCCGCCGAGCTCGATGCCATCCTCGCCTCCATCTTCGTCAGCCCAGAGGGCAAAGCCGACCCGTACCCGGCCTACGCCACGGTGCGGGAGGCGACCGAACTACACCGCAGCGCGCTCGGCGTAGGGGTCCTGACCCGCTACGACGACTGTCACCACGTTCTCCGAGACAACCGCTTCGGCCGCGGCGACCAGAAGATGGACCCGGCGCTGCTTGGACTCACTGAAGAGGAATTCAACACCCGCTTCCCTCGGTTCGTGGACCGGGCGGAGTCGATGCTCGGTCTCGACCCACCCGACCACACCCGCCTGAGAGGGCTGGTGGCGAAGGCCTTCACCCCGAGGACGATCGAGGCGCTGCGTCCTCACATCCAGCGCCTCACCGACGATCTGCTCGATCCCCTGCAGGGCGACGTCGACGTCATGCCCGCCCTCGCGCTGAAGCTGCCGATCACCGTGATCGGCGAGATGCTCGGCGTGCCCCGGGCGGATCACGCCGGGCTGCTGCCGTCGATCAAAATCCTGATCCGATCGCTCGGCCCAACGGTTCCCAACCTTGACGACTTCAGCGAGATGTACGCGGCGGCAGGTGTGATCGACGACTACTTCAAGGGTCTTGTCGCCCACAAGCGTGCCAACCCTGCCGACGACATGCTCAGCGAGCTGATCCACGTCGAGGAGGCGGGTGACACGCTGAGCGAGGCCGAGCTCCTCGCCACCATCATGTTGCTGTTCGTGGCCGGCTACGAGACAACGACGAACCTGATCGGCAACGGTCTTCGGGCCTTCCTTGTCAACCCCGAACAACTGCAGCGTCTGCGCGACGACCGGTCGCTGCTCAAGTCGGCGATCGAGGAGATCCTCCGCTTCGACAGCCCCGTGCAGCTCACCGTGCGTGCGGTGCTCGAGGAGGGCGTCGTTGCGGCCGGCCATCAGCTGGCCAAGGGCGAACAGCTCATCACGCTCCTCGGCGCCGCCAACCGGGACCCGCGCACCTACGATGATCCCGACATATTCGACATCGGACGTCCCGGTCCGCCCCCGCTCAGCTTCTCCGCCGGCATCCACTACTGCCTCGGTGCCGCGCTGGCCCGGGCGGAGGGCCAGATCGTCTTCGACTCGATTGTCGAGCGGTACTCGACGATCGAGCCTGCGTGGTCGGACGACTCGCCGCCTCGCTACCGCGACAGTGTCGTGCTCCGGGGGCTCGAAAGCCTCCCGGTCCGGCTCCTCTCCTGACGGGCCGTTCTGTACTCGGACCGGGCGTACATCTCGCGGCTTCTAACGGACGCGCCATAACTCGGACTCCGCGTCGACCGTGACGCGCCCTAACGGTGGCGCTCGCCGGACGGTCAGCCGCCCTCTAGGAGCTCGATGGCGAGGGAGTGGCCGTCATGGCTTCGAGGGCTTCCTGACGCGCCCACGTCAACCGTTCAAACCGAGAGGGAAGAGCCTGACCTACCGACCGGTGACCATCTTCTGGACAGTGGCCAAGGCCTGCATATGGTCGCGAGTGTCCCTGGAGCCCGCGCTTCCATTGGGCCCGCCCCGTCGCGGTGGCTCCCGCCGGCGCAGTTCATCTCCCGACCACTCGGGCGTCACGTCAATGTCTGGCGGTTGATCTGACGCCAAGGCGCGCACCAATACGACAGCGCAGGTCTAGTGCGGTCAGCGGTTGGGGGCGCCGTGAGGTACGCCAAGCTGGGGACGGTTGCGGCGGGCAGCGTGGTGATGCTGTTCGGTGCCACCGCGGCTCTGGCTGAGGGCGGTCCCTACCAGGCCTTCCACAACGGGGTCGGGAGCAGCGGGTCGGGTCGCGGCGCCTCGACGGGGTCCGCCTCGGCGGATCCGGCAGGCCACGTCCGCACCCTGGCCGAGGCAGCCGATCCCGGGCCCAACCCCTACGGCGTGCCGGCCACCTACCAGGCCTACACGTGGGAGCTCAAGTACTTCCCTGGCCGTTTTGCCCCGGGCCCCTATGTCGCCACCGTCACGCTCTCTGATGTGAGGGGTGCAGCGCGAGCAACCTGGCCGGGACGTGCCGATGCCACGCTGAATGTGCTCGTGCGGTGCAACGGCTGTCGCGACATGCAGAGCCCGCTGGTCGAGATCGTGTCCTCAGTACCCCGGCTTGGGCACGCCGTGGTAGGTGCCGGCAGCGTGTCGGCAACCTTCAAGTTCAACCTCGACCGTTCTTGGCTCGGGCTAGTGATCGGCGCAGGGACCCAGTCATATGCAACCTCGGGGGTCGTCACCACTTTCGGCACCACTGTTGGCTCCGGGACGGCGACCTTGAACGGGACCGTCACTTCGATCTCGCTCCGACGGTCGTCCCCGACAGCGGCTGAGCAACCGCCTGAGATCAGCTTGTCGCGCGAGATGACGCCTTGACGGACGGTGCCGCCCGCGAGGTGACGCCCCGCGCATGGCAGACGCTCGATACTCCGGGCAACAGCCCTCGAGGCCGCGCCTACCGGTGCGTCGGTACTGCCTAATCCCGTCCCGCCGGCGGGGCGAAGGGAGTGGCGAACCACCAGCTGTGGCCCTCTGGGTCGCGTGCTCCATACCCCCGCTGGCCGTAGTCCTCGTCCCTCAACACGTCGATGATGGTCGCCCCGGCCGCCCACGCCTGAGCAAGATGAGCGTCGACGTCGGCCACATGCACCACGACGCCGCCACCCTGCGTCGCGGGAGCCCGCGGCGGTGAAGCCTGCGCGCGTGCGGCTGTGCGAACCGTCGTCCTCACCAACGGGTGTGGACGCTTTTCTCAGCAGGTGACGGGCAGCGATTGCAGCGCGTGGAAGCCGACGATGGGTCGCCACTCGGGCTTGTCGATGGCCAGTTCGAGGTCGGGTAAGGACACGAGTGCGGAGAACGCGAGCTGGGCCTCGGCGCGGGCGAGGGCGGCGCCGAGGCAGTAGTGGGCACCGGCGCCGAAAGCCGCATGGCAATGGGCGTCGCGAGTGACGTCGAGCACGTCCGGCGACACGAAGACAGCGGGGTCGTGGTTGGCGGCGTCGATCATGGCGAACACCTGGTCGCCGGCGCGGATCGACACGCCGTCGAGCGCCGCCTCACGGAGCGCGGTCCGAACGGTGAGACGCACCGGCGAGTCGTAGCGCAGCAGCTCCTCCACCGCGCCGGACATGAGGTCGGGACGCGCTCGCAACAACTCGAGCTGGTCGGGGTTGCGCAGGAGGGCGAGGAGACCGTTGCCGATCAGGTTCATCGTTGTCTCGTGGCCGGCGACGAGAAGCAGGACGACCGTCGCCAGCAGCTCGTCGGCGCCGAGGCGGTCGCCCGCCTCCTCGGCTGCCACGAGCGCGGTGATCAGGTCGCCCTGCGGCGTTCGCCTGCGCTCCTCGAACAGCGGCACCAGATAGGCGGTGAAGTTGAGGAGCGCGCCGGCTGCGACGCCGAGCTGCGCTGCTGTGACGTCCCAGTCGAGGATGACCGCCAGGTCACGCGTGAAATTGCGGAACAAGTCTCGATCCTCGGACGGTACGCCGAGCAGCTCGCAGATCACGGTGACCGGCAATGGGAAGGCGAAGTCGTTGATCACGTCAAAGCGCCCCGCCGCGCGCAAGGGCACAAGGAGCTCTTCCGTCAGCTCGCGGATCCGCGGGCGGAGCTGCTCCACCGAGCGCGGGTTGAACGCCTTGCCGATGAGTCCGCGGACTCGGGTGTGATCAGGAGCGTCCATGAACACGAGCACCTTCGAGAGCAGCTCGCCGGCGATCTCGGAGACACTGACACCCGCGTGCGTGGTCGCGTTGCGGTGGTCGCTGCTCCACCCGGGCTCCCGCAGCACTGCGCTCACGGCTGCGTGCGATGCAGCCACCCACCCGTCGTCCTCGGGCGCGCGCTGCAGCCCCGCCTCGGGGCGCACGTCGAAGATCGTCATGCGTCGCTCCTCGCCGCGAAGAAGTCCGCTTCGAGTCGGCCCAGCTCGGTGGTGGCTTCTCCCGTAAGGTCCTCTCTGAAGATGGCCGTCCAATCCGCCGTTGCGCGCAAGGCGCCGAGGATCGAGTACAGCCCAAAGAAGATGCGGTTCGTGAAGACGAAATCGCGCGGCACCGTGGCGTGGCGCATCACGTCCTTGTCCATTCTCGCCATGTGACCGAGAAGCTCGGACACAAACCCCGGCGTGAACGTGAACGGTTGCGGCTGGACGTAAGCGGCGAAGTTCTGTCGGCACCACGCCAGCACCTTGTCGGCCGGCGGCGGGCTCTCGGAGCTGGCGAAGCCGTGCTCGATCCAGACCGCCAGCAGGCGCTCGGCGTCGTTGTCCATCGCCGCCGAGTGAAAGTCGAAGAAACCGCGCTTCGTCGCTGGAGTCAATCGCTTCACGCACCCGAAGTCGAGGAACGTGACCGTGCCGTCGTCGTGGAACAGGTAGTTGCCGGGGTGGGGGTCGGCGTTGAACACGCCGAAGCGGGCGATGCTCCCGAAGAAGAAGCGGTTGATCGCTTCCCCCCACCGGTCGCGCAGCTTCTGATCGACCTCGCCGATCGCGGTCCACCGCCGTCCGTGGACCATCTCCATGGTGAGCACCCGCTCGCTGGACAGTTCCGGGAACACCTCGGGCACACGCGCGAACGGATGTCCCCTGTAGTGCTCCGCGAACTCCATCTGGTTGGCCAGCTCGGTGCCGTAGTCGACCTCTTCGCCGATGCGCTCCGCGATCTCGTCGGCGACCGCGCGAACGTCGAAGTTGCGATATTGAGGAACAACGCCCTTGACGATCTTGACGAACGTGAACAGCAGCTCGGTGTTGGCCAGGTCGTCGCTGATGGCATCGGCGACGCCGGGGTACTGCACCTTGACCGCGACCTCGGTGCCGTCGTGCAGCCGGGCGGTGTGCACCTGCCCGATCGACGCGGCGGCCATGGGCTCGAGGGTCAACTCGGCGAAGAGCTCTTCGGGCGGGCGTCCCAGCTCGCTCTCGATCACCGCGGCCACGAGTACCGGCTCCATCGGCTCGGCATCGGCCTGCAACGACGCGAGGGCGGTCCGGTAGACCTCGCCGTACGGACCCTCGATGACGGCGCTGGTGTCGACGAAGGACAGGATCTGGCCCACCTTCATGAGCACGCCCTTCGAGCGGGACAGCACGTCGGCGTACCGCTCTGCGTTGCGCACGTGGAACTCGAGGCTGGCACCCCGCTGGCCCTTGAGGCGACGGCGCAGGACCTCGACCACGCCTCCACCGGCGGCCCGGGCCGAGAGGGCGGCGAGGGGCGCCGTGCGCCGCACCCGCCCTTGGGGGATCGTCATCGCGGACTACCTCACTTGCCACTGACGGTGCCTCAGTGTTTACTGAGACCGTGCCGACCGCGTCAAGTTCGACCAAGGAGCGCTTGCTCGACGAGGCCATGCGGCTGTTCGGCGAGCGCGGCTATGACGCCACGCCCGTCGCGGAGATCGAACGCTCAGCAGGGCTCACGCCGGGCGCCGGAGGCCTCTTCCACCACTTCCGCACCAAGGAGGAGGTGCTCGTCGTTGGGATCAACCGCCAGCTCGCCCGGCTCGAAGCGGTGCGCCAGATCCGGGGCGCCGTGCCGCCCCTCGGCAACCTGCGGGCCGAACTCACATTGGTGGCGCGCTACGTGTTCCTGGAGCTGGAGGAGGAGCAGGAGTTGCTCCGGGTGCTCATCTCCGAGAGTCGTCAGCGCCCCCACCTCCTAGCCGGCGCGGTCGACCAGGTCGTGCGTGGGACGTTCAATGAATTCGCCTCGTTGCTCGGTCGCTCGGGCGGAACCGAGGTGGGTGCGGCGCTCGCGCTCGGCTCGTTGGTGGCGTTCGCGTCGGCCGAGCTGCTGCTCGGTCAGCCACCCGTCGACGCCGACCGTGAAGAGGTCATCGCCACCTGGGTCGAAATGGTCATGCGGCTCATCGAGGGTTGAGACTCCTTGACCCCCCGGCAGGCGCAGCGCCGAGGGCGAGTCGGGCGGGTGGGTGGCAGGCCAGACCGGCCAGAGCGACGACACATCAACACCTCCGAACCGCACTCATGGCGCGTCTGCGACATTCCGGCGACGCCTGCTCGACACGGCGCGTGGTGAATCCGGGACGCTCCCGAAGTGGTTCGGCTGCTCGCTCGCAGTCGAGATCGCGGATCGGTGTGACAAGCCCGTCAAACCAGGGGTGGAGCGAGCCTCTAACCCAGGGTCGATGACGGCCTGGGCACTGGGTTCATACGCTGTTGAGCGCGTGCGGTCGTGGCCTGCCAGGCCGCTCCCGCCGAGATGGAACAGCGAGACGGGAGTCGTGGGGCTCTAGGTGGTGCAGCCGCAGCGGTCGTTCCGGGTGTCGGTGGCGCGACTCCGCAGGGGGCCTAGCTGGGTGCAGGACGTCTTCGACTCCGACGGTGTCGGTCTGCCCAGGCTCATGGGGGTGGCCGGCGCCGCGGCCATGGGCCTGGTCGGCGCCCTGGTCGCCAGTGCTGATCCAACCCCACTGCGGATCGGCCTCGCCCTGGTCATGGTGTCGCCCTGGATGCTCGATCTGAGTCGCTGGTCCCTGCCCCGGCTGCCCTTTGCCGTCGTCGCCGCACTTGCGGCCTGGGCGCTCATCGGCAACACCAGCAGCAGCTTGGCCGAGGCGACGTTGATCTATCTCGCCACCTACATGGGCTTCGTGGGCACGCTGCCGGAGAGCCTCCTGGTCCTGGCCCTGTGTGCCGCCTGGCCCCTTCGTGGCGCCTGGGTGCAGCGCCACATCGTCCAGGGCTGGTACCTGCAGGCCGTGGGGTCGACCGCGGCCTGGACGGCCGGGGCCATCGCCCGCCATCTCCAGCGCGTCGTCGGTGAGCTCCGCGCCGCCCAGGCCGAGCTGGCGGGCCAGGCCGCCCTGGCCGAGCGCCAGCGCATCGCCCGCGAGATCCATGACGTCGTGGCCCACTCTCTGGCAGTGACGATGCTGCACCTTACGGGGGCCCGGATGGCTCTGGGCGAGGGCAACGAGGTCGTGCGCACCGCCCTGGTGCAAGCGGAGAGAGCGGGACGACAGAGCATGGCCGACATCCGCCGCACGGTCGGGCTCCTTGCTCCCGGATCCGGCGACGGCGCCGCCCCGCCCGCCCCCGGCATCTCCGACATCGACGCCCTGGTGCAGAGCTACCGCGCCGCGGGCATGGACCTGGGGCTGGAGGTGACGGGAGATCCGGGCCCCGTGTCGCTCCCCGCTGGCCTCGGCCTGTACCGGATCCTCCAGGAGTCGCTCACCAATGCCGCCAAGCACGCGCCAGGACACCGCACCGAGATCTCGCTCAGCTACGAGTCGAACAGCGCGTGGCTCAAGGTGACAAGCCAAGGCCCGAGTGCCCCCTCCGCTGGGCACGACGGAATGGGGATTCCGGGCATGCGCCAGCGGGCCGAGCTCCTCGGCGGTGAGCTGTGCGCGGGGCCGACGGCGCAGGGCTGGGTGGTGGAGTCCCGGCTACCTCTCGTCGGAGAAGCCACGGCGTCGTGATTCGGGTGCTGCTCGTGGACGACCAAGAGCTGGTCCGTGCCGGTCTGCGCCTCATCCTCAGCCCCGAGTTCGGCTTCGAGATCGCGGCCGAGGCGGCCGATGGCGCCGCCGCCGTCGATGCCGTGGCCCGGGTGCGCCCCGACGTGGTGGTGATGGACATCCGCATGCGGGGCATGGACGGAGTCGAGGCCACCCGGCGCATAAGGCAGCTATCCAGCTCACCCCCTGTGCTCGTGCTGACCACCTTCGATGACGACGAAGTCCTCTCCGGCGCCCTGCGGGCGGGCGCATCTGGGTTCGCCCTCAAGGAGGCTCCAGGAGAAGAGCTGGTCCAAGCGGTCCGCGCCGTGGCCGAGGGCGAGGGTTGGGTCGACCCATCGGTGGCAGCCCGGGTCCTGGCCACCTACCGTGCCGGCGCACCTTCCCCCGAGGCGGCCAGCGCCGACGTCGCCGGGCTGACGACCCGGGAACTCGAGGTTGTTCGTGTCATCGGGAGAGGCTCGTCCAACGCCGAGATCGCACGAATGCTCGTGATCGGCGAGGGCACCGTGAAGACCCACATCAACCACATCCTCACCAAGCTCGGCCTGCGCGACCGGGCCGCGCTCATCGTGTTCGCCTTTGACCACGGTCTCGTGCAACCTCGGGCATAGGAGCACGGGTTGGGCTAACACGCAGCCGATCACGCCGAGCGCCGATGACGTGGTAACCCTCGATCCGTACGGTCTTCGTCATGACCTTCGGAGAGGCGAGCTCGAGTGTCAGGTGGCCCGTGGTTGGCCCCCTCACACGACGGCGTGTCGGAACTCGGCGTTCAGCGCGGCTCGGATCGGCGCCTCGCGGCGACGAGAAGGTGCGCTTGTTGGCCAAGAACTCCCTGTTGTCGGGATGTCGGTCGGCTGACCTCCTAACTCTCGCCCGCGCTGGGGAACTTCTCGCGGTGCTAGGCGGCGCCGACCTCGGTACCTACAGGCCGAGAGCGCACGCCATTGTCGTGCTCGACGGCATGGTCGACGTAGAGGCCCGATCTAGAGTCGCCACGCTCGCCGCTGGCCAGTCGCTCGGCCTCGTTGACGTCGCCGACCGGACCTGGGAGGACGGCGCCCACGCCACGGCCAAGAGCGATGCCACCGTCCTGGTCGGTCGGTGTCCGAAGCTCTTCGCTGCCCTCACGTTCCGGCCCGCGCTTGGCGCGATCTTCCTTGGCGGACCGAGGGCGCAGTGGCGAGGGGCACCAAATTGGCGAGCATCGAACCACCGATCCGGGTGCGTGCCGAAGCGCGGCTGCGTGCGAGCCGGTTCAAGACCGGGTAACGGGTCGGACGAAGCTGAGAGCCTTCGATCGCGTGGTCTCGGCCTATTGTGACCCCGTTCACCCCGACTCCCCGGTCGACGGCGACGCGCCCCAACGCATCGTGCGCCCGGCGCGTTCCATTGGTGTGGCTTGTATTGTCCGAGCATGGCTGGGAAGCGGGCTGAAGGGCTTCTGGAGATGATGTTCTTCATCGAGATGTTCACGCTGAACCGAGCGTGGAACGGTCTGTCGGACGAAGAGCTGAGGTGGGAGCCGATGCCCGGTTCTTGGACTGTCCGGCCGGTCGAGCAGTGCCGGACGCCGACGCCGTTCTTGGTCGGCGGATGGGCGGTCGACTTCGATGCAGGGCTCGCGGCCGCGACCGAGCCCCTCACTTCGATTGCGTGGTTGTTCTGGCATGTCGGCTCAATGCCGGGACGGGCGGCAGAGCTCGACTTCCTCGGGGGGTCTCACAGCGCCGCGAGCGGCTGGCCCTCGCCGTACATCGAGACGCATCCGATCTTCACGACCGCTGCGGAGGCGGTGGGGACGATGCGAGCCGGGTGGCGGGCCCTCGACGCTGCTCTTCGGTCCGCAACGGACGAACAGCTCGAGCAACCGACTCGGTTCTGGGGCTACGGCGGACCCGGGCCGATGGGTACCGGCGCGCGAATTGTCGCATCGACGCTGAACGAGATCAGCCACCACGGCACTCAGATCGGCGTGCTTCGCGACTTGTTCCGTCTCCGTGGCGACGCGCCTATCGATTACCAGCCCGAATAGCAGCACCGAATCGTGCTCGCTAAGCTCGACTTGGCCGACCCGGACGGCGCGTAACGCGTGCCTCGAAGAAGCGTGATGAGGGCATGGTGCGCTCACTCCTCGCCGTTGACGATGTTCAACCAGAAGCTGATGGCGAGCGCGGTCATCGGGGGAAAGCCGGCGCATCATGGTCGACAACGCAGCGATCTTTCTTACAGCCTCGTGCCCGGGCTCATCGTCGAGTATCTCCAGGCCGTCGAGCTCGCCGACGCTTTGCCGGGGCTTCTCGGCGGCCGCGGAAGCTGATTCACCTTGATCCCAGCGCCCGAGGTCGCCCAAGAAACGCCGCGCGTGTCGACATTCTCGCCTGGATCGTGCAGTACACCCGACCGAATACCAGGTCGGCCGCCGCGTCGACGTGCACGTACCGGCGGCTGGTGTTCCGAGTTTCCGGACGAGTCCCGGCGTGCCCGCGACCAGCGAGGAACGGCACGTCCCGCGCAGGTGCGAGAGTCGAGGTCAGGTAGTCACGTCAAGCTGTGTCCAAACGCAACCTCGGTCCCGCCAGCACGGCTCTTACCCAGGGGCTTCCATCCCGTAGCGCGGTAGAAGGCGTGGCCGCGCTCGTAGTCAGCGACGGTCCACAGGATCGCCGTCGAGTACCTCTCTCGCAAGCGCTCGAGTGCGTGATTCATCAGCAGTCGCCCGACCCCTTGCCTCCACCGGGCCGGGTTGACCGCGATGGTGTCGAGTTCACCGAGGAAGGCGTCCACGGGATCGCGGCTGGGGCCGATCCCCACGAACCCCACCACTTCGTTGCCTAGGTTGGCGACGACCCAGTCGACGTTCGAGTTGGTGAGGTCCTTGGTCCAGCGCGACACCAGGTCGGACGTCAATTCCCGCGTGCCAATGAGGTGCCCGAAACCTTGGTTCCACGAGTCGATGTATATCCGAGCGACCACGGCCGCGTCCTCAGCGATCGCGCGACGGAGGACGACCACGGCACAAGTGTCGCCGCGGTGTCGGCGTGTCGCCGAGGTCGCCGCCTCCTTGCCAGCTGGCCGGGTTCCAGGGGGCGTCACGGGCAGCCACCGCCCTCAACCCCGATAGCGGAATCGACACCTCTAGGCGATGGCGGGAGATAGCGGCTGATCGGATCGTCAGCCCAGAGCTGCACCTCGATGAACGCCTCCTGCGGCCAGGTCGTCCAGGTCTCATACTCAGGGGCCCAGCGCGGAGAGGGGACGCCGTGGTGCTCGATCAGCTCGGGTAGCTCGCCGAGAAGGAAGACGCGGCCGTGATAGGGCTGGGGCTCTAGCGGCACTGCGAACTCCGGACCGAACCCCATGGCGGTGAAGCTGTCCGGGTAGGTAACGCTGGTCTGGTCCTCGGGGAGAGCCGACAATGCCAGCTGGACCCGCTGCATTCGTTCCGCGAGTCTCTCATACCAAGGCGACTCTCCCAGGACGAAGTAGTGGGGCGATGACCGCTGCGGCTTTCCACCTTTGGCCGTGAACAGATGGCGGAGCCTCGACTCCGTACGTCGCCGCAGGGCCATGTAGCGCGCCCCGAACGGACGGTGCTGCTTGCCCACGCGGCGCAGGCCCTCCATCTCAGCAAGAACTGCGGCAAGCTCGGGGCCGTCTAGGTCCGATAGGTTCAGGAATGGACGTCGCCCGGCCAAGTAGTAATGGGTGACAACTTGGGGAAGCTGGGCCTGGCCAACCACCCTTTCATCCTGCCGTCCCGGGCGAGCACACGGCGAGTGAGATCGGCACCTACAGGATGGGTCTCCGGAGGCGAGCGTCTACATCAGAGCCGTTCGACGTATCGTCACGTCGGCCGGTCGTTACGCCGAATTCCCCGCCCGCATCCCATTGCCTGGGGCCTCGGCGGAAGCGTCTCACTCTCAGCGGGAACGTCAGCGCTGCCGCCCTCGATCCCGATGCCCCGGGCGGGGTTCATTCGCCGCTCGACTTCGTGCCCCGGCCCGACACGCTGGGCGGGCGGCTGGTTCAGCGACGACTGCTCGACGTCCATCTCGATGCCCTCGTTGCCGACCAGCAGCCCGACGGCGGATCGACGTTCAACAGATGTGGACGCCGATCACAGGCTTGGAGTGGCGGGGGCGAGGTCACCGTCCGTACCGCAGCTCGCTCAGAACCGGCTACATCGCTTCCCTGTCAGCCGCTGTGGTGCTCCATAATGTGAGCGCGCCAATCACGGCCGCGGCCGGGCCACGGGAGACCGAACGGCAGCCATTCCGGTGATCGAGGTGGTCTCGTAGCTCGCGGTCGGTCGGAACGTCTGTGAGCTTCCCGGTGCTCCGATAGTGGGCGAGGTTCTTCCCGACGCGCCGCCGTTGACGTCGCGCTGTCCCATCTGCGGTTCGGTCAGTAGCGCAGCTCGGCCAGTACCCCGTAGTGGTCGGAGAGCTGCGGCTGGTCGGCGGGAAGCACCCCGAGGCGCTCGCATCGGGTGGGATGGCCGACGGCTCCGAGGCGAGGCCAGGCCGACAGGATGTAGTCGAAGCGGCGGTCGGGGTACATGCCCACCGCGGCGAGGGGGTTGCGGTTCGACCAGGTGAAGCCGGGTGTGGCGTCGCCCGCGATCTCCCAGGCGTCGTAGAACACGAGCCCGGTGGCGGCGGTGGCGGCCCGCCCGGTGAGCATGCGCATCTCGTCCGAGTCGGCTGCGGCGTTGAAGTCCCCGCAGACGACGATGGGGTGGCGCCTTCGGGTCGACTCGGCGATGAAGCCGGCCAGCTGGCGCACCTGGGTCTGCCGCAGGGCGCTGGCGTCGAGGGGAGAGTCGAGCATGACCACGAAGAGCTGGATGAGCCCCCGATCGCCTTCCAGGCGGGCGAAGAGGGCCTCTCCCATCCCGGAGCCGTCCTCGGCTCGCAGGGCTCGGCGCTCATGAGAATCTACCGGCCAGCGGGAGGCGACCCCGATCCCGGAGACCCAGCCCTCCTGGGCCCAGTCCCCGACGAAGAGGCTGTGCTCGTAGCCGAGGCGCTCGGCGATCACCTCCGGCTGGGACCCCTCGGGCGCGGACCAGGACTCCACGAGGCAGACCACATCGGGGCCAGCCGCCGCCAGAACCTCCTCGATGCCTGCCTGGCGCTGCTCCCAGGCCCCGTAGCGCCCCCAGACGTTCCAGGTGATGATTCGCATCGTGGACTCGACGACGGGGCCGTAGGGCTCGTACTGGTTGAAGCTCACCGCGACAGCCTGGCTGCCTGGCGGCTTGTCCGGCCAGAACCCGCCACGGTTCCCCACCGCTGAGCCGGTAGCTGCCGGACCTCTCACCCGGCGCGCCGTAGGCCAAGTCGTCAAGCGACCCCACGCACCCGAGATCTATGACAAGTTGACGCCGGCGAGGATGCCTGATGGCCCGGGACGGCGCGGAAGCGGACGGTCGTCATGCTCATCAGAACGGCACCACGGTCGCGAGGAGCGGGGCCTGCCTCCTCCCCGGCCACGGCCGGTCGCAGGGAGGTCGAGGATCGTCGCAGCAGCCCGGCTACGCTGCCGCTGACGACGCAATCAGCACTCGGCTGGAGGGAGCGCGCACCATGGAGCCGCCGCAGAACCTTACCGTCGACGAGATCGACCTTTCGGACGACAAGTTCTGGGGCCTGCCGATCGACCAGCGCGACGGTGCCTTCAAGACCCTGCGCGAGCAGCGGCCGCTGGCCCACTACGAGGAACCAGACGTCGCCGGCTACGAGGAGTTCGTCACCAAAGGTGACGGCTACTACGCCGTCACCCGACACGCCGACATCCTGGCGTGCAGCCGCCAGCCCGAGATCTTCTCCTCGGCCAAGGGTATCGCCGGTGCGCTCGACCAGCCCGAGATGTTCACCGAGTTCTTCGGCTCGATGATCGCCATGGACGACCCCCGTCACGGACGCCTGCGTCGGATCGTCGCGGCCGGGTTCACGCCCCGCATGCTCAAACAGCTCGAGGACCAGGTGCAGGTGGCCGCGAGCCAGATCGTTGACGACGTGGCCCCAACTGGGGAGTGCGACTTTGTCACCGAGGTCGCCGCCAAGCTCCCGCTCAAGATCATCTGCGACATGATGGGCGTCCCGAAGTCGGACTACGACACGGTGTTCACCCGGAGCAACATCATCCTTGGGGCCGGCGACCCGGAGTACGCGCCGGAGGGCGGCAACATCGCAATGGCCCTGCTGAGCGCGGGGGCCGAGCTCGCCCAGATGATGGCCGAGCTAGGTCAGTATCGCCGGGAGCACCCGTCCGACGACCTCACCTCCGCCCTGGTCAACGCGTCCGTGGACGGCGAGGGGCTGAGCGACGCCGAGCTGGGCTCGTTCTTCATCCTGCTCGTCGTGGCCGGCAACGAGACGACCCGCAACGCGATCAGCAGCGCGCTGGAAGAGCTCACGCGTCACCCTGATCAGCGAGCGATCTGGATGGAGGACTTCGAGGGCCTCGCCCCCTCCGCGGTCGAGGAGATCGTCCGCTGGGCGACTCCGGTCAACCACATGCGCCGGACCGCGCTGAAGGACAGCGACGTCAACGGTCACCCGGTCAAACAGGGCGACAAGTTCTTGATGTTCTACCGGTCGGCCAACCGGGACGAGGCGGTCTTCGAGAACCCGTACTCCTTCGACCTGGGCCGATCGCCCAACGACCACGTCGGCTTCGGCGGGCCGGGCCCACACTTCTGCCTCGGGGCCCACCTGGCCAGGCGGGAGATCACGGTCATGTACCGCGAGCTGTTCCGCCGCCTCCCTGACATCGAGATGTCCGGCGAACCCGACCGCCTGCTGTCGAACTTCATCAACGGCATCAAGCACCTGCCGTGTACGTTCACGCCGCGGGACCGCACCACCTGACGCCGGCGGGGCCAATCGCGGCCGCGGCGGCCGCCGTCCGAGCCGCCCGACGAGCTGGCCGCGCCAGTGCGCCCGGGTTGGCGACACCGCTTCGCGGCTCGGAGGCGCTCAGTGCCAGTAGGAGGCGATCCCTGGCGTTCTAGCCACTTCGGGGCTCAGGCGACGATGCCGCCTGCCGCGAGCAGATCACGATAGGCGTCATCAAGGTTGCGCCGCAGACCGGCGGGGTCGGTGATCGCGGCCGGGTCGACGAGCAGGCCCATGTCAAGCGAGCCGTTCTGGCTGATGGTGGTGAGGTTGCCCGCGGTGCCGGCCACCGGGCCGAGGGGGATGCCGGCGAGCACTTTGGCGCCGGCGACGAAGGTCTGGAACGGCGCGCCGCGCAGGTTGGAGGTGGCCAGGTCGATCTTGGCGGCCTGCTGGCGGGCGAACCTGGTGGTCACGGACGTGGGCAGGAGGTTGGCGATGCCCGCGATCGCACTCATGGCGCCACGGCCGCTGACACCGCGTCGGCGTTCGGCCATGAGGTCGCGTATCTCGCGGAACCGCTCCTCGACGGTCTGCGCTCCCTCACCGCGAACCTGGAGCGGCACCGGGGTGAACGAATTGCCGCCCATGGCCTTGTCGGTGCGGGTGCTGACGACGAAGGTCATGTTGATGGCCTCGACGGGCGTGTCGCGCTCGGCGTGGTAGGCGAGTGCGCCAAGCGCCGCGCCGGCTACGAACAAGTCGTTGACCGAGCCGTCCATCGCCTTGGCCGCGGCCTTGGCGTCGTCGAGCGACACGTGGAGCACCTCGAGGTGGCGTCGGCGCGAGCGCTTGGCCCACAACGGCGCGCCGGCATTGATCGTGCGGCCGCCCGTGGCCGTGTCGAGCGTGGACCGGATCTGGTCGACGGCGCTGGTGACACCGCTCGACATCTTGGCGGGATCAGCGAGGAGACCGGCCACACTTCCGACGGCCCGGGTGAGGATTCCGCCCTGGCGGCGAAGGTTGTGGCCAAGAGTGCGGGTCGCGGTGTCGAGGATCGAGTCGCTCATGTCCGCGCCCGCCTCGAGCAGCGCACCCTGTTCGGCTCGGGCCGCCTCGGCGAAGACCTGATCGAGGTCCACCTCGGGCGGGCGCGGTGGCTTGCGCTTCAGGTCGGTATACACCTCGGCCATGCGGAGCGCGCCGATGCCGTCGGCCAGGGCGTGGTGCTGCTTGGTGAAGAGCGCGCCGTTGCCCCCCTGTATGCCCTCGATGCCGTAGAACATCCACAGCGGGCGGGTGCGGTCGTAGGGCTCCTCGTAGAGACGGGTCACCAGGTCGAGCAACTGCCGCATCGAACCTGGCTCGGGCAGGGATAGCCGCCTGACGTGGTAGGCCAGATCGAAGTCCGGATCGGTGGCCCATACAGGCGGGGACAGCCGACCGAGGCCAGGCACGACCCGTTCACGGAGCCGCGACACCCGCGACAGCCCGAAGCGGATCTTCGCCAGCATCAGATCGAAGTCGACCGGCCGGTCGAGGATGGTGAGCGCGGCGCCGTTGGGATTCATCCATGGGTCCTTCTCGACGCTCCACATGAGCGCCTCCTGGTCGGACATGCGGCGCTCGAAGGCCAGCTCACGCTGACGATCCATGGTTGGCGCTGCCTCAGCCATCGTCGCTCTCATGATTCACGAGACTCCCTGGGATCCCACGGCCTCCACAAACTGTTCTCCGTAGGCCTGGCCGCACAGATTGGCGATCTGCGCCATCACCCGATCAGTGATGGCGCGGAGCTGCCTTCCCCGGTCAGCCTCTTGCGTACCTACCCAAACCGGCGGGCCGAAACGCACGGTCACCCGTCTCCCCACCCGGGGGAGCCGCTGGTCTGGCGCCTGGACCTGGTCGGTTCCAATCAGCCCGACAGGCACGATCGGCGCCCGCGACGACAGCGCCAGCCGGGCCGGACCCAGACGTCCTCGGTGAAGCCGGCCGTCACGCGACCTGGTGCCCTCGGGGTACGCGCCCACCAGGCCGCCGCGGCAGAGCACTCGGTGCGCCGCGTCAAGCGCCCGCCGGGCCCCTGCAGGGCTGCCTCGGCGGAGTGGGATCTGACCAGTGGAGCGGAACATCCACGCCGTGCGTCGTCGGTCGAAGTACTCGGCCTTGGCGAGGAACGACACCGGCCGGTCCACGACCAAGGCGAGGAACACCGAGTCCATGAACGACCGGTGGTTGGCGGCGAGAATGGCGGGACCGTCAGGAAGCCAGCCGGCGCCATCAACGTCGATGTCGTAGGCCGAACGCAACGGACGTCCCAAGATGGCCTTCGCCAACCGGTAGCCCATCGGACCAGCTGTTTGATCCATGCGCACACCTCCTCATGATCACGGCGCGCCGTGATCCTCACACGCCTCGAAGAACGTCGTGCGAACGGCGTGTGACGTTTACGCGAAGTCCCGCGCACCCTTACCGAGACTGACGTGAGTCTCCACCGCCATTCCGCCAAGCCGGCGATGACCAAGGGTCCACACCTCGCCGGGACGAAACGCCTGCCGCCACGCTTACAGCCATGACCGCGCTTGTCAACCAAAACATCGAGGTCCTATCGCGACTGACTCGCCGGGGCACCGCGTACCCAGCTCCCGCTCCAGACGGACGTGCTGCGGCGGGGAGTGGGTGACGACCAAGAAGGGAGGCGTGCCAACTTGTTGCAGCCATAGCCCATGTCCTTCGACCAGCCGTCGGGACCGTCGACGGTATCGAACAGCCTCGACCCATCACGACCCGCGCAAGTGGCCGCCGTCGCTCCTTCGAGGAGCTCGGTGTCGACCGGGTCCTGCTAGGCCGGGCGTGGTCGTCATGGTGTCCTCCGCGGCCTCGTCTCGTGGGCGCCAGTCCCCGTAACGTAACCGTCGAGCGACATGGTGATGTCGGCGATGACCTTCGGCGTGGCCTTGGTGGGTATCGAGTGTCGCCGACGTTGAAGACCACCGCTACCGGACGGTGAGCGCCGCGATGACGAAGCCCGGGTAGCAGGCCAGCAGAGCGATCCCGGCGGCGCGAGCAAGGCTTCGCGGCCGCCACGCGAGTGCGAGGGCGGCGACGAGCGCGGCGATCATCACCAGCAGCGGGAGGTGCAGACCGGAGGCCTGCGTGATCCGCAACGGCCGGACCAGCGCCGACGCGCCAAGAGTCATGGTGGCGTTGTAGCCGTAGCTCCCGACCACGGCGGCAACGACCGCCTCGGTGGCGCCCCGACGCGATGCCGACCAGGCCAGTACGACCAGCTCGAAGGCCGTCGTGAACCCGACCAGGGTGAGACCGAGTTGGGTCTGGGTGGAGTCGGCGTGGCTTAGGTGGCGGACACCCTCGACGAGCAGGGTTGCGCCGACCGACATGGCGATGACTCCGGCCATGATGATGGCCAGGTCCCGCCCGACCCGCCGCCGGGTGGACGTGACCATCTCGCATTTGGCGTCGGCCAGCTCGGCGGCTTCACCGAGGGCGGGCGGTTCGCCTTCGAGGATCCAGATGCCGCCCACGTAAAGGACGTAGAGCCCGACGAGGACGGCCCCTGCCCCCCGGCTCAGGTGTCCGCCCCACGCCATGGCGGCGCACACCGCGCCCAGGGGGAGGCCGGCGAGCCCGTAGCGGCGGACCCGCCGCCCGAAGGGGAGCGGCGCGATGACCGCGCCGACCCCGAGGGCGACGAGGCACATGGCGACGTTGGCGCCGATGACGTCGCCGAAGGCGACGCCGGGGGCATGGCGCAGGCTGGCGGCGACGCCCGTGGCCAGCTCCTCGGGCTCGGCCCCGGCGAGCAGGAGGGCGAGGGCGAAGGTCGAGACCCGCAGTGCCACCGCCGCGGGCCCGAGATGCTCGGCAAAGGCCTCAGCGCCCCAGACGATCGCGCCCATCCCGGCGAGGACGGCGATGACCCACCCGACGTCGACCACGGCCGTCATCCTTGTCGACGGAACCCGGAGATCGTCGGGGCGCTCCGCGGAGATCGGCTTTCCAGGGCCGCTGGCGCGCAATTCATCTCGGCTCCTTTTCGAGGGTTCGGACTCACCGTGTGGGCCGTCGCCCGGCCTTTCCGGCGCCACGTGTGAGCTCCCATTCCGTCCGGGTGAGCCACCAGATGCCATGGGCAACCGAGGGAAGGTGGGAGAGGACCCGCTCTTCCTCGAGGTGGAACCCGAGCCGGCGGGCGACTGCGACAGAGCGGGTGTTCTCCGGAAGAATGACGCTGCACAACGCGTCGCGGTCGAGCTCGTAGAATGCGTAGCCCACAGCCCGCCGGGCCGCCTCGGTGGCGTAGCCCCGACCCCAGTGCTCGGGTCGCAGCACCCAACCGACCTCGACGCCAGGCCAGTCGGCCCGCTCGGGATGGTGGAGTCCGGTTCGGCCTACGAACTGGCCCGTCGCCTTCTCCTCGAGGGCCCATTGGCCCGTGCCTCGCAGCTCCCACTGGCCGAGCCAGCCCGTCATCTGTGACCAGGCGTCCCAACGCCCGACGTCGTCGGCCAGGTGAAGCGCCCGGCGCACCGGTTCGGCCTGGAGCATGGCCGTGTAGTCGTCAACATCCGACTCGGCGAAGGGGCGCAGCACGAGCCGCTCGGACTCGATCCTCGGGCAGGTCATCAGCCGAGTGGAGGCAGCGCTGGCAGACGATCCTGGGAGGCCCTGAGTGTGTCGCCGGTGGAACGGCCCGAGAACCAGGAGAGGATGTCTGGTCGCTCCCCACCGACCGTGTAGCTGACGTCGTCGAGCTCGACGAGCCAGTCGTCCGAACCATGTCGCGCCGGCCCGTTGACGGTGACCCCCTGTCCTCCCAGACGGGGTCACGGTGTCGTCGAGCAGCAGACGAGGAGGGGCTCAGGGCTGTCGGCGAACGTGTAGCCGGCGCCAAGATCTACGTGGTGAAACTCGACCTCCCGCAAACGCATCTCGACGGGCCGCACCGCAGGAATGAGCGCCGGGTGGGCGGAGACAGAACCGAAGGCGATCTGGCCGGCCCAGCGTTCCGCAGGCATGCACTCGGCGTCGACCACGAAGCGTCGTGAGCTCTCGAGCGCGTCGGCGATGATCACGTCGGCCGGGCGGCCTGCACCGGCGTCTATGTCGGCTGCTCGGGTGGCGGACGACGCGTACATGCGCACCAGATGGCCGCTGCGGACGCTCAGGAGCAGGTTCCTCGTCCCGTCGGCGTTGCGGGCGATGTGGGTGAGGACATGAGCGCGTGTCCATCCCGGCAGCAGGGACGGCCGGCCCAGGTCCTCGGGCGCCATCGTCTTGACCGTGGCTGCGAGCCGCTCCGTGGCGGCCAGCAGTTCCTTCAGGAGGTGGGTCACCCCTGGGCCCTGACCCATCTCTGTCTCCTTTCGTTGCTCAGCGCGGGGTGTGATCCGCCATTTCGTAGCCACAGGCGGCGACGACGGAGCAAGCATGTGTCGTGAGCCCACCGACGCTAGTGATCGTGAGCGGGCCTGCGGGGTCGGGGAAGACGACACTGGCGCACGGATTGGCGCGGACGATCGGCTGCCCTGCGATCTGCCGCGACGAGATCAAGGAGGGCATGGCGCATGCGACCGGCCAGTTCGATCCCGCGCCGGGCGATCCGCTCACCGTGCGAACACTGCCGCTGTTCTTTGCGGTCGTGCGGCTCCTTCTCGAAGGCGGAGTCACGGTCGTGGCCGAGGCGGCTTTCCAAGACGAGCTGTGGACGCCCAACCTCGAGCGGCTGAGCCAGCTGGGGCGTGTTCGCATCGTTCAGTGCCACACCGATCCCGGTACAGCTCGGGAGAGGACCAGGGACCGCCCACCGAGGATGGCCCACGCCGATGCCCAGGTCATCGACGACCCGCGATACTTCGAGGACTTCCGTCGGGTGGCGATGTCGGCTCCGTCGATCGACGTTGACACCACTTCGGGTTATCAGCCGTCGATCGAGCACCTCGTCGCCTTCATCAACGACGGCTGACCCACCGCGTGAGCTATGGATTGGCGACGACTCCGAGTTTGGCGGGGCTGACCGGGACACCGCCGGTGAGAGCGCGTTGAACGGATGGCGGTGCCTGGTCGGCAGGGCTGAGCACGAACCCGGAAGTGAGGTTGAGGCTGTCGACAGCAGGCGCTGTCGTCGAAAGTCGAGCCCGCGGCGCAACCGCCAGTTGAGCCGGTACCAGAGGCTGACAGCCGGAGGAGACTCTCGCAGCTAGCCCATGGCGGTGAAGATGACCTCGCGTCGGGAGATCTGGCCCAGCTCTACGCCCTGCTGTGCCGCCCGTTCCCGGCGCTTGACCGCCCGGGCCCTCGCCTCCTGGACGGAGGCGTCATCGGCCAGGACGATCCCGACCATGCCTTCACCCGTGCTGCGGTTGATCATGTTCCGCACGGCCCTGAACCCCGGGGTGGACTTGATGTCGGGCAAGACGTTGGCCTTGAAGAACTCGACGTTCTCATCCACCTTGGCCGGGTCCATCTTGGTCGGGGTGATCAGCAGCGGGGATCCCGGGCCGGGCGGGGTTCCCCCGATCTCCTGGACCACCTGCTCGTAGGCCTGCACCTCCACCAGGCGGCCGCCCATGGCCTTGACCGCGTTCTCCCGCATCTGCGAGGCAGCGGCGTCGCTGGCCTTCATGTCGGCCTCCGTCTCCCACAGCGTGAGGATGCCCACCACGCCTGCCTCTCGGTCGGCACTGGCGGTGATGCCCCGGAACCCTTTCAGCTCCTTCACCTGTGGAAGCACCTCGTCGCGTAGCTGGGCGGCTGCCGCATCCACGTCCGTTACGCCATCGGTCAGGGTCATCCTCACAAACACCGCCGTCTCCCTTCTTCCGGACGACGTCAAGGGTATCGATAACGACAGCGGGACGAGCGGCCAGTTCCTGCCATTGTGCGGCGGCCCCCGCTGGCCCAGGGGGCCCAAGATCGGATTGAGAGGGTGGAGTCGATATCAACCTCGGCTCGAGCGGAAGCGACCCTTGACTTAGAGCGTGCTCCAAGCCTTAGCGTGGTGGCTGTGAGCACGATCGCCATCGAGGAGCAAACCTTCACGATCGCCGAGGTGGCGAAGAAGACGGGGGTGAGCGCCCACGCTCTGCGCTACTACGAGCGCATCGGGCTCCTCGAGGTGGGTCGCCAGGCCAGCGGGCATCGGCGCTTCACCGGGCACGACGTCGACAGGGTGGTTTTCATCGGCCGTCTGCGGGCCACGGCGATGCCGATCCGGGAGATCCAGCGCTACTTCGCCCTGGTCGCCGGCGGTCCCGGGACCGAAGACGAGCGCCTGGCCCTCTTGCAGGCGCACCATGCCACTGTCCGTGCCCAGCTCCGCGACCTGGAGGCGGCGCTGGACGCCATCGAGCACAAGATCGCCTGCTACGGCGGATCCTGCTCTCCCTAACCACAACCGACGCGAAAGGACGGTGACCGTGACGGTCCCCACACGCGCCCCCAGCCGCTCGCCGATCCCGAACGACCAGCCACTGGTTGGCACCGTCGCCCTGGTGACCGGGGCCTCGAGCGGCATCGGTGCGGCCACCGCCGCTGCGCTTGCCGCCCACGGCGCCGCCGTCGCGGTTGCGGCCCGGAGGAAGGACCGGCTGGAGGCGGTCGCCTCCGACATTCGCGAGCACGGGGGCAACGTGCTTGTCCTGGAGTCCGACATCACCGACGAGCCGCAGGCCGGCGACGCCGTCGAGCGCACGGTCGGCGAGCTCGGCCGGCTCGACGCGCTGGTGAACAACGCAGGCGTCATGCTTCTGGGGCCGGCCGTCGATGCTCCACTGTCGGAGTGGAAGCAGATGGTCGAGCTCAACATCCTCGGACTCCTCTTCTGCGCTCACGCGGCCCTACCGCACCTTCTGCGGGCCGCATCTGAAGGCCCCCGCCAAGTGGCCGACATGGTGAACATAAGCTCGGTGGCTGGCCGGGTGGCGCGCAACGGCAGTGGCGTCTACAGCCTCACCAAGCACGGTGTCGGCGCCTTCAGCGAGTCTCTGCGTCAAGAATTCAGCAACCGCTACGTGCGCGTCTCGTTGGTCGAGCCGGGCGCCACCGCCACCGAGCTCGCCGGGCACAACCGGCCCGAGGTGCTCGACCGCATCCGATCACAGTTCGGCCAGACGATGGACGCTCAGGACATCGCCGACGCCATCACCTACATCGTCACCCGGCCGAGGCACGTGGCCGTCAACGAGATGCTCATCCGCCCAACCGAGCAGGAGCGCTAGGAACTACAGCTAGCCCACTTCGACCCATTCACACCTGTTGATCCTCCCCACCGAGCAAGGAGCAACCCCACATGGAACTCGGCCTGCATGTGTCCGACTTCACCTGGCCCGGCGGAGCGCCGGCGCTGGCACCGACGCTGGTACGCATGGCCCGCGATGCTGAGGACTCCGGCTTTACCCGGCTCAGCGTCATGGACCACTTCTGGCAGATCGGGCACATCGGCCCGCCCGAGCACGAGATGCTCGAGGCCTACACGGCATTGGGCTTCCTCGCGGCCCACACCAAGACCATCACCCTGAACGCACTTGTCACCGGCGTCACCTACCGCGAGCCGGGTCTGCTGGCCAAGGCCATCACCACCCTGGACGTCCTCTCCGGGGGCCGCGCCATGCTCGGCATCGGCGCCGCCTGGAACGCCGACGAGTCGGCCGGGCTGGGCTTCGCCTTCCCGCCTACCGCGGAGAGGTTCGAGCGGCTCGAGGAGGCACTGCAGATCATCTTGCAGATGTGGAGCGACGACGACGGCCCGTACAAGGGCAAGCACTACGAGCTCGGTCGCACCCTCAACTCGCCGCAACCTCTCAGCTCGCCGCGCCCCAGGATCATGATCGGCGGCTCCGGTGAGAGGAAGACGCTGCGCCTGGTGGCCCAATACGCCGATGCCTGCAACCTGTTCGGCGGCCCCGATCTGGCGCACAAGCTGGAGGTGCTGAGAGAACACTGTGCGCGCGTGGGCCGCGACTACGAGACCATCGAGAAGACGGCCATCGCTCCGTTCGAGCTCGGCAAGAAGGGCGAGGGGGCCGACAAGATGCTCGCCCAGCTGCGCGAGATGCACGACCTGGGAATCACGGTGGCGACCGGCTCGCTACGGGGTGTGGACGGACCCGAGCTCGTGGTGGCCTACGGCGAGCACGTCATCCCGGAGATCTCCAGCTGGTAGGACCGGACGCGATCCTGCGGCGGACCTACAGCACGGCAACCTCGTCGCCGAGGTGCAGGGCACCCGACGTGGCCACATCGCCGTAGATGCCGGCGCACGCCCACGTGCCCAAGCCGGGAATGTCGATGCGATTGTGGCTGGCTATGGTTCGCAGAGTCTCTCGATCTGCGGGCAGCTCCTGCTGAGCGAGCGTCGTCATGACGCAGCGCATGGTCGCCATCGTGACCTGGACCTTGGCCGTGTCCCCCAGGCCAAGCGTCCGTCCGACCCAGTCGTTCTCGACGAAGCCGGGTGGTGTGGCGGCCTCGACGAGAAGATTCGGCCGGTATCGGCGGACGTCGAAGCCTGCCGTCGGATTGAGCTCTCGCAGGTGGGCGAGCGTCGCCGTGGTCATGATGTGCAGGACCGAGAGGTCGAAGAAGGTGCCAGGGGGCGCGGCCGCACCCAGCGGGAACCGGCTCACCCGCTCGCCGGTCTCCTCGGTGCCGATGTTGGTGCCGGCGATGACGGTCTCCGGCGCCAAACCCTCCATGTCGGGCCACACCTCTTCGAAGGCTCGGTCGTCGGGGGCGGTCGAGGCGAGGTGGACCTCGCGTCCCAGTTCCTTGGACAGGACAGCGTCGATGGCCGGCTCGTCCGTGCGGGCCCGCGATCCGTCCGGCAGGGTGATCTGGACGACGGAGGCGTCCACGAACGCGGCCTGGCAACCCAGCAGCCCAGCCCACTTCCGGGGGTTCTTGGCGCTGGCGACCATCCCGCCCTCGAGATCGATCAGGGCGTAGGCCCGATCGCCAACCACCCCGGTGGGACCGATGGCGCACTCGGACAGTTCTTCACCCAGCATCGACTTGACCGGATAACGCCAGATCCCCACCACGCGATGTGACATGGGCGAACGCTACAGCGACGGGAACTCGGCCCCCGGTGAGACAAGCTGGGCGCAACCCCGACCACGAGGAGGGCCAGGTGGTGCGCATCCCGATCGTGCAGGAGTCCGAGGCGAGCGAGCTGGCCGGCCTCTACGACGAGGTTCGGGAGACCTTCGGCACCGGCTTCGTCCCTGACGTCTTCAAGCTCGTCAGCACCCGCCCGGACTTCCTGCGTCCCCTTCTCGCCCAGTACCAGGCCATGTTCCTGGGTGAGTACTACGGCGCGAAATCACGGAGTTGATCGCCACGGTCGTCTAGACCACCAACGCCGAGATCCTGGAGGGGGTATTCGTTGCCTGCGCCTTCAACATGGTCGACCGACTGGCCG
>Ga0209577_10000609_pt1 | contig 35733 bp, 33 predicted proteins | sample GraSoiAngelo_109_FD_185874 | JGI IMG/M metagenome (GOLD analysis project Ga0209577, IMG submission 185874) | Grasslands soil microbial communities from the Angelo Coastal Reserve, California, USA - 14_0903_12_20cm (SPAdes) (version 2) | ecosystem: Environmental > Terrestrial > Soil > Grasslands... | reverse complement strand
GCCACCGGTCACGAGGTGGAGCGCCAGCGAGATGACAATTGCTGTCGCGAAAAATGTCGCGGTCGCCACAAAACCGCCGGCTGAGCGAATGGCTGTTCCACAGAGGCCGTGACCAGACGTGCAGCCTCCCGCCCAGCGCGCTCCGTAACCCATTGCGACGCCTGAAGAGAAAAGCACAGCGACTGCGATCCAAATCGGCATCCAGCCGTAGATGAATTCGTAGCCGAGGTGCAAGTGGGGTCCGCCCTGCAAAATCGCAGCCACAACGACGCCAACAATCAGCCCCACGAAATACAACGCGCGCCATGGCTCCGTCGCGCGACCCACTAGCGCTCGAGCTGCCTGCGCATAGGCACCGCTGGCGCCGAGGTGCTTATTCGCGACCGCATAGAGGAGAACCGGACAAAGGCCGATCAGCGGACCGGCGACAAACCAGGCGAGGTGGTGCGGCAGCAGCGGCATCGTAATGGGCCCCATCCTAACGGTGACGAGTGTTCTGGCTGCGCGACTCGACAGGCGACACGCTAGCGAGTTTGCCCCTGCATCGGCTAGGCGCTCACCGAGATCAATCCCAGAATCCCCAGCTCGAGCTGGACGGCAGCGAGGGTGGCAACCGCTAGCGCGACCAGCCATGGGCTTCCGACGCTGCCGAGGCCAACCAGCAACAAGATTCCGAGCAGAAGGAACGCGCTGAGGACCCCGAGCGTGAGCACCACCCACAGGCGCGACGGCGCCATATGTGACTCGCGACCCTTGCCGGTTCTGCCTGGATCTGTCTCCCTCGACCATCAAGTTCTCCAACTTCGACCGCTGTCCGCGCGATTCCGCACTTTCAGCGCCAACCGCGCGCTACCCGACGCTGAATAACGAGCGTTTGGTGTCAGGCGTGCGGAAGCGCGGCTAGGCTTGGTGGCGGAGGGTCCGGACGGCCGTGACGCCCGCGGCCATCCAGTCGGGTGAGTCGATCCAGCTTTCGACGCCCCAGAGCAACACCACTTTGGCGCCCCGGTCCCGGTAGGCGAGAGCACTCGCCTGGAGGTCGGAGGTTCCAAAGCTGGCCCCGTCTTTCCAGGGTGCCGCCTGCATCTCAGTGATCCAGAGCGGCTTGCCGACCTGAGCGGCCCGGATCGCCCAGTAGGCCACCGTCTCCGACTTCCAGGCGATCCGGCGCGCTGCGCTGGCGTCCTCCAGCGACGTCCGGTCGGTGACCGCGTAGACGTCCAGCCCGAGTATGTCGCCAAGGGTGAGCGCCTGCGACGGGTGGCCGACCGCTTGGGGGAGCGGGAGAAACTCGTACAGCCAGCTGAGCGGGCTCTCCGCCTGCTCGTCGAGGTCGACGGCAGCCGAGTTGTAGGTCGTCACGACGACGGGGTGGCCGGCGTCGATCGAGCGGAGCAGCGTCATCTCGTCGGAGATCGTCGCCGACGCCAGGCTGTTGTCTCCGTCGGCCTCGGCGGTCACGTTGTCGAGCGGTTCGTTCTCGATCTGCCACCCGTAGAGAAGCGGCGACGAGCTGTAGCGCTGGAAGGTGGTCTCAAGGTAAGCGGTGTACTCCGGCATGGCGACGGCCTGGCGGATGTCGGTCGCGGCGGCGAGTGGCAGCCAGTTGGGCAGGTAGACCTCCGGGAAGGCGATGTTGCGGGCGCCTACGACGAGGAGCACGTGCGCGCTCCGGCGGTGGTGGAGGTTGTAATCGCTGATTGTGGTGAGCAGGCCGTCGACAGGGCTGAAGTCGAAGGCGTTGGAGGCGGGGGCCACCGCGTCCCAGTAGACGGGCAGCCGCACCAGGTCCGGATGCAAGCGCGCCATCAGCTTCGCCAGGGTGGACTCGGCGGAGGGCCCGCCGGCCGCCAGAGCGGAAGGGGAAAACGAAAAGCCGATCAGCTCGGGTCCGGAGAGGGTCGGCGCCGGGCTCGGAGCGGGGGACGGCAGGAGAAGCAGAAGCGTGAGGCCGGCCAGCAGCCGCCTCGCGCCAAGCAGCTTCATCACGCAGATTTTGTTACACGCGATTGACTTGTGGGGTTTCGGGTACACTTCCTCTGCCGTCCACATGGGCCGGCAGCTCGCCGCGGTCGTCGGAGAATCTTCTTCTCGAACAGGCCCAGCGCGTTTGTCAGAAGTTCGTTCGAGAAGAAAGAGGTAGACGCGACAGTGACAGGAACGATCAAAAAGCTGGTGTCCGACCGTGGCTTTGGATTCATTGCGGCTGAGGATGGCAAGGAGTATTTCTTCCACCGCAGCTCCACCGATGAATTCGACACGCTCAACGGCGGAGAGAAGGTGGAATTCGATATCGAGCCGAGCCCGAAGGGCCCGCGCGCGAATCGCGTGAAGGTCGCGGCCTAACCCGCTTCCAGACCAACCACAGAGCCCCGTCCGAGTTTCTCGGGCGGGGTTTTCTTTTTAACTCGAGGCCAGCGCCAGGCAACTTTCTGCCGCCGTCCGGATGTGCCTGGCGAAGTCCTCCACGTCTGGAACCAGGCCGGGATCGGCTGTGAGGCCGAAGTGGACGAACCCGTTGTAAGAGACGATCGCCACGCCCAGGCCCATCGACGGGTAGAGAGGCGCGAAAGGCCAGACCTCGAGCAGCTCTGCCCCGCCGCTGTAGAGCGGCACCTGTGGGCCAGGGATGTTGGTTACGTTCAGCTTGGCTCCCGCCTGGGGCGTCGACATAACCCGGCCGGCGAGCACCAGCAGGGTGGGCGGCGCCCACTCGGCCAGGCCCGCCAGCTTGTCGGCGGCGACCGCCTGCCGCGTGCGCTTCAAGTCGCCGGTCGTGTACTGGATCCGGCGCAGTCTTTCCTCGATCGAGATCGCCCCGGTCGGCATCTCGACCACCATGCCGCTGATGCGGTTGCCAAGCTGCCCGCGATCTCCGGCTTCGCGGACCGAGACCGGGCAGAAGACGCGGATCTTCTCGGGCGGCCTGTCTCCGCGGGCCTTGAGCCAGTGGTGGAGGCTCTCCGCGATCACCGCCAGGATGGCGTCGTTCACCGTGCACTTGTAGCGCTCCTTGAGCGCCTTGAACCCGGCCAGCGGCAGCTTCAGGCCGCGGCCCGTGCGCTGCGGTCCGATGGCGCGGTTCCAGAAGAGCTCGCGGTCCTGGGCGACCATCGATCGGCCCAGCCCATACCAGCCCCGCCAGGGTTGCCGCCAGGCAGTCCTGAGGCCGCGGAGTCCGACTCCCCCGCCGGTCCTGGAGAGCGGATCCCAGAAGAAGCGCCTGGCCAGGTCCCAGCCACTCGGCGCCGGGCGCGGCCGCCAGGGCTCGGCCGGGGGAGGGGGAGTGTACGGCTCGGGCGTGGCGTCCAAGAGGAGCGTCGCGATATCAAGTGACGATGCCCCGTCGATCATCGCGTGGTGGGCCCGGTTGACGATGCCGATGCGGCCGTCCTGGAGGCCGCTTACGACCGTGATCTCCCAGAGCGGCCGGCGCTTGTCGAGCGGCCGGGCCATGATCCGCATCGCCACGGCCCGGAACTGGGCGCCGGTGCCCGGCGGCGGCAGTACCTCGCGGCGCACGTGCGAGCCGAGGTCGAAATTGGCGTCGTCAACCCAAACCGGGTGCTCGAGATGGAAGGGGACCCGCTTCACCCGCTGCCGGTAGCGCGGCACCAGGTGGAGGCGCTCGGCGATGGTCTCTTCGATGCCCTGCGCGCCCCGTCCTCCCGGCACCTGGGAGGCGCCCTCGAAGACGTAGACCGTGGCCAGGTCGAGCGGCGTGTCCGGGCGCTCGGCATAGAGGAACCAGGCGTCCCGGGCCCCCAGCGGTTCGAACCACGTCTTCACGACTGCGTCAACATTGTCTCCCGGGATGGCGCCGCGAGAGATCGCCCTGAACCACGTGAGCGTGCACGCCGAAGACCTGGAGGTTTCGGCCCGCTTCTACGAGGAGTGGTTCGGCATGGACCGCCTGCCGACGCCCGACTTCGGCTACCCGGTTGTCTGGCTCCGGGCCGGTGACCGCCAGCTCCACCTTTTTCATCTCGATGTGGAGGCTCCAAAAAACCACCACTTCGCCGTCACGGTCGACGACCTGAGCGCCTTCTACGCGAAGGCGCGGGAAGCCGGCATCCTCGACCGAGAAGAGGTCCGCGAGTTCCCGGGCGGCGGCTTCCAGATGTACATCCGGGACCCGGCCGGAAACCTGGTCGAGGTGGACGGCCGTGAGGTCGACTCGACTGTCGTGGGTGCCCCCGTCCGCCTGGGCGGCAGCCCCGAAGCCAAGCTCTTTCTCTGATCTTGATCAGCGTCGAATGACAGACGCGGCTGTGACTCCGGCGCGCCTGGGCGCCCTCCGCCACCTGAGCCTGGGAGCCTTCTGGCTGGGCACCTACTTCGTCATCACTCCCGTCTACACGATCTTTCTGCAGGTGCAGGTCAGCCAGACCGTCGCGCGGCCCATCCAGAGCACCGCCACCGGGCTGGCGACCGGGCTCGCCGGCCTTTTCGCGATGGTGCTGCCGCCGCTGGTCGGCTTCGTCTCCGATCGCCTGCATTCCCCCTGGGGACGGCGCAAGCCGATCATCGTCGCCGGCGCGGCCGGGATCGCCGTGGCGCTCCTGGTCCTGATGGGCGCACGCAGCTACCCGACGGTACTGCTCGGCTTCATCCTGGCCGTGGCGTTCCTCAACACGGCGGGGGCCGCGTACGTGGCCGTGATCCCCGACACGGTCCATCCAGGTGAGAGCGGGCGGGCCAGCGGGGTGCTCGGCCTGATGGTCCAGGCCGGGAGCGTCCTCTCCCTGCTGACGACGCTCTTCTTCATCCGGATCGGGCACCTCCGGCTCACCTACCTGGTCCTCATCGCGGTGATGCTCCTGACGCTGGTTCCGAGCCTCTGGGCGATGGGCGGCAGCGAGACCAAACGGCCTGTCGCGCGCGCGCCCGGCAGCCTGCGCTCATTCCTGAGCCCGCTCTGGACCGGAGACTTCGCCTGGGCCTTCTTCACCCGTTTCCTCACCATCTCCGGTCTCTACACGATCCTGCCCTTCCTGCTTTTCGCCTTCCGAGACCTGCTCCACCTTCGCCGGCCGGCCGGTTTCACGACGCTCTTCGAGCTCTGCCTGACTGGCGTTGCGATTCCCGTGGCGATGATCTGCGGCTATCTGTCGGACCGGTTCGGCCGCAAGCGCTTCGTATATGCGTCAGGGGCGGTCTCGATCTTCGTCCTGGCCTCTTTCGCGATCTTTCAAAGCCTCCCGCAGCCGGTCGTTCTCGTGCTCGGGATGCTCTACGGTGTCGGCTTCGGCGCTTACACCGCCGTGGACTGGGCCCTGGCGCTGGACACCCTTCCCGACAAGGAGAATCCTGCCAAGGACATGGGCCTTTTCCACGTGGCGGACGCCCTTCCCCGCGTGATGATTCCGCTCTTCGCGGGCGCCCTCCTGGACACTTTCAACGCGGCAGCACCGCTGGCCGGCTACCGGGCGATCTTCATCGCCGCCATCTGCCTCAACTTCGGCGGCGCCTTCTTCGTGAGCCGGATAAAGTCCGTGCGATGACCGCCGAAGACTTCGGCACGCCCCTGATGCTGGAGGCGTACACGGGGCAGAACGCCGAGTGGCCCTGGTCGCCCGAGGAATGGGAGGCGAAGGCCGCCGAGCTGCTCGACAAGCCGAACTTCGAGTACGTCGCCGGCGGGGCGGGGGGCGAGTCGACGATGGCCGCCAACCTGGAAGCGTTCCGGCGCCGCCGCCTGCGTCCGCGGATGCTTGGGGAGAACTCGCAACGGGATCTCTCCATCGAGGTCCTCGGCCTGCGCTCGCCGGTGCCCTTCTTCTTGGCCCCGATCGGCGTCCAGTCCATCGTCCACGCCGAAGGTGAGCTGGCATCGGCGCGCGCCGCCGCCGCGACCGGCGTGCCCTTCGTCTACAGCTCTGCCGCCACGCACTCGATCGAGGAGGTAGCCAGCGCGCTCGGCGAGTCGCCGCACTGGTACCAGCTCTACTGGGTGAGCAACCGCGACCTGGTCGCCAGCCTGGTCCGCCGGGCGGAGGCGGCCGGCCACGGCGCCATCGTTGTCACCCTGGATACGCTGCGGCTGGGCTGGCGGGACCGCGACCTCCGCAACGGCTACCTGCCCTTCCTCTGGGGCGAGGGCATCGGCCAGTACACGACCGACCCCGTCTTCCGCGAGCTGGCCGGCGATTCCGCCGACGTTCCCAAGGAAGCCGGACCGCTCGCCCTCTCGCTGTTCACCAACCTGGGCCTTGGCTGGAAGGATTTCGCCTGGCTGCGGGAACAGACCAAGCTGCCGATCCTGGCCAAGGGGATCCTCCGGGGCGAGGACGCCAAGCGCGCCGTCGAGATCGGGCTCGATGGAGTCATCGTCTCCAACCACGGCGGGCGCCAGGTGGACGGGGGGATCGCCAGCCTCGACGCGCTGGTCGAGGTTCGCGCCGCGGTCGGCGCGGGCCTGCCGGTGCTCCTGGACTCCGGAATCAGGCGCGGCGCCGACGTTCTGAAGGCGCTCGCCCTGGGAGCGAACGCGGTGCTGCTCGGCCGGCCCTACATGTACGGTCTGGCGGTCGGCGGCCAGGCCGGTGTCGAGCGCGTCATTCGAATCCTGAGCGCCGACATCGACGTCACCCTGTCGCTGATCGGCGCCCGGTCGGTGCGCGAACTCGACCCGACCTGGGTGACTTGATCGACCTGGCCCTGATTCTGCGAGTGACGCGGCCGGCGCGGGTCGGACCCGATGGCGTCTGGCGGGCGACACGCACGCCGGAGGGTGCTGTCACGCAGCGGATCTGGGTTGAGGCCGGCCAGGTGCGCTCCGAGGAGTGGGGGCCGGGCTCCGCTTGGGCGGTCGCACACCTGGCGACGCTCCTCGGTGGGCGTGACCGGCCCCAGGATTTCGTCCCCAGGCACCCGCTCCTGCGCGACCTGCACCGCCTCTTCGCCGGCCTCCGGTTCGCTCGTACAGAGGCGGTCTTCGAGGCCGCGCTACCCACGATCCTGGAGCAGCAGGTGCCCGGAGTCCAGGCTCGCTCGTCCTACCGCCGGATCGTCGCCGAGCTGGGTGAGCCGGCTCCCGGGCCGGGCGGGCTCCGCCTGCCGCCGGCGCCCGAACGCCTGGCGGCGATGCCCTACTGGGCGTTTCACAAGTTCGGCGTCGAGCGGCGCCGGGCTGACGTGATCCGGACGGCCGCTCGCCACGCCAGGCGCCTCGAGGAGGCGACCGCGATGGCGCCTGACGCGGCACGGCGGCGGCTTACCGCGGTGCCGGGTCTCGGTGAATGGTCGGCCGCAGAGATCGCCGCGGTCGCCCTCGGCGACGCGGACGCCGTATCAACCGGCGACTATCACCTGAAGCACGTCGTCAGCTGGGCCCTCGCGGGCGAGCCGCGCGGCAGCGACGACCGCATGCTGGAGCTGCTGGAGCCCTACCGCGGCCAGCGCGGGCGGGCGATCCGGCTCCTCGAGCTGGCCGGGGTGCAGGCGCCGCGGCGCGGGCCGCGAAAACCCCTGCACCGAATCGAAGCGATCTGAGCAGAAACCTCCCCCCTCAGAGGCGGGAGGCAGGAGGGGGGCCGTCCGTCGCTAGCCGATTGCCGCGATGTGGTCGGAGAGGATTTGCTGGTTGGTCTCTCCGATGTAGCGGCCCTCGATGGTGCCGTCGGCCCGGATGAAGACCGTGACCGGGTAGGAGGCGACGCCGTAGACGCCGCCGATCTGGCCGTCCGGGTCGAGCACGACAGTCGAGCTCAAGCGGAGCTGCTTCACAAAGGCGCGCGCGCGGGCCGTGTCATCGCGTTCGTCGACGAGGACGACTTTCAGCGTCGGGTTACCGCGCGCGACGGCCTCGATGAGCGGCATCTCGCGCTTGCACGGCTCGCAGTAGGTGGCCCAGAAGTTGACCAGCACGGGCGAGCCCGCCGCGCTCGCCAGCGAGAAGCCGCGGCCGTCCAGGGTGGGCGCGCTGAAAGCGGCGGCTTGGCCTCCTCCAACCTCCGATCCCTGGCTCAACCCGGCCGCCCGGACGGCATCGAGGACCTGTGCGGGGCCCCAGCCCTGAGGATGCTGGAGCTCGCGTCGACCCTCCTGGTCCAGCAGTCCCTGCAGCGGCGCCGGCAGGCTGCCGCCCACGTCCGGGACCCCGGTCCAGGTCTGGAGCAGGTAGCCGTGGGCGTCGACGACGCCGACGAAGTCGCTGTGCGACTGGGCGCCTGAGAGCTGGACGCCAAGCGGCGTCCAGAACGCCTCCAGCCGGCCGCTGTCCCCGGTCAGCAGCTTCCAATCGAGACCGGTGACCCGAGCGTAGGCCTGGAGGGCCGCGACCGAATCGTTAGCGGGGTCGGTCGAGACCTCATAAAGGCCGACGGCCGCGGGCAGCTTGCGGCGGAGCTGGAAAAGGAGGCCCGTGTAGAGCGGACAGGTCTCCCGGCAGGTGGTGTGGAAAGCCGCCACCACTGCCTGCCGGCCGGCCAGGTCGGCTCGCTTCAGAGGCCGGCCGGCCTGGTCGATGAGGTCGAAATCGGGCAGCGGCTGGAAGCGGCCGGAGAGCTCGCCGAGGCCGAGAGTGACCTGGTCGTTGCCGGCGTAGACGGCGACGGGGCGGCCGTCCGCGATGGCCAGCAAGAGCGGCTCCAGGCCGCTGCCGCTCACCTTCAGGTTGGCGACCAGAACCTGGTTGCCAATCCGCACGGAGTCGTAGTCGCCCAGCGCGACCCGGATCGAGGTCAGGTTCCGGGTCTCGGGCGCGGCGGGCACGCTGGCTCGCCCGAGCGTCGTCAGCGTGCTCCAGCCGCCGGCTCGGGAGTGGAGGTCGAGCGAGCCGCCGGGCAGCGACTCAGCGCCCCTGGCGCTGGCCATGACCAGCACCTCGCCGCCCCCGCCGCCGAGGCTCGGCGCCAGCCAGGCCCAGCCGACGAAGAGCAGGACGCCGGTGGAAACCGCGAGCCAAGTGAGCCGGCGCCTCACCGCAGGTCCTTCAGGTAGAACTCGAGCAGCTGGGCGTCGAGCGGCCCGATGTGATGAGCCCGGATCACGCCGGCGGAGTCGATGAAGTAAGTCTCCGGTGGACCCGTCACGCCAAAGTCGAGGTAGGTGCCGGCCGTCACCGGGCCGGCCGGGTAGCGATGGTGCACCTGCGCCTCGAAGTCAAGCCCGGCGGCGTCCGAGTCCTGGATGTCGGCGCCCAGGAAGCGCACCGATGCGTGGGCCGTCGCGGCCTCCGAAAGGGCGGCCGCCTCCTGCCGGCAGCTCGCGCACCAGGAGGCGTAGAAGTTGAGGACGACCGGGGACCCCCGTAGCGCCGCCAGGGAAACGACCTGGCCGTCGAAGGAGTGGACGGTCAGATCGGGGGCCGCGCGGCCCACTAGTGCCGGCGCGACCGGCTGCTGGGGGTGGATCAGACCCCAGGCGAGGAGGGCGAGCGCCAGGCCAGCAACCAGGCCGCCGGCCGACCACGCCGCGAGGCGGGCGGGCGTCATTTCGAGCCGAGGGTAACTCGGGGGAGGCAGCCGCCTGGATCTCGAGCGGCCGCGACCGAACCCGATCCGCGCCGCCGCGGCCGAAACGGGCGCACGATTACCAGTCGAGATGAGGGTCCGGCACCTCGCTGTCGTGCTCGTCGGCGTCGTCCTGGCGGGCCTCGCCCTCTGGACCTTCGGACTTGGCGCCTCCGGTAAGGGCCCAACGCTGATCAATCCCGAGGACGGAACGATCAACGTGGCCGTCACGCAGGCCGGAAGCGGCACCTGGGTGCCCTACCTGATCACGGTCCGCAACCTCGGCACCCAGCCGTTCACCGGCGAGGTCCTGCTCGTCAACCGGCCAGGTCTCCTGCCCTCCGCGGCGAGCGTCATCCAGGCAGGCAGCCTGCCGTCCGCGCCCACCTTGAGCGGTCCGAGCAGCGCGCCGCCGCCCGACTCTGCGTACGAGGTAAGCCTGCAGCTCGACGCGCGTCATAAGCGGACGGTGTCCTTCTATGCCCCGAGCGCCTACACCCACGCGGAGGTATTCGATGAGCTGGGGAATCTCGTGGCGGGCCCGGTGCCGGTCGACGCTCACGGGAGCTACCTGCTGGGGCTGCTTTCGGACTCGGACGCGTTGGAGCAGGAGCTCGGGACGGTCCGCATCGGCGACCTGCCCGCCAGGGCGACGCGGTTCGACGACGCCAGCTTTCCCCGGCGACCTGTCTATCTGAGCGGATTGCTCACGATCGTGATGGCCCATTTCCAGTCCGCCCGACTGAGTCCGGAGCAGATCCATGCGCTGCGCGACTTCGTGGGCTTCGGCGGCTCCCTCGTCATCGCCGGCGGACCTGACCTCGGGACGGTCGCGCGGGCCCTGCCGCCCGAGCTGGTCCCGCTCGCGCCGGGCGGCTCGACCACCGTGGCTGGACTGGGACCGGTGGGCGAGCTGGCCGGTCTCACCGCAAACCCGCTCGGGCAGGTCGCCACCGGCACGCTCGTCCCCGGGGCTCGAGTGGTCCTGACGTCGCCCGAGGGGACACCGCTCGCTGTGGAGTCGAGGTATGGTGCGGGACGGGTCGTCGAGCTGGCCTTCGACCCCGATGGAGACGCCGCGGTCACCGCTCGGCTGGGTGCCCTGGCCTGGTCGCAGGCGATCTCCAGGAGCAATGACCGGGATCCGGCGCACCCGCCCACCGGCCAGACTCTCCTGGACACCGTCACGCTGCCCGCGGGCCTCTTTCCGACCTCATCTGACGCGCCGCTGCCCCCGGTCTGGCTGGTCGCCGGCCTGCTCAGCGTTTACCTGTTGCTGGTCGCGCCGGTCAACTACCTGGTGCTGAGCCGGCTCCGGCGCCGGCCTCTGTTCTGGGTCACGGCGCCGCTGTTGGCGGTGCTCTTTGCGTACTTCTCCTACGGCCTCGGCCAGGAGCTTCAGGGCGGGATCAGGGACCGCGAGATCCAGCTCGCCAAGCTGGCTCCTTCGGGGGCGATCTCGGCCGTGACCTACCACGGTATGGTCTTTCCGGGGCGCGGAGACCACCGGATTGGGGTCCAGAGCCAGACGCTCGTGGCGCCGCTTTCGATGGACTATCCGGCCGTGACGCCGGCCTGCGCCAACTGCCTGCTGCCAGTCGGCGGCGCGCAAGTCGGCCTCGAAGAGCACGTCCTGCCCGAAGACGCTTCGACCGTCGAGGAGCGTGGTGTCGTATACGGCAGCGTGCGCGTGGTGGGCACCGCGCGCACCGGCAGCCAGCCGCAGAGCGTCACCACGCATGTGACCGCCAACGGCGAGCACGTCACCGGAACCGTCGCCAACACGGGCTTCAGGCCGCTCAGCGCGGTTCGCATCTTCAGCCACAACGCGGGGACGCTGAGGTCCGCCTACCTGGCGGACTCGCTGCCGCCGGGGCAGCTGGTCGCCTTCGATGTCAACCTGGGACTCGCCAACCTGACCGGGACGCCGGGCGCGCCGGGATCCCGGCCGGCGCCGATCGGCGCAGGGCAGCTGATCTCGGGAGTGCTCGCCCTGCAGACGCTCAACCGGCCGGGCACGGTCGCCGTCGTGGGCTTCTCAGCGCCGCTTTCCGACGGCCTCACGGTGGACGGCTCAACCCCGGCAACGCAGGCCTTTGCCGCCTTTTCGGCAGTCGTTCCGGTCGAGGCGGCCGAGGGCAACGTCGCCAACCTGATCGCCACCCGCTTGGCCAGCTCCGCCGGCGACCCTCCATCCGGCTTCGTGGACGTCTACGACCTGGAGCTGCCGGCAGTCACCAAGCCGCTCACGATCCGCTGGAACCCGAAGATCCACGAGGACCTCCAGATCTATGACTGGTCCGCACGCGGCTGGGTCCCGGCGATAGGCCCCTTCGACCAGCTCGGCACCTACCAGACGGCGACGATTGCGCCGTCCCAGCTCCATGACGGCTTGATCCGGGTCCGCGTCAAGGAGCCGAGCCTGAGCTGGGGCACGTCACTTAGCGTGCGGCTCGCCGGTGACTCGTAGACTCAGCTCATGACTGAAGCTGTGATCGTCGCCTACGGCCGCTCGCCGATCGGCCGGGCCATGAAGGGTTCCCTCGTTCCGGTGCGTCCCGATGACCTCGCCGCGCACGTGGTGACCAAGGTGCTCGAAAAGGTGCCGCAGCTCGATCACGATGAGATCGAGGACCTGATCATGGGTTGCGGCCTGCCGGGCGGCGAGCAGGGCCACAACATCGGCCGGGTCGTCAGCATCCTGGCCCGGCTGGATGTGCCGGGCGTGACTGTGAACCGGTACTGCTCGTCGTCGTTGATGACGACGCGCATGGCCGTGCACTCGATCAAGGCGGGGGAGGGTGACGTCTTCGTCAGCGCCGGAGTCGAGTGCGTGTCGCGCTATGGAAGTGGCTACCCTGACGCGCCGGACACCTACAACCCGAAGCTGGTGGCGGGCAACACCGAGGAATATCCCGACATTTACATCACGATGGGACAGACGGCGGAGAACGTCCGCATCCGCGAGAAGATCGGCAGGGAGGAGATGGACCGCTACGCGCTGCAGAGCCAGCAGCGGGCTGTGCACTCCCAGGACGACGGATTTTTCGAACGGGAAATCATCCCGGTGCCGCTGCCAAGCGGCGACCTTTTCACCAAGGACGACGGTCCCCGTCGCAACACCAGCCTGGAGGCTCTGGCCGAGCTGAAGCCCGCCTTCCGCGAGGACGGCGCGGTGACGGCCGGCAATTCTTGCCCGCTCAATGACGGGGCGGCCGCCGTGGTTGTGATGTCCGACAAGCGGGCCAAGGAGCTCGGCTTGAAGCCGCTGGCCCGGGTCGTCTCGACTGGACTCTCGGCGCTGGAGCCCGAGTTCATGGGCCTGGGCCCGATCGACGCCTCCAAGGAAGCGCTGAAGCGCGCCGGCATGAAGATCGACGACGTCGACCTGGTCGAGATCAACGAGGCGTTCGCGGCGCAGGTGATCCCCTCCGCGCGCGCCCTCGGCATCGACCCGTTCGGAGACAAGCTGAACCAGCACGGCGGGGCCATCGCGCTTGGTCACCCCTTTGGAATGACCGGGGCCCGCATTTTGTGCACGCTCTTGAACGGGCTTCAGACCGAGAACAAGACGATCGGCCTGGAGACGATGTGCGTGGGCGGCGGGCAGGGGATGGCGATGATCTTCGAACGCCTCAACTAGCGACCTTCGAGCGCCCGACCAGCTGACTACAGACCTGGAGGCGCGCCCGGGGACCTACCATTCAGGGCCCGTTGTTCGGCGATGCAGCGTTGTATAAGTATTCAGAGACGCTTGGCGGGCCAGAGGCGTAATTTGGATACGGATTCCGCATCTCTCTGCGCAATCGCCAGAGAGCAGCCTGCAGACCACTCGGGAGGCCTCAATCTGCATGCATAGAATTGCTCAGCTGTCGCATATTTATGCATCGCATCGATTTCGACACCGCGTGCTCGAAGGAGAATCGAACCCGTCATTAAGTTGATACCCTGGCTATCATGAATCTCTCGCGCCTGACGGAGAGCTTGGCGGGCCGTCTGGTCCGCAAGTTCCTGGCCGACCAGGCGCCCAACTGGGCGGTCATCATCGCTTGGAGCGCCCTCTTCTCGCTCTTCCCGATGATCCTCGTGATGGCGGCCGCGATCGGCTTCGTCCTGGGATTCGTGGGCGTCGAGTCGGCACGGGTCTACACGCTGGTCCTCTCCATCATCCCGAGCGACAACGCGGCCCGCACCCAGGCGCTGGACGCCCTGAAGACCTTCCACGAGAAGAGCGGGATCTTCTTCCTGGTGGGATTCGCCGGCTTGATCTGGTCGGGCGCGGCCCTCTTCAACGCCATGCAGTCGGCTTTCGCCGTCGTCTATCAGACGCGGCCCCGCGACTTCCTCCGCCAGGTCCTGATCAGCATCGCGATGGTCGTGCTCTTCACGGTCCTGGCCGGCGTCAGCCTGGTCACGTCCAGCCTCCTCTCCGTCGTGCAGAGCCTGCCCTTCATCCCGGGCTTCCTGAACAATCCGGCGGCGGCCCTCGCGCTCCAGCTGCTGCTCGGCGTGGCGGCCGGCTGCCTGCTCTTCGGCGCCATTTACTACGTCGTACCCAACCGGCGCCAGGAGTTGCGCAAGGTCTGGCCGGGATCGCTGGTGGCCGGCGTGCTCTTCGAGCTCCTGACGCTGCTGTTCCCGCTCTACCTCCGCCTCACCGGTAGCTCCAACACCTATGGCAAGACGTTCGGCCTGGTCTTTCTCTTCATGACCTTCGCCTATTTCTTCGGCCTGATCACCATGCTCGGCGTCGAGCTCAACTCGGTGCTCTACCCGGTGCAAGTGGGGCGCCCGAGCGCGGCTCCCGCGGCTCCCTCCGCGCCACCGCGAGAACGCGCCCGGCCCCTGATCCCGAAGCGCCGCCGTTCGCGTCTGCGGGCGCTGATCGGGTTGATCGGCGTGGGCGCGCTCGGCCTTCTCGGGAGACGCCGGCGCCGGGTCGCTTAATCTCAGCGCCGTGGACCTCGGCCTGGCCGGTCGCTCCGTCATCGTGACCGGCGGCGCCAACAACATCGGCCGCGGGATCGTGCTCGCGTTTGCGCGCGAGGGCGCGCACGTCCTCATCGCCGACGTCGACGAAGCCCGAGCGGCCCAGGTGGCCGCGGAAGCGGGTGGGGGAGCGGTTGCCCAGCGCACCGACGTGACGAGCTGGGACTCCGCGCAGGCGATGGCCGCGCGCGCCGTCGACGAGCTCGGTGGCATCGACATCCACGTCAACTGCGCCGGGGGAACCATCGACCGGCTGTTCATGGAGAAGCCGCGCGACGAGTGGGAGCGCGAGGTGGCGATCAACTTCTGGGGATTCGTCAACTGCACGCGGGCCGTGCTCGACGTGATGGTCGCGCGCGGCAAGGGCGCGGTCGTCTCGATCAGCTCCGACGCGGGGCGGATGGGCGAATGGCGGGAAACCGTCTACTCCGGCACCAAGGCCGCGATCATCGCCATGTCCAAGTCGCTGGCCCGGGAGGTCGGTCCCAAGGGCATCCGGTTCAACGTGGTCTGCCCTGGCTTCACCCCGGGCCGGCCGGACGCGGCAGGCGATTTCGGCGGGGGCTCGATGTGGGCCGGGCAGCAGGGCGCTCAATTTCCCGAAGAGCTGCAGCAGAAAATCGCGCGCCAGTACCCGCTCCGGCGCCTGGGCACGCCGGAAGACATCGCGCCGGCGGTGCTCTACCTGGCCTCCGACGCCGCTTCTTACGTCACCGGCCAGACGCTCAGCGTCTCCGGCGGCTACACGATGATGTAGCTGTCTAGACCTTGTAGCCGAGCGCCTCTGCCTGCCGGCGCACGATCTTGAGAGCGTCTTCGACCCGCGACGCGTCCTGCCCGGTGACGCGGATCACCAGCTCCTTCGTGTCCCAGTTCGGGTAGGAGCCCACCGCCACGTCCGGGTGGGAGCCTTGCAGCTCGCGCATGACCTGGTAGAAGCGGCCTTCGACCGCGAAGGTCAGGCGCAGCTCAAGGACCGTCGAGGCCGAGCCCCCGACCAGGTATTTCGGCTCGATCTCCTCGCTGAAGATGGCCTTCATCTCCTGCGGAATCCCAGGCAGCACGAAAAGGCGCGTTCCGTCCACCTCGTAGAGCACGCCGGGGGCGGTGCCGACCCGGTTGCGCAGCACCTCCGTCGGATCGGCCGGGATGCTGGCCATCCGGAGGTGGCCTTCGTTGAGGTCCGCCGAGTCGACCAGGCCCGCCTCCAGCATCCGCTCCAAGCGGCGCTCGATGCGGGCGCGCACCTCTTCCCAGACCACCAGCTCGCGGCCGAGCGCCAGGGCCATGGCGCCGAAGGTGCGGTCGTCGGGAGTGGGGCCGAGCCCTCCCATCGAGAAGACGGTGTCAACGTCTGGATCGGCCAGATTCCGCCGGATTTCGTCGGCGATGTCGGGCTCGCGGTCGCGAACCTGGGCAACGCGCAGGAGCGGATGGCCGAGGATGCGCAGCCGCTCCGCCAGCCAATGCGAATTGGTGTCGAGCGTGAACCCGGAGAGCAGCTCGTCTCCGATCGCAACGATCGCCGAGGCCATCGCGGTAGGGTATACGCCGGCTCCCGCCCGATGATCGAAGTCAAGGAACTCACCAAGCAGTACGGGCCGCGCACGGCTGTCGACAGCATCAGCTTCTCGGTGCCCCGCGGCCAGATTCTTGGCTTCCTCGGCCCGAACGGCGCCGGCAAGTCGACCACGATGCGGATCTTGACGGGCTACCTGGCAGCCCAGGGCGGGAGCGCCACCGTGGCCGGCTTCGACGTCTTCAGTGACTCGCTCGAGGTGCGCCGCCGGATCGGCTACCTGCCCGAGACCAATCCGCTCTACTCCGAGATGCGCGTCTCCGGGTACTTGAAGCTGGCCTGCAAGCTGCGGGGCGTCCCGCCTCGCCAGCGCGCGGGGCGCATCGACTACGCCATCGAGGCCTGCGGTCTCGGCGAGCGGCGGCACGACGTCATCGGCCGCCTCTCCAAGGGCCTCCGCCAGCGCGTCGGCCTCGCCCAGGCCGTCGTCCACGACCCGGACGTCCTGATCCTCGACGAGCCCACCTCCGGCCTGGATCCGGCCCAGACGCGCGAGACCCGCGACCTGATCCGGGAGCTGGGGCGCCAGCACACCGTCATCCTCTCGACCCACATCCTGCCGGAGGTGAGCGCGACCTGCGAGCGGGTCGTGATCATCAACCAGGGCCGCCTGGTGGCCGACGACAGCCCCGCCAACCTCGCCCGCCGCCTGAGCCAGGGCCGCGGGCTGGAGATCGAGATGGTGCTGCGGGGCGACCCGGAGGCGATCCGCCGGAAGCTGGCGGCGGTCCGTTCGGTCAGCAAGGTGGAGGTCGAGGCGGCCGCCGACGGCCAGTGCCGGGTGCTCGTCAGCAGCGACGACGCCGATCCGCGGGAGGAGCTGGCGCGGGTGGCGATCAGGTCCGGCTTCGGGCTGCTTGGCCTGCAGTCGCGGACGCTGAGCCTGGAGGACGTCTTCATCTACCTGACCACCGAGGAGCCGCCGGCTTGAAGGGCCGGGAGCCAGTCGAGGAGCTGGAGGTCGAGGCAGAAGCAGTCGCGACCCCACGGGGCGCGGCCACGCCCGAGACCGAGGCTCGGGTGGAGTCGGAGGCGACCGGCGAAGAGTCGCGAGCCGGCCTCTATGGGACCGCCTGGCGGACCGGCCTTCCCACAGTCTTCGCGATCGCGCGCCGGGAGCTCGGGAGCTACTTCGTCTCGCCGATGGCCTGGGTCGTCGGCGCGCTCGTGATCCTGCCGGTGTCCCTCTTCGGCTACCTGATTCCGGTCCTTGGCCAGCAGCAGGCAACGATGGACAACGTCTTCAGCCTGATCGCCTTCCTTTACCTCTTCCTGGTGCCTCTCTACACGATGCGGCTGATCGCGGAGGAGCGCCGCCAGGGCACTCTCGAGATGCTCCTGGCCTCACCAGTGCGCGATTCGGAGCTGGTCATCGGCAAGTGGCTGGGAGGGGTCGGCTTCCTGCTCGCGACGACCGCCTTCACCCTGGTCTACGTCATTCTCTTCGCGGTCTACCTGCCGGACAAGATCAAGCCCTTCGGCCTCAGCTGGCTCCAGGTCGGCAACCTGGACTGGGGTCTTCTGATCTCGGGGTACGCCGGCCTGGTCCTGGCCGGCGCCACCTTCGTCGCGATCGGCCTCTTGGCGTCAAGCCTGACGCAGAACCAGATCATCGCCGCCGTGGTCGGCGTCGTCGCCCTGCTCCTGATCTGGTACCTGGGAGCCTTCGCCCAGTTCATCGGCCCGCCTTATGACCAGTTCTTCGATTACGCGGGTGGCCAGAACCATTACCAGGCGTTCAGCCGCGGCCAGATCTTCTTGAAGGACGCCCTCTACTTCGCGAGCTTGATCGCGGGCTCGCTCTTCCTGGCCACTCGCGTCATCGAGTCGAGGCGCTGGCTGTAGACGTGCGCGCCTGATGCGCTGGGAGCGCCCCGCAGCCGTTTTCAGCGCCGTGCTCGGCCTGATCCTGCTCGGCGTCGGCGGCGCCATCCTCTCCATCCAGGGCCGCCTGACGACCACCGCCGGCTACCCGCTGATCGCGGGGGTCGCCCTTCTCATCGCCTACGCCCTGCTCGACCCGGCCGCTCTGCGCGACCTGGTCAGCAGCCGCCGATCGCGCTTTGGAACGCTGAGCGTGCTGCTGACGGGGCTCGTGATCGGGATCCTGGTCCTGGCCAATGTGCTCGCCGCGCGGAGCACCCAATCCCTGGACCTCACCCGCTTCCGGGTCAACACCCTGGCCCCCCAGTCCGTTCTGGAGGCCCAGTCGGTCAGCCAGAGCATGGACATGATCATGTTCTTCCGCCGCTCGGACCCCGGCTACGACGACACCAAAGCCTTGCTCGACCGGTTCGCCTCGGTGAATCCGAAGATCCGGGTGAGCGTCCAAGATCCCTTCGTCGACCCGGTCCAGGCCCGTCAGTTCGGCGTGATCACGAGCGGCACCGTCGTGATCCGTTACGGCAGCAAGACCCAGCTCCTCAACTCCGGCTCGCAGGGTGAGCAGGACGTGGCCTCAGCCGTCCTGAAGCTGGAGTCGTCGCGCTCGCCTTCGGTCTGCTGGACGGTGGGCGAGGGGGAGCGCGACCTGAAGGACGCTGCCCAGATCACCGGCTATTCCGACGCGGCCGCCCAGCTGGCGGCGGAGAACTTCACCCAGCGCGACCTGCTGCTCTCCCAGACCGGTGAGATCGGCAGCAGCTGCGACATCGTCGTCATCATGGGCCCCAGCAAGCCGCTGACCGACACCGGCGCCAAGGCGCTGGCAGCCTACCTGGACGCCGGCGGCAGCCTCCTGCTCGCCCTCGACCCCTGGACCGATCCGGCGGTGGCCGCCCGTTACAACGACCTGCTGAAGCCATACGGCCTGAGTTTCACCGACGGCCTGGTGGTCGAGGACGGGGCGCACTCTGCCGATCGGGACCCGACCACTCCCGCGGTCGTGCAGTACGGCGGCTCTCCGATCGCCAAGGACCTCGCGAACCGAGTCAGCTTCTTTCCGCTGGCGAGCGCCATCGCGGGCAGCGGAGCGGCCGGCGCGACCGTGACGCGGGTGGCCAGCAGCTCCGACCAGTCGTACCTCGTCCAGGACCCGCGCCAGGACCTCGCCCGCAAGCCGGCCGATCAGGCCGGGCCCTTCGTGCTGATGGAGACCTCGGAAAGGGCGCCTGGCGGAACCGCCTCCAAGGCGAGTCGCGTCGTCCTGGTGGGCACCGCCTCCTTGGGGGAGAACCGCGCGCTGGAGTTCTCAGTCGTCAACCGGCAGCTGCTGGTCGGGTCGCTGGACTGGCTCTCCGCGCAGGAGAACCTGATCGCCATCCCCGCCAAGCCCAACCGCAACCCGAGCCTCGCGCTGACCCAGGAGCAGCAGAACCTGAACGTCTTCGTAACGCTCTTGCTGCTGCCGCTCCTGGCGGGCGTGGGCGGGCTCCTGGTCTGGGCCCGGCGCCGCCTCTTCTGAGACCAGGCGCGGCTTGATCAACTGGAAGACGGGGCTGGTGCTGCTCGCCGTCCTCGCCGGCCTCGCGCTCTATGCCTACCAGACCCGCCCGCAGGGTTCGCCGGCGCCGGCCGCGACGCTGGTTCCTTGCGGAGCGGCCGACACTCTGGAGCTCAGGCTCGAGCAGCCCGGCGTCGCGGTCCTGGACCTCCAGCGAGCCGCGCCGGGAGCGGACTGGCAGATCCTGCTTCCAGCTCCGGGTGCCGCCGACGCGGCGGCGCTCGACTCCCTCCTCGGCGGTCTCGAGTCGACGCTTCCGACGGCTACGATCGGCCAGCCACTGTCTGGCTCCAGCTACGGCTTTGACAGGCCAAGCCTGCGCGTCAGCTGTCGCCTGAGCGGAGGCCGTTCCTATACGCTATCCATAGGCGACAAGACCTTCGACGGCTCCAGCTATTACGTTCGTCTATCGGGCCAGAGCAGGGTTGAGGTCATCTCCGCCGGCGAGGTCGACCAGCTCAATCAGGCGCTGGCCAAGCCTCCCTACCGGCCGTCCCCATCCCCCGCGGGCTCAACGGGCCCGAGTCCCACGACGTAGAGAGGTAGCGAGAATTGGACAGCGGATACGTTGCGTACGCCGTCGGGGCAGGTGCGCTGGCTGTGGTCTTCGCGGCGGCCCTGACGATCTGGGTGCTGCGCCAGCCGCCTGGCAACGAGCGGATGCGCGAGATCGCCGCCGCGATCCAGGAAGGCGCCTCCGCGTACCTGAACCGGCAGTACATCGTGATCGCCGTCATCGGCGTGATCATCGCGGCCGTGCTCTGGCTCGCCATCTCGCCGCTCACCGCGGGCCTCTACGTGGTCGGGGCTGCCCTCTCCGCCGCCGCCGGCTACGTGGGCATGAACGTTTCGGTCCGGGCCAACCAGCGGACGGCGGAAGCCGCCCTGGGCGGGCTCAACCGGGCGCTCGGCGTGGCCTTCCGAGGTGGCGCGGTCACCGGCCTCATGGTGGTCGGCCTGGGGCTGCTCGGCGTGGCCGCCGCGTACTGGGTCTTTCATGACCCGACAGCCCTCGTCGGCCTCGGTTTCGGGGCCAGCCTGGTCTCCGTTTTTGCCCGGCTCGGCGGCGGCATCTACACCAAGGCGGCCGACGTCGGAGCGGACCTCGTCGGCAAGGTCGAGGCCGGCATCCCCGAGGACGATCCCCGCAACCCGGCGGTGATCGCGGACAACGTCGGCGACAACGTCGGCGACTGTGCCGGCATGGCCGCCGACCTCTTCGAGACTTACGCCGTGACGATGATCGCCGCCATGCTGCTCGGCTCGCTGCTCTTCAAGGACAACGCGGCCTGGGTGATCTACCCGCTACTGCTGGGGGCGTCGTCGATCGTGGGCTCAGTGGTCGGCACCTTCGCCGTCCGGGCCTACTGGCCGCGCTGGATCATGGGCGGCCTGTACGCCGGCCTCCTGGTGGCGGTTGCAATCGCCCTGGTCCTCTTCTACGTCGTCACCAACCTGTATGTGAGCAACGGCTGGCTCAAGCCGGGCGGCGGCGTCAACAACCCGATGAACCTCTTCTGGGCGGGCCTGATCGGCGTGGTCATCACGGTCCTGATCGTCGCCATCACCGAGTACTTCACCGAGACCCGCTACCGGCCGGTGCATCTCATCGCGCAGGCGTCGGTGACGGGGCACGCGACCAACATCATCGCGGGGCAGGCGATCGGCATGATGGCCACGGCGCTCCCGGTGATCACGATCGCGGCGGGCATCATCGTCAGCTACGACATCGGCGGCCTCTACGGGATCGCGATCGCCGCCGTGGGGATGCTTTCCATGACCGGCATCGTGGTCGCCATCGACAGCTACGGCCCGATCACCGACAACGCGGGCGGCATCGCCGAGATGGCCGAGCTGCCGCACGAGGTCCGCGAAATCACCGACCAGCTGGACGCGGTCGGCAACACCACGAAGGCGGTCACCAAGGGCTACGCGATCGGCTCGGCGGGCCTGGCGGCGCTCGTCCTCTTCTCGTCATACACGCAGGAGCTGGCCAAGACCGGCCACTCCTTCCACTTCGACCTCAGCAACCCGTCCGTGATCATCGGGCTCTTCCTGGGCGGCATCCTGCCCTACCTCTTCGGTTCTCTCGCCATGCTCGCGGTGGGCCGGGCGGGCGGCCTCGTGGTCGAGGAGGTGCGCCGTCAGTTCCGGGAGATCCCCGGGATCATGGAGGGCACGGCCCGGCCCGAGTACGGCACCGCCGTAGCGATCGTGACCGCGGCCGCGCAGCGGGAGATGATCATCCCCGGCATCATCCCGGTGGTCGCCCCGCTGGCGGTGGGCTTCATCCTGGGCCCGGTCGCGCTGGGCGGAATGCTCGTGGGCGCGATCGTGACGGGCCTCTTCCTGGCGCTGCAGATGACGAGCGGCGGTGCGGCCTGGGACAACGCCAAGAAGTACATCGAGGAAGGCCACCTGGGTGGTAAGGGATCGGAGGCTCACAAGGCGGCGGTCACGGGCGACACCGTCGGCGACCCGAACAAGGACACCGCGGGGCCCGCGATCAACCCGATGATCAAGGTCATCAACATCATCGCGATCCTGATCGCGGCCAGCGTCGCGACGCACTCCCTGCTGCACTGAACCTATCCGTTAGCGAACGGTCGGCTTCGCGTTCCGTCGTAGGGGCGAGACTTGTCTCGCCCTCCGTGGGGCGGTCTGTATTGTGGATGAGGCACCAGAAGCAAGGCGGTCGGTTCGTGGGGCCACCACTACCCCTCTCGACCGCTGTGGGCCAAGATTTTTCACTCTTGGCACGCGCACCACGTAGCCTCCTCCTTATCTAGGGCGGGCACCCCGCGACGGGTGTGCTCGCAAAGACCTCCTGGGCTTGCGGTCCAGGAGGTCTTTCATTTCTGCAAAAGCAAGAAGACAGGAAAGGAAACGGAATGAAGCGGATGGCGATCGAGAAGTACCGGCCTTACCCGCCGGTCCAGCTGCCCGAGCGGCGCTGGCCGGAGCGGACCGTCGACCGCGCGCCGGGCTGGTGCAGCGTCGACCTGCGGGACGGCAACCAGGCACTCATCGATCCGATGGACGTGCACCGCAAGCGGCGGCTCTTCAACCTCTTGGTCGGCATCGGCTTCAAGGAGATCGAGGTCGGCTTCCCGGCCGCCTCACAGCCGGACTTCGACTTCGTCCGCCTGCTGATCGAGGAGGCGCTGGTGCCCGAAGACGTCACGATCCAGGTCCTGACGCAGGCACGCGACGAGCTGATCGAGCGGACCTTCGAGAGCCTCGAGGGCGCCAAGCGCGCCATCGTCCACCTCTACAACTCGACCTCGACCCTGCAGCGGCGGGTGGTCTTCGGCCTGGACCGCGCCGGGATCGTCGGCATCGCCGTCCAGGGGGCCGAGCAGATCCAGCAGCTGGCCAATAACCTGCCGGGGACCGAGCTGACCTTCGAATACTCGCCGGAGAGCTTCACCGGCACCGAGCTCGACTTCACCAAGGAGATCTGCGAGGCGGTGCTCGACGTCTGGCAGCCGACACCGGAGCGGCGGGTCATCCTCAACCTGCCGGCCACCGTGGAGATGAGCACGCCGAACATCTACGCCGACCAGATCGAGTGGTGCAACGGCAACATCAAGGGTCGTGAGAGCTGGATCTTGAGCGTGCATCCGCACAACGATCGCGGCAGTGCGGTGGCGGCAACCGAGCTGGCGCTGATGGCCGGCGCCGAGCGGGTCGAGGGCACGCTTTTCGGCAACGGCGAACGGACAGGCAACGTCGACCTGGTCACGCTGGCGCTGAACCTTTTCAGCCAGGGCGTCGACCCTGGGCTGGACCTCTCCGACATCGACGAGATGCGGCGCGTCGTCGAGGCGTGCAACCAGCTGCCCGTGCACCCGCGTCATCCCTATGTTGGAGAGCTCGTCTACACCGCCTTCTCCGGTTCGCACCAGGACGCGATCAAGAAGGGGATGGAGGCGCTCCAGAAGGCAAAGGCGGACGTCTGGGAGGTGCCCTATCTGCCGATCGACCCGCACGACCTGGGGCGGACCTATGAGGCGATCATCCGCGTCAACAGCCAGTCCGGGAAGGGCGGCGTTGCCTACATCATGAAGAACGACTACCACCTCGACCTCCCCCGCCGGCTCCAGATCGAGTTCATGCGGATCATCCAGCAGATCACCGACGAGAGCGGCAAGGAGATCACCCCCGAGGAGATCTGGACAGCGTTCCAATGGACGTATCTGAACCCCGAAACCTCGCTCGAGCTGGTCGAGCACAAGACCACCGACCACCGGCACGTCGGCCGGGCCGACGCGACCGAGCTGGAGGCGATCGTCCGGATCGACGGCGCCGAGCAGACCGTCTCGGGCCGGGGGAACGGGCCGATCGCGGCTTTTGTCGACTCCCTGGCCAGCTGCTGCGGCATCCGGCTGCGGATCGTCGACTACGTCGAGCACGCCGTGGCTTCGGGCTCTGACGCGACGGCCGCCGCATACGTGGAGGCAACCGACGAGAGCGGCGCCAACGTGGTCTGGGGCGTCGGCCTGGATCCGAACATCCTGACCGCGTCATTGAAGGCGGTTGTGAGCGCGGTCAGCCGGCTGGATCTGAAGCGCGGCGAGGCAAAGGTTGCTGCAGGCGACCTGGACTGACCCGGCCGAGATCCTGGCCGGGATCAAGGAGGCTGCCGCGCGCCTGGATGGCGTGGTCAGCCGGACCCCCCTGCAGGCCTCGCGCCGGCTCTCGGAGCGGTTCCGGGCCAACGTCTGGCTCAAGCGAGAAGACCTCCAGGAGGTCCGTTCCTTCAAGATCCGCGGCGCCTACAACAAGATCGCCTCGATGGCGGGTGAAGCGGGCGCGCGTGGCGTCGTCACCGCCAGCGCCGGCAACCACGCCCAGGGCGTGGCCTTCGCCTGTGCGCGCCTGGAGATCAAAGGCGCGATCTTCATGCCCACCATCACGCCGACCCAGAAGGTCGAGCGCGTCAGGCACTTCGGCGGCGAATTCATCGAGGTCCGCCTCCACGGCGACTCCTACGACGACGCCGGAGCGGCAGCCAGCCGCTACGCCGAGGAGCGGGGTGCCGTCTTCGTCCATCCGTTCGATGACCCGCTCACCATCGCCGGGCAGGGGACGATCGGCCTCGAGATCGCTGAAGACCTGGGCAGCAAGGTGGACGTGGTCGTGGTGCCGATCGGCGGCGGTGGGTTGGCCTCCGGGATCGCGTCCTGTCTCCGGAATTTCAACCCGGGGCTGGCCGCGCTCGGCGTCGAGCCGGCGGGTGCGCCCGCGATGCACGAATCGCTGCAGCAAGGCCGCGTCGTGACGCTCGACCAGATCGACACGTTCGTCGACGGCGCGGCTGTCAAGACGGTGGGCAGCCTGACCTTCGAAATCTGTCGCACAGCTCTCGAGCGCGTGGTGCTGGTGCCCGAGGGCAAGGTCTGCGCGACGGTGATCGACCTCTACCAGAACGAGGGCATCATCGCCGAGCCCGCCGGCGCGCTGGCGGTGTCCGCTCTTGACGACCTGGAAGAGCAGCTGGCCGGAAAAACAGTCGTCTGCATCCTGAGCGGCGGCAACAACGACGTCCTGCGCTACCCGGAGATCCTGGAGCGCAGCCTCGTCTACCAGGGCCGCAAGCACTACTTCATCATCGAGTTCACGCAGAAGCCCGGGCAGCTGCGCAAATTCGTCGATCGAGCGCTCGGCCCGACCGACGACATCGTGCGCTTCGAGTACATGAAGAAAACCAACAAGGAGCGCGGCGCCGCTCTGGTCGGCATCGAGCTGCGTGACCGGGCCGACCTGGAGCCGCTGCTGAGCCGGATGAGCGAGATCCAGCTCAACTGGCGGCGCCTGAGCAGCGATGAGCTGCTCTACGACTACCTGATATAGGCGGGCCCTGCTTGCGCAGGCGGGACCGCTTGCGCGGCATCCTAGAGTTCTCCGGATGGACGACTACGCCAAGGAGATCGGGGAGATCCAGCGCGAAGTCGACCTGCTGGTCGAGGAAGAGGGCGACGCCCAAACCATCGCCGAGCTGGAGATGCAGGTGCAGGTCCTGACCGCCATCTACGAGCAGGCGCAGGAGCTGCTCGAGCAGGGCGCGCAGGACGCCGAGCTGCGTCGGCGTCTCGCCCTGCGGGGCTACGGCGAATGGAACCTGGCGAACGTCTACGCCTTCGTCTACGAAACCGCCATCGACCTGCCCGACGAGGGGCACAAGAAGTTCGTCACGCTGATCGGCCACACGGACTTCGCCGGGCTGCTCGCGTCGTAACCTAAGTCGGCACCATGCCCGAGCTGCCCGAGCGCTACAACGCCAGCCTGTTGCTCGACCGCAATTTGGAAGCCGGGCGCGAAGCCAGGACGGCGATCCACTGGGCGGGCGGCGAGGTCTCCTACGGCGAGCTCTTCAAGCTGGCCTGCGGCGCGGGCCGCACGCTGCGGGACCTGGGCGTCCGCCGCGAAGAGCGCGTCCTGATCATCGCCGACGACAGCCCGGGCTGGGCCGCTGCGTTCCTGGGTGCGCTGCGCATCGGCGCCATCCCCGTCCCGGTCAACCCACTCCTGCAGCGGTCGGAGGATTACGACCACTATGTCGAGGACTCGCAAGCCAGAGTCGCGCTCGTCGATGCTCTGACAGAGGAGAAGGTGCGGCCGGCGGCGGAGCGGGCGGCCGACCCTCCCCGGCTGCTACGAACCGTGGAGCTGACGGCGGGCGCTGAGTTCGAGCCGGCGCCGACACGGCGCGACGACATGGCCTTCTGGCTCTACAGCTCTGGGTCGACCGGGAAGCCGAAGGCTGTCGTGCACTTGCAGCACGACATCCCCTACACGTGCCAGACGTACGCCGAGCAGGTTCTGCGCATCACCGAGTCGGACGTGAGCTTCTCGACGACCAAGCTCTTCCACGCTTACGGCTTCGGCAACAGCCTCACCTTCCCCTTCTGGGTTGGCGCCGCGGCGGTCCTCCACCAGGGCCGGCCGGCGCCCGCCGCGGTGTTCGACACCATCGAGCAGCGCAGGCCGACTCTTTTCTTCTCCGCGCCCACGCTCTACAACGCGCTGCTCAACTTCGAAGGCTCGAAGGACCGCGACCTTTCCTCGATCCGCCTCTGCATCTCCGCTGCCGAATCGCTGCCGGCCGAGGTCTGGCGGCGCTGGAAGGACGCCTACGGGCTGACCATCCTGGACGGCGTCGGCTCGACCGAGATGCTCCACATCTACTGCTCGAACCGCACCGATGCGGTGCGACCGGGCTCGAACGGCAAGCCGGTTCCAGGCTACGAGCTCAAGATCCTGGACCCGGAGGGGCTGCCGGTGGAGGCCGGCGAGGCGGGCGACCTTTACGTGAAGGGCGACAGCGCGCTGGCGCTTTATTGGGCACAGCACGAGAAGACCAAGCGCTCGGTGCTGGGCGACTGGTTCTACACCGGCGACCGCTACCGCGCCGACGCCGACGGCTTCTACTGGTACGAGGGCCGGTCCGACGACATGATCAAGGTGAGCGGGCTTTGGGTCTCGCCGGTCGAGGTCGAAGCAGCCCTGCTCGCGCACCCGGCGGTCGCGGAGAGCGCCGTGGTCGGCGTGGAAGTGGACGGCTTCATCAAGATCAAGGCCTTCGTCATTCCGAAGACGGAAGCTACGTCCGGCGAAGCGCTTGTCAAGGATCTGCAGGAGCACTGCAAGTCCCGCCTCCAGCGCTATCAGTACCCGCACCTGATCGAGTTCGTGCCGGAGCTGCCGAAGACGCTGACCGGCAAGATCCAGCGCTTCAAGCTCCGCGAACAGGAAGCCGCTGAGGGAACGGTGACGGCCAGGTGAGCTGCAGCCCGAAGGGGCGACAGCCCGGCGGCTCAGGCCGCCGACGCCAAGGAAGGGTGGCGCGCGTAGGTAGCGCATCCGCAGATGCGTGAAGACCAAGCGCCGGGTCCCCCTGACGCCGGCGTCAGCGCCTCGTGGGCGCTCGGCGGAAATGAGCCGTCGGATGCCCTCCACGTGGCCGTCACCGTTCCCTGATGCCTAAGCGGGTTGCCGTGGTGCCCGGCGATGGTGTGGGGAAGGAGGTCGTCCCCGAGGCCGTCAAGGTTCTCAAGGCGAGCGGAGCGGACCTCGCGTTCGAGGACTTCGACATCGGCGCCGACCGCTACCTGGCGACAGGCGTGGCGCTCCCGCCAGAGGTCTTCAAGGACCTCAGCGAGGCTGACGCGATCCTCTTCGGCGCGGTGGGCGATCCGCGCGTGGACGAGGCTTACGCCGCTGCCGTGCTGCTCCGCCTGCGTTTCGAGCTCGACCTCTACGTAAACCTCCGCCCCGCGAAGCTTTTCGACGCCCGGCTCTCGCCGCTCAAGGATGCCGAGCGGGCGGTGGTCGACCTGCTCGTCGTGCGCGAGAACACCGAGGGCGCCTACGTAGGCATGGGGGGCCGTTTCAAGAAGGACACGCCCGAGGAGGTCGCGGTCCAGGAGGACATCAATACCTACCAGGGCGTGACCCGCATCCTGGAGCACGCGTTCACCCGCGCCCGGCGCGAGGTTTGCATGGTCGACAAGGCGAACGCTATGGCGTTCGCCGGCGGCCTCTGGCAGTCGCGCTGGAAGGCAATTGCGCCGCGCCACCCGGAGGTGGGGAGCCGCCACCTCTACTCGGACGCCTGCGCGATGGAGCTGGTCCGTGACCCAAGCCAGTTCGACGTGATCGTGACCGGCAACCTCTTCGGCGACCTGCTTTCCGACCTTTCCGCGCAGCTCATCGGCGGCATGGGGGTGGCACCCTCGGCGAATCTCAACCCGGAGACGGGGCGCGGCCTTTTCGAGCCGGTCCATGGCAGCGCGCCAAAGCTCGCCGGACGCGGCATCGTGAACCCCGTTGGAGCAATACTGAGTTCGGCGATGATGCTCGCGCACCTCGGGTTTGAGGCGGAGGCGGCGGCGGTCGAGGCGGCCGTGGTCAATGCCATCCGCGCGGGCGAATGCACCGCCGATCTCGGTGGTGGCCTGAGCACCAGCGCGGCCGGCGACGCGATCGCCCGGCGAGTGGGAGAGAGAGCCAAAGCCTGATGGGCATGACCATGACCGAGAAGATCCTGGCCCGGGCCAGCGGCCGGGAGTCGGTGAAGCCGGGTGACCTGCTGCTGGCCAAGGTCGACTTCGCGATGGGCCACGACCTCACGATCCCGCCCGCCTCCAAGATCATGCGCGAGCAGATGGGGGCCACCAAGGTCTGGGACCCGGAGCGGCTGGCGGTCGTCCAGGACCATTTCCAGCCCGCCAAGGACTCGGCCAGCGCCGCCCTCGGCAAGACCACTCGCGAATGGGCCCGCGAGATGGGCATCACCAACTACTTCGAGGTCGGCGACGGGGGCATCTGCCACACGGTGCTGCCGGAGCGGGGCCTGGTGCTGCCGGGCGAGCTGGTGGTCGGCGCCGACTCGCATTCCTGCACTTACGGCGCTCTCAACAACTTCGCAACGGGCGTCGGCTCGACCGACCTGGCCTGCGTCCTCTCGCTGGGCGAGCTCTGGTTCCGGGTCCCCGAGACGTTGAAGTTCGTCTATCACGGCCGCCTCCAGGAATGGGTCGAGGCCAAGGACCTGATCCTCACGGTGATCGGCCAGATCGGTGTGGACGGGGCCCGTTCGAAGGCGATGGAGCACACCGGCGATGCCATCCAGCACATCGACATGGAAGGCCGCCTCACGATGACCAACATGGCGATCGAAGCAGGCGCCAAGAACGGGATCATCGGCTTCGACCAGGTCACTGCCGACTACTTGAAGGACCGCGCCAAGCGGACCTATTCGCCGGTCGAGTCGGACCCCGACGCCGAATACGAGAAGGTCTTCGAGTTCGACGTCTCCGCGGTCGAGCTCTCGGTCGCGAAGCCGATGTCGCCCGACAACTGGGCGCCGCTCTCCGAGGTCGTGGGCACCAAGATCGACCAGGTCTTCATCGGGTCCTGCACGAACTCCCGGATCGGCGACCTGCGCCGCGCGGCCGCGATCCTGAAAGGCCGCCATGTTCATCCGAGCACCCGCCTCATCGTCACGCCGTCCTCGACCGAGACGGCCCGGATGGCCGAGCGAGAGGGCCTGATCCGGATCTTTATGGACGCCGGGGCGACCTGGACCGCTTCAACCTGCGGCGCCTGTCTGGGTGGGCACATGGGGGTGCTCGGCGAAGGCGAGGTCTGCCTCTCCACCACGAACCGCAACTTTCCCGGCCGGATGGGCCACCCGAAAGCGCTCGTCTACCTGGCCAACCCGGTAGTGGCGGCTGCCTCTGCGGTCACCGGGGAGATCACGCATCCAGGGGAGGTCCTGAGCCGGGAGCCAGTAGCGGTATGACGATGGTGCTTCGGGGCAACGCCTGGAAGTTCGGCGACAACGTCGACACCGACCAGGTCATCCCGGCCAAGTACGCGATCTACTCGCTGGACGAGAAGGTCCTCGGCGAGCACGCGATGGAAGGCGTCCCGGACAACGAGGGCTGGGCCAAGAAGGTCTCAGCCGGCGACGTGCTCGTGGCAGGCTCCAACTTTGGCTGCGGCTCCTCACGGGAGATCGCGCCCGTCGCCATCCGGGCGGCCGGAATCTCGGCGGTGGTGGCCGACTCCTTCGCCCGAATCTTCTTCCGAAACTCGATCAACATCGGGTTTCCGATCCTGCAATCCCCGCAGGCGGCCGAGGCGGTCGAGGCGGGCGACCAGCTGGAGATCGATCTCGAGGAAGGCGTCATTCGCAACCTGACCCGCGGCGATGAGTACCACGCCGAGCCCTTCCCCCAGTTCATGGCCGAGCTGATCAAGATGGGCGGGCTGGCGCCCTGGGTGCGCAAGCGTCTGGCAGAGAAGGCAGCGGCCGGCCGGCGATGAGTGACGAGCCGGTCGACCTCCAGGAACCGCTGGAGGAGCTGGCCCGGGACCCCCGCGACTTCCTCCACGATCTGAAGTTCCCCGCCGCCGGGCAGATACGCGTGTACGACGACACGCTCCGAGACGGCGAGCAGATGCCCGGGGTTGCCTTCAGCCCGCGCGTCAAGTACGACCTGGCGCGCGCCCTTTCCGAGATCGGCGTCCACATCATGGACGTGGGGTTCCCGGCCGTTTCTGACACCGAGCGGGAAACCCTCCGCCTGGTGCTGGAAGGGAAGCGCCGCGGCGAGCTCCGCGAAGACCTCGAGATCCTCTGCATGATGCGGTCCACGAAAAGCGACATTGACGCGACGTTTCGCGTCATGGACGAGCTCGGCTTTCCGCGCGACTCGGTCACCTACTTCATCTTCACCTCGGCCTCCGACCTGCATGTGAAGTACAAGCTCGGCCGCAACTTGCTCGCCCGCGAAGGCGTCCCTGCCTCGGAGTGGCTGGAGCTGCCCGTCCAGTTCTACCGCGACGCCAACCTGCGGATGATGTGCGAGGCCATTTCCTACGCGCGCGACAACGGGGCGACGAGCATCGAGTTCGGGGGCGAAGATGGGAGCCGGGCCGACATCGACTACATCTGCCGGCTCCACGTCGAAGGCATGCAGGCGGGCGGGACACGGCCCTCGACGCCCGACACCGTGGGCTGCTACTCGCCGTACGCCGTCCGCGAGTACATCCCGCGCATCAAGGCCGCGACTCCGCAGGCGCCCCTTGTCGTGCACTTCCACAACGACCTCGGGATCGGCGCCTGGAACACCGTCGTCGCGCTCGGGAGCGGGGCGGACGTGTTCACGACCTCGGTCAACGGCATCGGTGAGCGGACCGGGAACGCGCCCATGCACCAGGTGCTGCTCCAGCTCCGCTACCTCTTCGGCATCGAGATCCCGGGCTTTCACTACGAGAAGCTGCGCGACCTCGCCCACCGGCTCGAGCGGGTGAGCGGGATCATGGTGGCGCCGACGGAGCCAGGCATCGGCCTCAATGTCTTCAGCCATGAGTCGGGGATTCACACGGCCGGCATGCTGATCCACCCGGCCATCTACCAGTTCATCCCGCCGGAAGACCTGGGAGAGCGCGTCCACTACGTCTACGGCAAGCACTCCGGCGCGGTGGTCATCGAGCATGCCCTCCGAACCGCGGGCATCCCTCATGACGCGGAGCTCGTGACGCGCGTGATGAACGAGGTCAAGCAGCTGCGCGAGGAGCGGGCCGAGTCGTCCGACTTCTCGGCCTTCCACTCGCAGTATTACGAGCACCTGAACCGGCTCGGCGTCACCGATGAGGAGGTCGTCGAGATAGCGGCGGCACTGATGGAGAGCCCCACGACCTGATGGCGACGAAACAGCAGTCTGCCGAGCTGGCGGGCACGCGACAGGAGTATCTCCAGGTCCATCGCTGGATGTGCCTTTCGAAGGCGCTCGACGACCGCATGCACATCCTGGTCAAGCAGGGCCGGGCGCCCTTCGTGGGCTCGGCTCGGGGGCATGAGGGCATCCAGGTCTGCGCCGTCGCGCTGTTGGACCGGACCAAGGACTGGCTGGTGCCCCACTACCGCGGACTCGGCAGCGCGGTCGCGATGGGCCTCACGGCGCGGGAGTGGATGCTGGCGGTCTTCGCCAAGGCGGGCGACCCGCTCACGGCCGGGCGCAACATCCCGGGCGGCTGCTTCGGCTACAACGCCCGGCACATCGCCAGCGTCTCCCAGGTCGTCGCCAGCTGGCTCCCGAAGGCGGCGGGGATGGCTTACGCGGCCAAGCTCCGCCAGGAGGACGCGGTTTTCGTCTGCACGTTCGGCGATGGCGCCACCTCAGAAGGCGACTTCCACGAGGCGCTCAACTTCGCCGCCATCCACAAGCTGGCCTGCGTGTTCGTGATCGAAAACAACGGTTATGCGATCTCGGTGCCGCTCCGCCTCCAGGCCGGCAACCCGGACCTCTACCGGCGGGCGGCCGGCTATGGCATGGCGGGCGCGGTGGTGGACGGCAGCGACGTGCCTGCCGCCTATGCGGCTTGCAAGGAGGCTGTCGAGCGGGCGCGCCGGGGCGAGGGGCCGACGTTGCTGGAGGCGCGCATCCGCCGCATCAACTCGCACACCTCCGAGGACAACCAGGGTCGCTATCGAACGCCGGAGGACATCCAGGAGGCGCTTGCGTTCGACCCGATTCCGAAGTTCGAGCGCTGGCTCGTAGAACGTGGGTGGCTGACGGCGGAGTCGGCTGAGCGCATCCGCGCCGAGTACGAAGCAGATAGCGCGGAGGCCGCCGACTGGGCGGAGCAAGAGCCCGACCCGCGGCCCGAGGACATCGGGAAGAACGTTTACGACGGGTTGCTGGAAAAGGGCGTCGAGGGCTGAGCCCGATCCTGGCGAGCCGATCCGGCGAAGGCGACGGAGGACCGGAAGGATTGCAGCCGAAGCTGCCTGACTGAGGACCGGACGAGCCGACTGACGGATCGGCCGTCAGGGCGACTCAGAGCCGACGCAGGGCCCAAAGGGCCCGGGAACCCTTTTCCAGTGACCGGGCTGGGCTAAGCGGCTAGGCCGGCTGGCTAGGCGACGACTGGGCTCTTGCGGGCTGCCCAGACGCCGCGCTGGATCCGCGCCACCAGCATCCAGACCGCCAGGCCGACTCCCACGACGGACAAAGCGAGTCCGATCAAGGTCGCGAACACGGGCAGCGCCGCCGCGGCGGGACGGGCGAGGGAGGTGATGCCGGAAAGGACGCTGAAGATACCCAGTCCGAGGATGACCAGGTCGACGTAGAAGAGCCAGCTCCAGCGCCGCACCAGGCTGAGGACGCCGATCAGGACGAAGAGGACCGCCAGGAAGACCATGAATCCCTCAGTAAAGGCCAGGCCGACGTTGAGCGCCTGCGAGGTCTGGTCGGGCGTCAGGTTTGGGTTCGAGCGCTGAATCTGTCTGACAGCGCTCTCCCGGATGGCCGCCGCGAAACCAAACGCCACCACGATCTCCCAGATCCCGTTGACGATGAACACGGCGGCCACCGACGCCTGCATCGGCCGCGTCCAGTCCGTCGGCTCCCAGCGGTAACCGGTGATGGGGCGCCAGGTGGCGCCGTCCCACATGAACTGCCCATCCGGCGAAACCTGGCCGCTCTGCGGCATCTGGGACGTCTGCGTGACGGCGGGCGGCTGCTGCTCGCTCATCCTCGCATCACCTTAGCCGCCCTCCGCGAGATTGTCAGCCAGAGTCGAGGCAGTTTTGAGAAGAGGTGCGCTGCCTCCTCAGGTTGGTTCGAGGCGGTGCATCGCCTCATCGACATCGATTTCGCCGCGGGCCAGCGATTCCAATACCTCGGCCCGCTGGTTGTCAGGCGCCGGGCGATCGATCGCCAGCTTTCCGAGGAGCGAGTCGAAGCGAGCCCGCGCAGTGGGGTAGCTCACCGCGAGGTGCCGTTCCAGGTCCTTCATGTTTCCGCGAGAGGCCAGGAAGACGCGCAGCAGCTGCCGATCGTCGGCGGTCAGTGCGCAGAACTCGCACTGCTCGAAGTCGCCGGACAGCTCTGTTCCGCAGCTGTGGCAGCTCAGCTTGGTGAGCGCCAGCACGTCTCCGCAGACCGGGCACTGGCGAGGAGCGTTGCGGACCTTGCTCACGAGTCCGCGATCACGTTCACGGACCCCATCTCGGAATCGATGTCGAGCGTCGCCCGGCCATCTCCGATGACGGTCTCCTGGTGCGCGCCGCGACCGACCGACCTCCCATCCGGCAGGTTGACCCTGCCCATCGAAGTCCTGGCCCGGACTCGGACGCTCGATCCGTGCTGCAGGTTGATGTTCACGCTGCCCGCCTGGCACCGGATATGAGAGGCGCCTTCGGTGAGCCGGCCCCAGGCGTTGACGGAGCCGGCCTGGACGTCGAGGTCCAGGGGCCCATTGAACTCGGCGATCCGCGTCGAGCCGGCCTGGGTCTTGGCCCGGATCGGGCCGCGCACGCCCTCGACCCTCAACGACCCGGCGGAGACGTCGGAATCGAGAGCCAGCGCCGGGTTCATCCTGACCCGCAGCCGACGCCTGGCCTCGTCCTCGAAGTGCCTGCGGCCGCCGCCGAATCTGAACCCTGCACGTGAATCGTCGTCAGCTTCGATGACCAGCGTCTCGCCTTCGCGATGGGCCCGGTGGGGGCCGTCCGCTATCGCCTCTCGGACGGAACTGTCGCCGACCACGGTGACGCTGCCCATCCGGGTCACGATCCGCACCCGCTGGAGGTCGCTCGCCGGCGCCGCTTCAGTCCGAACAGCCTCGGGCGCCGATTCGGGCTCGATGCCGTCGAGCTGCCGAGCGGCAGCCTCCGGAGTGATCTCGCCTAGGGAAACCTTGAGTAGAATCTCTCGTCTTGCGTCTTTCATGACGTAATTAGAAGCTTGAACTTGCCATTTTGTCAAGTCACACTTGCCAAAACGCCAATTTGAGTCCAGCAGGTACGCTTGGCGCTCCGAAATGATGCGGATCGGCGTCGTAGCCGACACCCACTGCCCCGAGTTCCTCGAGCGGCTGCCCGCCGAGCTCCCGCGGGTGCTGGCCGGCGTCGACCTGATCCTCCACGCCGGCGACGTCGGCGGTCCTGGCGGCGAGGAGACGATCGCCGAGCTGGCCCGAATTGCACCGGTCGAGGCGGTCCGGGGCGACCATGACCGGGGCCTCGACCTGCCCGCCTCTCGCGTCGTGGAGGTCGCCGGCCGGCGCATCGGCCTCGTGCACGGCAACCGGGCGCGGGTCATCGAGGAGCCGGCGACTTTCGTCGGCACAGTCTCGCTGGGTCACCTCTGGCCTACAGTCGGCATCCGAGCCTGGCTGCTGCGCCGGTTCCCCGACGCCGACGTGGTCGTCTACGGTCACACGCATGCGGCCGATGTGCGCCGCCTCGGAAAGACCTTGGTCTTCAACCCAGGTGCCGTCTACCAGGTGACCCCGGAGGAGGCTCGAGCGCGCCTCGAGAACCGTCCTGGCTGGTTCGAGTGGTCCTGGCTCCAGGTCATGCGGCGGCGGCGGCGCTGGCCGACGCCGACGGTCGGGTTGCTCGAGGTCCGCGACCGGGGCATCACTGCCTCGATCCTCCCCTTGTGAGGTTGGCGGGGGGTTCCAGCTGGCCGGACCAACGCTGGCTGAGATTGCCGAGGTAAATTTTCCACCCGTCGGCATGCTGCCGGCGGTCGGCCTCGCTCGGGAACCCGCTGTGCCTCAACCTAAGGATCGTCCCGGCGCCGTCCGCGACCAGGCTGATCTCGACGGTGGTCGAGCCGGCGGCAGCGTCGGGTGCCGGTCCCAGCCCCAGGTGAATACGAAGAAGTACGCGGAGACGGGCAAGCCCGACCCTTACTTCCCCTAGCCAAGGCAGGGCCCGGATGCGAAGCCTCTAGAGTCTC